>Ga0114938_1000225_pt1 | contig 45763 bp, 59 predicted proteins | sample AshMeaBigSpring_FD_88675 | JGI IMG/M metagenome (GOLD analysis project Ga0114938, IMG submission 88675) | Groundwater microbial communities from Big Spring, Nevada to study Microbial Dark Matter (Phase II) - Ash Meadows Big Spring | ecosystem: Environmental > Aquatic > Deep subsurface >... | reverse complement strand
CATGCGCCGCATTGAGGAGTGCCAGGATGGGCAAGGAAAAGTTTTCGCGGAACAAGCCGCATTGCAACATCGGAACGATCGGGCATGTTGACCATGGCAAGACGTCGTTGACGGCTGCGATCACGAAGATTCTGGCTGAGTCTGGCGGCGCGACGTTTACGGCCTATGACCAGATCGACAAGGCGCCGGAAGAAAAGGCGCGCGGCATCACGATTTCGACCGCGCATGTGGAATATGAGACGAAGAACCGGCATTACGCGCATGTGGATTGCCCCGGCCATGCGGATTATGTGAAGAACATGATCACGGGTGCGGCGCAGATGGATGGCGCGATCCTCGTGGTTTCGGCGGCGGATGGCCCGATGCCGCAGACGCGCGAGCATATCCTGCTGGCCCGTCAGGTCGGTGTTCCGGCGCTGGTGGTGTTCATGAACAAGGTTGACCTTGTGGATGACAAGGAATTGCTGGAACTGGTTGAGATGGAAGTGCGCGAGCTTCTCTCGAAATATGATTTTCCGGGCGATGATATCCCGATCACGATGGGTTCGGCGAAGGTTGCGCTCGATGGTGGCGATGCGGCGATTGGCCGTGATGCCATCCTGAAATTGATGGAAACGGTTGATGCCTATATTCCGCAGCCGGAGCGTCCGGTTGATCTGCCGTTCCTGATGCCGATCGAGGATGTGTTTTCGATCTCGGGTCGCGGCACGGTGGTGACGGGGCGTGTCGAGCGCGGGATTGTCAAGGTTGGTGAGGAAGTCGAGATCGTCGGCCTTCGCCCGACGGTGAAGACGGTGATGACCGGCGTTGAGATGTTCCGCAAGCTTCTCGATCAGGGGCAGGCGGGCGACAATATCGGCGCCTTGCTGCGTGGCACGAAGCGCGAGGATGTGGAGCGCGGGCAGGTTCTGTGCAAGCCGGGTTCCGTGAAGCCGCACAAGAAGTTCAAGGCGGAAGCCTATATCCTGACGAAGGAAGAGGGTGGTCGTCATACGCCGTTCTTTGGCAATTACCGTCCGCAATTCTACTTCCGCACGACGGATGTGACGGGTGTCGTGACCTTGCCTGCGGGCACGGAAATGGTGATGCCGGGGGACAACATCGCGTTTGATGTCGAGCTGATCACGCCGATCGCGATGGAAGAGAAGCTGCGCTTTGCTATCCGCGAAGGTGGCCGCACCGTCGGCGCCGGCGTGGTGGCAAGCATTCAGGAGTAAGGGAAGGCTTCGGCCTTTTGGCGCATCACCTTCGGGTGATGCGCGTTTCGACCGGGGAATGTTCCCCAGCCAGTTTCATGTTCGCCCAAGCGTTCAGCGCGGGCGCGGCCTTCAAGCCAGGGAAGTCAAGCGATGAACGGACAAACCATCCGCATCCGCCTCAAGGCCTTCGATCATCGCGTGCTCGATTCGTCGACCCGCGAGATCGTGTCGACGGCGAAGCGCACCGGCGCGCAGGTTCGCGGGCCTATTCCGCTGCCGACGCGGATCGAGAAATTCACGGTCAACCGTTCGCCGCATGTCGACAAGAAAAGCCGCGAACAGTTTGAAATCCGCACGCATAAGCGCGTGCTTGATATCGTCGATCCCACCCCGCAAACCGTGGACGCGCTGATGAAGCTCGACCTTGCGGCGGGTGTCGATGTTGAAATTCGCCTCTGAATGCTGCGGCATTGAGAATGTTTGACCTCCTCTGGAATAAGGACATGCGCCCATGAGGTCCGGGGTAATTGTACAGAAGCTCGGCATGACCCGGGTCTTCACCGAAACCGGGGATCATGTCCCCGTCACGGTTCTGCATCTTGATGGCTGCCAGGTTGTGGCCCATCGCACGGCGGAGCGCGACGGCTATGTCGCGTTGCAGCTTGGCGCGGGCAAGGCCAAGCCCAAGAATGTCTCCAAGGCCGAGCGTGGCCGCTTCGCGGTGGCGAAGGTCGAGCCGCGCATGAAGCTGGCTGAATTCCGCGTCGATGATGCCGGAATTATCCCTGTTGGTGCGGAAATCACAGCGGATCATTTCGTGCCGGGCCAGTTCGTCGATGTCACGGGCATGACGACCGGTAAAGGTTTTGCCGGTGGTATGAAGCGCTGGAATTTCGGCGGCTTGCGGGCAACCCATGGTGTTTCGGTCTCGCATCGCTCGATTGGTTCGACCGGTGGTCGTCAGGATCCGGGCAAGACCTTCAAGAACAAGAAGATGCCGGGGCATCTGGGGGTCGAGCGTGTCACCACGCTCAATCTCAAGGTTGTCCGCACGGATGTCGAGCGTGGCCTGATCCTCGTCGAAGGGGCAGTGCCCGGCGTCAAGGGCGGCTGGATCACCTTGCGGGACGCGATCAAGAAGCCTGCGCCGAAAGATCTTCCCGTCCCGGGCAAGTTCCGCGTCGTGGATGCCCATTCCGAAGCCCCGGCTGTTGCCGAAGACAAGACGGAGGCTTGAGCGCCATGAAACTTGCCATTACCACATTGGCTGGCGCGGAAGCGGGCAGCGTCGATCTCGCGGAGGCCGTGTTCGGTCTTGAGCCGCGCATCGATATTCTCCATCGCATGGTGCGCTATCAGCTTGCCAAACGGCAGGCGGGGACGCATCAGGCGCAGGAGCGGTCAACCATCAACCGCACCACGCGCAAGATGTATAAGCAGAAGGGCACGGGCCGCGCGCGGCATGGCTCGGCGAAAGCGCCGCAGTTTCGCGGCGGCGGCAAGGCCTTCGGCCCGGTTGCGCGCAGCCATGCGCATGATCTGCCGAAGAAGGTCCGCGTTCTTGCCTTGAAATTCGCGCTTTCCGTCAAGGCGCGCGAGAGCCGGATCATCGTGCTCGACAAGGCCGAAGTCGACAGCCCCAAGACGAAGATGCTGCTCGATACCTTCGGCAAGCTCGGGCTTTCCAATGCGCTGATCATCGGCGGGGCGGAATTGCAGGACAATTTCGTTCTCGCCTCGCGCAAGATCCCGAATATCGATGTGCTGCCGGTGCAGGGCATCAACGTTTATGACATTTTGCGCCGCGATACGCTGGTGCTGACGACGGAAGCGCTTGAAGCGCTTTCCGCCCGTCTTGCCGGTTGAAAGGATACGTGATGAGCATCGATCCCAGACTTTTCGACGTCATCCTGTCGCCGGTCATTACCGAGAAGGCCACCGCGCTCAGCGAGCATAACAAGGTGGTGTTCAAGGTGGCGAAAACCGCAACCAAACCGCAAATCAAGATGGCGGTCGAGACATTGTTCGATGTGAAGGTCGAAAGCGTCAATACGCTTCTCCGCAAGGGCAAGGTGAAGCGGTTTCGCGGCACATTGGGCCAACAATCGGACGTGAAAAAAGCGGTCGTGACCCTCGCCGAGGGCCATTCGATCGACGTTTCGACCGGGCTCTGAGACGGGGACAGGATCAATGGCACTCAAGCATTACAACCCCATCACGCCCGGTCTGCGCCAGCTCGTTCTGGTCGACCGTTCGGATCTTTACAAGGGCAAGCCCGTCAAGGCCTTGACCGAGGGCAAGGCCAGCAATGGCGGCCGCAACAACCTTGGCCGCGTCACCGTGCGCTTCCGCGGTGGCGGGCACAAGCGCTCGTATCGCCTGGTCGATTTCAAGCGTCGCGACAAGCTTGGCATGGTCGCGAAGGTCGAGCGGCTCGAATATGATCCGAACCGCACCGCCTTCATCGCGCTGATCCGTTACGCGGATGACACGTTGAGCTACATCCTCGCGCCGCAGCGTTTATCGGTCGGGGATGAGGTTCTGGCGGCGGAAACGGTCGATATCAAGCCGGGCAATGCGATGGCGGTGGCGAATATCCCCGTCGGCACCATTGTCCATAACGTTGAACTCAAGATCGGCAAGGGTGGGCAGATCGCGCGTTCCGCCGGGTCTTATGCGCAGATTGTCGGGCGTGATCAGGGTTATGTCATCCTGCGCCTCAATTCGGGTGAGCAGCGGCTTGTTTCGGGGCAATGCTTTGCCACGATCGGCGCGGTCTCGAACCCGGATCACATGAATATCTCACTCGGCAAGGCCGGGCGCAATCGCTGGCTCGGGTTTCGTCCGCATAACCGCGGTGTTGCCATGAACCCGGTTGACCATCCGCATGGTGGTGGTGAAGGCCGAACCTCCGGGGGTCGCCATCCGGTGACACCATGGGGCAAGCCGACCAAGGGCAAGAAAACGCGTTCCAACAAGCGGACTGACCGGTTCATCGTGTCATCCCGCCACGCTCGCAAGAAGTAAGGGAGAGGCACATGCCACGCTCGGTTTGGAAAGGTCCGTTCGTTGACGGATACCTTCTGAAGAAGGCAGAGGTCGCACGCGCCTCGGGCCGTAACGACGTCATCAAGATCTGGAGCCGCCGCTCCACGATCCTTCCGCAATTCATCGGCTTGACCTTTGGCGTTTATAACGGCCAGAAGCACATTCCCGTGAATGTTTCGGAAGAAATGATCGGCATGAAATTCGGCGAATTCGCGCCGACACGCACCTATTACGGCCACGCGGCCGACAAGAAGGCGAAGAGGAAGTAACCATGGGCCAGACAGCCAATATCAGGCGCGAGGCCGAGAGCGAAGCGAAGGCCGTTGCGCGCAATTTGCGCATCAGCCCGCGCAAGCTCAACCTCGTCGCCCAGCTTATCCGTGGCAAGAAGGTGTCAACGGCGCTCGCCGACCTTCAGTTCAGCCAGAAGCGGATCGCGCAGGACGTGAAGAAATGCCTCGAAAGCGCGATCGCCAACGCCGAGAACAACCATGATCTCGATATTGACGCGCTGGTGGTTGCGCAGGCCTATGTCGGCAAATCCATCGTCATGAAGCGCATCCAGTTTCATGGCCGTGGCAAGACCGGGCGTGTGACGAAGCCTTTCGCCAATATCACCATCGTCGTTCGTCAGGCGGGAGAATAAGCATGGGACAGAAGGTAAATCCGATTGGCCTCCGGCTTGGCATCAACCGCACCTGGGACAGCCGCTGGTATGCGAATTCGTCTGATTACGGCACTCTGCTGCACGAGGATTTCGCAATCCGCGCCGAATTGATGAAACTTTTGAAGCAGGCAGCTGTTTCGAAAATCATCATCGAGCGCCCGCACAAGAAGTGCCGCGTGACGATCTATTCCGCCCGCCCCGGTGTGGTGATCGGCAAGAAGGGCGCGGATATCGACAAGCTTCGCAAGGTGGTTGCGCGCATGACGAAGAGCGAGGTTGCGCTCAACATCGTCGAAGTGCGCAAGCCGGAAGTGGATGCAACCCTGGTTGCCGATTCCATCACCCAGCAGCTTGAGCGCCGTGTGGCGTTCCGGCGGGCGATGAAGCGGGCGGTGCAGAGCGCCATCCGTCTTGGCGCCGAGGGCATCAAGATCACCTGCTCGGGCCGTTTGGGCGGCGCGGAAATCGCGCGCGTCGAATGGTATCGGGAAGGCCGGGTTCCGCTGCATACTCTGCGCGCGGATGTCGATTATGGTGTTTCGACCGCACATACCGCCTATGGCACCTGCGGTGTCAAGGTCTGGATCTTCAAGGGCGAGATCCTCGAACATGACCCGATGGCGCAGGACAAGCGCGCCGAACAATCGGATCAGCGTTCGCAGGGTCGGCGTTCCTCGGAAGCGGCGTGAGGAGAATTTAAGTCATGTTGCAGCCGAAGCGAACTAAATTTCGTAAGCAATTCAAGGGCCGCGTCAAAGGTGTCGCCAAGGGCGGATTTGAGCTTGCTTTTGGTGAGTTTGGCCTTAAAGCCATGGTTCCCGAGCGGATCACCGCCCGGCAGATCGAAGCGGCCCGCCGCGCCATGACCCGCCATATGAAGCGGGCCGGGCGCGTCTGGATCCGCGTGTTTCCGGATGTTCCGGTCTCGAAGAAACCCGCCGAAGTCCGCATGGGCTCGGGCAAAGGCTCTCCTGAATACTGGATGGCCCGGATTCATCCTGGCCGCATCATGTTCGAGATCGGCGGCGTCCCCGTTGAGGTCGCCCGTGAAGCGCTGGATCTGGCGGCTGCAAAGCTGCCCATGAAAACGCGCTTCATTCAGCGCATTGTCGAGTGATGGAGGGTGAGATGAAGGTGAAACAACGTCTTTCCGACATCAAGGTTTTGAGCGGCGACCAGCTTCAGGATGAACTCATCACTCTGAAGAAGGAGCAGTTCAACTTGCGCTTCCAGCGGGCCACCGGCCAGTTGGAGAATGTGTCACGCGTGCGCCAGGTGCGCCGGGATATCGCGCGGATCAAAACGGTTCAGCGTCAGAAACTCGCCCTCGCGGCGAAGGGTTAAGGAGCAGAAGATGCCCAAGCGCATTCTTCAGGGTGTCGTTGTCAGCGATGTCCAGGATAAAACGGTGGTGGTGAAGGTGGAGCGTCGCTTCACCCACCCGTTGCTGAAAAAGACCGTCCGCCGGTCGAAGAACTATCATGCCCATGATGAAGGCAATGCCTTCAAATCCGGGGATGAGGTTTCGATTGAAGAGACACGTCCGATGTCGAAGCTCAAGCGCTGGGTTGTGCTTGAGAAGGCGTGATGGGTTCAGCCTTCGGGCGAAGCGCGTCATGCCCGTCACGGGAAAATCGGGGAGGGGGTTTGAAGATCCTTCGGGTTCTTCATGCTCCCTCGTCAGGCGTAGTCCGGAACCGGCTCAGGGATGAGCTTGCCGGAAACCGATCTGAAAGAAAGGAAGGATCACGTCCATGATCCAGATGCAAACCAATCTCGACGTCGCGGATAATTCCGGTGCGCGCCGCGTCATGTGTATCAAGGTGCTTGGCGGCTCGAAGCGGAAATATGCCGGTGTGGGCGACATCATTGTGGTGTCGATCAAGGAAGCCATTCCCAAGGGCCGTGTGAAGAAAGGCGACGTCATGAAGGCGGTCGTTGTGCGCACAGCCAAGGATATCCGCCGTGCTGATGGGTCGGTGATCCGCTTCGACCGCAACGCGGCCGTGCTGATCAACAACCAGAAGGAGCCGGTCGGAACCCGTATTTTCGGGCCGGTGCCGCGTGAATTGCGTGCGCGCAACCATATGAAGATTATTTCGCTCGCGCCGGAGGTGTTGTGATGGCTGCGAAAATCAAAAAAGGCGACCGGGTGGTCGTGCTCTCTGGCCGCGACAAGGGCAAGAGCGGTGAGGTTCTTGAGGTTCGCCCGGATGACGGGCGCGCGGTCGTGCGTGGCATCGCCCTGATCAAGAAGCATCAGCGCCAGACGCAGAACCAGCAGGGCGGTATCATCACCAGGGAGGGGACAATCGACCTCTCCAACCTTGCAATCGCCGACCCGAAGGATGGCAAGGCCAGCCGCGTCGGCTTCAAGGTTCTGGAGGATGGCCGCAAGGTCCGCTTCGCCAAGCGCTCGGGGGAGATGATCGATGCTTGATACCACGAATTACGAGCCCCGGCTCAAGAAGCATTACCTTGAGGTTGTCGTGCCGGCGATGCGCGAGCAGTTCGGCTACAAGAACCCGATGGAAGTGCCGCGCATCGAAAAAATCGTGCTCAATATGGGCGTTGGTGAATCCACCGGCGATTCCAAGAAGGCCACGGTTGCCGCCGCAGACCTTGCGCAGATTGCAGGCCAGAAGCCGGTGATCACCAAGGCCCGCCGCGCGATTGCGCAGTTCAAGGTGCGTGAAAACATGCCGATCGGCTGCAAGGTCACGCTCCGCAAGGCGCGCATGTATGAATTTCTCGACCGCTTCATCACCATCGCGTTGCCGCGCGTGCGGGATTTTCGCGGTTTGAACCCCAAGAGCTTCGATGGGCGGGGCAATTTTGCCACCGGCATCAAGGAACACCTCATTTTCCCGGAAATCAGCTACGACAAGGCTGATCAGATGTGGGGGATGGACGTGATCGTCTGCACCAACGCAAAGACCGATGATGAAGCGCGTGCGCTTCTCAAATTGTTCAACTTCCCGTTCCGGCAGTAAGCGCTTTGCCTTGCATGTTGCAGGGGTGAGTTCGGCTTAGACGCGGACACCAGGAGTATAAAGATGGCCAAAAAAGGCATGGTCGAAAAGAATAACCGCCGTAAAAAGCTTGCCCAGCTCAATTCCGGCAAGCGGGCGGCGCTCAAGGCCCTGATCATGGACAAGTCCATTGACCTTGGCGAGCGCATCACCGCGACGATGAAACTCGCGCAGATGCCGCGCAACGGTGCGCCAACGCGCATTCGCAGCCGCTGCGAGGTTTCCGGGCGTTCGCGCGCGGTTTACCGCAAGTTCAAGATGAGCCGTATCGCCTTGCGCGAACTCGGCAATAAAGGCCTCGTTCCGGGCCTCGTGAAATCAAGCTGGTAAGGGGATCGCAGGATGATGAATGATCCTTTGGGCGATATGCTCACCCGTATCCGCAACGCGCAGATGCGCAAGAAGTCCCGCGTCATGACGCCGGGCTCCAAATTGCGCGCGCGTGTTCTCGATGTTCTGAAAACCGAGGGTTATATCCGCGGCTATTCGGAAACGGCGTTTGATAACGGCCGCACCGAATTTGATATCGAATTGAAATATTTCGACGGCCTGCCCGCGATCCGCGAAATCAAGCGCGTCTCGAAGCCCGGTCGCCGGGTTTACTGCCCCGTTGACTCGCTTCCGCGTGTCGCCAACGGCCTCGGTATCACCATCATCTCGACACCGTCGGGCGTGATGGCGGATCACGATGCGCGTGAGCGGAACGTGGGCGGCGAAGTTTTGTGCACAATCTTCTAAGGTCGGGAGGGTTTTATGTCGAAAGTCGGCAAGAAGCCGGTCGATATCCCGGCTGGCGTTACACCACAGATCGCGGGCCAGAAGGTCACGGTCAAGGGCCCCAAGGGTGAGTTGTTTTTCGTCGTTCCCGATGATGTCGCGGTCACGCTCGAAGGCAATCAGGTTACGGTCAACCCGCGGGTGATGACCAAGCAGGCGCGTTCCTCCTGGGGGATGAGCCGGGCCATCATCAACAATATCGCGGTTGGTGTGTCGAAGGGCTTTGAAAAGAAGCTCGAGATCACCGGCGTTGGCTATAAGGCTGCGGCGCAGGGCAAGTCCCCCAACCTCTCGCTCGGCTACAGCCATGACGTGATTTACGATGTTCCCGCCGGTATCACCATCACCACGCCCAAGCCCACCGAAATCATCGTTTCGGGGATTGATCGTCAGAAGGTTGGCCAGGTCGCGGCGGAAATTCGTGCCTATCGCAGCCCCGAACCCTTCAAGGGCAAGGGCGTGAAATATGAGGGCGAATTCATCTTCCGCAAGGAAGGCAAGAAGAAGTAATCGAGAAGAAGCAAGGCTGGATCATGGCACATCTCACCACAACCGAGGCCCGCAAGGGCCGTATTCGCCGCAGCCTCAAGGCGGCAGCGAATGGTCGCGCGCGCCTGTCTGTCTTTCGCTCTTCGAAGCAGATTTACGCCCAGATCATTGATGACGCGGCGGGCAAGACGCTTGTTGCCGCTTCCACCATCGAAAAGGACATTCGCGCGGGTTTGAAAACCGGTGCGGATACCGATGCCGCAAAAACCATCGGCAAGCTGATCGGGGAGCGTGCGCTCGCCGCCGGTGTGACCAAGGTGGTGTTTGACCGCGGCGCCTATCTCTACCACGGCCGTGTCAAGGCTCTGGCGGATGGCGCGCGTGAGGCGGGCCTCGATTTCTGATATAGATCGAAATCGATCTATTTTTTCTTTTACCGCATTTTCTTCACGCGAACCGGTATCCACTTCGCTTGAAAATGCTCTGACTTTGCATGAGACTACCCCCAAGCGAGCGGAGCATCGGGCTTCCGCGCAAGTGAGGATAAAATGGCAGCAGAACGTGAAGGCGGTTCAGGCCGTGGCCGCGAGGGCGGTCGTGACCGCAACCGCGACAATAACCGCGAAGAGCGCGACAGCGAATTCGTCGACAAGCTCGTGCATATCAACCGCGTCGCCAAAACCGTGAAGGGTGGCCGCCGCATGGCGTTTGCCGCGCTCGTGGTTGTGGGCGACCAGAAGGGCCGCGTCGGTTTCGGCCATGGCAAGGCGCGTGAAGTGCCTGAAGCCATCCGCAAGGCGACGGAAAGCGCGAAGCGCGCGCTGATCCGCGTGCCGCTTCGTGAAGGCCGCACCTTGCATCACGATGTTCCGGGCCGCCATGGCGCGGGCAAGGTTCTGCTCCGTGCCGCTCCGGCGGGCACGGGCATCATCGCGGGCGGGCCGATGCGCGCGGTGTTCGAGTGCCTCGGCATGCATGATGTGGTGGCAAAATCGCTCGGCTCCTCGAACCCCTATAACATGGTGCGGGCCACTTTCGACGCGCTGAAAGCCGAAGACAGCCCGCGTGCTGTTGCGGCGCGGCGCGGCCTCAAGGTTTCGGTCATCCAGACACGCCGTCGCGATATCGACGGTGGTGAAGCGGCTGAAGCGTGAGGGGGTGAGCATGTCCAGAACCACCAAAACCATCACCATCCAGCAAACCGGAAGCCCGATCCGCCGCCCGGCGGATCAGCGCGCGACGCTTGTCGGCCTCAAGCTCAACAAGATCGGTCGTCAATCCGTTCTTCCCGATAATCCGTCAACGCGGGGCATGGTGGCGAAAGTTGCGCATCTTGTCCGCATCATAGCCGAGTGAGGGCGCCATGAAACTCACCGATCTGCGTGATAATGAAGGCGCGACCAAGGCCCGCATGCGTGTGGGCCGTGGTATCGGCTCCGGCAAGGGTAAAACCGCCGGGCGCGGCGTCAAGGGTCAGAAGGCCCGCACCGGCGTTGCCGTCAAGGGCTTCGAGGGTGGCCAGATGCCGCTCCACCGCCGCTTGCCGAAGCGTGGCTTCAACAACATCCATGCGATGAACCTGAACGAGGTCAATCTTGGCCGGATTCAGGAAGCGGTGGATGCCGGGCGGCTCGACAAGGGCGCAACCGTGACGATCGAAACGCTGGTTGCAGCGGGCGTGTGCTCGAAGCCGCGCGACGGGGTAAAAATCCTCGGCGTCGGCGAGATCAAGGCCAGGCTGACATTCGAGGTGTTCCGCGCCTCGAAAAGCGCGGTTGCCGCCATCGAGAAGGCGGGCGGCTCCATCACGGTGCTGGCCGAACAGGCGAGCGCCTGAAAAATCAAGGGCGCCGGGTGGTTTTCATTCGGCGCCCTTCTTATGTGTGCGGGTAGAGCGGGGCCGTTGATGGAACCCATACCCAAAATGCGCGAAAGAACGGGATAAACCATGGCATCGGCAGCAGAACAGCTTGCGGCGAACCTGAATTTCGGCGCGCTTGCCAAGGCAGAAGAGCTGAAAAAGCGCATCTGGTTCACGCTTGGTGCTTTGATCGTCTATCGGCTGGGCACCTATATTCCACTTCCCGGCATCAATCCTGATGCGGTGGCCGATATTTTCAAGCAGCAGCAACAGGGTGTTCTGGGGCTTTTCAACCTGTTTTCAGGCGGGGCTGTTGGGCGTCTCGCGATTTTCGCGCTCAACATCATGCCTTATATTTCCGCCTCCATCATCATTCAATTGATGACGACGGTTGCTCCTTCGCTTGAGGCCTTGAAAAAAGAGGGTGAGGCCGGGCGGCGGCAGATCAACCAGTATACGCGCTATCTCACGGTGATTCTCGCGCTGTTTCAGGCCTGGGGCATCGCGGTCGGCTTGCAGAGTTCGGGCAGCATCGTGCGTGATCCGGGGCCGTTTTTCCTGTTCTCGACGGTTATCACGCTCACCGGGGGCACCTTGTTTCTGATGTGGCTTGGCGAGCAGATCACCAGCCGGGGCATTGGCAACGGCATTTCGCTGATCATTTTCGCAGGGATCGTGGCGGAGCTTCCGGCAGCTTTCCTCGGCATGCTGGAACTCGGGCGCACGGGGGCGGTATCAACCGCGCTGATTCTCGGCGTTATCCTGATGGCAGCGGTGGTGATCGCCTTCATCGTGTTTTTCGAGCGGGCGCAACGCCGCCTCCTGATCAATTACCCGAAAAGGCAGATGGGCAACAAGGTCTATGAGGGGCAGACCTCGTTCCTTCCGCTCAAGCTCAATACAGCGGGTGTCATTCCGCCGATTTTTGCATCGTCCCTGCTGCTGATGCCCACCACCATCGCGAGTTTCGCGCAGGCAGGCGGGCCGCAATGGCTGCAAACCATGAATACCTATCTGGGCCATGGTCGCCCGCTCTACATGGCGCTTTACGCGGTAATGATCATCTTTTTCGCGTTTTTTTACACGGCGATCGTGTTCAACCCTGCGGAAACGGCGGATAACCTGAAAAAACAGGGGGGCTTCATCCCCGGCATCCGTCCGGGGGAGAGAACCGCCGCGCATATCGACCATGTTCTCTCGCGCATCACGGTGCTGGGGGCGGCCTATCTCACCCTCGTCTGCCTCTTACCCGAATTCCTCATATCCGCCGCCTCGCTTCCGTTCTATTTTGGCGGGACATCGCTTCTGATCGTCGTTTCGGTCACGATGGATACGGTCGCTCAGGTGCATGGGTATCTTCTCGCGCATCAATATGAGGGCCTCGTCAAGAAGGCTAAACTGCGGGGGAGCAAACGCTGATGCGATTGATTTTATTGGGCCCGCCGGGCGCGGGCAAAGGCACACAGGCGGCAAGGCTCGTTGAGAAATACGGCATTGTGCAGCTTTCGACCGGGGATATGCTGCGCGCCGCCGTGGCAGCGGGCACGCCGGTCGGGCTTCAGGCCAGGGCGGTGATGGAAGCGGGCGGGCTGGTTTCGGATGCCATCGTCATCGGCATTATCCGCGACCGGATCGCTGAAAAGGATGCCGCGAAGGGCTTCATCCTCGACGGGTTTCCGCGCACGGTTGCACAGGCCGAGGCACTCAAAGCCATGCTGGGGAGCCTCAACCTTGCACTGGATGCCGTGATCGAACTCAAGGTCGATCAGGCGGCCCTGCTCGGGCGCATCATCAAGCGCGCGGAGGAAGCGAAGGCCGCTGGCCAGCCGGTGCGCAAGGATGATGACCCGGAGGTGTTCAAGACCCGGCTCGATGCCTATAACCGCGACACGGCTGCCGTGACACCCTATTACGCCTCGACCGGGCAATTGAGCGTTCTTGACGGCATGCGCCCGATCGCGGCTGTTGCGGATGAGATCGACAGGGTTTTGGCAAGGCTGCAAATGCTGCATGTCAAGCGGTAAATCTTCGGGTTTTTCGCTTTAGGGCTTGACGGGGGGCGCGCTTGTCGTCTATCGGCAAGCTCCTGCCGGAAGCGTGTTCACGCGTTGAAAAACGCGCGATTTTGTTTTGCTTGGTATGGGCCAAAATTCTGGCCTTGTTCGTGCCGCACGGAACGCATGCATATGCGGTTTCAGGCAAGGTTGATGAAGCTATGAGATGCGGATGGTGTGGCCAGGGGCCTGCCATTGCGCGGGGGTGGTGCTGCCATTCCCAGAATGAAGGAGAACAAGCGTGGCTCGTATCGCCGGCGTCAATATTCCCACAGCAAAGCGTGTTTGCATCGCCTTGCGCTATATTCACGGCATTGGCCCGGTGAATGCTGTCGAGATCTGCGAAAAGGTGGGTATCCCGCTCGAACGCCGCGTCAACCAGCTGACCGACCAGGAAGTTCTCCAGATTCGCGAAACCATCGACCGGGATTACATGGTCGAGGGCGACCTTCGCCGCGATGTCGCGATGAATATCAAGCGCCTGATGGATCTGGGCTGCTATCGTGGCCTGCGCCATCGTCGCGGCCTGCCGGTGCATGGCCAGCGCACGCATACCAATGCGCGCACGCGCAAGGGCAAATCCAAGCCGATTGCCGGCAAGAAGAAGTAACCCGTTGCAGGCGTGCCGCCGGTGCGCTGCCTTGTTTGATACACGAAAGCACAAGAGATTATGGCCAAGGAAGCTCAACGTATTCGCCGCCGCGAACGCAAGAACATCGTTTCGGGTGTCGCGCATGTGAACGCGTCGTTCAACAACACGATGATCACCATCACCGATGCGCAAGGCAACGCGATCTCGTGGTCGTCTTCGGGCACGATGGGCTTCAAGGGCTCGAAAAAATCGACCCCCTATGCCGCGCAGGTTGCCGCCGAGGATGCAGCCCGCAAGGCCGCAGAACATGGCATGCGTATGGTCGAGGTCGAGGTTTGCGGGCCCGGTTCGGGCCGCGAATCGGCTTTGCGGGCCTTGCAATCCGCCGGGTTCACCGTGACATCGATCCGCGATGTGACGCCGATCCCGCATAATGGCTGCCGCCCGCGCAAGCGCCGCCGCGTCTGACATTTCTTTTTGCTTTCTCCGCTTCGCTTCCCGATGGAAGCGGGGTTTTTGACGTTTTTCAGACTTTGCCGGATGCCGCGATTGGCGCGGTTCCGTTGCCATTTTGGGGATAAAGCGCGTGATCCAGAAGAACTGGCAGGATTTGATCAAGCCGAAAAAGCTCGAAATCATTCCGGGTGATGATCCGCACTCGGTCGCAACCGTTATTGCAGAGCCGCTGGAGCGTGGCTTTGGCATGACCCTGGGCAATTCGCTGCGCCGTATTCTGCTCTCCTCCCTGCAGGGCGCGGCGGTGACGGCCATTCACATCGATGGCGTGTTGCACGAGTTTTCCTCGATTGCCGGTGTGCGTGAGGATGTTATCGACATCGTGCTCAACGTCAAGGATATCGCCATCAAGATGCAGGGCGAGGGCACCAAGCGCCTGATGCTGCGCAAGCAGGGCCCCGGTGTTGTCACCGCCGGTGATATCGCGCTTACGGGTGATATCCAGATCCTCAACCCCGCGCTTCAGCTCTGCACGCTCGATGCGGGTGCTGAACTCCGGATGGAACTCCATGTTTCGGCCGGCAAGGGCTATGTCCCTTCCGACAAGAACCGTTCGGAAGATTCGATGATCGGCCTTATTCCGGTGGACAGCTTGTTCTCCCCCGTGAAGAAAGTGTCGTATCGCGTTGAAAATACGCGTTCCGGCCAGGTTCTCGATTATGACAAGCTGACGATGACGGTCGAGACCGATGGTTCGATCTCGCCGGAAGATGCGGTAGCCTATTCCGCGCGCATCCTGCAGGATCAGCTCGAGATTTTCCTCAATTTCGAAGAGCCGAAGAAGCCGGAAACGCAGGCCGCGATCCCCGATCTCGCCTTCAACCCCGCCTTGCTCAAGAAGGTGGACGAGCTCGAGCTTTCCGTGCGCTCCGCCAATTGCCTCAAGAACGACAACATCGTCTATATCGGCGACCTTATCCAGAAATCGGAAGGCGAGATGCTGCGCACGCCGAATTTCGGGCGCAAATCGCTCAACGAAATCAAGGAAGTGCTGGCGCAGATGGGCCTCCATCTCGGCATGGATGTGACCGGCTGGCCGCCCGAGAATATCGAGGAACTCGCCAAACGGTTCGAAGAGCATTATTGAGGCAGTCGGATGTAGGCAGTCGGCAGTCGTAACATCTTGACATATCTATAAAAATATTTTTTTTCGACTGCCCACTGCCCACTGCCCACTGCCCACTGCCCACTGCCCACTGCCACTCGCTGCCAAACAACAGGTCGGTCATTCCTTGGCACGGTGATCGTCAAAATCAGGAGTATGCCATGCATCACGGTTTTCGCGGAAGGCGGTTTTCCCGCACCTCCAGCCACAGGAAGGCGATGTTCGCCAATATGGCGCAGGCGCTCATCACGCATGAGCAGATTCAGACGACGCTCCCCAAGGCGAAGGATTTGCGCCCCATCGTCGAGAAGCTCGTTACTCTCGGCAAGAAGGGCGATCTTCACGCCCGCCGTCAGGCGATTGCGGAAATCCGCGATATCGATGTCGTCAAGAAATTGTTCGACGTCATCGCGCCGCGTTACAAGGCGCGCCATGGCGGCTATCTGCGCATCATGAAGGCGGGCTTTCGCTATGGCGATGCCGCGCCGATGGCGGTGATCGAGTTCGTGGATCGCGATGTCGATGCCAAGGGCGCGGCGGACAAGGCCCGTGCGGCCGCCAACCCGGCCCCGACCGAAGCGGCGTAAGGTGCTTTGCTTTTCGAGAGTAGAGAAAAAGCGGCTTCGGCCGCTTTTTTTATTCGGGCCGCTTTTTTGTTGCGCTGATGCGGGATAAGCTCTTTCATCCTGTTCCCGGCACCCCCATATTCAAACTTGGGTTCGGCAAAACCTTGATTTCGTCATTGCGAGCGAAGCGAAGCAATCCAGTGAATGAAGCATTTTCAATGGTTCCGGAGCATGCTGCGATAAAGCGGATACCGGTTTATCGCAAAAAATCATGTGAAAAGAACATGCTGAGAGCAGGATGCGATTCTATATGAACGCATCCTGCTCTATGGATTGCTTCGCTTCGCTCGCAATGACGGTTTATGGAGGCTCGAGCGTTCATTCAAAAAACCCAGGGGCAATCATGCCGTCGAGTGCATTTCAAGGGCAAGGCATGATGCGGGTTCTCAAGCGTCTTGCCACGGGCCTCATCCTCATGCTGGCTGCAAGCCCGGCCTTGGCGCAGGCTGCACGCGCGCCGCAAAGCCGGGCGGAGATGGCGCTCTCCTTCGCCCCGCTGGTGAAGGCCGCTGCCCCGGCGGTGGTGAATGTCTATGCCTCGCAGCGCGCGCAAAAGGCGCGCAACCCATTCGAGGGTGACCCGTTTTTCGAGCGGTTTTTTGGTGGCCTCGCGCAGCCGGAGCGGGCGCGCCAATCGGTGGGTTCCGGCGTGATTGTGGCGCGGGATGGCATCGTCATCACCAATCACCACGTGATTGACGGCATGACCGAGATCAGGGTCGCGCTCTCGGATCGACGGGAATTCGAGGCGGAGGTGAAGCTGCGCGACCCGAAAACCGACCTTGCTGTGCTCCATATCAAGTCGGGCGAGGTGTTTCCCGCGCTCGACTTTGCCAATTCCGATGCGCTGGAGGTGGGTGATCTCGTGCTCGCCATCGGCAACCCGTTCGGGGTGGGGCAAACGGTGACGCAGGGCATCGTTTCAGCCTTGGCCCGCACGCAGGTCGGCGTCTCCGATTACCAGTTTTTCATCCAGACCGATGCGGCGATCAACCCCGGCAATTCCGGCGGCGCGCTGATCGATATGGCGGGCAAGCTCGTGGGCATCAACACGGCGATTTTCTCGCAATCGGGCGGCAGCCATGGCATCGGCTTTGCCATTCCCTCCAATATGGTGCGTTCCGTGCTTGAAGGCGCGAAGGCGGGCGGGGGCGTTCTCCATCGCCCCTGGTTCGGCGCGAGCCTGCAACCCATTACGGGCGAATTGGCAGAAACGCTCGGGCTTGCCCGCCCGGTTGGCGCCCTGGTTTCGGGCGTTGTTGCCGGTGGCCCGGCGGAGGCGGCAGGCCTCAAAAAGCTCGACGTGATTACCATGGTCGATGGTATCGCGGTTGATGATGTTGATGGCTTTGGCTATCGCTTTGCCACAAAGCCGGTGGGCGGAGCGGTTTCGATGCGGGTGATCCGCGCCGGAAAGCCGGTGGATGTGAGCGTGAAACTGGTTCCCGCGCCGGAAATTCCGCCGCGCAACCCGGTTCTCATCAAGGTGAAATCGCCGTTGCAGGGGGCAACCCTTGTGAATGTCTCGCCTGCGGTGAAGGAGGAATTCTCGCTCAATGGTGTTGAGGATGGCATTGCCATCAGCGCCATCGAGCAAGGTTCGGCGGCGGATGAGGTGGGGTTCAAGCCGGGCGATGTGATCCTCGCGCTCAATGGCCAGCGTGTTGTGGATACCGGCGCACTCGAAAAGGCGCTCAGGGCGCGGCTTTACCTCTGGCGCATCACCTTCAATCGCGGCGGGCAAACGCTGACGACGACCTTCGGTGGCTAGAGCAATTCCAGCGAAAGTGGGAACCGGTTTCGCGTCCGGAATTGCGTCAAAACAAAGAGAAGGAGCGTTTCAGGTGACAAAATCTTCGATGGAAACGCTCTAGCATGTCACGCCCGCTGGCAGACAGGATGCGCCCGCAAAGCCTCGGCGAGATCGTGGGGCAGGCGCATCTGACGGGGGAGGGCGGGCTTGTGCTGCGCCTTGCCAGCACTGGCACGCTTGGCTCGCTGATTTTATGGGGCCCGCCCGGCACCGGCAAGACGACGCTCGCGCGCTTGCTGGCGCAGGAAACGGCGCTGGCTTTTGAAGAGGTTTCGGCGATTTTCTCCGGCGTTGCGGAGCTGAAAAAGCTCTTCGAAGCGGCACGGGCGCGGCGCGAAGCGGGGCAGGGCACCTTGCTGTTCGTCGATGAAATCCACCGCTTCAACCGCGCGCAGCAGGACGGGTTTTTACCGGTGATGGAGGATGGCACCATCACGCTGATCGGCGCGACGACGGAAAACCCTTCCTTCGCGCTCAACGCGGCTTTGCTCTCGCGCGCGCGGGTTCTCACCTTCAAGGCGCTCGATGAAGCGGCGATTTTGCGGCTGCTGGAGCGGGCAGAAGCGCAGCTTGAAACGCCGCTTCCCCTCACCGAGGCGGCGCGCGGCCTTCTCGCGCGCATGGCGGATGGCGATGGCCGCGCCGCGCTCACCCTGGCGGAGGAGGCGCTGCGCGCAGCAAAGCCGGGTGAAACCTTCGATGAAGCCGCGCTTGGCGAGATTGTGCAGCGCCGCGCCCCCCTCTATGACAAGGCGGAGGACGGGCATTACAACCTGATTTCGGCTTTGCATAAAACCATTCGCGGCTCAGACCCTGATGCCGCGCTCTATTATTTCGCGCGCATGTGCGATGCGGGGGAGGATCCGCGCTTTCTCGCCCGCAGGCTGGTGCGCATGGCGGTGGAGGATATCGGCCTTGCCGACCCGCAGGCTTTGGTGCATGCCCGCGCGGCGGCGGAGGCCTATGCGCAACTGGGCTCGCCCGAAGGCGAACTCGCGCTTGCCAATGCGGTGATCTACCTCGCCACCGCGCCAAAATCCAACGCGGCTTACGTGGCGTGGAAGGGCGCTGTGAAAACCGCGAAAGCGGCGGGCTCGCTCACCCCGCCCAAAACCATTCTCAACGCGCCGACCCGCTTCATGAAGGGTGAGGGCTATGGCGCGGGCTATGCCTATGATCATGACGCGCCGCACGCTTTTTCCGGGCAGGATTATTGGCCGGAAGCCCTTGGCCGCCAGCAGTTCTATGATCCGCCCGAGCGCGGCTTCGAGCGCGAGATCAGAAAACGGCTTGAGTTCTGGGAGAAGCTGCGACGGGAGAGGAAATAATTTGACTTCGCCATAAACACAAAAAATAATATGATGCATGTTGTTCAGACGGAGGTAGGAGTGAAATGAAGAAATATTATTTCATTATCAGTGGGTTGATGCTTTGCTTTGCAACTTCAAGTGCTTCTGCTGAGGATGCAACATGCGCAAAACTGAAAAATCCTACATATCGCGCTGTTTGTAACTGTGCTGTTGATACAGGTGGTCGCGTGGAAGAAGGCCGGAAAGTCGGCAGCCCCTCTAATATCCGTTGGTACCCTCCTCGTGGCAGACCACCCGCTTACATGCAGTGTATTTCCAAATATCAGCCCACTTGAGTTTTTTTCGAAGACAAAAACATAAAACATCGACCTAAAAGAAGAAAATATGTCTATTTATATTCGATATTTTTTGCCTAGAGCGTTTCCGGCGAAGACCGAGTCACCGAAACGCTCTATCTCTTTGTTTTGACGCAATTCCGGACGCGAAACCGGTTCCCATCCCCGCCTTCGCGGGGACATGCTTTCGCTGGAATTGCTCTAGGCCGTTATCGTCATTGCGAGCGCAAGCGAAGCAATCCAGACTTGAAGCAATCCAGACTTGCTGCGATGCGATGATAGCAGACGATGGATTGCCACGTCTCACCATCTGCCGACTGCCCATTGCCGACTGCCCCTCTTCACAGCAAAGCGGATAGACAAGCGCGGCGCGGCGTTGCATCGTTGCTGGCACAACGGAGAGATTTACACCATGGCGTCCAGCGTTCTCATTGCCAATCGCGGCGAGATTGCCTTGCGCATTGCCAGAACCGCGCGGCGCATGGGCATGCGCGTCATCGCGGTCTATTCCGAGGCGGATCGCGCGGCGCCTTTCGTCGCTTTCGCGGATGAGGCGCATTGCATCGGCCCTGCGCCCGCGCGCGAGAGCTATCTCGTCGGCGCGCGCATTCTGGAGGTGGCGCAAAAGGCGGGCGCGGCCTTCATCCATCCCGGCTATGGGTTTTTATCGGAAAATGCGGAATTTGCCGAGGCCTGCGCCAAGGCGGGCGTCACCTTTGTCGGCCCGCCCGCTTCCGCCATGCGCGCGATGGGTTTGAAGGATGCCGCCAAGGCGCTGGTGGAAAAGGCGGGCGTGCCGGTGGTGCCGGGCTATCATGGTGAGCGGCAGGAGAGCGGGTTTTTGAAAGAAAAAGCCTATCAGATCGGCTATCCCGTGCTCATCAAGGCGGTGGCCGGGGGCGGCGGCAAGGGCATGCGGCGGGTGGATAAACACGCCGAATTCGAGGAGGCGCTCGCCTCCTGCCAGCGCGAGGCGTCGAGTTCCTTCGGGGATCAACGGGTGCTGGTTGAAAAATACATCACCGCGCCGCGCCATGTCGAGGTGCAGGTCTTCGGAGATAGCCACGGCAATATCATCCACCTCTTCGAGCGCGATTGTTCGATGCAGCGCCGCCACCAGAAGGTGATCGAGGAAGCGCCCGCGCCCGGCATGAGCGAAACGGTGCGCGCGGCCTTCGGTGCAGCGGCGGTGGAGGCGGCGCGCGCGGTGGGCTATGTTGGCGCAGGCACGGTGGAATTCATCGCCGATGGCGCGAAGGGTTTGCGGCCGGACGGGTTCTTCTTCATGGAGATGAACACGCGCCTTCAGGTGGAACACCCGGTGACGGAGATGATCACCGGGCTTGACCTCGTGGAATGGCAGTTCCGCGTGGCGGCGGGGGAGGCTTTGCCCCTGCGGCAGGGCGATCTTGCGATCAACGGCCATGCGGTGGAGGCGCGGCTTTACGCCGAGGAGCCGGAGCGCGGGTTTCTGCCCTCCACCGGCACGCTCCATGCTTTGCGCCTGCCTTCCGGCGAAGGCATTCGCGTTGATGCCGGGGTTGCGGAAGGCGGCGCGGTGACACCCTATTACGACCCGATGATCGCCAAACTCATCGCGCATGGGGCAACGCGCGATGAAGCGCTTGATAAGCTCAGTGCGGCGCTGGATGCCACCCTTGTCGCGGGGCCGAAAACCAATATCCGGTTTTTGAAAGCGCTGATCAACCAGCCGGATTTTCGTGCCGGGCGGCTCGATACCGGCCTTATCGAGCGCAATCTTGCGGCTTTGGGCGCTGTGGAGCCGGTTCTCGATGCGGCGGCGGTTGAGGCTGGTGCGGCGGCGCTGGTTGCGGGGGAGCAGGCGCGGCTCAAGGCGCTTGCCATCGCCCGTTCCTCATGGGCGGATGACCCGTGGAATGAGGCGGATGGCTTCAGTTTTGATGCCGGGCGGCGGCTTCACATGGCTTTTGAAGCGGAAGGCGAGGCGCAAAGCCTCAGCTTTCCGGCAGCGGGGCCGGGCGTGCCTGCTCATGATGTGGTTCTGGCCGGGCGCAGCGCCTATGTGCTTGAAGCCGGGTTGCAGACACATGTGTTCTGGCCTGATGCGCTCGCTGTCACCTTTGACGATGCGGCGGGTGATGCAGGCGGACAGGTGAAATCGCCCATGCATGGCAAGCTCGTCGCGCTTTATGTCGCGCCCGGCGAGCGGGTCGAGAAGGGGCAGAGGCTCGCCATTATCGAGGCGATGAAGATGGAACACCCGGTTCTCGCGCCGCGCGCCGGGCTGGTGGAGGGCATCGCGTTTGATGCAGGCGCGCAGATCGGCGCGGGCGTGCGGCTTCTCAGCATCGCGGCGGATGCGGCATGAGCCTTCATCTGTTGAAGCTCTGCGTCGGCGCGGCTTCCATCGCCGATCTTGAAAGCTGGATCGAGGAAACACGGCTTCTCCACCATCGCCTCGGGCGGCCTTACCGGCAAATGCACACCACGCGCATGGTGCCGCGCCGCATGGCGGAGATGACCGAGGAAAGCTCGCTCTATTGGGTGATCAAGGGCCGCATCGCCGCGCGCCAGCGGCTTGAGGCGATCGAGCCCTTTACGGGGGAGGATGGCATTTCGCGCTGCCAACTGGTGCTCGAACCGGTGGTCATCCCGGTTCTGGGCGGGCCGTGCCGTCCGTTTCAGGGCTGGCGCTACCTTGCCGCAACGGATGCACCGCCCGATGTTCAGAACGGTGTTTCAGCCGAAATGCCGGAAAGCCTGCGCCAGGAATTGCACGGGCTTGGTTTGTTGTAAGGACGCGCGATGGGCTATATTCTCTCCACGCTTGTCATGGGCGCGATCATCTGGTGGTTCGCACTCGGGCCGGGGCGCAAGGCGGGTGAAAAACTCACCCCGCTCACACGCAAACTGATCGGCGCGGTCGCGGGCGGGGCGGGGCTGCTGCTGGCCTTGCGGGGGCGGTTTGATGTTGCGATCCTGCTGCTCTCGCTTTCGGGCTGGCTTCTGGGGGTGAAGCTTCCGGCGATGCTCGACCCTGTCGGGCGGGCGCGGCGCTCGGATATCAGAACCGCAGCGCTCTTCATCAGCATCGACCTTGGCACGGGTGCGATCGATGCGGAGATCCGCGCCGGGCGCTATGCCGGGCAGAGGCTCGGCCGTCTTTCCGGCAATGATCTTGTCACCTTCGCGCGTGAAATGGCGCGGCTCGACCCGCAGGGCCTATCGCTCGTGATGCAGGATCTCGACCGCCGCGCGCCCGGATGGCGTCAATACGTGCAGTTCGACCCGGAGGCGGGGCAGGGTGCGGCGACGCATGCCGCCGAATTGCGCGAGGAGGAGGCCTATCAGATCCTTGGCCTTCAGCCGGGAGTTGGCGAGGAGGCCATTAGGGCCGCGCATCGTGCTTTGATTGGCCGCCTGCACCCGGACAGGGGCGGCTCCACGCATCTCGCCGCGCTCGTCAACCGGGCGAAGGATGTGGCGCTGGCGGGTTTGCGCAAGCCTTGAGAGCGCGTCCGAACCCAGCGGGCGGTACAACATGGCGAAGCTTTCGGGGGCTTGATGATCCATGACATCCCCCTCAGATTTTCTGCGCGAAGCAGCTGAAGCCGCTGCGTTTCAGGCTTTTGCAGGCGGCCTGCGCCTCTTCCGCGTCAAACCCGGCAAAGCGTGCCCGGAACAGGGTGGAACCGCCCTTTGAAACGCTTTCGGTGAAGGATTCCGCGCCTTTCAGCAGCCGCGCGTTTTTCTCGCGCGCGGTATCAAGAACGGATCTGGCCTTGCTCTCGCTGTCTGCCGCTGCGAGCTGGATAACCCAGCCCGAACGGGTGGTAACCGGCATGGCTTTTTGTGCAGGGGCGGGTTTTTCGTTCGCCTCGTCCTTTTGCGGCGCGGTTTCAACGCGCTTTGCAGCAAGATCAGCCTGCGCCAGCAGCACCGGCTTTGCGGGCGATGCGCCAAGGCGTTGTTCCACCTTGCTGCCGGGCGTCATGGCTTCGGCAACGGGGAGCGGCTGGGTTTCATCCGTGCCGATATCGTCATCAGGAATGCCGTTGGTGTAGCGCACGGAGCCCGGCGGCACGATGCGCCCCTCCTTCGCGCTGGCGATAGTCACGCCCTGCGGCCCGTTCACCCAGCGCAGAGCCGGGGAGCGCGACGTGGTGCCAACGAGCGCCAGCGGCGTCGTGGCGCTTTGCATGCCGGCATTGCCGCTGGCGGCAAGGGCTGCGGGCCGCCCGCGTGTAAGGCCCTGTTCGCCGCCGCTTTCCGCGATGACAGCCGGGCGTGGCCGCCCCTGCGGAGGAAGCGGCAGGGCGGCGCCTGCTTCGGGCTGGCTGGTGCGGGCCGGTTTTTCGGCGGGGGTGTCCTCATTGCTCGCCACTTCAACCGGCTTTGTCCCCAGCCTGCGCCCGGCATAAGCGCGGGTGATATGCGCATCGATCAGGTTCGCGACCTGCCCATCGCGCGCGCGGGCCGAACGCCCCCCCAGAACCACGGTGATGATATGGCGGCCATCCGCCTTCACAGAGCTCAACAGGTTGAAGCCGGAGGCGGCGGTATAGCCGGTCTTGATGCCGTCCATGCCTTCGACCTTGCCGAGAAGCCGGTTGTGGTTTTTGTAAACCGCGCCGTCATGGGCAAAGTCACGCTCGGAAAAATAGGCATAATAGCGCGGGAAACGGTCATGGATCGCGCGGCCAAGCGTGACGAGGTCGCGTGCGGTTGTCACCTGTTCTCGGTCCGGCAGGCCGGAGGCATTGCGGAACACGCTGCGCGTCATGCCAAGCTGGCGGGCCTTCTGCGTCATCATCGCCGCGAAACGGTTCTGATCCTCGCCGATCGCTTCAGCCACCACCACCGCCACATCATTGGCGGATTTGGTGACAAGCGCCATGATCGCGTCTTCGACCGTGATTGTCTCGCCCGGCTTCAGCCCCAGTTTCGAGGGTGCCTGCCGCGATGCCGTGGCCGAAACCGGCAATTCCGATTTCAGGGTGAAGCGCCCGCGCTCCAGCTGCTCGAACAGCATGTAGAGCGTCATCACCTTGGTGATGGAGGCGGGGTGGCGCAGCGAATCACCCTCCGTGCTTTGCAGAACCTTGCCCGCCTGCACATCATAAACCATGGAAGCGAAAGGCGGGGCATAGCCCTGGCGCTTGCGGGCCGCTTCCGCGCCTGTGAGGCTGGTGGCGAGCGCGAGGGGCGAAAGAAGAACAACCAGAGCGGCGTTGAAGAAAAACGACCTAAGCCCGGCTCCCACGAAGAGGCTACGCATGAACAACTCCGGCATGAACGCGATACTGGGCAAGAGCTTTCTCTTGGTAGGAGGCTTTTCTTGCCGATTGCCTCAAAATGGCGGTTCCCGGTTACTCATCCGTTAAGCATGTGTGGTTTTTTGCCGGTTTCAGGACAAGAGGGTTAACAGCCTGCAAGCTGCACGCGATGATGCAGCGCGGCTGCAATGCCATGATCCGTCTGCGCCGAAAGTTTTGGTGCAGTGCAAAATAGTTGCTTGACAATTGGTGCAGTGCAACATAAATCCATTCCCGTGGCTGGCGCTTCGATGTGCCGGGCCAAATCATCAGGCAACCAACAGGAGATCGCCATGACCAATGCATTCGAAGACATCCAGAAATTCGGCAAAGAGAACCTCGACCTCGCCGTGAAGGCGTTCGGCGTTCAGCAGAAGGGCGTTCAGGCGATTGCCACTGAAGTTGCCGATTATTCCAAGAAGGCCATTGAAGCCAGCTCGGCCCAGTTCGAAAAGCTCGTCGGCGTGAAGACCCTCGACAAGGCGATCGAACTCCAGACCGATTTCGCCAAGACCGCTTACGAAGGCTATGTCGCGCATGCGACCAAGGTTGGCGAGCTCTTCACGAGCCTTGCCAAGGAAACCGCGAAGCCTTTCGAAGGCGTTATCGCCAAGGCGACCGCTGCCAAGTAATTTCCTTCACGTCCTTATCGTTCCGGCCCTGCCGGATCGGTTTTCATGAAAGCCCGGCCTCGCGCCGGGCTTTTTGTTTTCCGGCAGGGTCGATGCGCCCGGATTCCGGTAATTTGCTGGTGATGAGGGTGTGCAGGGCCTTGATTGTGGCGCGATGCTGCATCACTTTGTGATCATGAAAAATCGGGTGGAGTGATGAAGCGTTTGGTGCCGCCATTATCCAGATCAGGCGTGTCTTCGAGATCGGGCCTGCCGATGATCCGTCGGTTCATCGCCCGCTTCACGGCTTCATCAGAGCCGGTGCGGGGCGCGGGGCGGCCCTCGGACGGTGCGGCCCTGGCAACCCGCACAAAGGCGGTGCCGAAAAAGCCCGAGCTTTACCGGGTTCTGCTCCTGAATGATGATTACACGCCGATGGAGTTCGTTATCCATGTATTGATGCGGTTTTTCAGCAAGAGCGAGGAAGCGGCGGTCGAGATCATGCTGCATGTTCACCATCACGGGGTGGGGGAATGCGGCACCTTCACCTATGAAATTGCCGAAACCAAGGTGACACAGGTGATGGACTTTGCGCGCGAACACCAGCATCCTCTGCAATGTGTGATGGAAAAGACGTAACAGGCGGTGGTAGTGGGCTGGCTCCACACGGATGAATGCGAAGGCCGGGTTTCTCCGGCGCATAAGGGGCCGGGGGCGGCCACAAGGATACCGGAAAGCCGGGAAAGTGAGACAAAGGTGCCAAGTTTTTCAAAAAGCCTGGAACATGCCCTGCATCAGGCGCTGAGCCTTGCCTCAGCCCGCCGCCATGAATACGCGACTTTGGAGCATCTGCTGCTCGCGCTGATCGATGACCCCGATGCCGGGGCGGTGATGCGCGCCTGCAATGTCGACCTCGAACACCTGCGCCTCACGGTTGTGCACTATATCGAGACCGAGCTTGATGCCCTCGTCTCGCGCGACCGGCCGGACACCAAGCCCACGGCAGGGTTCCAGCGGGTCATCCAGCGTGCGGTCATCCATGTTCAATCTTCCGGCCGCGAGGAGGTGACGGGAGCGAATGTGCTTGTCGCCATTTTTGCCGAGCGCGAAAGCCACGCCGCCTATTTCCTGCAGGAGCAGGAAATGACGCGCTATGATGCGGTGAATTACATCTCGCATGGCATCGCCAAACGCCCCGGCGCTTCCGAGGCGCGTTCCCCCAACGGGGTGGATGATGAGGAGGAGGGGCTCGATGCACCGCCCCTTCATGGCGAGCAGGGCGGCAAGGGCGCGAAAAAGGAAAGCGCGCTCGCGTCTTACGCGGTTGATCTCAACAAAAAAGCCCGCAAGGGCCGCATCGACCCGCTGATTGGCCGCGAGGCGGAGGTGAACCGCACGATTCAGGTGCTCTGCCGCCGCCAGAAGAACAACCCGCTTCTGGTGGGTGACCCCGGCGTCGGCAAAACCGCGATTGCCGAGGGCCTCGCGAAAAAGATCGTCGAAGGCGATGTGCCCGAGGTTCTGGAAGATGCCACCGTTTTCGCGCTCGATATGGGTGCGCTCGTGGCTGGCACGCGCTATCGCGGCGATTTCGAGGAGCGCCTCAAGCAGGTGATGAAGGAGATCGAGGCGCACCCGAAAGCGATTCTCTTCATCGATGAAATCCACACCGTCATCGGGGCGGGGGCCACCTCCGGCGGCTCGATGGATGCCTCGAACCTGCTGAAACCCGCTTTGGCAGCGGGAACGTTGCGCTGCATCGGCTCGACCACCTATAAGGAATTCCGGCAGTTTTTCGAGAAGGATCGCGCATTGGTGCGCCGTTTCCAGAAAATCGACGTGAACGAGCCTTCGGTGCCCGATGCGATTGCGATTTTGAAGGGGCTCAAACCGGCTTTCGAGGCGTTTCACAAGCTCAAATACAGCAATGACGCCATCAAGGCGGCGGTGGAGCTTTCCGCGCGCTATATCCATGACCGGAAATTGCCGGACAAGGCGATCGACGTCATCGACGAAACCGGCGCCTCGCAAATGCTTCTGCCGGAGGCGAAGCGCAAGCGCAGCATCGGCACGAAGGAGATCGAGGCGACGGTCGCGACCATGGCGCGGATTCCGCCCAAATCCGTCTCGAAGGATGATGCCGAGGTGCTGCAAAACCTCGAAACCAGCCTCAAGCGCGTTGTTTACGGGCAGGAAAGCGCCATCACGCAGTTATCCTCCGCCATCAAGCTCGCGCGGGCGGGCCTGCGCGATATGGAAAAGCCCATCGGCTGCTATCTCTTCTCCGGGCCGACGGGAGTGGGGAAAACCGAGGTTGCCAAGCAGCTCGCGAGTGTGCTGGGCGTGAAACTGCTGCGCTTCGACATGAGCGAATATATGGAGCGGCATACCGTCAGCCGCCTCATCGGCGCGCCTCCCGGCTATGTCGGGTTTGATCAGGGCGGGCTTCTGACCGATGGGGTCGATCAAAACCCGCATTGCGTGCTGCTGCTCGATGAGATCGAAAAGGCCCATCCTGATCTCTATAACATCCTGTTGCAGGTGATGGATCACGGCAAGCTCACCGACCATAACGGCAAGGAAGTGCAGTTCCGCAACACCATCCTCATCATGACGACGAATGCCGGGGCGTCTGACCTCGCGAAATCCGCCTATGGCTTCACCCGCCAGAAGCGCGAGGGAGACGACATGGAGGCGATCAACCGGCTCTTCACACCCGAATTCAGGAACCGGCTCGATGCGGTTGTTTCCTTTGGTCATTTGCCGCGTGAGGTTATCGGGCAGGTGGTGGAGAAATTCGTGTTGCAGCTTGAGGCGCAGCTCGCGGATCGCAATATCACCATCGAGCTTTCGGATGAGGCACGCGCCTGGCTGATCGAGCATGGCTATGATGACGCGATGGGCGCAAGGCCGATGGCGCGGCTCATTCAAACGGCCATCAAAACGCCGCTGGCGGATGAGGTTCTCTTCGGCACGCTGAAGGGTGGCGGCGCGGTGCGCGTCGTGGTGGTCGAGAAGGATGGCAAGCCCGGCCTCGGTTTTGATTTTCCCGAGGGGCCGGTGACGCCCCGGCCGGAAAAATTGCCCGCCAAGCCCAAGGCGCGCAAGCCACAAAAACGGAGCGCCTCCGCCAAAGCCATGCTTGCGCCCATCATGAAAAAGCCCCTGCCACCGCCGGATGCGCCGAAAACCCCGCCGGATGAGCCGCGCCCGCGCCGCTCGCTGGTGCCGAAACTGCCCTTGAAACAATAATCCATGCCTGAAAGCCCTGCGCCCTTTCCCTGGCCTGCCTTGCGGGAGGGCATGCGCGATGCCACTGGCATTCCGGCCATCGTGCTGATGGCGTCGCTGATCGGGGTTGGCGGTTTGTGCCGCGATGTCGGCTACCCGATGGGGGCGGGGGTTCTCTCCACCCTGCTTGTCTGGGCGGCGCCGGGGCAGATCGTGCTCTTTGCGGCGATTGCGGCGGGAGCTTCGCTGCCTGCCATCGCGATTGCGGTGTCGCTCTCCTCCGTGCGGTTTCTGCCGATGTGCATGGCGATCCTGCCGCTGCTCAAGGGGCCGCGCACGCCCATCTGGCTCATGGTTCTGCTCTCGCATTACGTGGCGGTGACGGCCTATGTGCAGGGCATGCGGGTTCTGCCGGATATGCCGCAGGAAAAGCGCATCGCGTATTTTCTCGGCTTCGCCAATACCGTGATGCTGGCCGCGACCCTCTCCACCGGCGCGGGCTATTACCTCATCGGGCAAATGCCGCCTGCTTTTGCGGCGGCGCTGATTTTCACCTCGCCGCTGTTTTTCACGCTCTCGATGATCGCGAGCGCAAGGCGTGCGAGCGACTGGCTGGCAATGGGCTTCGGTTTTGCCATCACGCCGCTGGCGGTGGTTGTGGCAGCGCCGGGGTTTGATCTTTTGCTCGAAGGGCTTGTTGCCGGCAGCCTCGCTTATGCGGGAGACAGGGCCTATCGCGCATGGAAGGGACTATGATGGAAACCGTGGCGATTTCCCCCTATCTCGTCATCATCCTCGCCGGGTTTTTACCGAGCGAAATCTGGCGCTGGCTCGCGGTGTTTCTTGCAAAGGATATCCGTGAGGATGCGGAAATCCTCGTTTTCGTGCGCGCGGTGGCGAGCGCACTTCTCGCCGGAGTGGTGGCGAAACTGCTCATCGCGCCCTCGGGCGGGCTTGCCAGCATCCCCGCCTTCTGGCGTGGTGGTGCGGTTGTGGCGGGGGTGATGGGGTTTTTGGCCTTCCGCCGCTCGGTTTTCGCCGGGGTTCTGGTGGGTGAAGCGGTGTTGGTTATTGTGGGGCTTATGGGCTGAGGCCCAAAACACCACGCAGGCTCTTGCCACCACCCGCAATATCCGTGATGAGCCATGCGCCGGAGGTTTGATCGAGCGTGAAGGTGAGCAGTTCCGTGCCGGATTTCGCTGTGATCTCCACCGTGACGCGGCGCTTTTGCCCGGAGACGCTGCTGTCCTCAACAACCCTTGCCGTTTCAAGGCCCGAAATCGCAAGGCCGGGCAAGGTGTCGGGGTCAAAATCGCCGCTTTTCCAGGCTTGTTTGAGGCGCGGCACGAGCGGCAGGCTGAGAGGATCAGGCGCGCTTCCGGCCTTCTGCCGTTCCAGCACCAGAAGCACGACGTGATGCGCCTGCCAGGGGTTCGAGGGTGGTTCTGCCCGTGCAAGGCCCGGCAAAAGCAGAAGCAGCGCCGCAAGAGATTTACGCAGCAAGCGCGGCACTGATCGCACGGGCCTGCTCAGCCAGAACCGCCATATCGCCGCGCGGGGCAGGGTGGGAGAGCAGGCGCTGGCCCTCAAAACGCGGCAGGATATGGACATGAAGGTGAAACACCTCCTGCCCGCCCGCGCTTTCGGAAAATTGCTGCAAGGTGATGCCATCGGCCTTCAGCGCGGTTTTGGCAGCAATCGCGATGCGGCGCGCGGCCTCCATCACGTGCTGCAAGGCCTCCGGCGAAACATCGAGCAGGTTGCGCGCGGGTGCTTTGGGAATGACGAGGCAATGGCCGGGCGCGCGCGGCATGATATCCATGAAGCTCAGGACCTGCGCGCTCTCATGGATTTTGAAGCAGGGGATTTCGCCGCGCAGGATCCTGGCGAAGATATTGGTGTCATCATAGGGGGTCATCCAGCAAGTCTGCCCCAGCCCGGCCCCGGCCGCAATCACAATTTGCGGAAGGGGGTAAGCGCCATCAGTTCTGCCTGCGCCGCTTCCACCGCCTCACGCTCCCGCGCAAGGTAAGCGGCTACGGCACGGTGAAAGCCTGGCTCTGCGAAGCGATGCATCGAGGTGGTTTTCACCGGGCCATAGCCGCGCGCGAGCTTGTGTTCGCCCTGCGCCCCGGCCTCGACGCGGGCGAGTTTATGCTCAATGGCAAATTCGATCGCCTGATAATAACACACCTCGAAATGCAGGAACGGGTGATGCTCGATCGCGCCCCAGTTGCGGCCATAAAGCGTGTTCGCGCCGATGACATTCAAAGCGCCCGCGATAAAACGCCCTTCGCGCCTCGCCATGATGAGCAGGATTTTATCCGCCATGCTCGCCCCAACCCGGCTGAAAAACGCGCGGGTGAGGTAGGGCGTGCCCCATTTTCGTGCGCCGGTATCCATGTAGAACGTAAAAAACGCATCCCAATGCGCCTCCGTTATTGCAGAACCGGTGAGCCATTCGATGGTGATACCGTTTTCCAGCGCCTCGCGCCGCTCGCGCTTCATGGCTTTTCGTTTGCGCGAGGCAAGAACGCTCAGGTAATCGTCAAAATCACGATAGCCGGGGTTGATGAAATGGAATTGCTGGTCATGCCGGGTGAGATAGCCCGCCTTCGCGAGGCTCCCCCTGTCCTCCGGGATGACGAAAGTGGCATGCGTGGAAGATGCGCCGATCCGCCCGCGCAGCTCCTCCAGCCCGCCGATCAGCGCGGCCCGCGTCTCATCGCTTTCCGCGAGAATGCGCCGCCCGGTGGCAGGGGTGAAGGGGATGCTGACCTGTATTTTCGGATAATAATCGCCGCCCGCGCGGGCATAAGCCTCGGCAAAAGCGTGGTCGAACACGTATTCGCCACGCGAATGGCTTTTGGCATAAGCGGGGATCGCGCCTTTGAGCACGCCCTCACCATCACGCGCGATGATATGGAGCGGTGTCCAGCCGGTTCTGCCACCCACCGAGCCGGAGGCTTCCAGCGCCGATAAAAACGCATGCGTGAGGAAGGGGTTCTGCGTATCTTCTGCGACCCGGTTATCCGGCGCTTCGGCGGGGGGGCGGTTATCTTCAGGCTGCTCGTCCTGTTCTTGAAGGTGTAACTTGCCGGACTTGCAGGATGAAACCGGTTTATCCGTCCGTGATTCTGATGCCTCCTTTACATCATTGGTTTTGAAGGGTGTTTTTTGTGAGAGCGCATCCCACGCATGCGGCGCGATATCGGCAAGGCCGGGCGCGAAGCTGATGCGGAGAGGGGCGGTTTTATCTGGCATCGCGGATATGTAGCGCGTTCCCCCGGCGCGCCAAGCACGACTAGGTTGTTATTCGGGCAGAAAGCCTTCAAAAACGATCTGGTCGCAATGCGGGCGCACCCGCGATGCGTCTTCCGCGCTGCGGATCGTCCAGCTCATCACCGGCAGGCCCAATTGGCTGCGGCACAAAAAGGGCGCGGCGCAGGGCAGATCCCGCTGGTTCCATGAGAGAAAATCCGGTTTGCTGTGCGAGAAATGCAGAAGATGGCCAAGCGCATGCACCGCATCCACGCTCAATGGGGTGACCGCGTCATCCGAAAAATCCTGCATCGCCACGATGCCGAGCGGCTGGGTGACGCCCGCCTCGCGCAAGGCGATGACCATAGCCGGATCAAAGCTCTTGAGCGCGAGCGGGCCTTGATACCCCGCCACCAGTTCAGCGATGCGCGTGGCGATGGCGATATTGCCGTCATGCCGGCTTTTCACCTCGATGATGAGCGGCACGCGCCTCGCGACCTGATCAAGGAGCGCAGCGAGGGGTTCCATCCGGTTTTCACCCGCGCGAAAGGGCAGGGCACCGAGGGCCTCGCCCGAAAGGGCATCCACCCGCCCTGCGCCGGTTGTGAGCCGATCAAGCGTGAAATCATGGAACACCATCGCCTCGCCATCACGCGCGGGCTGGATATCGCATTCGATGCCGTAACCATGGGCCATCGCGGCGGCAAAAGCCGGGCGGGTGTTCTCGATGATGCCGGTTTTCGCATCATGCAGGCCGCGATGCGCGATGGGCCGTGCAAAAACGGCGGCAAGCTTGGGATGCATCAGGCTTTCACCTCGAACAGCGCCTCCACCTCCACCACGCAATCAAGCGGAAGAACCGGCACCCCCACCGTGGTGCGTGCGTGCCGCCCGGCATCCCCCAAAGCTGCGACCATAAGATCAGACGCGCCGTTCATCACCCCCGGAAGCGCTGTGAAATCCGGCGTTGCGGCGATGAAACCGCCGAGGCGCAAACAGGCGGTGATTTTATCAAGATCACCCAGGGCGGCTTTCGCCTGCGCGAGGATATTGATGGCGCAGAACCGCGCGGCCTCCTGTGCATCCTCGGCTGCAACGGCGCCGCCGACCTTGCCCTTGTGGCGCGGCGCGAGCGTTCCATCCGGCCCGAGGCAGACCTGCCCGGCGATGATGAGCTGGTTGCCGGAGCGGCGATGGGGCACATAATTGGCAACGGGGGGCACCGGAACGGGCAGGGTGATGCCCATAAGGCGCAGGCGGGTTTCAATCTCGGACAATTTGATCTCCCTCATATTTTGGCATTTCTCTCACGCCGTGCCTCGTTAGAGCATTTTCCGATCAAGTGGTTGCCGGTTGATCGAAGAAAATGCGATAAAAACAAGAAGATAGAGCGGCCGACCTGATTCAATCAGGTCGGAAACCGCTCTAGAGCATTTTCCGATCAAGTGGTTGCCGGTTGATCGAAGAAAATGCGATAAAAACAAGAAGATAGAGCGGCCGACCTGATTCAATCAGGTCGGAAACCACTCTAGAGCAGGATGCGTTCACATGGAAACGCATTCTGCTCTCCTCTTCTTCTGTTCGCATGCTGTTTTGCGATAAACCGGTGTCCATCCCCGCCTTCGCGGGGACAAGCTTTTGTCGCATCCTGCTTTAGAGCACGTTTGGTTTTGATGGAATCAAAACCGTGCTCTATCATCTTGTTTTATCGCATGTTGTTACGCAAAACCGGTGTCCACTTTTGCGCAACATGCTCTAGGGCAACGCAATGGCTTGAGACAGGGTTGATTCCATCAAAACCAAACATGATCCAGCCTGTTTTGTTGCGACAGCGTCATCCTTTTAGCGTAAGCCTGCCTCATGATTGTTCCCTTCTTCCCCCCCGCCCATGCCATGCGTGTCATTCTTGCGGCGGTGGGGCTTGTCACGCTCGTCGGCGTGGCGCTCAGCGTGTCGAACCCCTTGCTGGCGCTCGAAATGGAGCGCGCGGGGATATCCTCCACCCTGTCCGGCCTCACCGCCACCTGTGCCGGGCTCGGCACGGTGTTGATGGTGCCCTTCGTGCCCAAACTCGCGGCACGGCTTGGCGTGCGCGCGCTGCTGGGGGCAAGCCTTGCGCTGGCGGCGTTCCTTTTCATCGGCTTCTGGCTCTGGAAGGGCGCCTTCGCCTGGGCGATGCTGCGCTTCGTTCTTGGCGCGATCATCGGGCTTCTCTTCACCCTCTCCGAATTCTGGATCAACGCCGCCGCCCCGCCCGAAAAGCGCGGCGCGGTGATGGGGGCTTACGCAACCGCGCTTTATCTTGGTTTTGCCGCTGGCCCGGCGATCCTCGGCCTTGTCGGCACAAGCGGGTTTCTGCCCTATCTCGCCACCGCCCTGATCATGGGTTTGGGGCTTGTTCCGCTCATGCTCGCGGGGAATGTGACGCCGAAGGTGGAGGGTACGGCGGAAATTTCCGTTCTGGCTTTCGTGTTTTCCGCCCCCACCGCCACCTTCGCCGCCCTGGTGTTCGGCATGGTGGAAACCGGCATCATCATGCAATTGCCGGTGCATGGTTTGCGCCTCGGGCTTGATGAACGCGCGGCGACCCTGCTTCTCACCGGCTTCACGCTCGGCAATGTGGTGTTTCAATACCCGATGGGGTGGATATCAGACAGGCTGGAGCGGCGCTTGATGCTGTTTGCCATGGCGGGCGCATCGGCGCTGATCGCGGCGATGATGCCGCTCGCGGGCGCGAGCTTCTGGCTCAACTGGGGTTTGCTGTTTCTGCTGGGCGGGGCCTCGGGCGCGATCTATACGCTCGGCCTTGCGCATCTTGGCGCGCGGTTCTCCGGCATCGACCTCGTTTCCGCCAATGCCGCCTTCGTCATGCTCTATTCTGTGGGCCTGATGGCAGGGCCGCCTCTGGTAGGGCTGGGAATTGATGCGTTCGGAAGCTTCGGTCTACCGATGATCAGCGCCATCATCCTCGCGCTTTATGCCGGCCTCGTGCTGTTCCGCGTGATGAAAACCGCAAAACCATATGTTGGGCCTTGACTTCACTGCCCGCTTCAAGGATAGCAAAGAGATGCACCGGGCCTTCTGCCCGGCCCCTTTCTTTTAGCCGCGAGCCCTTCTGATGAGGCGCTTACGCTTTTTTGCCGGAGGCACCCATGGCGAAGGCCGCAACCATCAAGATCAAGCTGCTCTCGACCGCAGATACCGGTTTTTTCTACGTGACGAAGAAAAACGCCCGCACCGCGACCGAGAAACTGAGCTTCAAGAAATACGACCCCGTTGCCAGAAAGCACGTGGAATTCAAGGAAACCAAGATCAAGTAAGGTTCTTGCGTATTGCCATGCCAAAAAGCACCCTTGCGGGTGCTTTTTTTATGCTGCGGCGGAACAATGATGGAGATCAGAGCAATTCCAGCGAAAGCATGCCCCCGCGAAGGCGGGGGTGGGAACCGGTTTCATGTCCGGTATTGCGTTAAAACAAAGAGACAGAGCGTTTCAGGCGATTCAATCTTTGCCGGAAACGTTTCAGCAGGCTGCTGAAAAACGCCGAGGCTGTCATTGCGAGGAGCGCAGCGACGTGGCAATCCAGATAAAATTCTGCCGCTGCTTGCAAAGGCGGCAAAAAAGCGGAAGAAAGTCTGGGTTGCTTCCCGCCACGCTTCGCTCGCGGTCGCAATGACGGGGACAGCAATCGCCTTTTCCAACGGCCTGTTACGCCGCCATCATCACGCGGTTGCGGCCGGATTTTTTCGCGCGGTAAAGCGCCTCATCCGCCATCTTGAACAGGGCATCGCCGTTTTTGAGCCCCTCGCCCGCCGTCGCGACACCAATCGAAACCGTGAGATTGATCGCCTGCCGCCCCTGATGGATGGGAAAACCCTCACGCTCCATGCTGATGCGGATTCGCTCCGCGACATGCTGGCCGGCGGCGGCATCGGTATCGGGCATCAGCAGCACGAATTCCTCGCCGCCGAAGCGGGCCACCACATCCACCCCGCGCACGGCACTTCGCAGGCGGTTGGCACATTCGCGCAACACCTCATCGCCCGCATCATGGCCATAGGTGTCGTTCACGGATTTGAAATGGTCGATATCGATCACCATCAGCGAGGCGATGACGCCGCGCGTATGCCCCTGCGCGAGCAAAGCGGCAAGATGGCTCTGGAAATAGCGGCGATTATGCAATTTCGTCAGGGGATCGACGATCGCGAGTTCCATCGAGGCGGTGAGGTTGTCCTTCAGCCGGTCCTGATAGCGCTTCTTGCGCACCTGGGTTGAAACACGCGCGAGAAGCTCGTTGCGATCAATCGGGCGGATCAGGTAATCATTGATGCCCATATCGAGCGTGCGCAAAATGCGCGGCTCATCGGTCGGTTCGGCAAGAATGAGGATGGGAAGGTTACGGAACCTGTCCTGTGCGCGGATTTGCGAAATCAGCCGCAAGGGGTCAGCCGCCTGCAAGGCAAGGCTGATGACGACAACTTCGTAATCCCCCTCCTGCACGCTTGTCATCGCCTCGGCCGGGTTGGTCTCGATCTCGACCTTATGCGTCTGCATCAAGGCGACGCGCATGCGCTCCACCGCGTTATCCGGGTTGTCGATGAGGAGGACGCGGCCGTTTTTGCCGTCTTCGGCAGCAGCAATCGTCAAGGGGTCTGGCAGGCCGAGCGTCTGGGCGTTGAGCGAGCGGGCGCGCAGTTCATCCGTCAGATGCTTGAGCCGCACGAGCGAGCGCACGCGCGTGAGCAAGGCAACCTCGTTGATGGGCTTGGTGAGAAAATCATCGGCCCCCGCCTGCAAGCCCTTGAGCCTGTCCGCAGGCGAATCCAGCGCCGTCACCATCACCACCGGAAGATGCGCCGTGCTGGGCGAGGATTTGAGCCTCTGGCACACCTCGAACCCATCCATGCCCGGCATCATCACGTCGAGAAGAACGATATCGCAATCATCCTTCTCGCAGATATCGAGCGCCTGCGGGCCGGACATGGCTGAAATCACCGTGAAATATTCAGCCGTCAGCCGCGCTTCGAGCAGCTTGATATTGGTGAAAAGGTCATCCACGACAAGAATACGGGCCGTCATTGTTTTCTCCCAAAGGCCGCAGGACGCGACCTCACCATTCCATTTCAGCCAATGAAACTGCGCACCGTTTCAATGAATTTCGCGACCGATATCGGCTTCGAAAGATACCCCTCGCAGCCCGATTCGCGGATGCGTTCCTCATCCCCCTTCATCGCAAAGGCAGTGATGGCGATAACGGGAATGGAGCGCAGATCATCATTTTCTTTCAGAAGCTTGATGACATCAATGCCGGAAACCTCCGGAAGCTGGATATCCATCAGGATCAGGTCGGGGTGGTTGTCCCGCGCCAATTCATAACCCACGAGGCCGGAACGGGATTTGAGCGTGGAATAGCCATGCGCTTCCAGAAGATCGTTGAAGAGCTTCATGTTGAGGTCATTATCCTCAACGATCAGAACCTGCTTGCCCATAAACCACGCTTACCCCATATAACCAGCCTCGCCGCAAGCGGCACTGATTGAACCTGATCCGTCTTGTCCCTTGCAAAGAATGGAGCCCAATCTTCAAACAAAGCGTAAGCATGGTGTGGGAAAGCGCAATTTTCCGCGCACTTTATCAAAGATGGTTTCCGAAGGCTTAACTGCCCGGCCACAGGTCGTCGGGCAGGGTGTCAGAGGCATGGGAGTGGCATATGTGGAACAAGGCGGACAAGCGGGATTGTGAAAGCATCGCCATCAAGGCGCTTGGCTTTCTGGCCGGGGATACCGAGCGAGCGGGCCGCTTTCTCGCCATAACCGGTATTGCACCGGAAAATTTGCGGATCATTGCGCAGGAGCCTGCATTTCTGCTTGCGGTTCTTGACCATCTTCTGGGCGATGAGCCTTTATTGATCAGCTTTGCTGCACATAACGGCCTTTCTCCGGAAAGCGTGGCCCGGGCCCGCCAGAAACTGGCGCAAGGCTGAGAGGCGGATGATTATTTCCTGCACGCCTCCTGCGGCAAAGGTTCATAGCGCGTGGCGCGGGCGATGAGGCTGAAATCCGGAAAATCAAACGCAAGATCGCCCAGAACGCCATTCGCGAAGGTCACGCTGCGCAGGGTATAAACCGGCACCTTGTCGCCCGGCTCATCCTCGAAATAGGCGATGCTGATGGGCCAGCGTGGCACGGCATCAAGCGCCGGGCTGCGCAGAACCAGCTCGATCCGGTTGTTTTTCGCACCAAGAAGCGGCGCGCCGATGCTGGCGATGGTGTCGTAAAGCTTTTCCGCGCCTTCCGAACCATCAAACACCTTGCGCTGAAACTGCTTTTGCCCGGCAAACGCCGCCGTGATCATTTCAAGCGTCATGGCGGCAGGAAAGGCGATATTGCCGTCAAAATCGCTTTTCTGGCCGCGCGGACGGTTCATCACCACGCTTAAACTGCCATCATCCCGCTTGCGGGCCTCCCCATCCGCCTCGCGCAGAACCGTGCCGTTGATGCTGTTGCGCACCGTGAAGCGAAACAGCGAGGCATCCTTGCCATCCTCCCAATGGTTGATCTTGAAATCAAGGTTGCGCGGCTTGCCCTCGTTATCCGAAAAATCCGTCACCTGCCGGAAATTTGTGGTATATCCGACGCATGGATTGCCCGTGAATTCTATGGCGATCAACCCGCGCGCTTCAGCAAATGCGCTGCCGCTGCGTCTGGCATCCAGCGATACCTCATAAGCAATGCGGTGCGGCTGCAACATGATGCCCCCCTGCGGCACGCCCTGCGCCAGAACGGGCGATGCACCGAGCAGCGCCAGAGCAGAAAGCCTGTGCCATGCCTTGCTGTTGAGCATCATCATCTCCGGTTTGAACGCTTCCGAAACTACACAGAAACGTATGGGGCTGACATAGATAGGAAGGTGTATGTTTATGGGCTGGCATTGATCTCTTGGCGGCTCAGTTTTTATTTTTCATCTGATGTGTCAAGGGCTTGTCATCTTTGATGATGCTTCGCACCCTTGACACATCAGATGAAAAATAATCACAATCTGCCATGGAGATTAAAGCATTCAAAAATCAACGCATTTTCACTTATTTATGTCGGCCCCAAACGTATTGGCAGACCATACCAAAGGCCTCGGATGCTGACGCATGAGGCCTTTAGAGCGTTTCCAGCGAAGATTGAGTCAGCTGAAGCGCTCTACTCTCAAGTTTTTACGCAATTCCGGACGCGAAACCGGTTCCCACCCCCGCCTTCGCGGGGGCATGCTTTCGCTGGAATTGCTCTAATCACAAACGCTCTGGAGCATATTGCGGGAAGCGCGACCCCGGTTCAAGTCCGGGGGAAGCTGGCTCATTGCACAATGTTCCAGGGTGACAAGGATCATGCTCCGACCTTGTCCATGGCTTTTTCCTTTTCGAGGAGCCTTTCCCGCTCCTGCGCTTTTTCCTTGGCAAAGGGCGGAATTTTATATGCCGTGGTGGATTTGATCCGCTCCATCGCAAAGCGCGAGGTGACGTTTTTCAGGGAAACCGTCGCGATCAACCTTTGGTAGAAAGCGTCATAGGCCGCCATATCCGGCACCACCACCCGCAGCATGTAATCCACATCACCGGCCATGCGATAAAGCTCCATCACCTCCGGCATGGCAGAAACGGTCTGCGCGAAGCTTTTGAGCCAGGGCGCGGAATGATCCGCCGTTTCGATTTCAACAAACACCGTCAATCCGAGGCCGATTTTCTCCGGTGAGAGCAAGGCAACCCGACGGGCAATGACCCCGCTCGTCTCCAGCTTCTGCACGCGCTTCCAACAAGGGGTTTGCGAGAGCCCCGCACGCTCCGCCAGTTCCGCGATGGATATGCCCGCATTCTGCTGGAGAGCAATGAGAATTTTACGATCAATCGCGTCCATGACAGAACCTCATTCACAAGGCATTATCTTGAACATAGAATAATCTTCTTTATTGATCGAAATCAATCGCAAAAAGAGTGTGATTTTTCTAAATCAAAAGAGTTCACCTCTTATTGACCGACAAAAACATGGGCCTTGCCGAGGGCAAGGCCAACCGGATCACCCGGAGAAAACGCAATATCAGGCGCAATTTCAGCTTTGAGTGGCTTTATGAGCCCCGAAATGGCGATATCTGCGCGCCTGATGCCACCATGGCGGCGGATATGTAGGATTGTGCCGGTTAAAAGGCCGGGCCGGGGTTCACTGAGCGCGATCTCGTGCGGGCGCACGAAAAGCTCGGCCTTCGTGCCATCCGGCAGCGTTCCCGCATCACGAAGCGCGAAGCCGGAAAATTGCGCCGCGCCATTCAGAATGGAGACGGGCAGGCTGTTGGTTTCACCCAGAAAACCGCAGACAAAGCCGGTTTCGGGCGCATCATAAACCGCATCGGGCGTGCCGACCTGCTCGATACGGCCCTTGTTGAGAATGGCAATACGATCCGCCAACCCCAGGGCTTCATCCTGATCATGGGTGACAAAAACCGTTGTATGCCCGGTTTTGTCATGCAGGTCACGCAACCAGGCGCGCAGATCCTGCCGCACCCGCGCGTCGAGCGCGCCGAAAGGCTCATCGAGCAGCAAAACACGCGGCTCGATCGCCAAAGCGCGCGCCAGTGCAACACGCTGGCGCTGCCCCCCGGAAAGCTGGGCCGGAAACCGCGCCTCCAGCCCGGCAAGCTGAACAAGCTCCAGCAAGGCATGCACCCGGCGGCGGATCTCCCCCTCCGGCGGGCGCGTGGCAGAAGGCCGCGCCTTGAGCCCGAAGGCGATATTCTCGAACACCCGCATATGCCGGAACAAAGCGTAATTCTGGAACACGAAACCGATGCGCCGCTCCCGCAACGTCAGGCTGTTGGCATCAACCCCGTCAAAGAGCACGCGCCCGGCATCCGCATGGTCAAGCCCGGCGATGAGCCGCAAAAGCGTGGTTTTCCCCGAGCCGGAGGGGCCGAGCAAAGCCAGAAGCTCACCCGGCGCAACATCGAGCGAGACGGCATCAAGCGCGCAAAAGCCCTGAAAATGCCGCTCCACCGCTTCGATCCGCAAGCCAACCGACATGAACACTCCTTTTCAACCTCAACGCGAAAGCGCGCGTTCTTCGCGGTAGCGCCATTCGAGTGCAACCTTGAGCGCCAATGTCACGAGCGCAAGCAGGGCAAGCAGCGAGGCAACAGCAAAAGCAGCAGGGGCGTTGTATTCGTTATAGAGGATTTCGACATGCAGCGGCAGGGTGGTGGTAACGCCGCGAATGCGCCCCGAAACCACGGAAACCGCGCCAAATTCACCCATGGCGCGGGCATTGCACAATAAAACACCGTAAAGCAGGCTCCATGTCACATTCGGCAGGGTGATACGGAAAAACACCCGCCAGCCCGATGCTCCGAGCGAAAGCGCTGCCTCCTCATCCGCCTTGCCCTGGCTTTGCATATGCGGGATCAATTCCCGCGCAACATAGGGAAAGGTGACAAAAACCGTTGCGAGAACGATGCCGGGCAGGGCAAACACCACCTCGAACCCCCGCGCCTTCAGCCATGGGCCAAAAAGCCCCTGCGCGCCAAAAAGCAGAATGTAGATCAGCCCCGAAATCACCGGCGAGATCGAGAGCGGCAGGTCGATCAGGCTGATCAGCAGATTTTTACCGCGAAAGTCGAACCGTGCGATGGCCCAGGATGCGGCCAAGCCGAAAACGACATTCACGCTCACCGCAACCAGCGCCACAAGCCCGGTCAGGCGCATCGCGGCCAAGGCATCGGCATCAAGAATGGCCGCGCGATAGGGCATGACCCCGCGCGAAAGCGCCTCGATGAACACCGTTGCCAATGGCATGAACAGGAACAGGCTCAAAAAAGCCAGCACGACCACAATAAGCACGGCCCTGATCAGGCGGTGTTCCTGCCCCACGCGCTCACGCGGGGGGAGGGGGGGCGTAGCGGGGCGTTGCTCAGACATCGCCAAGCCGCCTGCGGCTCCAGGCCTGAAGCCCGTTGATCAGAAAAATCAGGACGAAAGAGGCAAGGAGCATCATCATCGCCACAACGGCGGCCCCGGCATAATCAAACTGCTCAAGTTTGATGACAATGAGAAGCGGCGCGATTTCAGACATCATCGGCACATTGCCCGCGATGAAAATCACCGAGCCATATTCCCCCACGGCACGGGCGAAGGCCAGAACAAAGCCGGTGATCAAGCTGGGAAAAACCAGTGGCAACACAACGCGAAACACAATCCGCGCGCGCGAAGCCCCCAGAAGCACCGCCGCTTCCTCGATATCCCGCTCGATATCCGCCAGAACCGGTTGAACGCTGCGCACCACAAAGGGCAGGCCGATGAAGATCAGCGCCACCAGAACACCCAGAGGCGTATAGGCGATCTTGATATCATAGGGTGCAAAGAGCCGCCCGACCCAGCCATTCTGTGCGTAAATGGCGGTGAGCGCGATCCCCGCGACTGCTGTTGGCAGGGCGAAGGGCAAGTCCACCGCCGCATCAAGAATGCGCCGCCCCGGAAATTCATAGCGCACCAGGACCCAGGCGATGATGAGCCCGAACACCACATTGACACAGGCGGCCAGAAGCGCTGCGCCAAAACTCAGTTTCAACGCGGCGAGGGTGCGCGGGGAGGTGGCGATGGCGAGAATATCCGCCGGGCCGGCCCCCGCCGCCTTCACCACAAGCGCGATGAGCGGCAGCAGCACAATCAGCAAGAGCAGTGTGAGCGTGATACCCATCGCCAGCCCGAAACCGGGGAGAATGGCAGGTTCACGCAGGCGAAGCGCCAAAGGGGAGGGAATGCCCGCCTTCATCATTCAACGCGCCGGTTTGTAGAGCTGGTCGAAGGTGCCGCCATCGGCAAAATGTGTCGCTTGCGCTTTGGCCCAGCCGCCAAAATCGGCGTCTATCGTCACAAGGTCAAGCTTGGGGAATTGCGCCATGACCCTGGCATCCGCATGCTGCGGGGAGCGCGGGCGATAGAAGTTTTTTGCGATGATCGCCTGCGCTTTTGGTGTATAAAGAAAGGCAAGATAGGCCTCGGCCTGTTTGCGCGTGCCTCTGGCATCGACATTGGCATCAAGCAGGGCAACCGGTGGCTCGGCGAGGATCGAAAGGCTCGGCACCACGATATCGACCTTTTCCGCGCCAAATTCCTGCTGCACGAGAAATGCCTCATTCTCCCAGGCGAGCAGGACATCCCCCATCCCGCGCTGCGCAAAGGTGGTGGTCGCCCCCCGCGCCCCGGTATCGAGGACCGGCACGTTTTTCAGAAGCGCCTCGATATAGGCGCGGGTTCTGGTTTCATCCCCACCGAAGGCCTTCTGCGCGTAAGCCCAGGCCGCGAGATAATTCCAGCGCGCACCGCCGGAGGTTTTCGGGTTCGGAGTGATGATGCCGATGCCGGGCCGCGCCAGATCGCCCCAATCCCTGATGGCCCTGGGGTTGCCCTTGCGCACCAGAAAGACGATGGTCGAGGTATAGGGCGCTGAATTCTCCGGCAGGCGCTTCTGCCAATCCTTCGGCAGGAGTGGGGTGCGTTGGGCGATGGCGTCGATATCCCCCGCCAGCGCGAGGGTAACAACATCAGCTTTCAGCCCGTCGATCACCGTGCGGGCCTGCGCGCCCGAGCCGCCATGTGACTGGCGGATGGTGATGCTCTCGCCGGTTTTCGCCTTCCACTCCTCGGCAAAAGCCGCATTGATCTCGCGGTAAAGTTCACGTGTCGGGTCATAGGAGACATTGAGCAATTCGCTTTGCGCATGGGCTTTGGTGACAATGGCAAAGCAAAGGAGAAAAGCGCCAAGCGTGAGAATAACCTCGAAGACGATACGCCAAGGCGGTGTAGGCTGCGGCATTCTGATCACGCTGGTGCTGGCTTGCTGGTTCAGATTGCTCATGCCTCACTCCGTTCCGTGGTTGTTCGCGAAAGACATTCTTTATATCGAACGAAATGTATTGTATTCCCTTCCTTTTGCAATTGCTACCCTGAGAGGATTTATACCAAAGATGCGGCGCAGCGTAGAAAATTTCCGTTCTTTCCATGACATCCAACCCTTTTCAGCATGAGGGCGGCTTTTTTTTCGAAAAAAGAATTTCATTCTTCGTCATTGCCCGCGCCATAAGCGTCCCCCTGTCGGCAAGCGTTGCGATTCCGCTCTGTCTGACATCGGGATCAGCAGCCAGGATTATTTTTGTATGTTTTTTGTTCTTGACAAGGAACATAATATAAACATTCTTGAGGCTGTCAAGTGGGGGCACAGGATTTGATTGAGGGCGTGGCATGATGGTGAGGCAGAAATGGACAGGCGGGATGGCCGTGCAGGCCCTGCATTGCGTTGGCTTTATGTTGATTTCAACAGCTATTTTGCGAGCGTGGAACAGCAGCTTGAGCCGCGCCTGCGCGGGCGGCCTGTTGCGGTGGTGCCGGTTGATACGGATTCCACCTGCGCCATCGCCGCAAGCTACGAGGCAAAGGCCTTTGGTGTGCGCACGGGAACGCCCATTTACGAGGCAAAGCGGCTCTGCCCGGAGATCATCTGCGTGCTGGCCCGGCATGAGCATTATGTTGATTTTCACCATCGCATCATTGCGGAGATCGATCGGCATGTGCCGGTTGCAGCCGTATGTTCGATTGATGAAATGGCCTGCCAGCTTATGGAGAATGAAGCGACGGAGCCCGCCCTCATCCGCATCGCCGCCGCCATCAAGGCGGGGCTGCGCGAAAGAATTGGCGTTGCCATTTGCTGCTCCATCGGGGCTGCGCCCAACCGCTATCTTGCGAAAGTGGCAACAGACCTTGAAAAACCGGATGGTTTTACCATTCTGCGGGCAGAAGATTTGCCAGCGCGGTTGTTATTGCTGCCTTTGCGTGATTTTCCCGGCATTGGCGCCAATATGGAGCGGCGTTTGATTGCGCAGGGCATCACCTCCACGCGGGCGATGATGGCGCTGGATCGACCGCAGATGCGCCGTGTCTGGGGCAGCATCTGGGGTGAGCGCATGTGGTACCTCCTGCGTGGGGTTGACCTGCCGGAGCTTCAAACCGAGCGGCGCAGCGTGGGGCACAGCCATGTTCTCGCACCCGATATGCGCGGTCCGGTCGCGGCGGGGGAGGTGGCACGGCGGCTGGTTCTGAAGGCCGGAAGCCGCCTGCGGCGTATGGGGTATTATGCCACCACGCTCACCCTGTCCTTGCGCTTCGAACATGGCGCGCGGGTTGAAACACAGGAGCGATTCTGGCGCGCGCAGGATAATATCACGCTGCTGGCGCGGCTCAACCAGGCCTGGACGCGCCTGGGGAAGGGGGGAGGGCGCATCAAGAAGCTGAGCGTGACATTGCACGGGCTTGTGCCGGTGGACGGGGTGCAGGATGACCTTCTGCTGCCGGTTTCCGGGTTGGAAATGGCGGAGCGCGCCAAGGCAGAGCGCCTCTCGCACGCGATGGACAAGCTCAACCTGCGCTTTTCCCGTGATACTGTGCTGCTGGGCGTCATGCCCTCGCGCGCGAACCCCTATGCAGGAACCAAAATCGCCTTCACCCGCATCCCGGATCGGGAAGAGTTTTTCGAATGAGGCCATATGAAGAAGAGAGGATTCTGCATGGAACATGCTCCTGGAGCATATTGTGATTAAAGCCTTTCCCCGCGAAAGCGGGGATGGACACCGGTTTTGCGTAACAACATGCGAAAAAACAAGAAGATAGAGCGTGTTTTTGAGTCCATCAAAAACTCGCTCTAGAGCAATTCCAGCGAAAGTGGGAACCGGTTTCGCGTCCGGAATTGCGACATAACAAAGAGATAGAGCGTTTCAGGTGACTCGATCTTCAGTGGAAACGCTCTAGCTGTGGAGCCTCAACAGGTTGTCCTCTTTTAGATTGAGGCGGCTGATTGGTGGCTTTGAGTTTAAGCTGCCGTGCGGCCGATGCCAATTGTACATATGGGTCCAGTCTG
>Ga0114938_1000224_pt1 | contig 45871 bp, 38 predicted proteins | sample AshMeaBigSpring_FD_88675 | JGI IMG/M metagenome (GOLD analysis project Ga0114938, IMG submission 88675) | Groundwater microbial communities from Big Spring, Nevada to study Microbial Dark Matter (Phase II) - Ash Meadows Big Spring | ecosystem: Environmental > Aquatic > Deep subsurface >... | reverse complement strand
ACTGATGATAATCTAGGAAATCCTCTTGGAGCTCCACTTTCAGATGACTTGCTGGTTTTATTTATAATCGCTACTATTTTTATTATTTACAAATGGTTTCGATTGGCTAAAAAATAAATAAAAAAACGACTTGCTTTACTAGCAAGTCGTTTTTTATTTATCAGATTATCAGAAATTATACAATTTTCTTCATTGCTGTCATAGCTGCACGTAGTTGAGCTCCAACAATTTCGATTGAATGATTGCGTAGTTCAGCATTTACTTTTACTAATTCAAAGTTGTCAACGTGTCCATCTTTTCCTTTATTAAAGTTCTGACCAATAATGTTTGTGTCAACTTTTGTCATAAAGTCAGCCAAAAGTGGTTTACAAGCATGGTCAAACAAATAACATCCGTACTCAGCAGTGTCAGAGATAACACGATTCATTTCGAACAGTTTTTTACGTGCAATAGTGTTTGCAATAAGAGGTGTTTCGTGTAGCGATTCGTAGTATGCTGATTCTGGTTTGATACCAGCACTCACCATTGTTTCGTAAGCTAATTCAACGCCTGATTTTACAAATGCAACCATTAAAGTAGCGTTGTCGAAATATTCTTGTTCGCTAATTTCAACATTACCAGCAGGCGTTTTTTCGAATGCAGTTTCGCCTGTAGCAGCACGCCAAGCTAATAAATTTTTATCGCCCGCAGCCCAATCTTCCATCATGATTCGAGAAAATTCGCCCGAAAGAATGTCATCCATGTGTTTCTTGAATAGTGGACGCATGATTTCTTTTAATTCTTCAGCAATATTAAATGCTTCAATTTTAGCAGGATTTGATAAGCGATCCATCATGTGAGTAATACCACCGATTTTCAACGCTTCGGTAATTACTTCCCAACCATATTGAACCAATTTAGAAGCATAACCAGCCTCAATTCCTTTTTCAACCATTTTGTTGAATGATAAGATTGAGCCTGTTTGTAACAATCCACAAAGTATCGTTTGCTCACCCATTAAGTCGGATTTAACTTCGGCTACAAACGATGAAAGTAATACACCTGCTTTGTGGCCACCTGTACCAACGCAGTATGCTTTTGCTATTTCAAGTCCATCGCCATTTGGGTCATTGTCGCGGTGAACAGCAATAAGTGTCGGCACTCCAAATCCTCGCAGGTATTCGGCACGAACCTCAGACGCAGGCGACTTAGGAGCAATCATTACAACGGTAATGTCTTTGCGAATTTGCATTCCCTCTTCAACAATATTAAAACCATGTGAGTACGATAAACATGCGCCTTGTTTCATCAAAGGTAATACATTGTTTACAACACCAGTGTGTTGTTTGTCTGGTGCAAGGTTTGAAACTAAGTCGGCTGTTGGGATAAGTTGCTCGAATGTTCCTACTTCAAAACCGTTTTCGGTAGCTTTTTTCCACGACTCACGTTTTTGGTCGATAGCTTCTTGACGCAATGCGTAAGCTACATTTAAACCGCTGTCGCGTAGGTTTTGACCTTGTGCCAATCCTTGAGCACCACAACCAATGATGACAATTTTTTTGCCAACCAATTTTTTTACACCGTCAGCGAATTCGCTGTTTGCCATAAAATCACATTTTCCTAACTCTTGCACTTTGAGGCGATGAGGAAGTGAATTGAAATAATTTGCCATTTTTCTTTTATTAACCGGAGCTTACTTTGTGTAAGCACTGGTAGTTGTTAAATTGTTATTTTTATAATTTCTAATTTTAATTTTCCTATTTCTATAGTCTATTGCTCGTACTTTTTAATACCTTCGAGCATATCAGTAAGTCTTTCAACTTTTGATCGTGTAATAGCTACCCGCCCTGATCTAATAAATTGTAGTACTCCTACAGTCTCACTAAGCTCTTCAAACATTTGTTGTGTTTCGGCATAGTGTCCTGCTTTTTGAAAAACGACAAAATCGTTGTTTATTTCAAGTATGCGAATGTGGTACCGACGTATTAATTCTTCGATTGATCCCTGTTGCAAGATGTTTTCGGTTGCTACTTTGTATAGTGCAATTTCTTGATGAATTAAATCATCATCAGTGTTGTAGTAGGCTTTCAGAATATCTACGCGTTTATCAATTTGTTTCACTACTTTATCAACTACATCTTGTGTTGAATATAGGGTGACTGTAAACTTATGAATACCCTTTATAGCCGATGGAGAAACCGAAAGTGTTTCAATGTTAAGACCTCTACGCGTAAAAATAATGGTGATTTGCCCTAATAATCCGACCGTATTCTCTGAGAAAATGGTTATTGTATATAATATTTTTTCCATGATTTATTCTCCTAATAATATATTTGTTACACTTCCACCAGCAGGTATCATCGGATAAACCATTCCTTTCATTTCCACATTAACAACTAGTAGGTATGGTTTATCGTCTTTAAGCATATCTGCAATAGCTGCGTCGAGGTTTTCTCGGTCTGATACCTCTTTGCCGTCAATCTGGTAAGCTTTAGCAATGGCAATAAAGTCAGGATTTTTCATCTTTGTGAACGAATATCTTTCGTCAAAAAACATTTCTTGCCATTGACGTACCATGCCTAGGAAGTGGTTATTTAAAATAATCATTTTAACCCCAATTTGCTCCTGAAGTATGGTGCCTAGTTCTTGTATAGTCATTTGAAATCCACCATCTCCACTGTACATCAATACTGTACGATCGGGAGCTCCGATTTTTGCTCCCATAGCTGCAGGGATTCCAAAGCCCATTGTACCTAAGCCACCTGAGGTTACAAGGCTGCGAGTCTGCGAATAACCTGAGTAACGAGCTGCCATCATTTGGTTTTGGCCAACATCGGTAACAACTACTGCATTATGATTAGTGGCAATTGATATTTTATTCACCACTTCGCCCATTGTTAATTCTCCTGATTCAGGATAAACCTCGCGTTGAATTACTTTTTCGTTTTCTTGATCGATGAAAACTTGAAATGATTCAATCCATTCGGTGTGGTCGGCTTTACGTATTTTTGCTGTTAAAGCTGCAAGTGTATCTTTTGCTGACCCTAAAACTGGAGCGTCTACTTTAACGTTTTTGTTTAACTCAGCAGGGTCAATATCTAGATGAATGATTTTTGCTTGTTTGGCATAGCTATTTAAATCACCTGTTACACGGTCGTCGAAACGCATGCCAATTGCGATAAGTACATCACATTCATTGGTTTTCATGTTTGGTGCAACATTGCCGTGCATGCCTAGAAAACCCTTGTTTAGCGGGTAGTCGGTTGGCATAGCTGAAGCGCCAAGAAGTGTCCACGCAGCAGGAATATTTCCTTTATCCAAAAATGCTTTCAATTCAGTTTCGGCATTTGCAAGTACAACTCCTTGACCTACTAGTGCATATGGTTTTCTGGCATTGTTAATTAAGTCTGCTGCTAATTCAATTTGCGATTCGTTTACTTCAGGTACTGGTATGTAACTCCTAATGAAAGTACATGGTTTATATTCAAATTCAATTTCTTGAAATTGTGCATTTTTAGTGATGTCGAGTACTACAGGACCCGGTCTTCCACTGCGTGCGATGTAGAATGCGCGTGCTACCGCCCAAGCAATATCTTCGGCGCGACGAATTTGATATGCCCACTTTGTGATTGGTTGAGAAATACCTACTACATCAATTTCTTGAAATGCGTCGGTGCCTAAAAGGGCAGCTCCAACCTGTCCGGTAATTACTACAAGTGGTGTGCTGTCGAGCATGGCGTCGGCAATACCTGTAATGGCATTGGTTGCAGCTGGGCCTGATGTAACTAAGCAGACTCCCACTTTACCAGATACGCGTGCATAACCTTGTGCTGCATGAGTAGCACCTTGTTCGTGGCGTGTGAGTATATGGTTTACTTTATTTTCGTAATCGTAAAGTGCATCGAAAGTGGGCATGATGGCACCACCAGGATAGCCGAAGATGGTTTCAACCCCTTCGTTTATCATCGATTCTATTAATGCTTTTGCTCCTGTTAGTTTCATATATTTAAGTCAACGGATAGCAGTCGACAGACAACGATCCTATCTTTATAAATGGTAAATAGTAAATAATAAAATGGTAAATGGTTTTTATTCAATCATCCTTACTGCACCCTTATCGGCAGAGCTTACCATTGAAGCGTATGCTCTAAGGGCTTTGCTAACGACTCGGTTACGATCTTTTGGTTTAAATGCATCTTTGCCACGTGCCAACTCAGCTTCTCTACGTGAATTTAATTCTTCATCAGAAAGAAGTACATTTATAGTTCTACTTGGTATATCGATTTCAATTATATCGCCATCTTGTATTAATCCAATATTTCCGCCTGATGCTGCTTCGGGTGATACGTGGCCTATTGAAAGTCCTGATGTACCTCCTGAAAAACGACCGTCGGTAATCAGTGCGCACTCTTTGCCAAGGTGGCGCGATTTGATATAGGATGTTGGATATAGCATTTCTTGCATTCCAGGACCACCTTTAGGGCCTTCGTGGGTAATAACTACCACATCGCCCGATACGACGCTGCCGTTCAAAATGCCTGTACATGCTGTGTCTTGCGATGTAAATACTTTTGCTGGTCCTTTGAACTTCCAAATGCTTTCGTCGACACCAGCGGTTTTAATAACACATCCATCCAACGCAATGTTCCCTTTTAATATACCCAATCCACCATCTTTGGTGTAGGCATTGGCCATGTTGCGGATGCAGCCATTTTCGCGGTCAGCATCAAGTTCTTTGTATTGAGTAGTTTGTGAGCCCATTACAAGGTTGAATTTGCGGCCAGGGGCGCTTTTGTAAATTGACTCAACATCAGCAGAAAGATTTTTAGATGTAATATCGTATTTGTCTAATGCTTGTCCAAGTGTCAATCCATCCGCTCTAAAAACGTGGGGGTTAAGTAATCCGCCTTTGTTAAGTTCTGCCAAAATTCCCAAAATTCCACCTGCACGGTTTACATCTTCAATGTGATATTTAGGCGAGTTAGGAGCCACTTTACACAAGCAAGGTGTTGTGCGTGAGAGTTGATCCATATCGTCCATGCTCAATTCAACGCCAGCTTCGTGAGCTATGGCTAAAATGTGCAAAACTGTATTTGTTGATCCACCCATGGCTATATCTAAGGTCATGGCATTTAAAAATGCTTCACGAGTAGCTATAGAGCGTGGAAGTACACTAGCATCATTGTCTCTATAATACTTGTATGAATTTTCAACAATAAGTTTAGCAGCATCATTAAATAGTTGCATACGGTTGGCGTGGGTGGCTACAATAGTACCATTGCCAGGAAGTGCCAATCCTATTGCTTCGTTGAGGCAATTCATTGAGTTGGCAGTGAACATACCCGAACATGATCCACAAGTTGGGCAAGCTGCATTCTCTACTTTTTGAACTTGCTCGTCCGAAATACTATCGTCGGCAGCTTGTACCATCGCATCAACAAGGTCGAGGTGTTTTCCATCCAATTCACCAGCTTCCATAGGACCACCTGAAACAAAAACGGTAGGGATGTTTAAGCGCATTGCAGCCATAAGCATGCCAGGCGTAATTTTATCGCAATTGCTGATACAAACCATTGCATCGGCTTTGTGTGCGTTAACCATATATTCCACACTATCGGCAATTAAATCGCGCGATGGGAGTGAGTAGAGCATGCCATCATGTCCCATAGCTATACCATCGTCGATGGCAATAGTGTTGAATTCGGCAGCAAAACAACCTAACTTTTCTATTTCGGCTTTTACTTTTTGACCGATATCGTGTAAGTGAACATGTCCGGGAACAAATTGAGTAAAAGAGTTGACAATAGCAATCAGTGGTTTGCCCATTTGCTCGTTTGTCATTCCGTTTGCTTTCCACAATGCACGTGCTCCTGCCATACGGCGGCCACCTGTGCTCGATTTACTTCTTAGTTCCATATTAGTGCCTCCAACCCTAAAAAAGGGGAAATGTTAGTTCGTAATTAATTTAGTTGCCCTTGTAACCTGCTGAGAGGTTTGGGTAAAAAAAAACCTTTCTCAGTTATGGTGAGAAAGGTTTTGATGCTTTTATAATACATAGAATTTATACCACGCAACCTAACTCACTTCTGATTATTGACCAAAAGTAGCACGACGTTTACGAGTGTAGTATAAATGCTCTGAGTTATCATGTTTGTTTTTTAATTTGAATGCAAAGATAAATCATTTTTTAATATCAACAAATAGTTTGATAGAAAAAAAGAATCTTTTTGTTTTAAATTGAAAGAAATATTGCCGCTTTAATTAATAAATTTCTTATTTGCCTTAATATTGCTCCATTTCATTTGGGAAGTCACCTGATTTAACATCGGCTACATAGTGCTGTATGGCATCGTTCATAATGCCTTGTAAGTTAGCATATCTACGTAAGAAACGAGGGGAGAAGTTTTGTGTTAGTCCGAGCATATCGTGTATTACAAGTACTTGTCCGTCGACACCATTGCCTGCACCAATACCAATAACCGGAATGGTGAGCTCTGCAGCCACTTTTTGGGCAAGTTGTGCTGGTATTTTTTCGAGCACAATAGCAAAGCATCCTGCATCTTCGAGTAGGTGAGCATCGCGAATAAGTTTTTCGGCTTCTTCGTCTTGTTGAGCGCGTACAGCATACGAACCATATTTGTTAATTGATTGAGGCATTAAACCCAAATGCCCCATTACGGGAATACCTGCGCTCAATATACGTTTTACAGATTCGAGTATTTCTTCGCCGCCTTCCAGTTTTAGGCAATCGCCGTGTGTCTCTTTCATGATTCGAATGGCCGATGCTAATGCTTCTTTCGAATTTCCTTGATAGGATCCAAAGGGCATATCTACCACCACTAACGCTCTGTTTACACCTCGAACAACCGATTTAGCTAAAAAAATCATTTGGTCGAGAGTGATTGGTAATGTGGTTGTGTTTCCGCACATTACGTTTGATGCTGAGTCGCCAACGAGTATAATGTCGACACCTGCTGCATCGACAATGGATGCCATTGTATAATCGTAAGCTGTGAGCATACTGATTTTTTCTGATCGTTTTTTCATTTCGATTAAACGATGAGTAGTAACTCTGCGAATATTTTCGTTATGAACAGACATAAAAGTGTGTTTTAAAATTTGGAGATGCAAAGATATGGAATATATTTTCATTTTTTCGTAAAAAGACTGTGTGATAATAATGGCATTGAATTTAATTAGATGATATATAGTGATTTGTAATTTTTTTTGTTTTGTATTTTGTATTATATAGAGCTTTGTGAGCAATTATTTAATTAATAGGTTTATCTTTGTGTTTTAATGCTCATAAAATTGGGCTTTATTTAAATTGCAAATTAATAGCCGTTTAGCAATATTGATTATAAAAAAACACCTATGAACGAAAAGGAGAATCTATTTACTCATACTGACATTTTTTCGCATTTAACTTCGCTTCAGTATATTCCACGTTGGATAGTTTTATTTGTTGATCTCATTTTGTGTATTCTTGCTTACATTATAGCTAGTTTTATTACGGCTAAATTATACCCATTTAATGGTGTTCCCACAATTTTTGGTTTTTATTCGCGCTTAGCCATTCTATTACCTACGCAATTGATTTTTTTCTGGATCTTTCATACCTATTCAGGTGTTCTGAGATATTCGGGCTATGTTGATGCAGCAAAGCTTTTGTTTGCTGTGGCTGCCAATGTTGCATTATTGACAGTTGTTAGTTTCTTGCTTGTGGAGTTTAAAGGTGATAAATTATTTTACGAAGTTGGATTATTATTATATGCTGGTTTTGCATTTTTATTTTTGTTTTTTTTAAGGCTTGCAGCTAAAATAATATTTGACTACTTCACCCAGTATGGTGGTAAAATTACTCCAGTAATGATTTATGGTACTAAATCGGCTGCTGTAGGTATCGCTAAAATGATTAATTCGGCTCATAGTGAAGTAAAATATAAATTGGTAGGTTTTATTGATGATGATTTAAATGCTACCCAACGTAGAATCATGGGTGTAAAAGTGTATCACTTTAATGATAAATCGATAAAGAAAACTATTTCGAAAAAAGCAAAAGCAGTTATTGTTTCGCCTACACAATTGAGTAAAATTAATCCTGAAGTTGATCTAGAGTATTTTTTGAGCAATAATATGCAAGTGCTTACAGCACCACCAGTAAGTATATGGAAAAATGATATGCCTTCGTTGAAACAAATAAAATCAATACAAATTGAAGATTTATTAGAACGGCCTAAAATATGCATTGATACTGAAAAAGTAGCCATAGAGCATAAAGGAAAGGTGGTTTTAGTGACTGGTGCAGCCGGCTCAATTGGTAGTGAAATTGTAAATCAGATTATTTGTTACAAACCACAGCTAATTGTTTTACTTGATCAGGCCGAATCGCCAATGCATAACCTGCGTTTGGAGCTGGAAGAAAAGTATCCGGATCAGAATATGAGCGTTTTTTTGGCCGATGTGCGTAATAAGGAGCGTTTGGAATATATGATGGATATGTATAGGCCTGATTATGTGTATCATGCAGCGGCTTATAAACATGTGCCGTTGATGGAAGATAACCCGGTTGAAAGCATACAAGTGAATGTAAAAGGTACTCGTAATTTGGCAGATTTGGCCGTTAAATATAAGGTGCAGCGTTTTGTGATGGTATCGACTGATAAAGCCGTAAACCCAACTAATGTGATGGGAGCATCGAAACGAATAGCTGAAATATATGTGCAATCACTTTTCAAAAAACTGGTTGAACAAGGTAACATAACCACAAAGTTTGTAACTACTCGTTTTGGTAATGTGTTAGGTTCTAATGGATCTGTTATTCCTTTGTTTAAAAGTCAAATAGAAAAGGGTGGGCCGATAACTGTTACTCATCCCGAAATTATACGTTATTTTATGACTATACCTGAGGCTTGTACCTTGGTGCTCGAAGCAGGTGTAATGGGTAATGGTGGTGAGATTTTCATATTTGATATGGGACAGCCTGTTAAAATTGTAAATTTAGCACGCAAAATGATTCAGTTAGCTGGTTTTGTTCCCGAAGTTGATATTAAAATTGAATATACAGGTTTACGTCCAGGTGAAAAACTGTACGAAGAGTTGCTTAATCAAAAAGAGATAACAACCAAAACACATAATCCCAAAATTATGATAGCTAAAGTTCAAGAGTATAACTACGATGAGGTTTCGGTACATATCGAAGAGCTTATTAATTACAGTCATATGTGTAAAAACTTTTTAACTGTATCGCAAATGAAAAAAATAGTTCCTGAGTTTAAAAGTAAAAATTCGCAATACGAACGGTTAGATGTTTAAAATGCATTTACCATTTTTTCATTTACCATTTACTATTTCGTTATCTTCATTTTTCAATTTCTTTTATCATTACTCCCGATAGCTAGGGGGACACATCAATATCACAATAAATGATTTCTGTAGAACAATTATCCATTGAATTTGGAGGGTCACCTTTATTTGATGAAATATCTTTTTTGGTTAATCAAAAGGATAAAATAGCCCTTGTCGGTAAAAATGGAGCTGGCAAATCAACATTATTAAAGGTTTTTGCAGGCTATCAACCGCCCACAAGAGGTAATGTAAGCATCCCAAAGGATTTAACTATTGGCTATTTACCTCAGCATATGATTCACAATCATGGCACTACGGTGATGCAAGAAGCCGAAAAGGCATTTGAACATATTACGTCTTTACAGGCCGAGATTGATCGTTTAAGTCTCGAGTTGGCTGAACGTACTGACTACGATAGTGTTGAATATCATAATATTATTGATAAATTATCGCACGATAGCGAACATTTAAATATTGTAGGAAGTGGAAATTTTTATGCTGAAATAGAAAAAACACTTCTTGGTTTAGGCTTTCTACGAACTGATTTTGAACGTCAATGTTCGGAGTTTAGTGGTGGTTGGCGTATGCGTATCGAATTGGCTAAGATATTGTTGCAACGACCTGATGTGTTGTTGCTCGATGAGCCAACCAATCACCTTGATATTGAGTCTATTCAGTGGCTCGAGAATTTTTTAGTGGCTTCGGGTGGTGCTGTTATTCTTGTTTCGCACGATAAGGCTTTTATTGATGCTGTTACTACGCGTACCATAGAGATATCGCTCGGTAAAATTTACGATTACAATGTCAATTACTCACGCTATATTGAACTTCGAAAAGAGCGACACGATCAACAAGTAAGAGCTTACGAAAATCAGCAAAAAATGATTGCCGAAACGGAGGATTTTATTGAACGTTTTCGTTATAAGGCCACCAAAGCTGTACAGGTACAATCGCGCATTAAGCAGCTCGATAAGGTGGATCGAATTGAAGTGGATATAGAAGACAATTCGCGTTTGCACCTAAAGTTTCCACCTGCTCCGCACTCAGGTATTATACCCATTGAGGTGGAACATTTGACCAAAACATATGGTACACATGTAGTGCTCGACAATATTGGACTTATCATTAATAGAGGCGAAAAAGTAGCTCTGGTTGGTAAAAATGGGGAAGGTAAATCGACGCTCGTGAAGTGCATTATGAACGAAATAGAGTTTTCGGGTAAACTGAAGCATGGACATAATGTAAAGATTGGTTACTTTGCGCAGAATCAAGCATCGTTGCTCGACGAGAGCAAAACGGTATTCGAAACGATTGATTATGTGGCTGTGGGTGATATTCGAACCAAAATTCGTGATATTTTAGGTGCCTTTATGTTTGGTGGCGAAGCATCTGATAAAAAAGTAAAAGTGCTTTCGGGTGGTGAGCGTAGTCGATTGGCAATGATACGATTATTGTTAGAACCCGTTAATTTGCTAATTCTTGATGAGCCAACCAACCACTTGGATATGCGTTCGAAAGAAGTATTGAAAGATGCAATCAAGGCTTTTGATGGCACTGCTATTATTGTATCGCACGATCGTGAGTTTTTAGATGGTTTGGTAGATAAGGTGTATGAGTTTGGTAACAAAAAAGTACGCGAGCATTTGGGTGGTATTTATGAGTTTTTGCGATCGAAAAAAATGGAATCGCTCACGGAGCTTGAAGTAAAGACGACACAATTGAAACAGGCTGCTGAAGTCGAGAAACCGTCGGAAAATAAGTTGAGCTACGAAGCACGTAAAGAACAAAGTAAGAAAGTTAAAAAGGCTGAGCGCGAAGTGGAACAGATGGAATTAGCGATTCAAAATATTGAAAAGGAATTGGCCGATATGAATGAAAAACTGCAACTGCCTGAGTATGCCGCTGATAGTGAATTTATTATTCTATATCAGAAAAAACAACGTGAATTGGAACATAAAATGTACGAATGGGAATTGCTAAACGAAGAGCTGGAAGAATTAAAAAACGCTCTTTAGAGGTAAGAGGTAAGCGGTAAGCGGTAAGAGGTAAGTGATTAGTACAGCAAACTTTTATTTCTTAACTGCAAACTGCAACTCTCATTTCAAATTTTTATTGTCCGGTGTATATTATTATTATTATTATTATTATATTATCTTCACTACGTTCAGAATTATGTCGAATTTTCTAACTTCTAACTTCTAATTTCTAACTTCTAATTTCTAACTTTATTAATGCCAACACTCTATCTTATACCCTGTTCGTTGGGCGAAACAAGTTTCGACCGCATACTGCCAGCACACAATACACAAATTGTGAGCGCTATCAAACATTTTATTGTGGAAGATTTGCGTTCGGCGCGTCGGTTTTTGAAAAAGACAAACCCGCAGATTGTTATTGATGAGTTGACATTTTTTGTACTCAATCAGCATACCACAGCTGCCGAAATAAGTACTTTTATAAAGCCTATGCAGGACGGTTTTGATATGGGCGTTATTTCTGAAGCTGGTTGTCCGGCCATTGCCGACCCAGGTGCCGATGTGGTGGCTATAGCACAAAGTATGCAATATAAGGTTGTTCCCTTAGTTGGCCCTTCATCTATTTTATTGGCGCTGATGGCATCGGGCTTTAATGGTCAGAGTTTTGCCTTTGTGGGTTACTTGCCTGTGCAGCCAGTAGATAGGGTGAAAGCCTTGAAAAAGCTCGAGAGTAGGGTGTATAGCGAGCATCAATCGCAATTGTTTATCGAAACACCTTACCGAAATATGAAAATGGTGGAAGATATTCTCGCTCATTGTCAGCCGAATACCAAACTCTGTATAGCAGCCGACATTACGCTCGAGACTGAATATATTGTTACAAAAACCGTTAAAGCTTGGAAAGGGACATTGCCCGATTTAAGCAAACGACCAACATTGTTTATCTTGTATAAATAAGTCCCTATAAAAAAGGAAGTTCAATGTTCGAACTTCCTTTTTTATGCGATTAAGCTTCTTTTTCAATAGCCTGCACCACTAAGCCAGCTATTGTCATGCCAAACATGGCGGGCATATAGGATATGGTGCCGTTGATGCGTGCTTTTTTAGCACTCCAATTGTCGGCAGCCAATTCGGTTGAGTTTTGCGCTTGCTCGGTATCCATTTTCGGAATTGGTATTTCATCTCCTTTATTTGCAAGTAATTCGTCGCTATATACACACATAAACTTTTTACTTGTTCCACCTAGCTTTTTTAATCGGCTACGCAATGCTGCTGCGAGTGGACAACCTTGTACTTTCCAAAATTCGGCCACTTTTATTCGAGTAGGGTCAAGTTTTAGAGCTGCTCCCATCGACGCAAAAACGCTTGCTTTTGTTTTTGTAGCCGTTTGCAGCAAGTGTACTTTATTCGATAAACTATCAATGGCATCGATGATGAAATCGTAGGTGTCAAGTTCGAATGATTCAGACGTTTCGGGGCTGTATATTTGTTGGAGTGCCAATACATTCACATCGGGATTTATATCGAGTAAGCGCTCTTTGAGTACGTTGGTTTTTACCAAGCCAACTGTTTTAGTGGTAGCAAGCAACTGACGGTTTACATTGGTGATGCTCACTTTGTCGGAGTCGACAATGGTAATGTGCCCAATGCCTGCACGAACTAAGCTCTCGGCACACCAACTACCCACGCCGCCAATGCCAAAGATGATGACGCGTTTTTCAGTCGCTTTCTCTAAAAATGTTTTACCTAAAAGTAATTGTGTACGTTGAAATATCTCGTTATCTACACTCATATTTTTCCCCAAATGCTTAATTTATATGTTTTATGTCTAACCGCTCCTTAGCCATTCTGACTAAGCATCTCGAGCGATTTTTTATTTATAATTTTAATTTCTTTTCCTTGAATTTGAATAATACCATCACGGTCAAATTCTGTTAGTACTCTACTTACACTTTCGCGACTTGTGTCAACTAAATTAGCTAATTCGGCTTGCGATAATGGTATACTGAATGTGTCGGATTGAAAAAGATTGTTCGAAAACTCCAACAATGCATCAGCCATATTACCCCGTATTTGTTTTTGTGTTCGGTTGGCACATCGTCGAAACGATTCCAACTCATTACGGCATAGCTCGATGATGATTTCGTTGGCAAAAGCATGATTTTCATCCAATATCTTTTGAAAAACATGTACGTCGATAAAGCAAACTTCTACATCAGATACTGCTGTTACCGAATACTGATTGATTTTGTCGCCAAAAGTAGTAGGTAAGCCTAAATAAGTTGGCGCTTTTACTACCCTTACAATTTGTTCGTGGTAAGGACCTATTAAATGTATTTTTGCAAAACCGGTTCGCAAAAAAACGACATTGGTAGAGTACATACCTTGCTTGATTATTGAATCTCCTTTTTTAAATCCAAGAACTAAATGATTTTCGGAAAGCTGTTCAAAGCTGGCTTCACATAAGGTGCTAGCTGCTTTTGTGTTGAAAGGACACTGCTTGCAATCGTTTTGCATGGTACTATAATTTATCGGTTACGCGACAAATATAATTAATGTGATGCATATCACAAAATAATGCTTCTTAATTTATAATAATCCCAAGTATATACTGTTTGAGAAAGCAGGGTTGTTTTCTGAGGAAAAGTACATCCAAGCATGCGTATCCGAGCATAGCCAGTAATCGGGTAGCGCAAATTCAACAGCTCGGGAGGCTCTTAATGCATTGTTTTGTAGGTGACTGATTTGTTTAAGGTTGTTGTTGAATAGAACTATGCTCATTTTATCGTCGGGATTTTCAGCTAAAAATTCGACATTATAGCTCCAGGTTAATTTATACTCTTTATCGGCTTGTTGTTGGAGGTTGTGGGTAGCAGGTATGGCTAAATTACCCACTGCAAGTTGCAAGAGGCTGTAGTCAATTCGAAAATCGGGAAATTCACCCAATACACAGGTTTTCATAGCCAGCGATACAGCGCGGTTTGTGCCATATTGCCCACCAAAAGTGACGGTGAATAGCTTTCGGAAGCAATTAAGCTCACGAACAGCATATCCAAACTTAGCGCGTTGATTTTTCTGCCCTTGGGTATTTGGGTTCGAAGCCACACGATATACTTTCAAAATGCAAGTTCCATCCTTACGAACAGCAGCAACGGCTGTACCGTGCTTGCCGGATATTTTCCCAAAAACAGGGGAGTTAAATTGTGCCATGTGTGAATTTTTTAAAGCACAAATATACGGTATTTTTTTCAGCGAACTATCACTATACAAACACAGAATAATCACAGTAGTACATCGGACGGTCATCGGACGGTCATCGGAGGATAGTGGGTAGTAGAAGGGTAGTAATTGCTTAGTAGAACAGAAGAGGAATAACACCAACGCCAACCTACAACACAACACAAAACCTTATAGTACGACGGCTGTAAAATGACCTTGCAAAAATGACAAAATAGAATTATAAAGTGCTTAAAAAAGTGAAATATTATGTTTATATTTGCGGGGAAAAAAACAAAACTGCACAAATCAGCAAATACAGCCGCTATTAGCAATAAAAAGATAAACTAATATTAAATAACTAATTGAAACATATATGAGAAATATAATTTTATTTACACTTTTTTTCACTACAATACTGTTTATAAATGCACAGACTGATTCTTGCAAAGTCCTCCTTGAAAAAATTAGTGGAAAATATACAGGTGAATGTCTAAATGGACTTGCCAACGGAAATGGTAAATCAATCGGAGTAGATACCTATATTGGAACTTTTAAAGATGGTTTACCTGATGGAAAAGGAAAATACATATTTAGTAATGGTGATGTTTTTATTGGTAATTGGCTAAAAGGGGAAAAAAACGGGAAAGGAAAATTTGAAATTTCAATAAACGGAAAAAAAAATACTATAAATGGTTATTGGAAAGCAAATGAATATGTTGGTGTGTCTGAGCCTGATGTTTCTTTTAGAGTTACAAACTCTTCAGGCATATTGGATTACAAGGTTGAAAAAAACAAATCTGTAAATGAGTTTGAAAATGACAATCAAATTACTTTTAGTACTAAAAGTGCATTTACTGATTTTCTTCCGACAGATTTGAAAATTGAAAAAACTTCAGGACAAATTACTCAACTCGGTAAAAAAATCGTGATAACACAATACTTCTGTCCAATTCATTGTGAAGTATCTTATTCAATTTTAGTTGCTAATAGAAGAAAACAATGTCGTTTTATTATTGATATACTTGAAAAAGGGAAATTTACTATTATCTTAAACAACGACTAAAACATTAAAAATTAGAATACTCTACGTATTTTCATAACGAATTTTAAAATAAAAAGAGCAACAAATTTATAACCAAACACCGACCGCCTAATACGCGCTCTTAGCTCATTGACTGGCTGAGCCCGACACATCGGGGCAAGCTGTGCATTTAGCAGGTTTTGCGCCCGCATTCAATTTATCTCAGTGAGAAAGTGAATGCACCATACGTCAGATGACGTACAAATACCCTTAACCTCATTCGTTATCAATAAATTTATAAAATGAAAGACTTCAGATACTCGCAAATTAGGAATAAAAAAGATAGACTATGATAGACATAAACTTTATACAAGCATTACGAGATAAAATAAAGGGTGGAACTACAAAATCAATTCATTTGAATGCATTGCCTGGGCGCTTTGCTACGAGATTGGATTTGGGTAACCTGAATTATATTAATTCGGAATATGCGAATGAATTTTTGAAGGTATTGTTTACAAAAGCCTGTTTTGAGTTCAAAATATCGTTCGATAGCATTCATCTAAGTGAGATTTCGGTAGAAGAACAAAAACGACTGAGTGTATTGTCGAAGCGCTTAAATTCATTGAATTACGAGAACGACGACAACTACAAGGAACATGGTATAAAAACTTTTAGTTTTGGTTATCCATTATTGATTAAGCCATCGAAACAAGACCCACGTAAGTTAATAAAAGCACCAATATTTATTTGGCAACTCGAAATTGTTAAAGCTACAAATAAAGTAAATACTTGGTCGATTTTGCGCAACAAAGTGCGTAATGCAAATGGCAGAATGGTTGACGAAGAAATTCACTCAGTAGGCTTAAACGAAGTACTTTTATCTTATCTGAAAACCGACGAAAGTATTCTGATTCCTCAAATAAACGAAGAGTTGTTAGAAGATGCAGTGATTGATAAACAGGAACTTATAGAAGAATGTTACAAAGTTCTAAAAGCATTAAATCCTAACACCAGCGAAGCGCAAAAGTCGGAATTATTAAAGAAAACAAATGAGCCTGTAAAAAATATACCTGAAGCTGCTGCTATTGATTCAGCATCGAGCAATATGCCTTGGATTTATTTTGGTGGAGTTTTTGGTTTGTTTCGGGCACAAAAAGAAAGTATAATTGGTGATATTGATAAAATAATTGAAAACTATGATGATTTTCAGTTCGATAAACTAATTGTTGAACAGTTTCCCGGAACTGCTCACAGTGCAGTTCGAACTGACCCAAGCCAACAAGGTATCCTGTCGACACTAAACACAAAACCTCGCAAAATTATTCAAGGACCTCCCGGTACAGGCAAAAGTCAGACATTAACAGCTCTGATTACAAATGCTTTAGCAAACAATTTGAAGTGTTTGGTAGTTTGCGAAAAGAAAACTGCATTGGATGTGATAAAACACAATCTGGAAAGAGAAAGTGAACAAATTGGAGCTCTGGCAGCTGTAATTGAAGACATTAACAAGGATAGAGATGCCATTGTAAATTCGGTACGTGACAGACTAAGTAACTTAACTGCAAATAATAGCTTTAATACAACGAATTACGATTTTCTTATCAAGAATCTCGAAAAAACAGTAAGCGAATACAATCATCAACATAAGTTGCTCGACAAGAAAATTTTTCATGGAAAAAAATGGACGAACTTAGTTGGCGAATTTTTAAAACATGAACGGGAAATTGAACAAGGGAAACTTAAATACAAACTTGATTATAAACAGTTTAAGTTTCATGAAGATGAAAATGAGTTGTTGGAATTTGTTGGAAAAATCAAAGCTGCAAAAAAGTTTTATAAAGATGTGAATACTCTTAATCACCCACTTGAAATATTAAGTGATGATGTTTTTACAGATGAAACTCCACGAGGTATACAACTAAATATAGAACAACTAATTCTGAAAAACAGAAAGGAATTCGGTCTATTGGAGCAACAAATTAATTCGGAAATAGCTGAATATCAACACTGGCTATCTAATTACTATCTAAATTTAGAAAAGCAGGTAAATGACATTAAAGCAAGTTTAGAATTAGAAAAGGAAAATTATTATGAGCATTTGAAAACATATTATGTCGACTGTGAGAATAGTATCCAATTAACTATAGATTTGATAAATGAGAATGTAATTGTATATAAAAACTGGCTTGATAATCATTACTTGTCTTATTATGAGGAGTTAATAGCTGAAATAGATAATTTTCTATTGTTTGTTACAGAAAACGATTCTGAGTTTGGCAAATTATTTTACAGTAAAAACGCATTCTTAAATCTATATATCAGTTCTTTAAGTTATATTTCTAAAAAGTACAAGAAGTTAAAAATCAACAGATTAAGTATTAATGACAGAATCTCACACATTAAGGACAAGCATCTGATTGACAACTACTTTGAGCATGAATATTTAAATATCGAAAATTCAAAATCTTATAAATTAATTGTAGATAACATCTTTGAATTGAAAAGAGCAGCTAAAAAATGGTACTATGAAATAGATTTAATTAAAGATAAATACATTGATAGATTTAACTCCGAAGAGCTTCATATTCAATACGTAAACAACAAGTCGATTATTAAAGATATTGAATCGAGTTTTGATGCTAATATCAGTAAAATTTGTAACGACAAACAGATTAATATTTCAAAAATCAACAACGACACACTAATTAAACAATTATCTGAATGTATTGAAATTGCAAACCAATTGCAACAAAAGTCAGAACTGATTAATTATTATGTAAGTAGATTATCTTCAAGCAATTTACATCCAAGTTATATTGAAAACAAGGATGAAATTATGGGTACAGAAAACGCATTTGAGTTGTTAAACCTATTTATTATTGAAGATAAAAGGCTTGATTTTTCTGAATGCAATTTTTCTTCCCATAATAATAAGATTGATTATTGTAACCAAATACTTCAAAAGCTAATATTCTATGAAAAGATAAAGGATTATTACATTGTCGACTTTTCATCTAATAACTTACATCCGGGTTACTTGTCTAAGAAAGAGAAGTTATTAAAAATTGAGAACGACTATCAATTACAAGGACTTTCCATTTTGTCGGGTATAGTTTATGATTTTAAATCTTACGATTCAATAAAATTCGATAAACTAATTTCAATTATTGACTCGGTAAAAGTTTTTGTGTCTTCTCGGAATAGCAATGAACATACGAATTCACTTAATCACTTCAACGTATCTTCAAATAAGAAACTTCTTAAAAGAAAATTATTAACCACGAAAACATTTTATGATAAGATAAACGAGATAAACGAGATACTAAGTGATTTCAATTATATTGAAAATTCAATTAATGATTTTATCCAATATTATTATTGGCGAAGATTCTTAATTGATAATGACAAAAGAACTAATAAAGTAATTATTTCAATAATTGAAGTTGGTGTAGAAAACTGGGAAGGTGCTTTCATGAGTTGGTATTTCTATTGGCTACTATCCTTAAATGAACACAAAGACTTACCAAAAAATGAAGATAAAATAAAAGAGATAATTCAACATAAAAAAGATTTAAGGTTTACTCAAAAAAATAACATTGTAAATGATTGGGCTGATAAACAATATCGGGCTGTACGAACCGCACAATACCATGGTATAAACATGGTTAGTTTATTCAACAAACGAGGTGCGCGTGGCGAAAAACGAAACTCGTTGCGCAAAATTATACGCAGCGATTTCGACTTATTTACAAGCTTTTATCCTGTGTTGTTGGTTAGTCCAAGTGTTTGTGGTTCGATAATTCCATTGAAAGAAGGACTTTTTGATGTTGTTATTTTTGACGAAGCCAGTCAGTTACGTATTGAAGATACATTTCCGGCCTTACTGCGAGGTAAAATTAAAATAATTTCGGGTGATAGTCAGCAAATGCCACCTTCAAATTTCTTTCAAGGTGGAAATGCAATTTTATCGCCAACCGATGAAGATTCGGAAGAAGAACTTAATTATCAATCGGACAATGCAAAAATCAGACATAGTTTGGATTTAGCTGATAGCGAATCGCTATTGGTTTATGCCGAAAATTGTAACTACGAAGCTTCGTTTTTAAAGATTCACTATCGGTCACAGCATCCACAATTAATTGATTTTTCAAATCATGCTTTCTATGGCAAAAGATTAATTCCAATGCCTGCCAAACAAGATTATAAACCTATTGAGTTTATTCAAGTGGCTGGTTTATACGAAGATTCGGTAAATCTTGACGAAGCTAAACAAGTGATTGATATTTTATTGAATAAAATTAAACCGCTTGCAAACGGCAAATATCCTTCTGTGGGAGTTGCAACTTTCAATTTATACCAACGAAATCTTATTCTGGAAGAAATTTCAAAAGCACGTCAGAATCCTGTTGTTGATAAAAAACTTGCCTTATTTGGTTCAGATTTCTTTGTGAAAAATCTCGAAAATATTCAAGGTGATGAACGCGATATCATTATTCTATCAACAACTTTTGGAAAAAGAAAAGATGGTAGTTTTCGACAACAATTTGGTCCTATTTTACAACAGAATGGCTACAAACTTTTGAACGTAATTATTACCCGCTCCAAACTTAAAATGTTTGTATGTACTTCAATACCTGACGAAAAAATTAATGAATATCCAACTTTATTAAGAGAAAATAAAAACACAGGACGTGGAATTTTCTATGCTTACCTTGCTTATTCAAAAGCAATTAGCGAAAAGAACACTGAGGCACAAGAGGAAATTCTAAAACTATTATATGATAATTGCGAATCGAGGCAATATGATAACGAATATAATTTAGGTTCAGAATCTCCTTTCGAAGAAGAAGTTTTTAATCGCTTGGTGTCAAAAATTGGAGAAGATAGGGTACAACAACAATATAAAATTGGTGGCTTTAGAATTGATTTGGTAATCAAATCGAAAATTACTATGAAACCAATTATTGCGCTTGAATGCGATGGAGCTGAATATCATAGCAGCAACGAAGCATATGCGTGGGATATTTTCAGAGAAGGCGTAATTACACCTTATGGAATTCAGTTTTATAGAATTTGGTCGACAAACTGGTGGTATTCCGCAGATAAAGAGTTACACAGGCTTGTCGAATTCATTGAAAGAATTGACAGAGAAGAATTATCAAAACTAAATTTAATTCAAAATGAGCTCTCAGTAAATGATTTGTTTAGTAGTGAAAATAAGTCGTTAAATTGAAAATATTGAACCCCATTCGGGGTTCAGCTATCAGGCTTGCTATTTATACCCACGCATTTCATACGTGGATTATCACATTTAACCGCTTCGCAGTTAATAATAATGTTAAGAAGTATTTTGACAAACGTAAGCACTATTGCCCGAAGTCTGTCAAGCTCTGTTCAGAGTCTTTGCCTTTGTCGTGGTATAAGGAAGTTTTGACGTCCACATTTGGATAGAAAAATTGACATTTAGGGTCAGCGACCCGATGCTATTTGTAGCTGCTTGCTTTTCCGATTGAATTTTCGATTATATCCGAACAAGCTGGAACAAGCTAGCACGACTCTTGCCTTGCAATTAAAAAAAACAAAGCTGTGTTTCAAAATCAAACTTGAAACGCAGCTTTGTTTTTGTGATGCATATCACAAAATAATGTATTCAACTACACGTCCATTTTCGAATTAAATAATATTTTCTGTAATACATTTGCAGTAGTTATTCTTTAATCAATAAATAAGATTCAAAAATGGAAAAATCATCGGAAGTAACTATTGAACAGTTACAGGCGCAAATCGACGAATTAAAAGGCAAAGTATCTAAACTCGAAAGCTCACGCTTGGATCAGTTGTCTATTGCTGTTGTATCGGGCGATTTGGATAAAATACTCGCAGCCTTCGTTATCTCCATTGCAGCAGCTGCTATGGATACGCAGGTTAAACTCTTCTTCTCATTTTGGTCGCTCTCAGCACTTCGCGATCCTAAAAAAACAGCTCAAGGCAAAGATTTTATATCTAAAATGTTTGGTGCTATGCTTCCAAATGGTACAGGCAAACTCAAACTGTCGAACATGAACATGGGTGGCATGGGTCCCAAAATGATTTCGTACCTGATGAAAAAACAGAACGTAATGTCGTTGGACACGATGTTGAAAGAAGCGGGTGAGTTGGGCATCGAAATCGTTATTTGCGAAATGTCGATGGGACTTATGGGCTTCAAAAAAGAAGAATTCATCGATTATCCGCACCTTAGTTATGCTGGAGCAGCCACCTTTGTAGCCGATGCCAGCGAAAGCTCCATACAACTTTTTATTTAGCCTTTGGCTATTTTGGTGCTTCGCACGTTAGGGGGCTAAAGCCGTTGATTTAGGCTAAAGCCGTTAGGTGGTGCTTCGCACGTTAAGGGGCTAAAGCCGTTGATTTGGGCTAAAGCCGTTAGATGGTGCTTCGCACGTTAGGGGGCTAAAGCCGTTCATTTAGTGCTTCACACGATCTTAATGTTTTTAACGCCCGAAGGGCAATCAACGCGAAGCTAACAACGTGAAGCCAATCAACGCGAAGCCAATAACGCGAAGCTAACAACGCGAAGCCAAAAAACGTGCGAAGCACCAATCAACGCGAAGCTAACAACGCGAAGCCAACAACGTGCGAAGCACCAATCAACGCGAAGCCAATTAACGCGAAGCCAACAACGTGCGAAGCACCAATCAACGCGAAGCCAATTAACGCGAAGCCAACAACGTTCGAAACACCTCTCAACACGAAATATTAACGCCCGCAGGGCAAAAAACAATCCAATATTATGACAACAGAAGAATTAAAATCAGTAGCGGTTGCAAAATCGGTTGATGCACGCGGAACAGCTTGTCCTGGTCCACTTTTAGAAGCTAAAAAAGCCATTGGTTCTATCAAGGCAGGTGATGTAATGGAAATCCTTTCGTCGGACGAAGGTACAAAACAAGATATCCCAAAATGGTGTGGTAAACAAGGTCACGAATACATGGGATGGGTAGAAGAAAACGGTTACTTCAAAGTGTATATGAAGAAAAAATAATTTGTTATTATTTAAACCACAATAGAAACAGTAGAAATATCGTAAAGCTATTTTTTTTATTGTGGTTTGATTTCAAAAAAAATCGACCATCATGGGAGAACTTAATAAGAAGAGTGCGAAGATTCTCGTATTTTCCACCGAAAAAATTTCCGACCCCGCCATCGATATGGCTGGATTACTAAAATTGCATTATCCACCTACTGTTTATACCATTGCGGTGCCATGCTCTAGTGGAATTAAGCCAAGCTGGATACTTTATGCTTACGAAAAAGGCTTCGATGGTGTATTTATTGCTGCCGATGGTAGCGACTGTGTTTTTGGCGAGTCATGTACCGAAAAAACTGGTCACCTGGTAGGTAAAACACATAATCTGATGAAAGAAAAAGGCATCGAACCAGCGCGTTTGCGTATGGCTGCTATTTGTTCGGTTTGTAGCGAATCGTTCGTAAAGCAAATGCGAACCTTCAATGAATATTTGTTGAAAACAGCCCCCTAACCCCCTCAAGGGGGAATTAATATTAGTATTGATTTATACCACATAAAATAATGGAAAAAGAAAGTAACATACAAAACATAACTAATTCAAGCTTCCCATTAGGGGATGGGGGCAGCAATCCTATAAAAAATATCACCTACGATGCATTAGTTATTGGTGCCGGCATTGCTGGTGGCGAAGTTGCATTGAATTTAGCCAATACGGGCTACAAAGTTTTGTTAGTGGATAAAGAGCTGTCGGTAGGAGGGAAGATGATTATGCTTAGTAAGGTGTTTCCTACGCTCGATTGTGCTGCTTGTATCACGACCCCCAAAGTATCCGAAATTTCACGGCACCCCAATATCACCATTTTTACTGGTAGCGAAGTTAGTAATATCAAAAAGCTGAGCGACAATGAGTTTACTGCTGTTGTAACTAAACACCCGCGTTATGTGCGCGTAGAAGATTGTACCGCTTGCCAACTCTGCGAAAAAGCTTGTCCGGTAAATGTGCGCGACCAATATCAATTTGGACTTATTGGCCGTAAAGCAGCCTTTATTCCGTTTAGTATTTGTAGTCCCAAAGCAGCAGCTATCGATATTGATAATTGTACCTTGTGTGGGGCTTGCGAAAAGGCTTGTCCAACTAACTGCATCGACTTTACACAGGAAACTGAACTAATGAATTTGCACGTGCGTACGGTTGTTGTTGCCACTGGTTTTGATATGTTCGATGCGAAAAAGATGCCTCGCTATGGGTATGGACAATACAAGAACGTAATTACAGCTTTGCAAATGGAACGTGAGTTAGCGCCAACACGTCCTTTCAATACCATTCTTCGTCCTGGCGACGGTAAAGTGCCTGATAAAATTGCTTACGTACTTTGTGTGGGCTCTCGCGATGCCTCGGTAGGTAATCCGGTTTGCTCTCAGATCTGTTGCATGTATTCCATCAAACAGGCTCAACTACTTATGGGTGCCTTGCCAATGGCCGACGTTACCATTTATTATATCAATATTCGTTCGTTTGGTAAAGGCTTCGAAGAATTTTACCAACAAGCCAAGGGCATGGGTGTAAACTTTGTAAAGGGTAAAATTGGTCGTATTTCCGAAAAAGAGGGTGGAAATCTATTACTTCGTTACGAAGATATTAATGAAGGAAAACTGCAGGAAGCGGAACACGATATGGTGATTTTATCAACCGGTGTGTTGCCGAATACAGGCATCGATAAGTTTTTTGAAAATCAAACGCTTACGCTCGATCCGTTTCAGTTTGTGGGGCAGAGCGATGTGCTAGCTAGTCCAGCCAAAACAAGTATCGATGGTGTTTTTGTAGCGGGTACTGCTACCGGACCTATGGATATTCCAGATTCTATCCTTTCGGCGGGTGCTGCCTCATCCGAAGCTATTAGTTATCTTGTAAATACGACCCCCTAAATCCCCTCCCGATATATCGGGATAAACTGCAGGGGACTTGTAAGAGTTGTAACGATTAAAGAGACTTAATTTAATAAATATCCTAATTAGGGAATTCACTAATATTATGAAGAAACCAAAAAAAATAGGCGTCTATATTTGTCATTGTGGTGGCAATATATCGGATTATGTGGATGTGGAAAAAGTTCGCCAATCGGTTGAAGGGGAGGATGTTGTTTTTATAGCTAAAACAACCATGTTCGCTTGTTCCGATGCTAATCAGCGCGATATGGTGGAAGATATCAAAGCTAACGACTTGGATGGCGTTATTGTTGCTTCGTGCTCGCCTAAGTTGCATCAACTGACTTTCCGTAACGTTACGATGCGTGCCGATTTAAATAAATATACCTATGTTCACGCTAACATTCGCGAACAAGCTTCGTGGGCGCACTCCGACAATAAAATGGGTGCTACCGAGAAGGCGATTCATTTGGTAAAAGCAGCTGTCGCCAAATCGCGTTATGCCGAAGCGCTCGAAACAAATAAAATTAAAGCTAAAAAAGCGGTTGCTGTAATTGGTGCAGGCATTGCTGGTATTAAGGCTGCTATTGCATTGGCCGAAAAGGAAACGGAAGTTTTTCTGATTGAAAGAGAGGCAGCCATTGGAGGTCGAATTGCGCAACGAGGCCCTTTATTCGCTTCGCACGAAACGGGTAAAGAAATCATCGATCGACTTCGTAATGAGCTGTCGAAGCATCAAAATGTGACCATTTATACGAATAGTGAGGTGGTTGAAAATAAAGGTAGCGTAGGTGATATTCATCTGAAAATAAAATCGACAACCGACGAAAAGCTAACCGAACTGCATGTAGGTTCGGTATTGATGGCAACCGGTTTTGATTTTTATACGCCTGAAAACGGTGAGTTTGGCTATGCAACATCCGATAAGGTAATTACCTTGCCCGAATTTATTAAAATGAAAGATTCGCAATCGGGAAAACTAATGCACAATGGGAATCAGGTTAAAAACATTGCATACATTTACTGTGTAGGTAGCCGACAGACGGATGGCGAAAATACTTATTGCTCACGTAATTGCTGTACTTCAACCATTCATGCGGCGGTAACAGCCAAAGAGAAGTTTGCCGACATTACCAATTATCACTACACCAGAGGTTTGCGTACTTATGGTAAACAAGAAATTTTGTATGCTGATTCGCTTCGCAATGGTGATATTTATTTTCAATCGTACGAAGATGGACTTCCAACAGTACATACCGACGGGCAAAAACCAGTTGTTACGATCAATGATATACTGACTAATGGTCGCGAAATTGAAGTAGAGGCTGATTTGGTGGTGTTGGTTACAGGCATGGTGCCACGTGCCGATAGTTCGGTTGGTAGCTTGTTTAAACTCCCCAAAGGGCGTGATAAATTTTACAACGAAGTGCATATGAAGCTTCGCCCTGTAGAAACGGTGATTGATGGTATAACCATTGCTGGAGCTTGCCAAGGTCCTAAAAATATCACCGAGTCGGTAAATTCAGCTCTATCGGCTGCTACCAAATCATACTCCATTTTGAGCAAAGGTGAGCTCGAAACCGACCCACTTGTAGCTACCATCGATCCCGAAAAATGTACGTGGTGTGGTGCTTGCGAAGAGGCTTGTCCGTTTGATGCAATACTGAAAGTGGAGAAAGATGGTAAAACAATAGCCGAAATAAACAATACGGTTTGTAAAGGTTGCGGTATGTGTGCACCAGTGTGTGAACCCGATGCTGTAAATCTGATAGCTTGCTCCAGTAAGGAGATAATGAGTATGATTGATGCACTGGTATAGCAGTAAGCGGTAAGCAGTAAGCTGAAAATCTTACTGCTTACTGCTTATTACTTACCGCTAAAAATAAAAATATGGAAGTAGAACCAGGAAAAACAGCAAAGTACCTGCGCGAAAAATTAGGTGGTATACCTGAGCAGGCCAAAGAAAATCTGAAAGAGTTTAATGCAATAAAAAAGAGAATGCTCGATGCATTGAAAGACGAAGATTTGACAGTGAAACAAATGTCCGAAAAACTCGAAATGCCAACACACGAAGTGGTTTATTATTTAATGTCGCTTGTGAAATATGGTTTTGTCAAGACTGGCGATGTCGACGATATGGATGAATATTACACGTATAAATTGAATAAATAGAGAAATTTACAATTTATTCATTTACAATTTACAATTTAAGATGAATAAAAATGTTTCGATTAAAACACTATAATAATGGCAAAAATAAATCCTGCTTTTGGAAAAGAGCTGAATAAATACGGTGCTATCAATTTTAACGCTTGCTACAATTGCGGCAATTGTACCGCCGTTTGCTCCTTGTCAACCGAGGAGGTTTCGTTTCCTCGCGAAATGGTTCGGTTAAGCGCCCTTGGTCTCGAAGATGATATCAAAGCGTCGCTCAAACCCTGGGAATGTTATTACTGTGGCGAATGTTCAACACATTGTCCGCAAGAAGCTAATCCGGGTGAGTTAATGATGTCGCTGCGCCGGTATCTAACGGCTCAGTACGACTGGACAGGTCTTTCGGGTTTGCTATACAAATCTTTGCCGCTTAGTTTAGCTGCATTTATACTGACCTTTGCGGGCGTTATTGCGTTTGCTTATTCGGTTGGGTTTGAACTAGAGAAAATGCTTCATTTCGGTCATCTATTCGAAGGTATAGCTATTGGCACAATAGGGTTGGTAATTTTACTCCCTAATATTGCACGAATGTGGTATTTTACCATCCTTAAACCGAAGGTGAATGTGCCCTTTGTGAAATATGTTAAAAGTATGGGCGAGTTATTTATTCATATGTTCACCCAAAAACGTTCGTTGGGTTGCGACGATAATCAATTCCGCTGGTTTGAGCATTTAATTTTAGTAATCGGTTATCTATCCTTACTTTTTACTACCGTTGCGCTCAATTGGTTTGGGACGGATAATCTGCTGGTTATTGTACTTGGGTATATTATGAGTGCCATCGTTTTTATAGTAACGGTCGATTTTGTTAAAGGACGCATCGAGGCCAAAAAAGAAGTAAGCAAACATTCACAACCTTCGGATATTTTCTTTGTTGTCTGGTTATTTCTAATGGGTTTAACTGCCTTTTTAGTGCGCCTGTTTATTGATTTGGAGATATTAGAAATGAACAAATGGCTTTATCTATTTCACCTAACTGTTTTGGTTCAATGGGCCTTAATTATTGTACCATTCGGTAAATGGACACACTTCTTGTATCGCTCGTTTGCCATGTATTTTGCAAAACTAAAAGCCGAATAATCACTTGAACTCATGTGCTTGAATTCATAAAAAAGCCAGCTGTTTTCCTCGTCGAAAAACAACTGGCTTTTTTTATTGTTTTATAATTCTGTACAGGTACTTCAACGATATTTTGCAAAATAATCGGCTGTTTAGTTGAAAATTTCAATTCAAAGTAACTATATTTGCAACGTAAATTTTTTAATTCAAACGAATATGATACATACAGTTAAAATTGACGATACAACCCGTAATGGAAAAAAACTTATAACCGAATTACGTCGATATCGTAGTGGGGTTGAGTTTGAAAATCCTGCTCAAAGTGGTGCTGTACCTGAAGGATATTTATCAGCCGAAGAGTTCCGTATTGAATCAACCAAGGATTTGAATGAAATCTGTAGGAAACATGGTTTATTACAGTAATAATGCAAGAGAAGATTTAAAAAAATTTTTGATGGTTTATTGTCTTGGCCCAAGCATATACTAGAATATAATCATGTCTTTTTATATCATAATACTATTTTGAATATTTGCGAAGGGTTAGACACCAAAACCTTCCATTTCAATACTCAGTTTCCTGAACACAAACGATTTGGCGAAAAAGTTTATACCTATAGACGAAATAAACAGACTAATTGGTATATTGTCTACAATCTCGATTCACATGCTAACGTATACATTCAACGCATTTTCTCGAATCATTTAAATGCCGAAATCTAACGCTCTTATCATTACTTGCCAAAATAACGATCCAACAAATCTTTTGCAGCAATAAACGAACTTTTCTTATCGGTTAACACATCGTTTTCAGCTTTCAGCAGCAATTCTTTTATTTCTTTATTCTGATAGAAATTTGATTTTAAATGATCATTGATCGATTCGTACATCCAGTATTTCGCTTGCGAAGTACGTTTATGGTCAAAGTATTGATTGCTTTTGGTGAAATTGACAAACTCTGTTATCATGTCCCACACATCGGCTATACCACTATTTTCGATGGCCGAACAAGTCACAACCTTTGGCGACCAACCCGATTCGGGAGCAGGGAAGAGGTGTAAGGCATTCTGAAATTGAACCCTTGCTAAACCAGCTTTGTCTTTGTTGTTGCCATCGCATTTGTTTATTGCTATGCCATCAGCCATCTCCATTATGCCACGTTTAATGCCTTGTAGTTCATCGCCAGTGCCAGCCAACTGTATTAGCAAAAAGAAATCGACCATCGAATGTACGGCTGTTTCCGATTGACCCACACCCACTGTTTCCACAAAGATAGTGTCGAAACCAGCAGCTTCGCAAAGCACAATGCTTTCGCGCGTTTTACGAGCCACACCACCGAGCGAACCTGCCGAGGGCGAAGGGCGAATAAAGGCATTTTTTGCTACCGATAGTTCTTCCATGCGCGTTTTATCACCCAGAATACTACCTTTTGAGCGTTCGCTGCTAGGGTCGATGGCTAAAACGGCCAGCTTACGATTGCTACGCATCAAATGCATGCCTAAGGATTCAATAAAAGTACTTTTACCCGCGCCTGGTACACCTGTTATGCCTAAGCGAATAGCCTTACCTGCATACGGTAAGCATTTTTCAATAACTTGCTGAGCCAAATCCTGATGTTCAGGTAACGAGCTTTCGACCAAAGTAACCGCCTGGCTAAGTATGGTTCGGTTACCTTGCAGAATACCAGCTAGAAACTCGTCGGCTGTTAGTTGTTGGCGCTTAGCGCGTTTGGCACGATATGGATTGACTGTTGGTGCTGATTCAACTCCTTCGTTTACGGTTAATCCTTTGTAATGTGGGTCGTTTTCGGGGTGTTTATTTGAGTAATGCACAATGATTCAGTGTTTGAGGTGATGGATTAAGAGTTTTTTATACAAAAAAGCCGGGAATACGATTGGCCCGGCTCAAAGTACAATAAGTTTGTTTTAGCTAACTACTTTCCAATTCAAAACAACAATAAGTATCGAGTTATCGGGATCGTTTGTTTGGATAGTTATGGGTTTTCTGTATTCGCCCTCAGGTAAATTTTTGGTATCCAAATCAAACGAAATAAATGCACTTTTACCGCTGTGAACTGTGATGTTTGATTGACTAACTTTTATTTCTTTGTTGTTATTAACAATGCGTCGTACTTCGAGCGAGCTTAAGCCTTTGTTGCTAATTCTCCATTTTGCATTTTTTTTGCCTCCTGCTTTTATATCTCCAAAGCTAAGGGTGCGTGTAGCCGTTTCAACAATAGGTGATTTCCGACGTTGGTCTGGAGTTAGTTTACCAAAGTCTTCAATTATATTCGAAAAGAAATTGATTGAAAACTCGTCGGAAAGTTTGCGTTGACCGTTAATAACCAAATAAGCCGTGTTGTTTGTTGGACCCCACAGATTGGTTTTTGCGGTGTTAAAGGTTAGAGTGATTTTGCCTTCGTCCTTTGGTTTAAGCACTTCTGGGGCAAAAAATGCTGTAATGTGTGCAGGTAAATTAACTATCGATGGGCGAATAGGGTTGGAGCCGCTGTTTTGAATATCGATGGTACGTTGCAGTGTTTTTCCTTTTTCGATATTGTTAAACTGAATGTTTTTTGTGCTTAAACGAAGGTCGTTAATGGCTACTGGTAAGCGTGAATCTGTGCTTTGAGCTGTCGATTTGGGAATCACTTCGCCGCGTATAATCAGTGTTACTTGCTCTTCGGTTGAATTGCTATACACCGAAATAGACTTAGTAAATGCTCCTGGACGTCCTAATGGGTTATATGTAACTATTATCGAACCTTTTTTACCTGGTGCAATGGGCTCTTTGGTCCATTCTGGAGTTGTACAGCCGCATGATGCCTGAACTCTTGTTACAACCATCGGAGCGTTCCCTTTGTTGGTGAAAACAAACTCGTAAGTCGCTTTACCTCCTTCTTCTTGTATTTTGCCAAAGTCGTGATTGTTTTTTTCAAATACAATAACAGGCTTTTGTGCGGCAACAAATGCACTAAAAACTAGAGCTAAAAATAAAAAACTATATTTCTTCATATCCTTCATTTTTCTAATTATTGATTGATTAGTTGATGTTGAAATTTACTGCATGCAAAAGTATAAAAAAATGCATCGAATCTTTTCAAATACGAATAATCGATTGTATAAATATCGTTAAATGTTGATGTTTAAACGCTATTATTTTTGCTTGCCAGATGGTTTGCGTCTATTGAAATGACCTTTACCAGTTGCGAATTTTTTATGTCCAAAGCGGTTTTTCTCTGGCTCATAAGTTGGTGCTTCACCCAATTCGGCTGGCAATGGTATTTTAAAAATATCTTTTTCGAGAAACTGTTCAATTTGTTTGAATTTATATTGTTCCTCAACCGATACAAAGGTGATCGACATTCCTTCGGCCTTTGCACGTGCTGTACGCCCAATGCGGTGTACATAATCTTCGGCATCGTGAGGCACATCGTAGTTTATCACCAACGAAATATCATCTATGTCGATGCCGCGCGATACAATATCAGTAGCCACCAGAATGCTTACACGGTTGTGTCTAAACTCATGCATCACATGTTCACGTTGCTGCTGGTCGAGGTCCGAATGCATTTCACCAGCATTTAAGCCCATTTGCTTAAAGGTTTTAGCAATTTCTTTTACCTTTAGTTTTGATCCTGAAAATACAATCACTTTATTGGGTTCTTGAACCGAAAACAAATGTCGAACGATACCTGTTTTTTGTGCTTCGTTACAAATATAAGCCGTTTGCATAATGCTTTCGGGCGGACGCGAAATGGCTATTTTAACTTCGGCAGGATCGTTGAGAATGGTTTTTGCTAACTGACGAATTTTGGGAGGCATGGTAGCCGAAAACATAATGGTTTGTCTGTCCTTTGGTAAACGGTTAACAACCTGCATAATGTCTTCGAAAAAACCCATGTCGAGCATGCGGTCGGCTTCGTCCAAAATAAAGTATTTTACTGCCGAAAAGTCAATTTCGTATAAATTAATGTGCGACAATAATCTACCAGGTGTTGCAATCACCACATCGGCGCCATTCTGCAAGCCTCTACGTTGAGTATCCCAAGCACCTGCATCGTTACCACCATATACTGCTACCGACGAGAAAGGGGTGAAATACGAGAATCCCTCTATTTGTTGGTCGATTTGTTGTGCAAGTTCACGCGTAGGTGCCATAATAATACAATTTACTTTATCATCGGGGTGTTTTTCCGATTGTAAATTGTGTAAAAGTGGTAGTATAAATGCAGCTGTTTTGCCAGTACCTGTTTGAGCACAGGCAATTACATCGCGTTTCTGTAAAATTACAGGAATAGTTTCACTCTGAACTGGAGTTGCTTCGGTAAAATTCATGGCAGCTAGTCCTTGCTGTACTTCGTCGCAAAGAGGTAATTCGTCAAATCGCATATTTTCTGTTTTAATTATCTTACGAATAGATAATATTTCGTGTAGAGTTTTTGCAAAGGTAACCAAAAAATGAACAAGTGGAAACAAAAAACGCCACAAACTTTCGTTTATGGCGTTTTGAAGCGGAAGCTACGAGATTCGAACTCGTGGTACGGTTGCCCGTACGTCAGTTTAGCAAACTGGTGGTTTCAGCCACTCACCCAAACTTCCAATACTTCGCTTTAGCGGGTGCAAAGATAGAAAGGAATTTTTGATTTCCAAAATTATTTTTTGATACAAGGTTAAATTCATTGCAATAATTATTTCATATTATTGATTATCATTTATTTAAAAATTTTATTTGCCTGTAAAAGTTTTTTGAATTGTATAATGGCTTAAAATATCGTTGTATTTTTGTATTTTTGTGTACGTTCTAATCATTCAATAATTTATATGGCAAGAAAGCATTCTTTTTCTCTTAAAAAGCCTCTGTTATGGGTACTTGGCTTTGGTGTTGTTGTTTCTTTGTACCTTGTTTACATCCTTTTTGCGCCAAATATCAGTGTCGACAAAACTCAAGATGGATATTTATACATCCGCGACAATGAGCAAATGGAGGATTTGATACAATCGCTTGACGAGTCAGGTTCTATTCGTAATGTTTCGTCGTTTCAACAGGTGGCTGCTTTGATGGGTTACAAAAAGATACGTCCTGGTCGATATGATCTTAGTGATGCTACTACCAACTTCACACTGGTTCGGATGCTTCGCAGCGGTCGTCAAAAACCGGTTAAACTAACATTTAATAATATCCGCACCAAAGAACAGTTAGCAGGCCGTTTATCGAAAGAATTGATGGCCGACTCGGTATCGATTGTGAGTTTAATGAACGACTCGGCTTATTTAGCGCCGTTTGGTTTTGATAAAAATACAGCTATTGCCAACTTTATTCCCGATACCTATGAGGTGTTTTGGGATTTGGATGCACGTGAAGTATTTGAACGTATGAACAAAGAATACCTTAAGTTTTGGACCGATGAGCGCAAAGCCAAAGCCGATTCCATACCAATGACTCCGGTTGAAGTAGCGACACTTGCTGCTATTGTTGAGGAGGAAACCAATAATAAATCCGAACGCCCACAGGTGGCAGGCTTATATATTAACCGTCTGAAAACAAATATGCCTTTGCAAGCCGATCCAACATTAAAGTATGCAGTTGGCGATTTCAGTATTCGTAGGTTGCGTTTGGAGCATATTTTGTATATTTCACCATACAATACCTATCGTAATAAAGGTCTGCCTCCAGGCCCTATTCGTGTGGCTTCGGCCAATGGTATCGATGCTGTGTTGAATCATGTTAAGCACAATTATATTTATATGTGCGCCAAAGAAACTTTTGATGGTCAGCATAATTTTGCGGTAACTTACCCTGAGCACATGGCCAATGCACGCCGTTATCAACAAGCGTTAAATGCTCGAAATATCAAGTAATAGCAATTCTGCTTTATATAAAGTAAATCTAAAAATAATTCTCCAAAAATACATTTATGCTGATGAAAAAGCTTTTTCTTGTTTTAGTATTGGTTGTTGCTACTGTCGCTATGGTGTCGGCTCAAGCAAAAAAGCGTGAAATGCGTGCTGTTTGGATTGCCACGGTTGCTAACATTGATTGGCCAAGCCAACGAAACTTAAATGTGAAACAACAAAAAGCAGAATTGTTGCAAATACTTGATTCGTGTGCAGCGTTGAATATCAATACCATTGTGTTGCAAATTCGTCCAACAGCTGATGCGTTTTATACATCAACCCTCGAACCTTGGTCGCATTGGTTAACGGGTAAACAGGGAGTGCGTCCACAGACTTTTTACGATCCGTTACAATTTGCAATTGACGAATCGCACAAGCGCTTTATCGATGTACACGTTTGGCTAAATCCTTATCGGGTAACAAATAGTGATAACTTGGATTTACTATCCAAAGATCATTTGTATTATAAAAACAAAGATTTGTTTGTAAAATATGGTGGTAAGTATTATTTCGATCCAGGGTTAGACGAAACGCGTGCTTTTCTAAATAAGGTTGTGGAGGATATAGTTCAGCGTTATGATGTGGATGCTATTCATTTCGATGACTATTTTTATCCATATAAGGTTGCTAACGAAGAGTTTCCAGACTATAAATCGTTTCGCGATAATCCCCGTGGCTATTCACCAATGCAAAAAGATGATTGGCGACGTAATAATGTGAATATGATTATAGCTGAATTGCAGCAAACAATCAAAAGCATTAAACCGTGGGTAGAGTTTGGTATATCACCTTTTGGTGTGTGGCGTAACAAAAGTTCTGACCCTCGTGGATCGGATACACAAGCGGGCGTTCAAAATTACGACGACTTGTATGCTGATATCTTAAAATGGCTCAACGAAGGTACTATCGATTATGTAACTCCACAACTTTATTGGGAAATTGGAAAGAAAGTAGCTGATTATGCTGTTTTGGCTAAATGGTGGAGTGAAAACTCTTATGGTAAAAATCTCTATGTGGGTTTATATGCTACGCAATTAGGAAACAAAGATGCTGCTGCAGCTTGGCGAAAAGGCAATGAATTGGCACGTCAGATGCAACACAACAAAGCGTATAAGGAGATTGATGGTGTGATACTTTTTAGTGCTAAAGGAATTTTAAAAAATCTACAAGGTATAAACGACTCATTACGATCAAATTACTTTAAATACCCTGCAATTACGCCAATTAATCGTAACATTAAAGGAGAAGCATCGGCCGAACCTCAAAATGTGCGCACCGTGAAAGATGGCTCGGAGGCTTACTTGCTTTGGGATAAAGTAGAAGAGGAGGGAGGATGCCGAGTTGCATATTATGTAGTTTATGCCTTTAAAGGTAAAAAAGTGGGTGATTTCAACGATCCTACCAATATCCTAGCTCGTACTACCGACAACTGTCTCGATTTACGTGATCTTGATAAAAAACTTCACGGCAGTTATACTTTTGTTGTAACAGCGATAAATAAATTCAAACACGAAAATCAACCAACCTATTCGGTTACACGTAAATTGTAGATGATTCTTTGCTAAAACAATATAGATTATCAGTTGTTTTAATAATTTAGAACATTGGTGTCTATTAAAAGGAAAAAAGATAATAATGTTGCTTCTACGAAGCTATTTAAATAAAAGCAGATGAAAGCCATTGAAATAAATACTAAGACGGACGAGTTCGGTAATCTCAAACTCAATTATCCGCTACATAGAAGCGAAAGAAAGGTTCGTGTGCTAATTTTGATGGATGATATTGTTGATTATGAGGATGACGAAACAACTTGGTTTAAAACTGTTGGTGCAAATCCTGCATTTGATTTTTTAAAAGAACCATCCGAAAATATTTATACATTAAAAGACGGAGATGTATTCAATGATTAAAAACAGCATCGTCCTTGTACCATTTCCTTTTGACGATTTTACTGTTTCAAAGGTTCGACCGGCAATCTGTTTAACGTCTGAAATTGGACTTTACCAACATATAATCATAGCGTTTATATCAAGTAAAATACCTGAAGATTTAATTGAAAGTGATTTAGTAATTGCTAGAAATTCGATTAATTCAATAGGTACTGGTCTTGCTGTAGACTCTGTCATTCGTTTACACAAAATGGTTACAATGCCCAAGAGTTTAATAAAAAGAAAGCTTGGTATTATTAATAACTCTGTTGCCTCAGAGTTAAATCAAAAGTTGATAAAATTATTCGATTGCAATTGATTTGATGGTGTAGTTATTTTTGTCTCAATACTAATTCGCTCAAAACTTTATCGTAATTTGGAGTTTCTATACCTTGTTGGTTGCCCAATTCAACCACAATTCCTGTTAATGTTTCGAGCTCTGTACGTTTTCCAGCCCTGAAGTCGCTGTTCATCGACGAAGTGGTGCCGAAAGGTAGTCGCTCAATGTGTTTGATGGTTGTTTCGATAATATCGTGCTCAAAAACGACTCCCTCAGCTGCTGCTAAAGCAGCAATTTCATGTAAGAGCTTATAGGTAGTTTCTTTGCGCTCATCAGTAGTTAATAAATCTCTGAAACCTACATTGTAATAGGATGTTAGCGTGGCAGTAACTGAAATAAATATAAACTTACGCCAAATAATCATTCGAATATCGTTGCATAAATGTGCTTTAATTCCTGCAGTTAGCATGATTTGGTTCATTTCGAACAATGCGGGTGATTGCCTTCCGGCATGTCCAAAATACAGATCGTGTACGCCTCCATTGCTTCGTATCATTCCAGGTTCAATGAGTCGACCTACTATATACACACATCCATCCCACACTTCGTTTCCGGGTACCATTTTGCGTATACGTTCACTAATGTCGACACCATTTAAAAGGGGCAGAATGATGGTGTGTTTGCCTATGCACGGACGTATCTGATCAATGGTCGATTCTAAATCGTAGCTTTTAGGTGTAATGATAGCGATATCAACTTCGCCTATTTCTGTAGCCTGATCCGTGGCTAAGGTAGGGCGTGTAACAAAAGTTTCTGATTCAGCCTCTACGGTTAAACCATCCTTTTGTGTTTTTTCCAAATGGGCACCTCGTGCCAGGAAGTAAACATCTGTTTGTGGGTTATTTTCAAAATGTCTCGAAAGCATTCCACCGTAATAACCTCCTACACCACCTATACCTACAATTAATATCTTTTTCATCGACCTTTGCTGTATTTTTTTGAATTAAAAAAAGAGAGTTACATTAAATGAAACTCTCTTGTCGTATTTTTGTGTGAGCAAAAAATTATTTTTGTACCAAAACCCATGCATCAGCAAAACGGTCGGTTATTTGATTGATACGTGCACGTGCTTGTGTATACTGATCAAACGAAGCTATTAAAACGCGAAACATACCTTGCTCATTAACAACCATCAATGCTTTGTTTCCTTCACCTTTTAGTTTGCTTACTAATGCGCGTGCGTTGTCCTTTACGCCAAAACTACCTACCACAACATGGTATTTGTATTTTAGTGCATCTGCATTTGTTTCACCATCGGCAAGGCTGAATTTTTCGTTACGAGTAACTTCATCTCCACTTGTTGTTGCAGCTGTTGCTGTTTGTTCAACTACGGCAGGGGTAGTTGTAGTTGCTGGTGCTACGGCTTCTACAGTTGCTCCAGGGATTTTTGTGACTTTCTGCTTGGTTTTACAGGCAGTAAATGATGTTCCGACAACGGCAATAGCCAAAAGAATTTTTAATGTCTTTGTCATGATTTCGGTATTTATTTTAATTTGTTTTTTTTATCTTAAATGCAAATATCAGAAATAAAATTAGAATGAACAACAATATGTGGATTTTTTTAATAAAAAACAACGCAATGTCAAACAAAATGAGCTTTAACTTGGTTTTATAGGTGTGTTCGAATCATTTTTTTAAACAATCAACTAAAATACTAGACAATATGAAATTCTCATTGCCCGAATTGCCTTATGCGCACAATGCACTAGAGCCCGTAATAACTGAAAAAACAATTGCCTTCCATTATGGCAAACATCATCTTACGTATGTAAATAACCTCAACGGTTTGGTTGAAGGTACCGAATTTGCTGATGCTGATTTGGAAACTATTGTCAAAAAATCCGAAGGGCCAATATTTAATAATGCTGCCCAAATATGGAACCATAATTTTTACTTCTTGTCGTTGACACCCACAAAAGGTACTGCTCCTTCGGCTAAATTAGCTAAAGCCATTGACGAAGCTTTTGGTTCGTTCGATGAGTTTAAAAAACAATTTGGACAAGCAGCAATTACTGTTTTTGGTTCAGGTTGGGCTTGGTTGGTAAAAGATAGTGAAGGAAAACTCTCAATCGTGAAAGAAAGTAATGCTGGTAATCCACTTACACGTGGCTTTATACCATTGTTGACTTTTGATGTATGGGAACATGCATATTATATCGATTATCAAAACCGTCGTGCCGACTATGTAGCTGCACTGTGGGATTTAGTTAATTGGGATGCAGTTTCCGAAAGATACTAATTAGATTTATATTTTTCAACGAATAGAAAGAGGCAGATTCAATTCAGAATCCTGCCTCTTTTTTTATTTTCGTCGTTCAAACCATGTTTTAACTGGTAGATCTAAACCAGCGCCTTGCATGTAATTGATAGTAGCTATGCGCAGTCCTTCGCCATAATGATCAAGGTCGATAGGCGAGGGGGTGCTAAATGGAATTTCGTTGTTAGCAAAAGCATTGTAGGTGCTCTGATCGGCAACTGCTCCCACACTTGCAGGATTCTGCCCTGATGGGCTGTGTATGGTCATGGCATAGCGATGCCAAAATGCCGAATGCAGGTAATTGTCGGCAAAGAGCCCACGTACTACCTCGAGCGATTCTACCGTTTCGCGTGCCGTTTGCGTAGGAAACCCATACATCAGGTAGGCATGAGTCATAATGCCAGCGTCCGACAGGTTTTTCATGCATTCTCGTGCCGTTTCAATGGTAATTCCTTTGTTAATGAGTTCCAATACACGTGGCGATGCTACTTCTAATCCTCCCGAAACGGCTATGCAGCCTGATTGTGCCAATAAATAACAAAGCTCTTGATTGTATGATTTTTCGAAACGGATGTTCGTCCAATAGCTGACAGTCAGTTTTCGTTTTAAGATTTCTTCGGCGAGTTTACGAAGTACCACTGGTGGTGCTGCTTCATCGGTAAAATGAAATCCTGTAATACCTGTTTGAGCCATCAAGGCTTCCATTCGGTCTACTAAAACTTCCACAGGTGCTTTTTCGAAACGACGGATATAATCCAGAGTACCATCGCAAAACGCACATTTCGCCCAATAACAACCATGTGCCAACGTGAGTTTATTCCATCTGCCATTGCTCCACAATGCATGCATTGGGTTGGTAAGCTCTATTAGGTTGATGTAGTTATTTTGCATCACACCATCGTAATCAGGAGTTCCCGAGTCGGCAAACTTAATATTTTCTTTGCTATCAAAGCTTTGTCTGTCAATGCTTCCATCCTTGGTTCTGAATAGCGTGCGAACCAATTCACCGCCTGTGAGTAAGCGCTGTAATGGGAGCTCACCATCGTCAAACGTCAGATAGTCGATATAATCGAACAGCCTTGCATCCGATAGTTGGCGCAACTCGGTATTGACATAGCCTCCACCCATCACCACTTGTATGTGCGGATGATGTTTTTTGACCCACTGTGCACAACGTAGTGCGCTATACAAATTACCTGGAAATGGAACTGAAAATCCTACGAAACGCGGGTTATATTGTTCAATTTTGGCAGCAAAGAGTTCAATTAGTAACTCGTCGATATAATTATACGGTTTGTTTAATTCCGCAATTAAAGGATCAAATTCAGGAAGATGCAAGCAAAGCGATTCTGCATAACGAATCAATTCAAAATTAGGGTCAATGTGTTGTTGAATCAGTTCGCAAATGTCGCGTAAATATAGCGTACACAAATGTAACGCTTTATCATAATTTCCAAGCATACCAAAGGCCCATTCCAAATCATCTTCCGAAGGTAGACGTTTCGATACAGGCCAATAGTTTCGGTCACTATATTTGATGGCAAGTGAACTGTCGCGCCCACTAATAAAACGCATCACAGGCTCAATGTTACGAATGTAGAATGAAGCGTTTTGAACAATTATTCGATGTTGCTTGCTGAGTTTCAAGTCAGCCAATTGTTCAAATAGCTGTTCAATATGATGTTTGGTAAATAACTGTTCTATCAGTTCAATGCTTAAATCGGCCTGCCATGCATCTACCTTATGTGCACGCAAAAAACCCTGAAGCTGCATCGTGGCAGGATAGGGTGTGTTCAATTGCGTTAAAGGTGGTGTTATTAGTAGAATGGACATATTTTTTTTTAGTTTACAGTAACTAGTTAGTAGTTTGCAGTTTACAGTTTGCAGTTTACAGTTTACAGTTTGCAGTGATTAGTGATTAGTGATTAGTTTGCGTTGCGGGATTTTCGTTTCACTACGATTTGCAGTAGGGAGAAAGTGTGAGTAAAAGTTTTACACAGAACTCCAAACTCAATACTCAATACTCAACTTACTGCAAACTGCAAACTGCTCACTTCTTCTCACTCTACTCAATACTCAATACTCTAAACTTACTGCAAACTTCTTCTTACTCTACCCAAAGCACCAAACCTTTCAGGTATTCGCCTTCGGGGTGATAAATGTTGATAGGGTGATCGGCAGGTTGCGAAAGTTGGTGTAATATGCGTACATTTCGGCCCGATTCTGCAGCAGCGCTAAACACAGCAAGTCGGAACTGCTCTTTGCTCACAACTTGTGAACACGAAAAAGTAAATAAAATACCACCCGGTTTAATCTTTTCGAATCCTTTAGCATTCAGTCGTTTGTAGCCTTTTAGTGCGTTGCGTAATGCTTCGCGATGTTTAGCAAATGCAGGTGGGTCAAGAATGATAATATCGTATTTTTGATCGTTCGCATTCAGATATTTAAAAGCATCTTCGGCAAACGAAGCATGACGTGTGTCGTTCGGGAAGTTTAGTGCTATATTTTTATCAGTCAGGTCGATAGCTTTAGCCGAACTATCTACCGAATGCACTTGAGTCGCACCACCACGCATAGCATACACCGAAAATCCACCGGTGTAGCAAAACATATTGAGCACCGATTTTCCTTGCGAGTAACGTTCCAATAGCGATCGATTTTCGCGTTGATCAATAAAGAACCCTGTTTTTTGACCATTGAGCCAGTCAACCTGAAATTTTATGTCGTTCTCAAGAGCCACATAGCTTTTGGTGTCGCTCCCTATTAGGTAACCATCTTCGGCCTGAGCAGGACCTTTAAAAGGCAAAGTAGTTTCCGATTTATAATACACATTTTTTATTTCCGGAATTACGGTAACTATCGCTTTGGCCAGTTGCATGCGAGTTTCATGCATCCCTATAGAGTGAGCTTGCATCACCGCAGTATCATCGTACACATCCACAATAAGCCCTGGTAACGAATCACCTTCGCCATGTACCAAGCGGTACGAATTATTTGAGCTCGAAACCAAGCCAATAGAAGCTCGAAGCATGTATGCCTTTTGAATCTTATCGTTCCAAAACTCGTCGGTAGCATTTATATCCTCGAAACTCACTACACGCACAGCTATACTTCCTATTTGGTAATGACCAATAGCCAAAAAATTACGCTCACAATCGAGCACTTTCACTAGTTCACCTTCGGTAACTTTGCCTTCAATTTTCTGAATGGCACCCGAAAAAACCCAAGGGTGAAACCGTTGTAAACTTTGTTCTTTTTTTGGTTTTAAAATAATATTGATCATGTATGTTTTTTTATTTGAAACTTATTTGATGAGTGAGTAAAGCTTTTGCAATTTAAGTTTTTGCAAATAACAATCCTGTTTTTATAATTCTTGCTCCTGTTGCGCAGCTCTTAGCTGAGCCACAGCCTGCTGGCGCGCCACTTGTTCAGCATTAGCATCAGCCAGTAATTTTTCTACCTGTTTTTTCGATAGTTTGGTTTCGCGTATCAACTGCATGTATATCAGTAAGCTAGCCCATGCATCTGTAGCGGCATAGCGCTGTTGTGGTTCGGTAAGCTCTGGACTTTCCCAGTTGGTAAGTTGCTGCGATTTCGAAATTTTACGTTCAAAAATAATAGCAAAAACCTTTTGAAGTCCAAGTTCAAGTATCCCATATTCTTTGGCCACCGCCTGAATGTCGATATGGTTTTGAGGTTTAAACTTATTAAGTCGGTTTAACCCTGCAAAATCATCACGCAGCGCAAGGCCAACTTTCATTATATTGTCATCGGCCAATAAGCTTGCAAGTTCATGCGGAAAGCCAATTTTATTTAACCGAAATAAATAGCATTTTTCAAGGTTCGAAATCTGTAGCAACGAAATTTTATAACGCACACCACGTGTAAACGATGGCCTTGTTTCAGTATCAACGCCTAGAAAGCTACTTTTCTTTAAATCCTGCACTGCATCCCAAACTTGTTCGGGCTCATCCACCAGAATAATTTCTCCATCGAACGAAACTACAGGAAGCAGATTAACTTCTTCTTTGGTTATTTTTGATTTAAACATTGCCATCTTGGTTTAATACTACTTAAATGAAACTTCTGTTTTATTTATATACCTTTAGTACAAAAGTTTGTCTATCTCATTTTCATCCTCATCATTGTTCAAAAACTGAAGAAACGAATTCCGATTTAATTTTTGAGACGCATTCTCAACCTCCTCCTCTTTGTCAAAACCATCACTATACCTAATAGCGTGCAAAGCTTTCAGTGCATTCAAGTTTTTCTGTCCCCAGTGAGCCCCAAAAGCCTCCAAACAACCCACCAAAGCATCATTCATTATATCAGAATCCATTGTTTGGTAATTTGCCGCAAAATCTTTAATTTCTTGGTAAATATCAGCCAAATCCTCCGAAATAAAAGCCGCTATTGGCGTGTCACTCAGTGCCATATCCGGATGAAAAACCTCCAAATACGAATCATCAGCACCCAATAACTGCTCCACCTGCTCCTTAACAAACAAGTAATCATCCTCCGTCACAAACCGTTCGGTAGCATCGTCAAACACCGTTTCTGGAATTTGAAGAACCGCCGCTTTCAAATAAAGCAAAGGGAGAATTTTTACCGCCGTCAGTATAAAATCCGTTCTAGGCTGTTCTGTGGCCTGCTCTAGAAACAAACAAGTTTCCGCAGCAACAGTTACAAACTCTATTACAGCGGGCGAATAAACAATATGATCTGGTAATTGTGCTGATTGCATAAGCCTAAAATTTACGGTTGCAAAAGTAACAAAAAAATAAGAATATTCCTCGTTAATAAAAATGCAATGTCTAAACAATAATACAAATACACTTGTTTAATAATTAAAATCAACAAAAAGTAAAACCTTAAAAAAACACATCATGGAATCCAAGTTAGTATTACTCAAAAACTACGAAACAATGGTCGAAGCCCTTTACGACCAAGAATTACTACTCGAAAACGGAATAAGCAGCACCATTAACAACGAAGGATTAGTTGAACTCATGCCCATGTTTACCGAGATAAACGACGGACTCGGTCTACTCGTTTTCGACAGCGACCTTGAAAAATCCATTCAATTACTCGACGAAAACAACAACGCCAACCAGCAAAATCAATCCACCGCCGACGAATAGGCATAAAACCAACCAGTTAATACCTAATTGCATAGCTGATTAGCTGGTTGTCAAAACTCAAAACTCAGAACTCAATACTTTATAAACTCTTTTTTTGGGGTGCCCCTCGTACCTCGGGTCGGGCTTGGAGGTTTATCCCGATTAGTATCTGGGTTCTTGTACTGTCGAAATACGGCAGCACGCCACTCCAATCCCTCACCCACCGAGCCACATCTCACGTTTCACACATTTACTCACCTAGCAACAAAATGTAATGGTCTAAATGTATCATAGCTATTAATGTAACCTTTTTATAATGCTATAATACAAAACAATACAGCAATAAACCAGAAAAAAGCGTATCTTTGCACCCAATTAAATAACTGTGAAGTTATACAACTAAAAATCAAAATAAAGAATATCTTAAGACATGAAGCGTATTAACGAATACAAAAAACTTTTTAATGTTGAAAAAAACATTGACCTCAAAGAATTAAAAACAAGCTACCGTAATTTAGTAAAAGAGTGGCACCCCGATAAATTTTCCGACAATCACGAATTAGCGCTCGAAGCCGAACAAAAGAGCCGTCAAATTATTGATGGTTACCATTTTCTGGTGAGCATAGCTCCCGAAACAATTGCAGCCAACGAAGAGGTACACAACACTTCGGCCGATACCGGCATTGCCGATTTCAGACTCAAAGGACAGGTACTCGAAGTTTCGTTTATGGATGGATCAACATACGAGTATTTCGGCGTATCAAAGAATATTTACATTCGTTTAATTAACGCCGAAAAACAATTGCGATTTGCCAAACGCAATATTTTCAACTCCTATCTATATCGCAAATCCAAAAAAAGTGCCGAAGTAGCTTAATAACATTTTTGCAAGGTATTTCATTTATTGTGTTATATAAAACGCCCCATAGTTCATCCGAACTATGGGGCGTTATATTATTTAAAAAGCTGAACTAGAGAAAGAGCTTTTCCCAATCTTCTTGTTTGAATCCAATCAACACTTGATTGTTGGCAAGTAGTATAGGGCGCTTCACCATCATGCCGTTTTCAGCAAGCAGGTCGAGTAGCTCATCAGTCGAAAGTGTTTTCACCTTGTCCTTCATGTTAAGCTCTTTGTAGAGCAAGCCGCTTGTGTTGAAAAATTTAGCAATGCTCAAACCGCTTGTTGCAAGCCAGTTTTGTAGCTCCTCGCGCGTTGGGTTCTCTTCTTTTATTGGTCTGTAAGTGTAGCTAATGTTGTTGGCTTTGAGCCATTTTTCCGCTTTTTGGCAAGTGCCACACTTCGGGTAACAAATTACAATAGGTTCCATACTGTTTTATTTAAAAATGGCTTTGAAAATATCGTTTCCGTTGGCAAAGAGCAATAAGCCCATCAGTAAGAAGAATCCTGCTGTTTGGGCATATTCCATAAACTTCTCGCTTGGTTTGCGTCGGGTTACCATTTCGTAAAGTAAGAACACAACGTGGCCACCATCCAAGGCCGGAATTGGCAGGAAGTTCATAAACGCAAGAATTACCGAAAGTAAGGCCGTCATTGACCAGAAGATTTGCCAATCCCAGGTTTTAGGAAACATCTTACCAATGCTGCCAAAACCACCTAATTGTTGTGCACCTTCTTTCGAGAATACCAGTTTCAACTGTTTGGTGTAGCTAGTCAATGTTTCCCAGCCCATATTGATACCTGCTGGTATAGCAGCAAAAAAGCCATACTCGGTTTTTTTCGTGTTGAAGAAGTTTTCGGCTCCCATCATTGCCACGCCAAGTTTGCCATTCTCGGTAAGCGTTACATTCACACTGTCTTCCTTGCCTGCACGCACAAAGTTAACTTGTATTGCTTGGCTTTTGTGTTTGTCAAGTTCAGCTGCTATATCCTGAAATACGCTCATTTTTTTACCATTAATGGCTGTTACGCTATCGCCAGCTTGTAAATTCGCTTTTTGCGCTGGACTAGCATCCGACACTTCGCCAATTACAAACGGAAAACGTACCGATACCAAGTCGAGCTCCTCGGCAGCCAATACTTTTTTGTTTAGCCCGGCAGGTAAAGTAACTTCGGTTTCAACACCATTGCGTTCAACCACAACGTTTTGTTTACCTTCAATAAGCACAGCTTCAATAAAGTCGCCACGTTTTTCTACAGGTACACCATCAATCGAAATCACCTTGTCACCATTCAGTAGGCCATTATCATTCAATGTTTTCGAAAAGTTTAAACCATATTTCGCTTCGCTAAAAGGTAAATACTCCTCGCCCCATGTAAATAATACGGCCGAATAAATAACCATAGCCAGGATGAAATTCACCAATACGCCACCAATAATGATTGGCAATCGTTGCCACACCGGACGAGAGCGGTATTCCCAATCTTGAGGAGGCAAAGCCATCTGCGCTTTATCCATCGACTCGTCAATCATACCCGCAATTTTGCAATAACCCCCCAACGGTAACCATCCAATACCCCATTCGGTATTTTCGGGATACTTGCGCCAATCGCCTTCGGGCAGTTCGTTTACCGGTATCGGTTCTACAATGGCTTTGCCTT
>Ga0114938_1000222_pt1 | contig 46005 bp, 49 predicted proteins | sample AshMeaBigSpring_FD_88675 | JGI IMG/M metagenome (GOLD analysis project Ga0114938, IMG submission 88675) | Groundwater microbial communities from Big Spring, Nevada to study Microbial Dark Matter (Phase II) - Ash Meadows Big Spring | ecosystem: Environmental > Aquatic > Deep subsurface >... | reverse complement strand
ACCGAAATCACTCATCAGCCGCCGGGCGCTAGCCCGCGGTTCATCCGCGAAAGACCGCGGGCTAGCGCCCCGCGGCTGATCCACAAAACCGGTAGGTAATTGTCGTGCAGCGCCTAAGTAGCCTTGCTTGATTCCGGGAGGGCGAGGCTCCCGCCGAGTTGCCGGCTGCGCGACAGGTTCGCAGATTTGGGAGGGCGAGGCCCCCGCCGAGCCGCCGGCTCAGCAGGAGCTTCGCCGCTCCCAAGACCGTGCAACCTGATTGAGCGCACTCTTGGGCAACTCGCGATGTCGATGTGCGGGCAGGTCGGAGAGGATAGTATGAATCCGACGGTTGGCGACACGGCGCCGGACGTCGGCCTGGTGGATGCGGACAACCAGCCAACCAGGCTGGCCACGCTCTGGCAGCAGCAGCCGCTGGTCCTGCTGTTTCTCCGCCACCTGGGCTGTCCGTTCTGCCGCGAACTGGTGGCCGACGTGCGCGATCAGTACCCCGAGTTTCATCGCTCCGGTGCCGAGGTCGCGGCGGTGACGATGGGCACCGCCCAGCAGGCCGCGCAGTTCCGCGCCGGTCTGAAGCTGCCGTTTCCCTGCCTGGCCGATCCCGCCCGCGAGGCCTACCAGGCGTTCGGCGTGCCGCGGGGCGGTGTGACCCAGATCGTCGGACCCGCGGTCTGGGCCGCCGGGCTGAAGGCCGCCTTGCGGGGCGGCGCGGGGATTCCGATCGGCGACCCGCTCCAGCTGCAAGGCATCTTCATCATCGATCGCCGGGGAGTCGTGCGCTATGCCTATCGCGCGACGAACTCGGCGGACCGGCCTTCGGCGGCCGAACTGCTGGACGCCCTGGCCGCCCTGCCGGGCGACGCCTGATCTTCGACGCTTGACTCGAGGGCAGTGCGCCGGCGGTGAGCCTGGTCCGGGGATCAAACCGCACGCCATCCACGGGCGCCGCCGCACCGGCGGGCTGGCCAGCGGGAGTCCCGCCGGCGGTCATGGTCCCTGCGGTTCCAGCTGCTCCAGGTAGGCCCTGAGCATCGCGGCCCGCTGAGCGCCCGTTTCCGGCAGCCGCTCACTGAGGTTTCCCCGCGATTGTCCCTCGCCGGGTGAAACCACGTATTGGCGCAGCAACCGAGCCCGCGTGCGGTTCGATCGCAGCAGCCAGTGGACCCAGGCCCAGGCCTCGGCATAATCGCGCAGTTGCAGCGCCGCGACACGGTCGATCGACTCCAACCGGTCGAGGTCGGGTTGCCAGTCGCCGCGGGCCGCGGCGCTCAACAGCAGTTCCCGATGCGCGCGGTGGACGCGCGGTTCGCCCGGCGCGACCTCGAAATACTCGGCCAGGCCCTCGTCCAGCCAGAGTGGCAACTCGCCGACGGCCGCATGCAGGCAGCCGTGGGTCATCTCGTGCCGCAGGTCTTCGTTCACGCGCTGGCCCCAGCAGGCAAAGACCGCCAGCAGGTCCTGGCGGCGCACGAAACAGGCCCGCCGCAGGGGAAAGTCCGGATAGTGCTCGGCCAGGTACGCGTGATACCGCTCTGGCGACTCGAACAGATAGACCTGGATCGACCGCTCCGCCCGCGGCAGCTTCAATGCCTGCTGCACGTCCGCGCAATGCCGATCCAGCTCCTGCCAGAGGGGATGCTGGTCCGGCACGACCGTATCGCTGTGGACCACAAAGCGCGGCTGCTGCGAACGGAAGCTGCCGGGGAGCGGCAGCGCGGCACCGCCGCGGCCCAGGGCACACCCGGCCAGAGCCAGCAGGCAACTGCCGGCGGAAATCCACCGTGACGTCACCGCCCCATCCTCCGTGACCGGCTTTCCGCACCAGCAGCGCGGCTCCTTCTTGCCGCCGTCCAGGTGCCGCGCCGTGCGGGTCCACGCCATGCATTGCCAGGGAGCTGATCGGCCGCCGGGCGCGCCGCATCGGGCCGCAGCCCTGCCGCTACGTGCCCGCCGCGACGCGCTGGGCAATCAATGCGTCCAGCTCTTCCCGCAAACGCTCGAGAATCTGGTCGTAGGGGTACGCCCCCAGCAAGGTGTGGCCTCGCTTCAGATTCACCAGCCGCGGGCCGCACCACAGGCCCAGGTCGGCATCGTCGGTCTCTCCCGGTCCATTCACGCGGCAGCCCATCACGGCAATCGTGAGCGCGTGCGGCTGCGCGTAGCGCGTCAACTGCTTCACCTGTTCCGCCAGTTCAATGAACGCCTCGTTCTCCACGCGCGAGCAGCTGGGACAAGCGATGATGTTCAACGTGTCGCGCCCATAGTCGACCACGGTCCGCACCCGCCCCGCGGCAATGTCGGCCAGGATCTGGCGACCGGCCTGGATCTCCTCCACCTTCCGGTGGTTGGGCACGGTCAGCGACACGCGGATCGTGTCGCCAATGCCGCGGCCGACCAGTTGCTCCAGCGCGATCCGCGTCTTGATGATCCCGTCCGGCGGCAGTCCCGCCTCGGTCACCCCCAGGTGCAGCGGCACATCCGGCCGCTCGGCGGCAAAGCGCCGGTTGACCTCGATCACCTTCTGCGGGTCCGAGTCCTTCAGCGAGACGCAGTACCGCGCAAATCCCAGGTCGTCCAGCAGCTGGCAATGCTCCAGCGCGCTGTGCAGCATGGGGGCCAGTGAATCACCCGGGCTGAACCGGGCCATCACCGCCGGATCGACGCTGCCGCAGTTGACCCCCACGCGGAGCGCACAGTCGTAACGCACCGCTACGTCCACCAGGTATCGCACCTTGTCCTGCCAGGGCCGCTGGCGCTCGTGGTGATACAGGTGGCCCGGGTTGTAACGCAGCTTGTCGACATGCGGCGCCACCAACTCGGCCAGCCGGTAGTTCTCCTGCAGATCGACCGCCAGGTTGGCCGAGGTCTGCGGCCGGATCTCGGCCAGGGCGGCGGCGTCCTGAGGACTGTCGACGGCGATCCGTACGACGTCCGCGCCAGCCTCGGCCAGGGCCTGGACCAGCTGCGCCGTGGCCGCGACATCCTGGGTCCGCGTCGCCGTCATGCTCTGGACCGCAATCGGGCAGCCGCCCCCGATCGTGATGCGGCCGATCGGCACGCTGCGCGTCGGATTGCGCGGCAACTGGTTCATGACCACCTGGCACGGGCCACTCGCCCGGGCACTCCCTCGGTGATGTGCCGACGGCCCGCCCGTCGGAGCGTGGCACCGCCCGGGCGCGGAACGGACGGGCCGCATCGGCGGGGCGGCCTCCGCATGGCCGAGCAGGAACACGGACCTGCTGATTCTCGGGGAGGGACGCGTTCTTGGCAATGTCAACGCTCAACGACCGGGCCGCTTGACCCGCACTGCTCGGCTTGTTATCCCCACGCTGTGAACCATGCGCCGCTCCTGCACGTCGTGCTCTACCAGCCGGAAATCCCCCAGAACACCGGCAACGTCGGGCGCACCTGCGTGGCCGTCGGTGCCCGGCTGTGGCTGGTGCGCCCGCTGGGATTCCGCTTGGACGCGTATCACCTGCGCCGTGCCGGCCTGGATTACTGGCAGCATCTGGAGTACGAGGTGGCGGACGACTGGCCGTCGCTCGTGCAGCGGTTGCCGACCGAGCGCTGCTGGTACTTCAGCCGCTTCGCGGCCCGGCCCTACGACCAGGCGCACTTCGAACCGGGCGACGCGCTCGTCTTTGGCGGGGAATCGCAAGGGCTGCCGCCCGCCCTGTGGACCGCGGCGCCTGAGCGGGCACTGCGCATCCCCATGCGATCGGCCGTGCGCAGCCTGAACTTGTCCAGCGCCGTGGCGGTGGCCGTTTACGAAGCCGTGCGGCAGATGGGCGACCACGGGGGGCTCGCCTGAGCCGGTCGACCGGCCCGCGGCGGCACCGCATCCTTCAAGCCCGCCGGCCCGCACGAGCCCGCGCCCGGCGCGTGGCGGCCTACCGCGTGAAATGCTTGTAGACCTGCGAATAGATCGGCAGGTGGCGGTAATAGACCTCGAGCATGTAGATGCACAGGCAGGTGGTGTACAGGCGGCCGCCGTGAATCCCCCAGCGGTCCTCGGTCGGCGACCAGCTGCCGCGCTCCTTGCCCGTCTTCACCTGCCGCTCCGGCAGCGATTGGCGCATCACCGCGTTCCACGCGTCCCAGTGCTCGCCCTCCATGTGGTGCAGCACCTGCGTCGCGTAGTACCAGTAGTAGACGTTCTGCTCGGTCCAGTCGATGGGATGCGAGCTGACGAGGTTGACGCCGCTCCCGAGCCGCGGATCGTCATGCTTCCAGCCCAGGTACTGGCGGCACAGCAGCCCCTCGGCGGTCATCGGCGGCGTGCCCCCGTTGCCCGCCTTGTACCCGTACTGGACGCCGCCCTCACTCGACGCCAGGTCCAGGTAGCGCGACACCCGCTCCAAGGTCGGGCTGGGCACCTCCAGCCCCGCCATGCGGCCGCTCTGCAGGGCCATCACGAACCAGCCCGTGACCGACGTGTCGCTGTCCTCGCCCGGCACATACCGCCAGCCGCCCTGCTGGTCCTGGATCTTCACGGCGTAGTCGAGCGCCAGCTGGGCTGGTCGCTGCAACTCCTTGTCCTTGGTCATGCCGTACAACTCGCAGGCCGCGATCGTGGCCTGGGCTTGGCTGTACAGCCGCTGATGCGCGATGCCGCCCTGCCAGAAATCACCGCCGGCATTCTGCATCTTGAGCAGTGCCCGCCATCCCCTGGCGACGACCGCCTTGTGCTTGCCCACCTGGTGCGTCTGGCCGTTGCCCTGAAAGGCCAGGAGAGCCATCGCCGTGGCGGCCGTTCGATTCTCGCTCTGGGCGCCATCGACATAAGGCCCCACCAGGCTCCAGCTGCCGTCGGGATTCTGGTTCCGCACCAGCCACTCCAGGCCCGCCAGCACGGCCGCCTCGGTCGTCGCCGTGCCGCCGTAGGCTGCCAGGAGAGCCTCCTTCATGCCCGGCTCGCGCCCGGTCAGCGCCAGCCCGATCACCGGGGCATCGATCTGGCTGCTGGCCGTCGCCCCGTCGAAGAAGTTGATCTCCAACTCGGTCGGGGCCGCGAAGGGATCATCTACCGGCGGCAAATCCTTGGGCGTGATGATCTGCTCCTCCACATCCATCGGCGTCTCGGTGGTGAGCGCGACCGAATCGTCCTCCAACTGTTCGCCGATCCTCTCGGCAAAAATCGCCTCCAGGTCGACCGTGCGCCGTAGCGCCTGAGGCAGGAAAATCATCCCCAGCACGATCAAAACCACCATGTGAACGACCAGGCTGACCAGCCAGGGCGGCGCCGCACGCAGCGCGGCCGGAGGAGGCCGGTGCTGCTCGTCTTCGTCCCCCTCCGTATCGGTCGCTGCCCCGCCAACCGTCGTGCCCAGCGGCAGCGGACGAGCGGCTCCCGGGGTCACCGGGATCGGACGCACGCCGATCGCCCCCACCGGCACCGGCCGCGCCGGAACCGCCGCGGGCGCACGCGCGCCAGCCAGCGCCGGCACGGACGCGGGCCCCGGGACAGGTGCCACCGGGCTGGATAAAAATGCGGCCGGCAATCCCGCTCCGCTGGGCGTTTGCGATATCCCCGGCGCATAACCTCCCGTTTGCGCGGCGGGAGCGGCGACGCCACCTGGGACTGCAGCGACCGGCGACGGCGAGGCCCAGGGAGCGGTGGACGCGGCCGGCGGCAGCGAATGCCGGGACGGATGCACCAGCGGTTGGGGTGCGACCTGCGGCTCGGCCATCGGCATCCCACCGGCCGTGGGCCGAGCCATCGGGGCCAGCGGGGCTGCGCCACCAGGTGCACCCCGAACCATGTCGCTGGCCGCCTGGGCAGCGGATGCTCCCTGGTGGCCCGGCGGGTACGCCGTGGGCACGGATACCACGCATGCCATGGGCGCCATGGGAACCGGCTGAGGAACGACCACCGGCGGGACCGCCGACGCCGGAGGTGCAATCCCTCGCACCCGGTATTGATCGGATGATGCCATGCTCCACTCCCCGGCCTGGAAAGGTGTTCAGCCTGAGGCCGCGTGAGCCCACGCGATGCAACGCCACGCTCCAAATGTCACCACGACTCCACGCGGGACAGTTACCCCAGGAGGCCTGCCAATTCGCACAGCCATCGCACTGCATCGTCCAAGTCAAACTTTCGGATCAGCCGCGGGGCTCTAGCCCGCGGTTCATCCGGCAAGAAACCGGGGGCTAGCGCCCTCCGGCGAATTCGCCGAACCCGAACGTTTGACATGGACACAACACTACGTTCACAGGTCGGGGTCCGGTCCAGCACTCTGCTTGGCCGGCAGATTTGACACCGCCCAGACGGGCTGGCCGAAATATCGGACCCGTTCCCTTGCCGGACACGGCCAACTCCACACCCCGCGGAGGCCGCCGCCCGCGGAGCCACCGCGAACCGCTGCACGTCGAGCGGGCGCTCTTGCCACAGCTGCCTCACGGCCGAAATGCCTCGCGGCCGCAACCCCCGCCTCCTCCACTCTACCAGTCTACCGGTCTGGATTAGCCGCGCCAAGGAAGTCTATGGGAAACACGGGGTTGTGGCTCGCCCTCCGGCAGTCGACCTGGACCGTGGCGGAGCCCCAGGTCCACCGGCATTTGAAGTGGCTCGAACGACGGATGGCACGCGTTCACGCGGCGGGGCCTGGTACATTTTTCTCGGCCAATCCGACCGACCAGGCGAAGACGTGGGGGCCGAAAAGAGGTCCCTGACCCTTCGAATTTGCCCAGATGCTCAGCCGGGGTGTAAACGGCTACACAGGACCGGACCCGCGCTGTCAATCGAGTGGAACAGCGTGGACGGGTGGTACCAGCCAGGGTTCAGGGACCCCCGAGCCGTGGCAACTGTTCCGGTCCTGACGGCATTGGCACCCGTCGGATGTCGTCCCGCGTGCACATCCGTTCGGGCGAGGGCTGGCAGCCGCACTGATCGCTGACGAGGTTGGTGGCCGCTCAACCCCGCCACCGAAGCGAGGCGTCGGCCGGGCGAGGGACCGTGTCGCGACCGGACGCTCGAAGCATCCGCGCGCCCCCCCTCGACCGCGGAAAAGGAGTCGCTACAATGGCGTACGATCCGGGGCGATCGATGGTCGGCGGGCCCGCGGCGCGAGTTGCGGCGGGGCTCCTTCGGCGCACGATCCCTGGCTGATAGACGCGGGGTGGAGCAGCCCGGTAGCTCGCGAGGCTCATAACCTCGAGGTCACAGGTTCGAATCCTGTCCCCGCAACTTGTTTTGACGGTAGCGAAATCCGGCTACCGTCGGGTTATACGAAAGGCCGACGTCCAGAGACGTCGGCCTTTCTGCGTTCTAGGGCCAGTTGTCGCAACGAGTTGCGACCACGACGCGAGTCTCTACGTGCCGCTCTCGGCCCACATCGCGCGACGCCCGGTTCGCCAAATCGTCTCCCTGGTTGACCCGTTCTCGGCCAAAACTCTCGGCTGTCTCTCTGTCTCTCGCCGCTTGGGTTAACGATTCCCGTACACGCCGAATCGCACGCAAACCCCTTGGGTTGCTTTCGGGTAGCGCTCATATCATCGCCCACGATTCGTGCGTTTGGGTTTCGTTGGCCACCCAAGGCGTTCGATGGTTCGTCCGATACCACTGCGGCGTGCGGTTGTTTTCGCCTTGCTCGTAGCCGATGTTCTGGACGCGGCTGAGGATGGGGAATATCTCGCGGCGGGTGCGGCGGTACTGGGAGCGGAATGGGCAGGTGAAGCACTTCTTGTTGCGGAAGCACCAGTTTACGATCAGAAAGGTCAACCGGCTGCGGTCCACGGCCCAGCCCCACGGCGTCCAGATCGGGCGGGTCGCGGAGTCGTGGGACTGGTCGGGGCGCGGCTCGGACTTGGGCTTGTTGTAGCCGGACGCCAGCAGGATCTGGTGGCCGTCGGGCGACTTCACGTCAGGAATCAGAATCTCGCGAACGGCCCAGTCGAAATAGTGCAGGGCGTCGGGGCTGGGGACCGTGTCGTCTTCGAGATGGACGGTCACGTCGGCGCGGAGCTGGAAGGCACGGAATACGGCGTCATGCGTGTTCTTGCAGAGGCCGAGGCGTTCACGGTGGACCAGCAGACGCGATTCGCAGGCATTCCAGTCGCGGAAGGCGGCGATCACTTCTTCGTTGCCGGGCTCGACGTTGGGCAACAGAATCCAGTCGGCGATGCCGTCACACTTGGCCAAGGCGTCGAGCACCTCGCGCGTGTAGGCGGGCCGGCGGTAGGCAGTCATCGTGATCACGCGGAGCATGGTTTTTCATCCTTGTGAACGTAGATGGCGTCCTGGTGCGTCGGATGCCGGTTGTAGTCGGCCACACGCACGAAGCCGCTTTCTGTCAGGTAGGCGTGAAGTTCCTTCGGGTCGCACCAGCCCTCGGCCGGTTGATGACCGTTGCGGCGTTCCTCGAGGTTGATCCAGCGCACGCGACCCGACGCCAAGAGCCGCCGGCCGCTACGCAGAGCGGATAACTCGCTCCCCTCGATGTCGATCCAGAGCAGGATGCGATCCGGCTGGCCCATGTTCAGGTCGAACCGGTCGAGCGTCCAAACCTTCACCTGCTCGGTGGCGTTGGCATACGGCACGGGCAAGAGGCTGCAGCACTTGAGGTCGTGCGTCGGCACATGCAGCGTGGCCATGCCTTCGTTCTCGCCGATGGCGACCTTGGCCAGCGGCCCCAGAAACTTGTCCTTGAGCAGCTTGTCGTACTGCGCCGGATGCGGCTCGCAGCCGAAGACCTGCATCGCCGGGTATTTGCGAGCGAGCGTTCGCCACTCGGTCTTGGTGCCGACACCGATGTCATACAGCGCCGTCGGCACGCCGCGAATGAAGCGGCAGATGGCGGATTCATGGAGTTCCTGTTGGTTCACGTTCGGCCTCCTTGTGTTTGAGTTCCGCGGCTTCGTGCAGTTGCAACCAATCGCAGTCCCAACGCGGCAGAATGGTGTCGATCCGCGTGGCTGGCACTTGGCCCAGACGTTCGTATCCGTTGGCCCCCATCGCCGAGATGTGCTGCGAATGCGCGGTGTACCAGCGATAGACGTAGCTTGGCCGCGAGTCATGCTGGATCGGATCGCCGCGTCGCAGCTTGGCGTCTTTGAATCGCCGCAACAGCCCTTGGTCCTGGCCGCTCTGGATGAACGGATAGCCGCCGACCCGCTCGAACGCTTCGCGGCGGAACGCCCACGCGCCATGAAAGAGGTACTGGTTCGGCTTGCGTTGCAGCCGATTCCGTTTGTCGTTGTAGATGACGGTCGGGATTGTGTAGTCGGCATCGGCCAGGGCCCCGACGGCGGCCGTCATGTGCCACGGCAGGTAAACGTCATCGTCGTCCCACACGCAGTAGCCGTCGACGTCGGGCGACACGAGGCCCGCGCTGGCGTTGCGCTTCTCGCCCAACGTGCGGAAACGGAACGGCAGCGAAATCAAACGCCAACCGTCGCCCGCTTGGTTCGCGTACTGGTCGGCGTCATCCAGCACGATCAGTTCGCGCCGTTCGGGCGGGTAGTCCTGGCGCAGAAAGCACTCGATGGCGGTCGCCAGTTCCTTCGGACGTTTATACGTGCAGCAGATCGCGGCGATCTTCATGTTGATTTTCCTTGAGCCAGGCTTCGCAGGCGCGAAGCAGTCGGGTTCGGTGTGCGATGTGGCCGTTCCAATTGCGGCCGTGGATTGAATGCGGCGCGGGCATTTCGTTCACCGCGATGCGATGAACGCGGTTCATTCGCCCCGACGCTTGTCTCGCCACGTAGCTGAAAATGATGTCCTCGCCGTTGCCAAACGGCTTTCCTTCCCGCTGCATGTTTGCGAACGCGAACGCGACCTGAAAGAATTGCGAGGCGTAGCGGCGATGGGCGACCAGCACGCGGGTTAGCACGATGGGTGACTCGACGTCGCCGCCGATGTTGCGGGCATACGAGCCGTCGGGCTTCGGCGCGCGCCCGAAGACTCCATGAATGATGTCGGGATCGGCGCGCCACGCATCGACGAGCGTCCCCAGCGACTCGGGAGGCAGCGTGAGGTCGTCGTCCTGGATCAACACGCAGTCGTTGCCGGCCAGGCAGGCGGCGGCGAATCGCGTGTAGAGTCCCATGTCCTGGGCAGCGTTGATCACGCGAGCCCACGGGTGGCGAAACGTCGCGTCGGGATTGTTGTTCCAGACGATGGCCTCGGTGACGATGCCGCTGGTCTGCCAGCCCGCGAGGATGCGGGCCACGTTCGTCGGTCGTTTCCAATTCAGCATGACGCCAGTGACGTTGTTCATGCGGCGGCCCTCCTTTCGCTGGCCACGGATTCAAAGAGACGCTTCCAGCCGGCCCACAGCACTTCGGGGCCGGCCAATTCGTTGACGAGCCGCTCGCGGGCGGCGTGAACCATCCGCATCCGCAGGTCTTCGTCGTAGGCGAGCACGGCGGCGTAGTGGGCCAGTTCCTCGTCGCAACGGCCGAGAAAGCCCGTCGTCCCGTGCTGGATCAATTCCCGCCAGCCCCATTCGTTCTGGGCGACGACGGGCACGCCGGCCGCCATCGCTTCGAGACCGACGCGGGGCCAGTTCTCGCGAGCGCCGCCGTTGACCGGCAACGTGCAGTGCAGTTGGCGAAAGTAGTCGTGGGCCGGCAGCCCCATCGGCTTCAGGCAATCGGCCCAAGCCGGCGGCGTGCCGAGCTTCTGATGCGTCCGTTCGTCCATGCCCAGCATCAACGCTCGTTTGTTCCGGTACTGGATGCGGGTGTAGATAGGCCAGGTGTTGCTCGACCACTTGTCGAGATCGGGCCGTGCGGCGCGCCCAACAACAAACGCCTCGCCTTCGGCATGCGGACGCGGGCTGAATTCCCATTCCTCGAAGTCGAACGCCCCGCGAATCAGATGGCCCAAGTCGCTCGTGTAACCAAGCTGCTTCAGTTCCGGTTCGAGCATCGAACGCTGGAACTCGGACTGAAACACGAAGGCGTCGAACGCGCCCGACTCGCGGTAGAACCTCCGTTCGGCGTCGAACAGCCACGTCATGCAATTGACCCACACCAGTCGGCAGCCGAGTTCTCGCAGGCGTTTCGCGCTGGCCAGGAATGCCGAGTTGCAGAAACTGACTACCGTCGCGCCGGCGAGGCCGGGAACTCGGTCGAGCGTTTCCGGCGTCGCGACGTGCGTCGCACAACCGAGCGCGTCGACGCGGGATCGCCACTTGGCGTCGGTGCCCCACGTCGGGATTAGGTGAACTTCGGCGTCGAACCGCCGCCAGAGCTTGACCGTGTGCCAAGCTTCGGTGCATGCGCCACCGAGATCGCCCGGATAACCCATCAGAAAGATTTGCATCGTGTGTTGCTCCTTATGGCAGGAATTCGGAAGAACTAAGCGGTTCCGGCGTCGACGGGGTGGGCATTGGACTGCTGGTGGTGGGTGTCGACGGCGTCGGACCGGGATCGCTGGTGCTGGGCGTTGGCGGCGTGCTGGATGACCACGGTTCCGGCCCGCTGGTACTGCTGGACGATTCGCTCGAGCTGGTGCCGGGCGGAATCGGCGGCGATGAACTGGCTGGCGGCGGGAACGTCGATGTGCTCGGCGTGGGCGGCCCGCTGCTCGGTAGACCGGGATCGCTGGTCGAAGGTGTCGGCGCGGAACTGCTGGCGCTCGGCGTCGGGGCACTGCTGCTTGGCGGGGCATCGCCAGACGACGAAGGTTGGGGAAAACTGCTGGAAGGCGCGATGTCGCTGCTGGATGGGAGACCATTGGAACCGCTCTCGCTGGGCAGCGACGGGCCGCTGCTTGGCGGTTCCGTGTTCGATGACGACGGACTCGAAGGCGTAATGGTGCTGGACGACGGGCCGCCCGAGCCACTATCGCTGGAAGACGAATCTCCGCTGCTGGGAATCGGTCCTGAGCTTGCCGACTCGCTCGACGAACTGCTTTTCGGTGCCGAAGACGAGGGCAGCGACGATGAATCGGGCGTCGAGGAACTGGGCGTAGGTCCGCTGCTCGGCGGTTCGATGTCGCTGCTGGAGGGCGGACCAGCGGAACTGCCACCACTGGACGACGGCGTGCTGTCGCTGCTGGAGGGCGAAGACGACGAGCCCAGCGACGAACTGGACGAAGGTACGGACGATCCAGACGAACTGCTGCTTGTGGAATCACTCGACGACGATTGCGAGGTTGACGAACTCGGCGTCGAGTCACTTGAGGAAGGCGTCGGCCCGCTGCTGGACGGTGTGCTTGGCGAACTGGACGGCGGTTCGCTGCTACTCGATTGGCTTCCGCTGCTCTCGCTGGTAGATGAACTGCTCGATCCGCTCGACGATGGCTGGCTGGACGACGATGGGCCAGATGAACTCGATGACGAACTGGACGGGGCGGAACTCGACGACGAACTGCTGCTGGAAGACGGCTCACTGCTGGACGACGAGCTTGACGAGGAACTGCTCGAACTGCTCGACGAGGATTCGCTCGACGAACTGCCGCTGCTGGACGACGGTTCGCTGCTGGAGGACGAACTAGACGACGAACTACTGGACGAACCTGACGATGAACTTGAACTACTGCTCGAAGACGAACTGCTGCTGGAACTGCTCGGTTCGCTCGATGAGGACGAGCTACCGCTGCTCGACGACGGCTCGCTGGAAGACGACCTGCTGCTACTCGACAAAGGCTCGCTGCTGGACGATGAAGAACTGCTCGACGAACTGGACGACGACGAACTGGATAAACTGCTGCTCGACGACGAGGAGCTGGAAGACGAATTCGAACTGCTGCTCGATGAGCTGGATGAGCTGGATGACGAACTGGAGCTGCTGCTGGACGAGCTGGAACTGGACGACGAACTGGATGAACTGGAACCGCTGCTCGACGAGCTTAAGGAACTGGACGAACTGCTTTCGCACGGTTCACAGCACTCTTCCCGTTCCCATTCGCCGCGTTCGATCCGATTCGCGTTGTGGACGTCAACCGACCGCTTCATCAACCGGTTCTCGCCAAGGCACTCCATCTCGAAGAACCGCGCCGTGCTGTCGCTGCTACTGCCGCTGGACGAATCGCAGCAAATCGGCACCGTGCAGGGCGAACCGGCATCGACGCTGCGAAGCTGCCCGCAGATGAACGTCCAGCGCTGCGTCGGGAAGGTGATCGAATCGCCGCTGCGGACCGGACAGGGAATCAGCACTTCGACCACCGTCGTCAAACCGTTGCCGGGCGGGCACGGGCCACTGCTCGACGGTTCGCTTGTGGACGGCTGGCTGCTGGAGGGCTCGCTACTGGACGGTTCACTGCTCGACGGTTGGCTGCTCGATGACTCACTGCTGGATGGTTCGCTCGACGAAGGCTCGCTGCTGGATGACGATTCGCTCGAACTGCTTTCGCTGGAGCTGCTCGACGACGAACTGAACGACGAGCTACTGGATGAACTGGACGAGGACGAGCTGGAAGACGAACTGCTGGACGAACTCGACGACGAGGAACTGGATGATGAACTCGACGGTTCGCAGCAGCCTTCACCGAGCACCAGCACTTCCCATTTGCAACTGTCGGCAAAGTGCTTGGCTAGGCCGTAGGTGCCCGCCGGCACGAAGTCGCCCGAATCGCATTCGCACAGGCCGCTCGACGAATCCTTCGATTCACAGATGTCGGGGCACACGACGCCCAGCGAATCATGCACGATGAACGTCAGATCGACCGGACACCATTTGCCGAGCGACGGATCGAACAGCACGAGCTGCGCCGCAGCCGAACCGCAACGCTTGAGATCGCCGAGCAACTTGAATCGCCAATGGTCCTCGTAGGGCGCGAGCACCTGCCAGCGGCATTCGTAGTCGTTCCAGTGGCACCAGACCCAGTCGCCGCAGGCGAATTTCGACGGCAACAGTCCTGTGGCCTTGTGCAACGCGATCACCTGCTCGCGTTCCGCGGGTGGGTAGCCGACCGCGTGCCAGACCGTCTGCGACGGTTCGGAACCATCGGCGGCGTAGGTGTGGCTGTCGAAGAAATAGAAGACCGGCTGGCAGCCTTCCATCTTCATCCAGCCGTCCGGTTCGCCGTCCTCGCAGCGACGCGGTGGATCGCCGCTGCTGCTGACCGCTTCGGTGTAAACCGTTCCGCCTGCACCCGGAGTCCACTTGTCCGCCAGCTCAAAGATGCCGAATCGCGGCCGGTCGCCCAGTCGCACGACGGCCCACTTCAACCCGACGCCGCCTTCCTTCCACAGGATGCGAGCCGTGCCGAAAGGCGTGCTCCGCAGCGACGTCATATTGCCGGGTGCGACCTCGGCAAACGTGTCGGTCTCACGCAACACATTGACCCGCGCTGGCGTGACGCCCGCAGCCACGGCGCGACCGATGCCGTCGGCGCGGATCGGTTCGTGCAGGATCACGAATTGCTTGCAGAAGATCGGTTCGTGGGGCGAACCAGGATCGCCAGGAAAACAGACCTCGGTCAGACCGTAGCCGTCGAGCGTCGGGCGGTTCTTGAATTCGGGCAGGTTCTCGAACGGTTCGATGATCGGCTCGTCGATCATCAGCACGTCGAACCGATCGCGGTCGCCGCCGCTGAGGTTCTTGACCTTGATGATGCCGGTCTGCCGGAACTCCTCGCCCGCGTCCTGGAGCAAGTCATGCCGGCGCGAGCGCTGCTGGCGAACCGCGTCGATGAACGCGTTGTACGCCTCGGCCGGGACTTCCAGCCGTTGGCCGCGATGCACCTTTTTTAGCGGATCGCCCATGCGCTACACCCCGATTCCCAGGCCGGCGAAGTCGCCCTCGTCGTAGACCTGCTCGACGTAAACCGCGATGGGTTGCTTGACCAGCACCTTCTCGTCTTCTGCGTCGGCGTAGCGAACCCACAGGTACTCCCAACCCTTCTTGTCGATCCCTTCGATGTCGCCGACCTTCAGACCGGTCACGTTCGGGCTGGCGGCAAAGCGGAAGGTGATCTCCCAGTCGTCCTTGCCGCGCTTCGTGCCGGTCGCGCCCATGAACAGCACTTCGCCGGGAGCAAACCCCTTGAAGGCGTTCTTGTTGGTCTTGCCGGTGAGGAAGAACAGCGTCGCCTTGTACGCGCCGGTCACCAGGGCGTCGTCGATGAAATGCGTCTCGGTGAAGGCGTAGACGGGAACCGTGATGTCAGTCCCTTCGACGCTGTCGGTCGTGACTCCGATGGCCCCTTTGAAATCGGGCGCGGCCTTGCCGGGCGGAGCGTACTTGGCCGACGTCTTCAGACTCTGCGTGATGTGCGTCGTGCCGCCGCTGGTGTCGAACGTGAATTGTGATTCGTCCGGCTCCTCGCTGCTGTACCGCGCCGACACGTCCCAGATTCCGTTGCCGAGATGCTTAATGCGGTACTCTTGAAACGGCAGGCCGAGGTAGAAGGCGGGAATGTTGGCTTCGACCGTCGCCCGCACCGCCATGTCGTCTTCGGTCCCCTGGACGACGAAGATCAGGTCGACCGAAGACTGCTCGACGCCTTCGGTCCCTTCGCGCGTGTCGAATTTCTCGATGATCGAAATCGCCATTACACAAACGCCATTCCGCCCTGTTGGGCTTCTTTCAGGATGCGGGCCGTGTTGTCGGCGACCCGCTCGGTTGCCTTGAAGTGCTTTTCCGCCAGGCTGTCGGCACCGAGCCCGCGGATCGCAAACGGATTGAAGGTGCCTTGGGCGGCGATTTGCCGCGTGGTGTCGACCTCGGAGGCCAGCCCTTCCATCGGCACGTCGAGCTTTCCACTGGCCGCCTCGGCGTCAAACAACTTCGGGGCCTTGGCTGCCTCCGCGAGCGCCGCTTCGAGTTCGGCCATCGCCGCCGCCAGGGGCGAGTCCTTGGCTTGGCCGTCTTCGAGTGCTTGCGCTCGTCCAATCGCTTCCTGCCGCGCCGCCCGCAACTCGGCGAGCCGTTGCTCTGTCTCTGCCAGTCGCTGCTGCATTTCCGCGACGCGCTGCTCGTCGCGCTGTTGGCGGGCCACGTCGAGGCCACGGTTGAATCGCTGACGGTCTTCCTCGACGACGCCAACCGCCCCTCCAACGTCGAACGACAGCTTCTCCTTCAGCTTGGAAGCCAAGCCCGATGGGTCGATCTCTTCGAGCACGTCCAGCGTGGAGCGGACGAAACCGACAAGCCGCAGAATCGCCTTGGCAATCCAAGAGATGGCGTTGTTCCAGACCTGCGGGATCGACGTCACGACGTTGTCCCAGATCATCGCCAGGCCCGTCGTGAACTCGGTCCAGATGTTGGTGACCCAGGCGATGCCTTGCGCGAAGGCCAGCTTGATCGAGGCCCACGCAATCTCGACGGCCAAGGCGAACTCGCCGTGTGCCAGCGCCGAGCCGATCGCCGAGAAGGTCTCGACCGTCGCGTTCTTCACCTGCGTGAACGTGGCCGTGAATCCATTGGCGATGGCCGCACCCGCTTGGCCAACGGCGGACATCGCGCGGCCGAAGAAGGCGACGACCTGTGACGCAGCCGACGACAACCACTGCCAGAGATTGCCGAACGTCGTTCGCACGACATTGGCGATGGTCGAGAAAGCGTTTCCGATGGCGCTGGCCACGTTGCCCGCGAGCGACACCAGCCCGTTCCACGCCCCGCGGGCTGTCTCGGTCACTCGCTGCCAGACGTTCCGCAGCGTATCCAGCGGGCGCGACAACGCTGCGAGGATGGCCGAGCCGACCTGCGACGCGATGGAAACGAGATTGCCGAGAATCGTGCCGCCCAGTTCAACCGCAGAACTGAAGAACCGGCCGATAGCCGAAACCAAGCCGGCAAATGGGCCGGCGAACAGCGACGCGGTACGCGACGCGATCTGCACGATTCGGCTGGCAACGGCCGAAACGACGCGGACGATTTGCGATACGATCCGTCCCACGGCAGCAACGACCGACGACCAGATGCCCAGAATCGTCGAGGCCACGCGGGCGACGATGGCGACCAGTCCGCCGATCACGCGAGCCGCGATGCCGACACCCGTCCGAAACGCATTGGCCAGGAATCTGGCAACCGGCGTAACGACCGTCTTGATCGCCGTGAACGCAAACGATGCCGCGTTCACCAGCCCGCCAAACATCCGCGTGGCGGCGGCTCGAACGACTGCAAACGCTCCGGATGCGAAACCGATCAACCCGCGGAACGCCATCTGTGCGACGCCGGCAATGGGGGCCAGCGCCGAGCGAACAACCGATGCCAGGCGGCCGAACAGACCGCCGATCTCGGACACGACATCCGCCGCCGCCACGACGAAGTTTCGCAGCGGCGCTGGTAGTAGTTGGGCCAGGCTGCGCATCGCACTGCCGATGCCACGAAGCATCGAGCCAATCAGTTGCGGCACGCCGGCAACAACGGAGACGACCAGTGATGGGATACGTTCCACCGCGCTGACGGCAACCGAAATTGCGCCACGCACGATGCCACCGAGCACTGAAAACGCCGACGCAGCCAACGACGGGATGCGTCGCACCGCTCCCATGAATCGCTGCGGCAGATTCTGAACGAACTGGATGGCCGTGCCGATCGCGCCGCGAACGACGTTGGCCACGTATTGAAACGCCGTGCTGGCCGTTTGGCGAACTGCCGCCGTAGCCGACCGAAAACCAGCAACGAGTGACTGCCAAACGCCAGACCCCTTGGCTTGCACTGTGGCCCACATGCGCGCGAGCCAGGAGATCGCCTGACTTGCGGCTGCGCGGATGCCGGTCCACGCCTGTTGGGCAGATGCCTTGACCCGCTGCCAGAGCGCCGAGACCTCCTCGACGCCGCGGAAGAAGGCGACCTTGATCGCCGCCCACAGAATCCGCACGGCGAGCTGCAGGTCGCCGGCCATCAGTGCGTCGCCAATGCCTCCGGCGACCTTCCTGACGAAACCGAGCAGCTCTCCGAACCGCGACTGCAGCCAGCGAATCGCCTCGCCGCCAACGCCGCTGAAGTACAGCCACGCTCCAGCCGCAGCCACAACGCCGGCAACCAACAGACCGATGGGAGTGAACAGTGCCCCGACCGCTGCTCCGATGCCGCTGATGACCGTGCCGATGAAACCGACAACGGACGCCAGTCCCGACAACGCGAAGGCAGCGACGGCAGCCGTTCCACCAATTGCCAGCAGCGCGCCGCCGGCCAAACCGATCACCGCTGCTACGCCGGCGATGGTCACCACCAGTTGCTTGTTCTTCTGAATGAACTTGGTGACCGAGGCGACGACGGCCGAGATGCGATTGGCCGCTTCGGTGACGATGGGAGCCAGCGCCGCGCCGATGTTGAGCGTCAAGCCCTTGATCGTGGACCACATCGTGCCCAGCGCGTCGTTGAGCGCCGCCGCGCTGCTAGCCGTGTCAGTCGAAATCGTCAGGCCCAGCGATTTGGCTTGGTCGCGCATCGCCTGGATGCCCGCCGCTCCGTCGGCCAGCATCGGCAGAAGTTGCGCGCCTGATTTGCCGAACACGTCCATTGCCATCGCGGTGCGCAGGGCCGGGTTCTGGATCGCCGCGATGCGGTCGGCGATGGCGGCGAACTGCTGGTCCGGCGAGAGGCCGATTAACTGTTTGGCGGACAGCCCCAAACGCCCCAGCGCTTCCTGGGCCGACTCCGTGCCGCTGGCCGCGTCGGCGACCGTCTGCTGCATGCGGCGAATGCCGGTCTCCAGAGTCCCGACGTCCGTACCCGACAGGTTGGCCGCATGGCCGAGTTCTGAAACCGCCTCAGTGGAAAGTCCGGTGCGTGCCGCCATCTTCTGCACGGCGTCGCCCGCGTCGGAGAATTGCTTCACGGCGGCGGCCAGCGGGCCGAGAATCGCCGCGCTCGCGCCGGCCAACCCCGCACCGATTCCGCTGGTCACGGCGGCGAACGACCGCAGACGGGCCGCGGCGCGGTTGAGTCCCGCTTGCAGCTTGTCCCGCAGCGTGATATCGACGAACGCCTTTCCCGCGCGGACTTCCTTTCCGGCCATGCGCTACCCTCCTACGCTGCCGGCCCAGGCGTCCGGGATGTGGTCTTTCTCCGCTTCGAGGGCCGGACCCATGAAGGGCCGTTCGGGATACTTGGCAGCGCGGACGCGGACGGGCTGACCCGAGCGCACGCGACGCACGCCGGATCGCCAGTTCTTGCCGACCTTGGCCTCGCGAATCTTCACCGTCGCGCCAAACTCGTGGACCTGCGGCACGGTCGCGTCGCCGAGGTCAGGTCCGAGCAGCGTCTTCTGATTCAGCTTCACCGGTCCGACGACGAGCGATTCCGATTGCGGCTCGTAGGCGAAGAGGATGTTTTTCAGCGTGGCGACGCTGCTGGTCGAATGAACGCTCGGCGGCTGGCCCGGCTGCGACGACTTTTTGCGACGCCGTAGGCTCGAGCGTGCCCCACGGCGGATGAAAGCGCCGGCTTTCGACAGAGCCTTGCGGTTCGCCTTGGACATGCGGGACCGGACTGCCTTCTTGTCGAAGAAGAAGTCCTTCATCCGCATCGTCATGGCGAACTGCTGAGCCATCGTTTAAGCCTTCCTCTCGAACAGTGGTTTGAGCTTCCGCAAGTTCTGCGGCGTCAAGCGAATCCCCGACGCTCGCCGCACCAGCGCTCGCAGGTCGGCCGGCAGAAAGTCGGCCAGATCGAACGGGCGACGCATCCGCTTGGGATCGCGATGGCAGTTGGCCACCAGCGCCATGAGATTGGCGGTGTGGCACCACTGGTCGCGACGCCGCGCGGCGTGCATCCAATGCAGCTCGCGGAGCGTCAGGGGGCCGGGATCGACGCCGAGGATTCCGGCGAGTTCCCAGACGTATTTCCATAGGTCGGCTGATGAACAACTGCGTCGCCGGGCTGCCGTTCCACGTCCCGATTCGAGGTCGGCGTCCCCAGGGAAAAGCTGCGCAGCCGTTGGTCGATCTCGTCGCTGGCCTTCCGGATCGCTCCCGTGATCGCTTGTTCGATGAGTGGCGAGTCGAGCTTGTCGGTCGCCATGCGGACTGCCTCGTCCCGCGTCCGCTTCGTCGCCGCCCACAGCCGTTGGAGGACCGCTCGGCGGTCCTTCGGGAAAAAATCGGTGATCCCCCGCACCAGCGCGGCGGCCGCCGTTTCGATGGTGTCGCCCACCAGGAGTTCGCCGAACGCCTCGTCGCCGACGTTCCGCTCGTCCGCCTGCGGCTTGCAGACCGCATACAGCGTGTTGACCAGCAGCACGGGGTCGTCGGCCAGACGCGGCAACAACTCGCCATCGAACACGTCCAGCAGGTTGACGCCGACGAGGTCTTTCGCGCGGCGGATGGCGTTGACGTTGATCGCCGTGGACCAGGTGCGCCCTTCGGCGTCGGTCCAGATGGCGGATTCATTCGCGTTCTGGCTCATCGAGGTTTCCTTCCCACTCGTCATCGGTAAACGGATCAGGATCGACCGTCTCGGCCCGCTCGAGCAGCCATCGCAGGTCGGCGACGCGAATGGCGACGAAACCATCGTCCTTGGAATGCGTGAGGCCCCGTCGCAGGGCGTCGATTCGTGCTTGGTCGTCGGGCATTACGGCACCTCGTACCAATCGGGCTCGACCAGCGAGCCGCCTTCTTCCTTGTAGGTGGGCTTCACGGTGAACTCGTACTCGGCGGCGTTTTCCAGTTCCTGCGTCAGGTTCATCGAGATGACCTCGCAGAACGCCCGCGGGCCTTGCGCTCCGCTCTCGGTGATGTCCGCATCCAGCACGGCGAACTCCAGCGGCGTGTCGTTGATGTAGGCGTCCAGCAACGCGTCGAAAACGGTGTCCGCGCCTTGCTTGTGCCGGTAGGTGAAGCTGATCTCCAGTTCCTTGAGCGCTCCCTTGGTCAGCTTCCAACCGGTGAAGCGGGCCGAGACATCCGCCTCGCCCTTGCCAAGGTTGGCCGAGACATTGATCGCGCTTTTGACTTCGGTCCACGTCGGTGCGGCGTGCGTCGCGCCGTTCAGATACAGCTTGCAGTCCTTGCCGACGACAGGTGCTTCGGTGAGTGGCATGTTCGGTCTCCTTCGTTAAGCGGCTTGTCGCCAGCCGCGGAATGTCAACGTCACGACGCTGGTGAACTGACGCAGCTTCTGCAGGTGTTCCTGCAGGTACAGGATGCGGACGGTGGGCGAGATCAACGTCGCGCCCGCCGCCTGCTTGCCGAACAGAAAGTGGTCGGCGATCTCCTGGGTCAGCAGCATCAGCGGATCAAGTTCCGTGTTGTCGATGTTCGGTGGTTTCTTCTGGATGCCGATGTCGATGGCGTAGTCGTGCGTCGATTGGTTTCGCGTATCAAGTTTGCCGTCGTCTTCCTTGGGCACCACGGTCACCTTCAGCTCATTCATCTCCTGCAAGTCGAACGTCGGGAGGAAACCTCGCTCAGCCGTGACCGGCTGGCTGAACGTCGCAGCATTCAGTTCGGTCACAATCGCGTTGGCCACGTCGATGATGTCGGCTTGAGGCATTGCTTACGCGCTCATTGTTTGTTTTCCATCGCCGCTCGAATCCAATTCACGTCGGTCCTAATCTCGATGAGCGTGTCGTGATCAATGCGTTGTTGTTCGGCCAGACGCTCCAAATCGAGATGCTGCTCTCGAAGCTGGTACTGAGCCGTGCTCCACGCTGCGGCAACGCCCATCAACGGCAGCAGCAACGAAACGACTAGTGCCAGATACCTGAGCACCTTCGAGAATCCGTTTCCTTTGCCGTTGTCATCCGAGTTCATGGCTATTCCGTGCCGACGTGCTTGGTGTGAATCCTCAGCAACTTGCGGAAGGCGTCGCTATATCGGTAATGCGGCTCGGTGCCGGGAGACATCACCTCGTACACGAACGTCGTTCCGCCCTGTGTTTCGCGGATGCGGTCTCCAGCGACCGGCAGCATGGGCGCGCCACCCAGTTGCAGATCCGCCGCGTGGATCAGGTAGTCGCGAGAATGAATCCGCACGACAACGCCCGATCCGTCGTCGAGTTCAAATTCCGTCTTCCCAATGGTCGCCTTAACCGGCACCTGCTCCGCGCCACGCTCGTACACGACCTCGACGGACGCATACGTCTTCATCTTGTCCACGAGCCACGACGAGCCGGTTTCAAGCAGGTTGGTCACGATGCATCTCCTATTGGCTCAAACGGACACGAACCGTCGCGTCCGCATCGGCAGCATTCGCAACCGCCTTGCCCATCAGCTTGTTCGCGCCGCCGCCGTCGGTTGCCACCGCGACGTCGTTGGTGTCGTCCCAATACACCTTGTCGCCGGTCGAAAACGTCACGCCGCCGCCAGCCTCCTTGGCCACGTCGTAGACGCCTTCGACGGCCAACGCTCCGGGCTTGCTCGCGGCGATGTCGCCCTTGGCGATGCCGACCAGGTCGCCTTGCACAACCACATCGCCGGCGGTGATGGCACTGCCGGGGGTGTGGTCGATGTAATGTCCGTCGTGGATGAACTGTGCTTGTGCCATGTGGATTTACTCCTTGGTTTGCGTTGCTTAGGCCGCGCCCTTGCTCTTGATGCCAGCCAGGTACTCGGCCAGATCGACGCCGAAATCGTGGTAGCCGCGGAACTGCACACCGAGTTGGTTGAAGTCCGCCTCAGCCACGTCGACCGTCGGGTTCTGCTGGCCGTTGAGGAACGACACGACGACCGCCGCCAGGTTGCGCGGAGCGCGGAACAGATACCACGCCGTCGTGCTGTTGCCGGTGAAATCCGCATCGCTGAGCCAATCGCAGACGACCGGCCGGTACTTGCCGGCGTGAATGTTGGCGTCGGGGATCGTCTCGGCCGTCGCCGCGCCGCCGCTGTTGACGGTCGTGCTCTGGTACAGCCGCTGGGAGATGAACTCCAGTTCGGGCGGCACGAGCAGGATTTCCGGCCGGCCACCGACCACTCGCTTCTTGCCGTCGGTCGTCGGCGTTCGCAGCTTGCGGAAGGCGGTGATGCCTTTCTGCAAGCCGGTCCCGTCGACTCCCAGTGCCGAATCCGCGCCGGTGATGTAGTTGCCGCGTCCGGACGTGAAGAAGGACGAGTTGTCCATGAATCGCGACCAGAAGACGTTGTTCAGCTTCTTGGCCGCTCCCGCACCGACGCGAGTTCGCAGGTCGTCCAGCGCGCTCAGGTCGTCGTTGATGATGTCGACCCGGTCGAGGCTGAACATCTTCGCGTAGGTCCGCACCTGCCGCGTGTACGACTCTTCGCTGACCTTGCCGTGCTTGATCTCGCCGTGCTTCGGGAGTTCCTCGTACTCCATGTCGTCCAGCAAGCGATAGCTGGTGACCTCTTTGAAGTCGCTGACCGACTTCACCGTCGCGATCTCGCGCCACGTCTGGTCCTCTTCGGTGTAGCCGACGAGCAACTCCTTGTTCGCGAGGTTTTGTAGGATGCCCGGCAGGCGGAGCGTCGAGAACGACGCCTGCAACGTGCGTGGCGGGAAGGCGTAGGACAGCACTTCGCGGATGTTGCCGGAGTGAATCGTTTCACCGGGCCGCGCCGCGTAGCCGTTGGCTGCCGCCGCCATCATGAACAATTGCTGGAAGCCAAGATTGCGGTACTGCCGATCCGCTGCCTCCAGCACTTCCGGCTTGAACCGCCGCTCGACGTCGGCGTGCTTACGCGACAGGGACAATGCCGCTTCGATCACGTCGGAGGCAACCAGCTTGCTGTCGCCACAGCCATGAATGGCGGGAGCCTTGGGGCGTTCCTCGCGGATCACAGCCAGTTCGGCCTTGGTCGCGTCCCAGCCTTCGCTGATCGCCTTGGCCTCGATGTCGGCATGCCGGCCTGCACAGATCTTCCGGATCGATGCCACGCGCGCGGTCTCGGCCGCCAACTCCGCACGCAAGTCTGCCACGGCGGATGCGGTCACGTCCTTGCCCGCCGTCGCTGCCTGGCGATTCGTGTCGTCCGACTGAGCGTCGAACATCGCCTGCAGGCTGGCGGTCTGCTTTTCGTCCAGATCGTCCGCCACAAAACCCTGGGCCTCGAGCCATTGCGTGAATTCCATGTCTCTCTTCTCCTTCGATGGGCTGGCGGCCTGGGCCGCGATGTTGACGCTCGTGCTGCTGTCGGCCCCGTTGGGAACGATGGCCACATGTTTGAGCCGTGCGCGTCGCACCAACAGAAAGCTGGAGGTTTCGGCGCGGACGGTTCGACCGTTGACGACCACTTGGCGACCCTTGGCGATCCGCTCCGTATCGAGCGGCTCCGCGCCGACGCTGGCTTGGAGCGGCACTCCATCGCGATGCAGGTCGATGACCCGCAGCGCCAGTTCGTTGGTTCGCGACAACGTGCCTTCGACCGACAACCGGCCATCGGCGCGAGTCGGCGTGCCGCTGCCGAGCACGGCGTTGATGCGGTTCTCGTGATCGGCCAGCAGAGGCACGCGGTCGGCGGCTTCGATCCCTTCCACGTCGATGACCACCGGTCCGAAACCGGCCACGTTCATCAGTCCGCCGCCGTAGGCCGCGACGTGAATGCGGGCGGGCTGGGAATCGCCGTCACCCGCCTCCAGGTTCACTTCGACGGGACTGACCAACCGCAGTTCGTTTTCGCTATGCGGCATTGGCGACCTCCGTTTGGTCTTCGGCGGGCTCGTCGTCCGGTTCCGCATCCGGCTCGTCGTCCGGTTCGCCTTCGGGCGCTGCAACGGGCTGTGCCGCCGCCGTGATGCCGAGTTCCTTCAAGAGCGCGATCTCCTTGGCCCGCTGCCGCAGTTGCTCTTCCCAGTCGAGTCCGCGACGGGCGTATTCCTCGGCCAGGGTTGTTGTGTGATTGGTTAGTCGCGTGGCCTGCGCCGTTGCTTCCTTGGCAGGATCGACATGCTCATTTCCGTCCCAGAACCATTGGTGCTCCCATGTGCCAATCGGCGGGAGGCCTTCCGGCAAGAGGCCGGGAATCAGCGCCGCTTCGTCGAGCCAGGCGGCGAGGATGCGATCCAGAACAATGCACTCCAGGTGCGACTGTTCGACGCGAATCGCCTTGAAGTAGGTCTGGTGGTCGAGGCGACCGGAGGCATAGTTGTAACCCGACGAATCGGCCCGCGCGACGTTCGCCGGCATGTTCAGGCAGCGGGCAATCTCGTTGAGGATTTCACGTTTGAACTCGCCATACGTGGTCGAAGGCTGTTCCGCCTCCATCTGGCTCATCTTCCACCCGCCCGGCATTGTTAGCAGCGCTCGCTTCTCCAGTTCGATCGGCTCGAACGGTTCGGCCGCGTCGGCTTCGCCGTTGGCGGGCGCATCGGTGTAGAGAATGCCCGCGAAGTCGGCGGCCGTTTCCGCAGCCGCGAGCACCGCCAGCGTGAACCGACGAAGCTGTGCGAACAGCGGCAGGGCCGGCATGATGTCGGGGATGCCGCGAGCCTGTCCCGGCCGATCCGTGCGGAACCAGTGGATCACCGACTCGGCGGGCAGACGTTCGTAGTCGCTCGGCAACATCGCAAAGCCGAACCGGTTGTCACCGGGATGTTGTTTCAGGACGTGGTACTCGACGGGGTTCCCGGCCTCGTCGAACACGATGCCGTCGATGTTCCGTTCGAGCGGATTCAAATCCGGCGTAGTGACCTGGTCCGCCTCGATGAGTTTCAGGTCGAGCGTGACCTGCGTGGCCAGTCGCGGGTTGCTGGTGAGGACGGCGAACGCCTCACCATCTTCCGCCCGCGCGAGTCGCATGGTGCGAAGTTTCTCGGCGAGGCCGATCGCTTTCGCCCAACGCCCAAATTCGTGTTCGATCCGGTTGTTGGCGTCGGCGTTGGTGGTCAGTAGCTGCAATCGCGGCCCAGTTCCGACCACGTCATGTCCCAGCGTCAATACGATGCCGCGAGCGTAACTGTTGTTCGCGACCTCGTACCGAGCGCGGTTTCGCAGCACGCGCCGCACGTCGGGGCTATTCGCCGCGTTGGCCGAGAGTCCATCGGCGTTCGCCCAATGTCGGCGATTGTCGTCGCTGGTCGACGCCGCGTCGTAGCGGGCGCGAACAAGACGCAACGTCCGACCGCTGGTTGGACGCGTCGACTTCGCGGCGAACAGATTGGCAAGCCAGTTGAACACGATTCAGTCGGCTCCCGGCGGAACGAACTTGTTAAACACGAGGCCACGACGCGGCGACTTGGTCGCTTCCTTCGAGGCCAGGTACTTGTCGGCGACGATCTGGTCAGGGAGCTTGTGCTGCTCCATCGACCCCGCATCGCCCGCCGCCTTCGCCGGCCCTTGAGCGTTCTCCCGAATCGCGTCTTCGAGGTTCTCGGCCATCGGTTGCGAACTCCGGAACGGCACCCAGCGAAGGGCTGCACCACTGGCCCTCCCTTAGTTACCTATGCCGTTTCGCGGAGACGCTGCGCGCTGAGAAGGAAGAATTCGGCAAGATTGCTACCGGTAGCAATCTCACCGCGCGTCGGGCTGCGGAGGCGCTTCGTAGGTGACGATCCTGCGACCGCAGTGCCGGCACATCTTGCGACGGCGAATGCGACCGTCGCGCAGCGGTTCGGTGTTGGTCGTGTAGAAGTGCCGGCAGCCGCACTTGGGACATTCGATTCCGCGAGGAACCCGTTTCGCTGCTGGTTGCTTCATCGCCGACGCCTCCGTTGCAGTTCGGCGAAGCTCACTCGTTGGCGTTTGTCGATTGCCTGACCACCGGTCCCATCCAGCACAGCGCCCTGGATCGAGGCCGCGACGGCACAACCCACGAGACAGTCGAACCAGTGGTTGTCCCCGCGTTCCGGACGCAACTTCCATTCATCGACGGTTCGCCCGCGGCCCTCCGTCTTCACGCGGTATTCGGAGGTGAGATGCTCGGCGAGCAGACGATGCGGTTCGGGACCGTCGCCGAACAGCGAGAGGCAGCCACGGTCGCCCATCGCCACGGCGAGCCGAGCGTGGACGAACGACTTCCAGAAGTTGGTGTCGTAAACGACGTGCCGAACGGCTCGCTTGCCGGCCACGTTGGGCATCCGCCAGTTGTGACCGACGCGGTCGCCCGGCCGGCGCTTGTATTCGGAGAACGGTTGACTAGACGCGCCGACGAACCGTCCGTGGCTCGGCATGACGACGCCGGCCCGCAACGACTGGCGACAGAACTGGTACACGACATCGGTCGATGAGCCCCAGTTGGCGTCGACGAGGCAGCGTTCAATCCGCAATACCGCGCCGTCGTCCCGCCGCCAATCGCGACCGAGGTAGTCGGTCGTCAGTTGTTCGAGACCGGCGTAGATCGACCCTTCCAAACCGCTGGCCTTCGTTGCAATCGTCAGCGTGAGGCGGGCGTCGCGGAGCGTGAAATACGGCCGGCGCTGGTCGGGACACGTGCCGTAATCGATCAGGTAGCCCGTGAAGTCGTCCTCCCAAGCCGCGACGACGAAGAACAGCAGATTGGCCTGCACGTCGATGAACATCGTCAGATGGTTGGCAGCAATCGGAATGTCACCCCGCCCCATCCGATTGTTCTTGCCGGCGATCTGGTCGGCCGTCAGTTCATCGGTCCCGGCCGTTTCCTCGGGCAACGGTTCGTTCTGGTATTCGGCGAAGAACGCGGCCTCGTCCTGAAGCTTCAGGTTCATGGCGTGCTGGATCGCCGATACTTCGTCGTGGTTGAACCGTTCGGGCCAGGCGATCACTGCGCCGGCGTCCATCGCCTCGCGATCGGCGACGTACAGTTCCGTGGCCAGCCGGATGTCACCATGCAGCCGAAGGCTTTCGGCACGCAACTCGCCGTAGCGTTGCCACTTCTTCTCGTCGGCGGGAAACGAGTAGACCATCTTCGTCCGCTCGCCGTTCCATTCGGGATGCTTTTCGCGGGAGAGGATGTTGTCGGCCATGTCACTTGGGCGGATCACCGTGCAGGGCATGATCCCGGAGATCTTCTTGCCGGGACCGGCGAGGCCCAGGATCGCGCCGGCCAGGATGCTTTCGCGCGTGGCGCACTGCGAGAGCGAACGCGCCGATTCATCGGTCTGCGGGTCGTCGATCACGACGAGCGACGGGCGAACCGTCTGGCCGTCCGACCGTTTGTACTTCATGCCGCGAATACGCCCGGTGATACCGGCGACTTTGATGATCGCGCCGCTGGCGGTACTCCCCGGCATCGTAGGCAGCACGACCTCGCGGGCCGTCCAGCCGATGTGCGTTCGCTCGCCTTTGTAGAGCTGGCCGCTGCAGCGGTTCGCAATGCCGTCGAGGCATTGGATCGGGTACACGACTTCGGGATAGTCCTCCAGCAACAGCTCGTTGCCGTCCAACTCCATCTTGATCGAATCGAGCATGTCCATCGCGTGGCCTTCGTCCGAACCGATCAGGCAGACGAACTCGTGGTGGCCGTTGAGCACGGCCCAGATGCAGGCGCATTCACAGATGGTCGTCTTGCCCGAACCGCGGGGCATCGCCATCGCAAACAAGCCGCCGCGTAGCACCGCCTGCTCGATCTTGGCGATCACCTTCAAATGGTCCGGCGACCAAGGCAGGTGAAACGTCAGCGGGAAGTACGACTCGCAGAAGAAGCGGAAGTCAGTTGCCGCCCGCGCCTTGCGGTCGCCTTTAACGACCTCCGGCAACTCGCCGATGTCCCGACCGGCGATGGCCAAGGCAACGTTCCGAGCCCGAGCACGTTCTTTGAGTGTCTCGTAGGGATCGCCGTCGGCTTCGGGTTGCGGCGCGTGTCGCACTTCAATGAGTTTCGCCGTGAACCGCAACAGATCGACGTGCTGACCGTTGCCGATCTGAAGTCCGAACCGTGAGCGCAATCGGTAAATCTGTCGCTCGTTGGTGACCTCGCCCAGCGGTGTCGAGTTCAACAAACGGCACAGTTCGCTCGGTCGCAGTTTTCGCGGGTCAGTCGCCACGTCGTTCTCCCGCGCTGCGTCCCATCTCGCGAACGAGCCACGCTGCGTAATGCACGAGGTTCAAGGTTCCGTCCTGGTTCCGCGGCGCGCCGGCTTCCAGGTCGGCGGCGATCTGTTCCGCCGGCACGCGGACCTTGGCCGCCGCCGAAAGCAGCTTCGCGGCCTGCTCGACCGAAAGCCGATTGGGGTCCAGCGGCGTTTTCTCGCCGTTCATGGTTGCCCCCCTTTCGCCAACACTCGCCACGTGGGCCAACCCGTGGCCACGTCGCGTACCGGACGGGCGCTGGGCGTCGCGTGGGGCCAATGGCGTCGTCCGACGCGACACGTGGACAACGGGGCGACGCCAAGTCGCAGTTTGCCCCGTTTCACAGCCGGGAAAACCTGCTGAATTCCGGCGGAATCGGTCCAAACAACGCTTGCTGTGTTTCGCCCCGCATGGCTGATGTGTGACTGTCCGAACGCGATTCCCAAACGCCAAACCGAAGGAGAACACGCATGAACGCCAACCGAAAGAAGAAGCCGAACCTGACGGCCGAGGCCGCTTACGAGAACGCCCACCTGGTCGCCCAAGACCTGGTGGAACGCATCCGCGAGTTGCTGTTCGACCTGCCCGCGCCGGGCAATGACGAGCACCCGATCAACTGGGCGGACGTCGGCAGCGTCAACGAAGTCAACAACCGCCTCTCGGCAATCGTCGCCTTTCTCGACGGGACCGAAGAGTAACCACCAACCACGAAAGGAGCCCCAACCATGACCATCGACGAATTGATCGAACGCCTGGAAGACTATCGCGACGAGATCGGCGGCGACGCCGAGGTGCGTCTGATGACGCAGAGCAATTGGCCCTTCGAGAACAGCATCTTCGGATTGGCGTCGGGCCAAGAGATCAACGACGCGGCCGACGATGACGACCCGAACGACGACGGCGATGTAGACGCGGACCAAGTGGTCTACATCTGCGAAGGCGAACAACTCTGCTACGGGACCAAGCGGGCCTGGCAGGCCGCCCACTAAAGCCGAAACGCTGGCCGGCACTAGCCGGCAGGCGTCGCGGTGGGTGGTTCCCGCCGCCTGATGATGGCAGCCGAACCATCGCGAACGATTTCCACAAGGAGCCAGCTCATGGCAACGAAGAAGACCAACAAGAAGGCCGCCGCCCCGAAGACGACCAAGACCGCGAAGGCGAAGAAGGCCGCTCCGGCGAAGGCGGCTCGCACCGCGACCACCAGCGCCAATGGGGAAGCGAAGGAGAAGAAGCTCAGCGCGATCGACGCCGCCGCGAAGGTGCTGGCGGAATCCAAGACCGCGATGAACGCGAAGGAGATGATCGAGGCGATGGCCGCCAAGAACCTCTGGACCAGCCCCGGCGGCAAGACGCCGCACCAGACGCTTTACGCCGCGATCATTCGCGAGCTGTCCACCAAGGGGAACGACGCCCGCTTCAAGAAGACCGAGCGGGGCAAGTTCACCGCCAATGGCTAACGCCCGCGACGGGTTCCGCCTCAACGCCCCCGGTTCGCCACCGTGGGGCGTTTTCTCGTTGGTGGCGTCGTTGGCCAACCCGCGGGCCCGGCCGCGACGTGGGCCAACCGTGGCGACGACGGGCGGCAACGGGCGGGCCGCGTCCAACCCGCCGCGACCAACGCCAGCCGAATGCCTCGTGGCGTGGTTGTCTTTCGCAACCAAGATTTTGCCGCCGCCCCCCTTGATGTTTTTTTGCCCGCACTGCTCATCAAGTCGAATGCGGTGCCCGCCGGCGTTCGACGGGCCGCGACGCGAATTCCAGGAGAACGAATGATGCGATACCGAATTGAATTGGCCGACGACTTGATGCACGTCCTCGACGAGGACGGCAACGGCTACGACGCCATCGTCATCCGTCGCGACAACGCGAAGGACGCCGAAGCGAAGATCGACGAGTGGGCGGCCGAATACAAGATCGACCCGCGACTCGCCAAACGCGAACTGCGGGATTTGATCCGCCGGATGTGATGGATTGGCGATCAATGCGCGTCCCCCTCGACCCCGGCCTCGGCTGGGGTCTTCTCGTTGGCGGCGATCCGCTCGGCCTGCTTGCCGGTGAACTTCTCGAACCGCTGCACGATCACGTCGCAGTACAGCGGATCGAGTTCCATCAAGAACGACCGCCGCCCGGTCTGTTCGGCGGCGATGAGCGTGCTTCCCGACCCGCCGAACAGATCGATCACGTTCTCGCCGGCACGCGAGGAACACTGCATCGCCCGAACGGCAAGCTCGACGGGCTTCTCGGTGAGGTGAACCATGTTCTGCGGGTTCACCTTCTTGACGTGCCACAGGTCGAGCGCGTTGTTTGGCCCGAAGAAATCGTGCCCCGCGCCTTCCTTCCAGCCGTAGAACGCCAGCTCGAAGCACCCCATGAAATCCTTGCGGGTCAAGACAGGATGCTGCTTGTCCCACACGATGCCTTGCGAAAAGTAGAGCCCGTGCTTCTTGAGGAACGGCGGATAGTTGCCGAGGTTCGCATACCCGCCCCACACATAGAACGAGCGACCAGACAACAGCACGCGGGACAGATTGCCGAACCAGGCATCGAGCAGCCGGTCGAATTCGCCGTCGCTCACGAAGTCGTTGGCCAGCGGCCGGTCCTTGGCCCGCAGCTTCTTGCCGGTCGGTTTCGACTTCTCCGGGTGCCGCGCCAGGTCAAGCCCCTGGTGATGCATCTTGCCGGAGATCTTCGTCTTGCCGCGGGCGATATCGAACGCGGCGTTTCCCTGGCCGGCCTTCAGCTTCTTCGCCGCCGCGTCGTTGCTGAACGAACTGAGTCCGGCCGCGATGGCGTTGTTGCTGCGCGGCTCGACGCGGACGTTGTACGGCGGATCGGTGTTCACGAGGTGAATCACAGCGCCGTCGAGCAGCCGGTCGACGTCCTCCGGCTTGCTTGAATCGCCACAGAGCAGACGGTGCTCACCGAGAATCCACAAGTCGCCGGGCTGAGTGGTCGCCTCGTCCGGCGGCTCGGGGATGTCGTCCGGATCGACGAGCCCCTCCCGCACGTCCTCGCCGAGCAGCTTGGCCAGCTCGTCGGCGTCGAAACCGAGCAACCCCAAGTCGTAGTTGGCCGCCTGCAACTCGCCCAACTCGATCGGCAGCAAGTCGTAATTCCACTCGGCCAGCGATGCCGTCTGGTTGTCCGCGATCCGATACGCCTTAATCTGTTCCGGCGACAGATCCTTGGCGACATGGACCGGCACCTTTTCCAGACCCAGCTTCTGCGCTGCCTTCCACCGCGTGTGCCCGCAGATGATGACGCCTTCCGCATCGACCACGATGGGCTGGCGAAACCCGAACTCGCGGAGCGACGCGGCGACGGCATCCACGGCGTCATCGTTGATCCGCGGGTTGTTCGGGTACGGCTTGATTTCCGACAGCGGGCGAAGTTCGATCTTCATGGCGACATCCTTGGCGAAAAGGGTTGAACGAAAACAACAGGCAGACGATCACGACGAACCAGACAAGGTTCCAAAAGAACCGCTCCAGCCCGCGGGCCGTCGGGACGACGACTGTCTTCCAAAACTGCTCGCGATCCGGATTGGCGTTGCTCGATTCAGGCATGGGAATCCTCCTTGGTGACGTTCGGACTACGAAAACAAACTCTGTCTAACTTTGCGACTGTTCCCGCGGGCCTCAGCTTGCCCAGACCGCCGGGAAGGAACCATGCGGCGGAATCCTTCACGGAAATCAATCCCGCCACCCCCTCTCTCACGCGTATGCGCGGACATGACGCACGCGCGGGTGGGTGCGTGAACGCGTGAAGGATTAATAGAGAAGAGAGAGATATATCTATTATTTAAGGACTTACGCCCTTCCGAATCCTTCACGAATCCTTCACCGCACGACCGGAAGGATTGAGAAGCATTTCGGTCCCAACGTGGCAACTTGGGCTGTTTGCCGTGGCAATCCTTCACACCGCGTGAAGGATTCGGAAGGATTCGGGCGCTATTCATGTGAGGCGGTATCCTGTGGCGGTCTTGGTTCGGGTGGAAATCGAAACGGGCACGATGTCCCCTTGCTGGACCAGCGTGACGATGATCTGGTCGAAGTCGGCTGCCTTGCACCGCATGGCGCGGAGCAGGTGTTGCCGCTGCATTTGCTGATCGGGCGCTTCGCGCAGCTTGCGGAGCAGCTTCAGGCACTCGGCGTGAAACGGGTTCTCGGCCACGTGGTTGTGGGCCATGAACAACATCCGCCGCGTCTGGTGCAGCACGAAGTCGGTGGCCCAGCGCACCGCCGGCACGTCGATCCGCGGCGACTCGTGGCTGGCGCTCACGGCATAGAGCAAGGCCAGCTTGCGAATCTGCTCGGGCACGCGGCCCCAGACGGTCGTGCCTACCGGATCGCCGCGAGCTTCGGCCGTACCATATTCGGACTCCGACGCTCGCCGAGCTTCGGTAAGCAGCGTGCGGGCGTCGTCGTCGGCCTCGACCACGCGCGGTTGCGGATGCCACTGTTCGAGGTTGCCGGTGCCGGGACTGAATTCCGACCACCAGCGGGCCGTGTCGATGATGCTGGCCGGCGGATCGATGATGCCCGGTTCCTGGCCTTCGCTGCGCGGCCCGCTTTCGACAATCAGCATGCGGGCGAAGAATCCGTTGGTGAGCATCCGCTCCGAAAGCGCCAGGTAATAATGTGTCGGGATCGCGGTGCCGTAGACGATCAGGCAGGGCTGGTCGATCACGCCGGGCGGTTCTTTGCCGGCCTTGCGGCGCATCGGGTAGATGCTGTTGGCGGCCGAGTACATCGTGAGTAGCGTGCCCATGATGTTTTCGTGCCGCGCGTCCTGGGCCTTGTTGATCGACTGCAGCAGGCCGTCGATTTCGTCCGTCTGGAATAGCATGGCCGGGGTGCCGAAGAGCGCGTCCTGGATTCCTTCGCCGGAGGCGAACTTCTCGCCCAGCGCCGAGACCATGCCGATGCGATGCATGACGGCCGTGTTCACCTTCCGGGGCCAGTCCTTGCCGACTGACGAGTACGCCAGCGCCAGGATGTAGAAGTTCGTTCGGTTGTCGGCCGGATCGCGGACCTTGCGGCCGGCGAGCACTGCCTGCAAGGCGACTGCCCCGCAGAACGCCAGCGGCACGTTCGGGTAGGGCGCGGTCGCCAGGCAATGGTCCATCACCTCGGAGACGAACCCCGGAATGCGGAGCATCTCCACGGGCATCGGACCGGGATCGACAAGCGACGGCTGGCGATTGCCTTCGTCGGCCGCCGGACGACACATGAAATGCGACAGGTCGACGGGCGCGTCGCCTCCATAACCCTCGGCCCGCAGCGCTGCGGCAGCGGCCGCGAAATCGCCGGCGTGCTCCAGTAGCGTGTAGACGGTGAACGGCGTGTAGGCGCGATCCGGCTCGAACGGCGCGGCGTTCGACGAAAAGACGTAGAACACGCCGTCGCGCAAACTGGCCGACCAGCCATCGGTTCGTCCAGGTCTGCGCCAGTATTCGTTCTCGCCAGCGCGGGCCAGCGTCCAGCCGTGGCGTTGCAACACGTCACGCACGTCGCCGCGCTGGGCGTAATCATCGCCGGGTCGCAACAGACCGGGGAGTGTTCCATTGACCGGCTCGGGTTCCGGAGCCGGAAGGTATTCGTTGAGTGACCAGGCCGCCGACAGCAGCGTCTCTCGCTCTTCGGCGGCGATGATCGGCAGGTCGGTCAGGGTGCCTTGCGTGAGGCAATAGCCGTCCGAAGGCGCACACAGAAAGATGCCGCCTTCGCCGCGGGACTCGATCAACGTGAGCAACACGGACCAGACGCCCTGCGACTGCCGTGGCCGAAACTCCTTGCCCGCGATGGTGACCGGTTCGCCGCTGGGAACGATCTGCTTTCGCTGGGCGAGTTTGATGTTGCCGCAAACTGGCGACTCGCAGCGATAGACGACGTGCCTGCCTCCCGACGGCGTGGTCTCGATGACCAGGCGGTCGAGCAGTTGGGGCGCGGCCTCGCACACCAACGTCCGCCACGCATCGAACGCTTCGCCGCCCAGATCGAAGTCGAGCATTTCGAGATTGCCGGAGACCGCGCCACCCACGAGGCACAGCGCCCGATGGTTGTTGGCGAACCAACCGCGCAGTTCGGCCTCGGTCGGCAAACGCTGCTGGTACGGCTTCCAACTGCGCAGGGCAACGCACTTGTGATCACCATCCCGTCGCGCGGGAAGGACGCTCAGCCCGTTGTGCAGGAAATTTCGAACGACGTCATAACTGATCATCCATGCCTCATGCGCTCTGCTCGTCAAAACGGAATCTCATCGGGGTCGTAGCCACAGAACGAGTCGGCTTCGATCGGCTCGGGCAGCGGGCCCAACTCGTAATCGGTGATCCGCTCGAAGTCGTCGCCGGCGACCGTGCGGACCGTGATGCCCAGCGTGCCCGCCACGCCGCCGCCTTGTGCGATTTCGACGGCGCGTTCGGCCGTGTCGGGGATGGGATCAGCAGAATGCCGCCGCCACCAGGCGACCGCCTTTTGCCGCGCGTAACCGTCGTGCTCGAAGCAGACCCACTCACTCTTGAATTCGTGCCAGCCGACGCGGTAGTCGACGCGCATCGTCTTGGGCGCGTCTTCGCTCGCGCCTCGCTTGGTGTGGACGCTGTAGTAGGTGTCCAGCACCTGATACTTGGTCGTCGTCACCTGCCCGGAAAGAATGCCGGCGTCGCTGGCCTTCGCGTCGTGCTTCTGCCGGTCTGGTGGCGGAAAGACGTAACCGCACTGCGGGCAGGTGGCGAAGCCGGCCGCGATCACCGCCTGGCACTCGGGACATTCCTTCGCCGGCGCTTCACCGTTGCCGCGATCTGCCGTAGTGACCTTGATGTCGTCGACCGGCCCGTGCCGCAGCACGTTTCCGCCGAAATCGAGGACCAGACAATTCTCTTTGCCGGGATGCAGGCGGAACCCGCGGCCGACCATCTGATAGTAAAGACCGGGAGACATCGTCGGGCGTACCAGGGCCACGCAGTCGATGTGCGGGGCATCGAAGCCGGTCGTGAGCACGTTGACGTTGCACAAATACTTCAGCTCGCCGCGTCGAAATCTCCCCAGCGTGGCGTCCCGTTCCTTCGTCGACGTGTCGCCCGTCACGAACCCGCATTCCACGCCATGTTTCGTCGCCAGCACGCGAACGATGTGCTCGCCGTGTTTGATGCCGCTGGCGAAGATCAACACCGCGTTGCGATCCGTGGCGTAGGCGACCGTTTCACCGCACGCCGCTTCGACGAGGCAGTCGTCGTCCATCAGGGCTTCCATCTCGTCGGCCACGAACTCGCCGCCGCGCACGTGGAGCTGTCCGAAGTCCGCCTTGTTGATGCCGGCCTTCGTGATGAGCGGACTCAGAAAGCCGCCGACGATCAGCTCGCGAACGCCGACCTCGTAACAGATCGTGTTGAGGAAACCATCGGGCGTGCAGATGGGACCGGTCTTGAGCCGAAACGGCGTCGCGGTGAATCCGATGATCCGCAGGTCGGGGTTGATAACCTTCGCATCCGCCAAAAACTGGCGATACATGCCTTCGCCTTCCAGCGGAACCAAATGGGCTTCATCGACCAGCACCAGGTCGAACCAATCGAGTTTGCAAGCGCGCTTGTAGACGCTTTGAATGCCGGCCACGATCACCGCGTGCGACGTGTCGCGGCGTTTGAGGCCGGCCGAGTAGATGCCGAATTCGACCTCGGGACAGACGGCCCGCAGCTTGTCGGCGGTCTGCTCGAGCAGTTCCTTCACGTGCGCCAGGATCAAGACGCGGCCGTTCCATTGGCCGCCGGCATCCTTGCAGATGGTCGCCATGATGGGCGTCTTGCCGCCGGCGGTCGGCACCACGGCGCACGGGTTATCGTCCCGGCATCGCAGGTGGTCATATACGGCGTCGACGCATTCGCGTTGATACGGTCGCAGTTGCATCATGATTTGCTTCGCGTCCCGATGACCTCGTCGGAAAACAGTTCGTTGATGACTTCTCCGTTGTGCCGCTTTACACCTCGTTCCTTCTGCAACTGCTCCTCGTTGATCGGAATGCGGGCATTGATTTGGGCGCAGCGCTTACAAATGCGATTGCCTGGCCCGGCCGAATCAAACAGCTTGCCGCACTTCAGGCACGAGCGTTGTTTGGCCTCCATGTCACTGGCCTCCCGACGATGTTGTGTGGTCGCCTACTCATCGCGATGGACGGCCAGACGCACATGGACCTTCCCTTCGGGCACGACGTGCCGCCGCTGGACCGTCAGTCGGGTAATCTGCGAGTCGTCGTAATACGCGCCTCCGTGGGCGAGCGCGTCGAGTAACGCCTTTTGAAGGTTGTCGATGTCGCGCCGCCGACGGTCGGGCGGAAACACGTCGATTACTAGTTCCAGCGGGCCGGCGATCGCATGGACGCCGCGTGCCGCAAGGATCGAGCAAACCGCTGCGCGGAATGCCCGACCCCCACGGCTGATGAGCGTCCTTGCTCCTACCCGCCGCCAGTAATGATTCAGCGACGGTGGATACGGCAGTTCCAGTTCGATCATCACGACGTCTTCCACGGCGGCGTGGTCTTGGCCGACGGACCGTTGCCCGCCGCAGGTACGGCCGGCGATTCCTTCTTCGCGTAACCCTTGACCTCGTTGACGATCTCGCCCGTGTCGGGTCGCTTCTTGCACCGCACGTTGATCACGAGCGGCAGGTTGTGCAGTTCGACGCTGTCGTTTGGCGAGAGCACGCCGATGGCCCGACAAATGGCGGACAGTTCGCCCTGGGCGATCTTTCGCGCCGTGTCGTTCGGGTTATCGAGATTGAGCCGCGCCCAAAGCAGGCGATTCCGGTACTCGCCGTCGATCACCTGAAACGTCAGTTGCAGGTAGCTGCCCGTGCCGGCCTTCGTCGGTTTCATTTCCGACTCGGTGATCACGGCCAAATACTTGCCGGCGGGGATCGGTTCGAAGTCGCTCGTCGGTTCCACGCTATTGGCGTCAAATCCACGCAGATCAGCCATTGGGTTGGGTTCCTTGTGCTTGTTGGTTGGAAAGGGCTTGCATGAAGTCTGGCCACGACAGGGGCAGCTCTTCGGTGATGCCGTAACGGTTCTTGGCGACGCAGGACGGGCCGCCGACGCACCGCAGAATCCGCTCGCCACCGTCCTTGCCGATGGCATGGGCGATGGTCCGCTTGCGGTTGAATCCGGCGTCTTCGGACTGCGTGCGGATGCGTCGCGTGGCGAACACCACTGCGTCGCACCATTCGCTGACGAGCGCCGCCGCGTGCTTGTGCAGGCGCGGTGAATAGCGGTCGTAGGGACTTGATTCCGGGTCTTCGAACCGCTCGATCTTCGAATGCGCGATCAGCAGCACGACCATGCCTCGCTGGCTTCGCAGCGCATTCAGGTGGGCGATGATTTCGCGCCAGAAGTTCAGCGCCAGCGTGTAGCCTTTGCTGTACCCACCGGCGACCTGTTCGATGGACGCCGCGTTGTGCTCGGCGCACAACTTGTCGAACACGAGTCGTTCCAGCCAATCGAGCGAATCGATCACGACCGTCTCGTAGTCGTGCTGTTCGTTTCGCAGATCGGCCAGCGCCGCGACGACCTGCTCGTAGCTGGTCGCCAGCGGAAACTTGTCGGTGTCGATCTCGTCCAACCCGTCTTCGGTTTGAATGAACACGGGCCTGGGCGTTTGCGAACCGAACGTGCTCTTGCCGATCCCTTCGGTGCCGTACAGCAGCACGCGCGGCGGCATGGCCTGCCGGCCGCGTTGAATCCTGGTGAGCGTGCTCACGCGGCAGCCTCCTTTCGTTGACGTTCCACGGACTGCACGGGCTCGACGCGGAAGGCGTCCTCGCCGAACTCGCGCAGCAACATGCCCAGGAACAGTTGCACAACGGTCGAGCCGACTTCCTGTGTGCCATCCATGAGAATGACCCGACGTGCGGCGTCGACGTGGTAACCAAATTCGAGCCGCACGCGGGCCATCCCGAAGAGACCTTCGGCGGCAAACGTCGCCAGTTGCAAAGTCATCTCGGCTTCGTCCAGGGGGACGTCAGACGAGAACGAAAAACGGAACACGCAAGCGGTCATAAGTGGTTTCCTTGAGTGGCGACTCGAACGTCCCTCCCTTGGTTACTTATGCCGTTTGCGCGTCCCGCTGCGCACTTCGCATCAAGTTTTCGTCAAACCCGAATTCACGAAGTGCTCTCGAATCGCTTCCATCGCGGCCTGCCGCTTGCGGCGCGAAAGGCCCAACTCCGCTTCCGTTTCGCTGCAATTGCGAGTGAGGAAAGAGCGACAGATTTCCTGCAACTCCGGCGGCAGGGTCGGGATGACGCTGGCGACATCCGCAACCAGTTCGAACAGTTGGGCGTCCGAAAGAGATGCGCCGCCGGTGCGGCGTTCGAGATCGAGCTGGCTGATCAGCCTGGCCAGCGGTTCGGGCGGCCCATCGGGCTGGGGCACCATTTCAGCCAGCGACTGCAATTCGGCGTCGCCCGCCGGATTGCGTTTTGCCCGCCCCTGGTCGCGCAGCAACATCGCCACCGCCGAATCGATGACGCGGGCGATGAACGTGTTGAGCGACGCGCGGCTCGGGTCGAAGTGCTGGACCTGCTCCAGCAAAAAGACGACCAAGCTCTGTTCGATGTCCGGCTGGTCGGACCGGCTGAAGCCGGGCCGGCGAACGATCTGCTTGGCCTTTACGCGAATCAAGGTCGCGTACTTGGTGACGATTTCCTTCGGATCAAGACCTGAGGACATAACTGCCTTCCTGCCGAAGGCAGCCACCACGGCGATCCGCTGTCGCACGTAGAAAAAACTGTGCTGTGGCCGTTCACTGGCCGCAGTTACCACACAGTCGTGCATCGCGTCCGCCGGGGTTTGTCCTCCGGCGGAAGCGGGGCGCCACAACTCATGTGGCAAAGCCACAAACCGTGTGGCACTTGAGAAATGCTGTGTTTGTGGCAGCGAAAGAGGCTTCCGCGCGCAGCGTCGCGCGGGAACGGCATACATAACCTAGGGGTGGACCCCTCATGCGTTTTCCGACTTTGCTCCCTGTGGAAATGGATGCCGATACATGTCGTCTGCTGCTCTTTTTCATCGCGATCCGACGCCCGTCGAGCGGCGTCGTCAGGTCGCCGCTGTCCTTGCCCAAGGGGTTATTCGCCACCGCGCCAACGCCGAACTGGCCGAATTGGGCGACTTCTCGCGACCTCGTAACCCAGGCCTTGAGGTTGTCTCGAAAACGAGGCTCTCTGTGTCCAAGGGTCTCGCCGACAACGGGCGAGACCCGGAATGCGAGGTGAACGATGGGCGAAACGCGTGAAAGTTGCCTGGCGGCGATTCTGGCCCGTGGACTGATGCGAGTTCGGCAGCGTGCCGAACTCACGGGCCATCCGATTCCGTCATGCGACGACCAACCCCAACCGACCGCCGCTAACGCGTCGCCCGCCGATCACCAATCGGTGGACCACGCAGCGGCGGTCAATGACGAAGGAGAGCAGCCATGAAGAAGAACGTGGCAGCCGAGGTGGCTCGGTTGGAAAGGATGTCGGTGAGCAATCTCGCCCGGCGCTTTGAGGAGCTGTTCGGCGAGGAGTGCCGCAGCCGGCACAAACGCTACCTGATCCGCCGCATCGCCTGGCGACTGCAGGCCAACGCCGAAGGCGGCCTGACCGAACGCGCCCGCCAGCGGGCCGAGGAGTTAGCCAACGATGCCGAGATTCGCGTCACTCCGCCGCGCGAGAAGAAGGCGAAGAACGACGCGACGCCGGCGGAAACGATCAAGATGGACGCAGGTCGCGATACACGCCTTCCGCCGCCGGGCAACTGGATCGAACGCGATTACAAGGGAAAAACCATTCGCGTGCTGGTCGTCGACGACGGGTTTGAATACGAGGGCGAGCGCTACCGTTCGCTCTCGGCCATCGCCAAGGCGGTCACGGGATCGCACATCAACGGCTTCTTGTTCTTTCGACTGCGGAGGAGCCCATGAGTCGCAAGAAGCAACAATCCACCGCGAAGACCATCCGCTGCGCTGTCTATACCCGCAAGTCTTGTGAAGAAGGCCTCGAGCTGGAGTTCAATTCCCTCGATGCCCAACGCGAGTCCGCCGAGGCGTTCATCGCCAGTCAACAGCACGAGGGCTGGACCTGCCTGTCCGATCACTACGACGACGGCGGGTTCTCCGGCGGCAACATGGACCGGCCCGCGCTCAATCGCCTGCTGGCGGACATCGCCGCCGGCAAGGTCGACTGCGTTGTCGTGTACAAGGTCGACCGACTCAGCCGCTCGCTGCTCGACTTCGCCAGGATCATGGAGACGTTCGACAAGCACGGTGTGTCGTTCGTTTCGGTCACGCAGCAATTCAACACGACCCATTCGATGGGCCGACTGACGCTCAACATCCTCTTGTCGTTCGCCCAGTTCGAGCGCGAGATCATCGGCGAACGCATCCGCGACAAGATCGCCGCCCAGCGCCGCAAGGGGAAATGGGCCGGGGGCGTCCCCGTCCTCGGCTACGACGTCGACCGTTCCAGCGCCAGCCCCAAGCTCGTCGTCAACGCCGAAGAGGCCGTTCGCGCGCGGCGGATTTTCAGCCTGTACCTCGAACTCGGTTCGCTCCTGCCCGTGGTCGAGGAACTGGGCCGGCGGGGCTGGTGCAACAAGTCGTGGAAGACGAAGAAGGGCTTGGCTCGCGGCGGCCGCCCGTTCGACAAGTGTTCGGTCTACGCGCTACTGACCAACCCGATCTACATCGGCAAGATCAGGCACAAAACCGACATATTCGCCGGCGAACACGAACCGATCATCGACACCGCCGTGTTCGACAAGGTGCAAGCCACGCTCCAAAGCAACGGACGCGGACGCGGCAACCACCTGATCAACAAATACGGTGCGCTGCTCAAGGGCCTGCTGTTCTGCGAGGCCTGCGGCCAGACGATGGTCCACACCTTCACGGGCCGGGGCTCGAAGCGCTACCGCTATTACACCTGCGGCAAGGCGATCAAGAACGGCTGGAACTCCTGCCCGACCAAGTCGCTCCCCGCCGGCGAGATCGAAGCCGCCGTCGTGGATCAGATTCGCTGCATTGCGCACGACGCCGAGTTGCGGGCCGAGGTTTTGCGGCAGGCCCGTTCCGTCGCCGACGACGAGTTGGCCGAACTGGCCACCCAGCAACAGCACCTGGAACGTCAACTGGCCCGCGACCACGCCGAGATTAGTCGGCTGGCCGTTTCACCCGATCCGAGCAGCGCCACGACCGCCCGTATTGCCGATCTGCACGTGCGGGTCTCGCGAGCCGAACAGCAGTTGGCCAACGTCCGCAACCGCACTGCCGAAATCCAGCGGCAACAAATCGACGCGGGCGATGTGGCCGCCGCCTTTGCCGATTTCGACAACGTCTGGAACGCCCTGAGTTCGCGCGAGAAGTCCCAGGTCGTTTCGCTGCTGGTCGCACGGATCGAGTTCGACGTGACCGACAGCACGATTTCCATTTCGTTCCACCCGTCGGCCATCAAAGCGCTGGCCCAGGGCAACATCGAGGACGCCGCATGATCACCGTCAAACGCAAAATCCAGATCACCCGTGAATCCCACGGCCGCCGCCGCATCGCCCAAGCCAAGAAGGAACCAAAACCCGTCGAAGCCGGCAGCATCCCCCGCATTTCCCGCCTGATGGCCATCGCCATTCGCCTCGAAGGCCTGCTGATTTCCGGCGAAGTCTGGGACGTAACCGAACTCGCTCGCCTGGGCCGCGTCACTCAGCCAAGAATGTCTCAAATCCTGAACTTGACGATGCTCGCCCCCGACATCCAGGAAGCCCTGCTCTTCCTGCCCCGCGTCACCGCCGGCAAGCCCACCATCCACGAGAAGATGCTCCGCCCGATCTCGGCCCAGGTCGACTGGGAAAAGCAGCGGGAAATGTGGGTGCAGCTAAGGCGGTCGCTGTGATGCGGCAGTGCGATTGCTATGGGATCTGAACTCGATCCGCGATAAAATGGGTAATCCGGGAGTAGGCGTACATCGAACCACGGACGGCGATGGAAAGAACCAATCATGTTGCAACGGCAAAGAGTTCTGCTTCACATTTTGAGGCGGGCAGACAAGGCAGTTACTCGTATTGAACTGACCAAATGGTGTTTTCTGCTCCGCCATGAGATGCCTTCGCAAGGTGGGGCGTCGTTCTTCGATTTCGTTCCCTATCAATACGGTCCCTTTTCGTTCTCCATGTATCAGGAGTTGGACAAGCTTGCGATCCAAAGCTACATCGAAACGCCTGATGACAAGACACTTGAATTGACAACTTTGGGAGATTCCGCAGCCACCGTCCCACCAGGTGTGGCCCACGATATCGACTCGCTTGTTGGCCGTTTTCGTAATGCGCCAATGAACCGCTTGCTCGACTACGTTTACAACCGGTTCCCGCAATACACGGTAAACAGCGTCCGGAAACAGTTGGCACAACGTCCGAAGGCAACGCCGAATGTCTACACTGCTGGCTACGAGAAGTGCAGCGTCGATCGGTTCCTGTCGTTGCTCGTGTCAAACGGAATTCGGCGGCTGATCGATGTGCGAATGAATCCGGTCGCACGGCGATATGGCTTTCACAAGAGCACATTGAAACGGCTGTGCGGCAAATTGGACATCGACTACCGGCACGTACCTGAACTTGGCATCCACTCCAGCCAACGTCAGAACTTGGCCACCGAAGAAGATTACGACACTCTATTCCAGGATTATCGGCGGACCACGCTCAAGAACGAGCAGGCCGCGATTGGTTTGGTTGTTGCGATGGTTGAGGAATTGCCAAGCGTTCTGGTTTGCATGGAAGCTGACCCGTGCTTCTGTCACCGGCTGCGACTGGCCGACGTCGTCGCGCAACGCAGCGGTCTGGAGGTCGTCAATCTAAGGGCAGCTTGATGGGTTTTCGCGACAAGATCCTGATCACAGTGATGACGTATCCGCATCCGTCCAAGAAATACATGGAAAGCGTATGCGTGGCAGGAATCAATGAGTCGGGCCAATGGATTCGCCTTTATCCGATTGACTATCGCTATCAGCCGCAGAAGAACCGATTCCGAAAGTATCAGTGGATCGAAGCCGATCTGGAAAAGCCCGAACCGAGAAAGGATAACCGCCCCGAGAGCTATCGTCCGAATCTGGGCACTCTGCGAATTGTTGGTGAACCGTTACCGGTCACGGATGGGTGGAAAGCACGTCGCGAGATCATCGACGCGATGCCACATCGAACGGTCAACGAGTGGAAGAGCCAATGGGAGGTCGACAAGACGTCGCTCGGAATCGTTCGTCCAAAACGAGTCATTGACCTGGAGATCCGCCCTGCCAAAGAGGAATGGAAACCTGAGTGGAAGACATTGTTCAGCCAGATGAGGCTTTTCGGTCCGCCGCAAAAGCCGCTACGAAAACTACCCTTCAGTTTTCACTACGTGTTCGAATGCGACGATTCCGATAAGCCGCACACCGCTATGTGTGAGGATTGGGAGTTGGGTGTTCGTTTTCTGAAGGCCATCGACGAAACCGAAACCGAACGGGCTGCTGCTGAACGGGTCCGGGAAAAGTTCCTTGGTGAACTCTGCCGCAGCGACAAAGACACGCGATTCTTCATGGGAACCAGGTTCCCCTACAACTCCTGGCTCGTTCTCGGCGTTTTCTGGCCGCCCAGAGACTTGCAATCCAAGCTATTATTTGGATCGTAAGGTATGTTGCGGAAACGAGTTATCAACGTCGCCGTCTCCGGGCACTTGTGCGCCGCTGACTGCCGGGTTATGATTTCGTGGTGTTTCGTGTTTAGTTCACGAGTGCGCTGCGACTTGTCGTTCCTACCCTGCAATCATGCCCAACGAAGCCGACACCTGCCGAAGATACGTTGTCCCGCTGCTGCAAGCTGCCGGGTGGGATAACGATCCGTACCGAATCAACGAGCAGGTGACGTTCACGGACGGGCGGATCATCGTGGCTGGCCGTCGCGGTCGCCGGCGTCCGGGGAAACGCGCCGACTACATTCTCCGCTTTCGGCCTGACTTTCCAATTGCGGTCGTCGAGGCCAAGCCCTCCTACTCGACGCCAGGCGAGGGCCTCCAGCAGGCGAAGGACTACGCGGAAATCCTCGGCCTCAAGTTCGCCTACGCCACGAACGGCCACGGCATCATCGAGTTCGATTACACGACCGGCCTGGAACGCGAGATCGACACGTTCCCGACGCCGGAAGAACTGTGGGCGCGGCTCACGACGGACCAGTCGCTGTCCACCGACGCTGCCGAACGTCTGCTCGCGCCGGCCTATCACCTCAGCGGCAAGTCGCCTCGCTACTACCAAGAGATCGCCATCAACCGCGCCGTGCAGGCGGTCGCCCAGGGCAACCCGCGCATCCTGCTCACGATGGCAACCGGCACCGGCAAGACGGTTGTCGCATTTCAGATCTGCTGGAAGCTCTGGAATTCGCGCTGGAACCGAACGGGTGAGCACCGTCGCCCGCGAATTCTCTACCTTGCGGATCGCAACATTCTTGTTGACGATCCGATGGCCAAGATCTTCGCGCCGTTTGGCGACGCCCGGTGGAAGATCACCGGCGGCCGAGCCGTCCATAGCCGCGAGATGTACTTCGCCATCTACCAATCGATTGCGCAAGATGCTAATCGGCCGGGTCTCTACCGCGAGTTCGCGCCCGATTTCTTCGACTTGATCATCGTCGACGAATGCCATCGCGGCAGCGCCCGCGACGACAGCAATTGGCGCGAGATTCTCGAATACTTCCAGCCGGCGTTTCAAATCGGCATGACCGCCACGCCACGCCGCCAGGACAACGCCGACACGTACAACTACTTCGGCGATCCGATCTACACGTACAGCCTGCGGCAAGGAATCGACGATGGGTTCCTGGCCCCCTACCGCGTTCATCGCATCGTCACGACCTGGGACGCCGTCGGCTGGCGGCCGAGCCAGGGCGATCTCGACCGGTACGGCCGCGAGATTCCTGACGAGGAATACCACACAGCCGAGTTCGAACGGATCGTTTCTTTGCGGGCCAGGACCGAGGCCGTTGCTCACCATCTGGCTGAATACATGCGGCGGACCGACCGGTTCGCCAAGACAATTGTTTTCTGCGTCGACCAGGAGCACGCCGACGAAATGCGGCGGGCGCTCAACAACCTGAACGTCGACCTGGTTCGCGACAATCCGGATTACGTCTGAAGTTTTGCAACTTCGGGTTTCAAGATCAGTTGTTGCGAGTCCTTGTGCTATCGTTGCTAGCGAACACTGGATGTTGTTGTGCTAGCGTCGTTCGATGTACAAGGTGTTGTGGCTACTT
>Ga0114938_1000221_pt1 | contig 46079 bp, 38 predicted proteins | sample AshMeaBigSpring_FD_88675 | JGI IMG/M metagenome (GOLD analysis project Ga0114938, IMG submission 88675) | Groundwater microbial communities from Big Spring, Nevada to study Microbial Dark Matter (Phase II) - Ash Meadows Big Spring | ecosystem: Environmental > Aquatic > Deep subsurface >... | reverse complement strand
TTCGAGGGCTTGCAGACGACGACGAGCTTCGGGGGTTAGCAAACTCAATTCGGGTGCCATAAGGTAACAGTATGCTTTGCGGTTGCTGCGGCCTACGCGGCCTCGTAGCTGGTGTAAGTCGCTGAGCCCAAAGTTGTGGGCGCTGTTGATGATGATGGTGTTCACGTTCGGAATATCAATACCCGACTCGATGATGGTGGTGGCTATGAGCACGTCGTATTCGTAGTCGATAAAGTCGACAATGATTTGCTCGAGCTTGTCGGGTGGCATTTGTCCGTGCCCTACAACAACTCGACAGCCAGGTACCAACTTGCGGATGGTGGCTTCGAGGTGGTAAATATTCTGAATGCGGTTGTTGATAAAAAACACTTGACCGTTGCGGTTCATTTCGAGCTGTATGGCTTCGCGAATGACGTCCTCGTCGAAGAGGTGAATTTCGGTCTGCACCGGATAACGGTTAGGCGGTGGGGTGTTGATGATGGATAAATCGCGCGCACCCATAAGCGAAAATTGCAGGGTTCGTGGTATGGGCGTGGCGGTCATGGTGAGCGTATCTACGTTCACCTTCATTTCTTTAAGTTTTTCTTTGACGGATACGCCGAATTTTTGTTCTTCGTCGATAATTAACAGGCCAATATCTTTGAACTTGACTTGTTTGCCTACAATTTTGTGTGTGCCTACCAGAATGTCAATTTTGCCTTCGGCCAAATCGGCCAGCACTTCTTTGGTTTGGTTGGCGGTACGGGCTCTGCTGAGGTAATCGACACGCACGGGAAAATCTTTGAAACGCTCCTTGAAGGAGTTGTAATGTTGCAAGGCAAGTACGGTTGTGGGCACCAAAACGGCCACTTGCTTGCTGTCGGTGGCTGCTTTGAAGGCGGCGCGCATGGCAATTTCGGTTTTACCAAAACCCACATCGCCACACACCAAACGATCCATAGGGAGTACGGATTCCATGTCTTTTTTAACATCGGCCGTGGCTTTTACTTGGTCGGGGGTGTCTTCGTAAATAAACGATGCCTCAAGCTCCTGCTGCAAATAGCTGTCGGGTGTGAACTGAAAACCTTGTTCGGCTTTGCGCTTGGCATAGAGTTTTATCAGTTCGCGGGCTATGTCTTTTACTTTTGTTTTGGTGCGCTCCTTTAAGCGCTCCCACGCTCCTGAGCCCAGTTTGTTGATGCGTGGCGCTTCGCCTTCCTTACCTTTGTACTTGGAAATGCGATGCAATGCATGGATACTTACAAAAATAATGTCTTCGTCGCGGTAAATTAGTTTAACCATTTCCTGCATTTTCCCATTGACATTGGTGCGCACAAGGCCACCAAATGTGCCTACGCCATGATCAACGTGCACCATGTAATCGCCCACGCGAAACTGATTTAGCTCCTTGAGCGTCATTACCACCTTGCCCATGCGGGTGCGGTCGGTGCGTAGTTGGTACTTGTGAAAGCGGTCGAAAATTTGATGGTCGGTATAGCAATAGATGGATAAATCGTGGTCGATAAAGCCTTCGTGCAGGGTGTTTTTAACCGCTGTAAAGCTGATATTGTCGCCCCTATCTTCGAAAATTGACTGGATGCGGTCGGTTTGTTTTACGCTATCGCTCAAAATGTAAAGCTCGTAACCTTCGTTTATTCCTTTGCGTAGATTTTCGGCAATAAGGTCGAAGTTTTTGTGGAAAATGGCTTGGGCCGACATGTTGAAGTTTACTTCACCGCGTGCGTTGAAATAGGATTTTTGTGCCCACTCTATTTTTCGAAACGAAGCAATTTGTTCCAATAGCTCATCGCCTGTCATGCGCGATTTGTGCAAGTCGGCCACCACTTTATCGCCCTGATTGGCTTTAACGAGGGCTTCGTCGTAGAGCGCGTTCATGCGTTCGCGCACAAAACTCACAGAGCTAAAGGTAAGCCACGTGGTGGTAGCAATAAACTCCAGAAACGAAACGCGTGGCATTTTGGTGGTATGTTGCAGGTCGGGAATAATTTCCACTTCTTGTCGCTGCTCTTTGGATAGCTGCGTTTCGATGTCGAATATACGAATAGATTCTACTTCATCGCCAAAAAAATCGCAACGGTAAGGCAACTCAAAAGAGTACGAAAAAATATCGACAATGCTACCACGCACTGAATACTGACCCGGCTCGTACACAAAGTCGACCCGCTCGAAACCGTATGTTTTGAGTACTTCGATCAGAAAATCGATGCCTAAGTTTTCGCCAACACGTAGTTTGAGTGTGTTTGTTATAATATCTTGTTCCGAAACTACCTTTTGCATCAACGCTTCGGGGTAAGTCACCACAATGCAAGGAGATGTGTTGTTGGCAAGTCGGTTGAGCACTTCGGTGCGAAGTATCTCGTTGGAGCTATCGAGCTGACTAAGTTTGATGGCTTTTTTGTAGGACGATGGGAAATAATAAAGTTCATCGACGCCCATCATTTGCCGCATATCGTTGTACAAATAGCCTGCTTCGTCGGCATCGTTGAGTATAATAACTTCGGTATGTGGGTATGCTTTAAATAGCGAAGTGGCCACCATGGCGCATGAGGAGCCGCTTAAACCCGATATTTTCAGATTTAATTCGCTCGACTTGGCCCAGCTTTCAAGCGCTTTAACCTGCGGATGCGCAGCAAAGCGTAATTGTAAATCAGTAAGGTTCAAAATAATTCTCTTTATGTTTTATTTTAGAAACACAAAGATACGACATTTGTTCTGATTTTTTGTCTAGAAATAAACAACCCTCACAACGAACTTCATCGTTGTGAGGGTTAGTCTTGTTACTTGAGGTAGCGAAGTGAACATCCCGATTTATCGGAACCGCTTGCCGCTCACTGCTTGCCGCTGCTTACTGCTGTATCATTCCGCAAACTGAATGAAAATACGGAACACTTTGGCTGGATCGGCGGCCCAAAACTCCAATGCTTTTTGTGCTTCATCAACACTAAAAACACCACTAATCAAATCTTCGACAGGACATGTGCCACGTTTCATGTATTCCATTACGGCTCTGAAATCTTCGGGCATCGCATTGCGCGATCCGCGAATATCCATTTCTTTTTGAACGAAGTATTTCGTTTCGAAAGCAATTTCGGTTTTGGCATATCCAATACACACTACACGACCAGTAAATGCCACTTCGTTGATGGCTGTAACGTATGTTTGTGGTGCTCCAACGGCTTCAATCACCACATCGGGACCATAATTGTTGGTAAGTTCTTTGAGTCGTTCACTCAAATTTTCGGTTTTCGAGTTGATGGTATGCGCCGCACCTAAGCGTTTAGCCAAGGCCAGTTTTGCATCGTCCATATCTACCGCAATTACTTTGGCGCCACGCAGTGCTGCACGCACTACCGCTCCTACGCCTATCATTCCACAACCAATAACCATTACAATGTCAAGGTCAGTGACTTCGGCACGCGTAACGGCATGAAAGCCTACACTCATCGGTTCAACGAGCGCAAAATCACGAGCGGTGATGCCTTCGTCGGCTAGTACTTTGGTCCATGGCACGTTGATGTATTCGCACATAGCACCGTGACGTTGTACTCCAAATGTTTGATTGAACTGACATGCATTTGGGCGACCATTACGACACGATGGGCATTTGCCGCAGGCGGTGTATGGGTTTACTGTACATGGCATTCCTGGTTTTAAATGTGGTGGAACTGCTGCACCAACAGCTTCGATGGATGCTCCAATTTCGTGCCCTGGTATAACAGGAAGTTTTACCATCGGGTTTTTACCCAAAAAGGTGTTTAAATCCGAACCACAATAGCCTACGTAATGTATTTTTACCAACACTTCATCGGCACCGATAGTCGGTTTATCGAGTTGAACCACTTGCACTTTGCCGGGTTCAGTTATTTGAACTGCTTTCATCTGTTTATATTTATTTTTTAAAAGGTCAGATGGAACTTACCATGTTAAAATAATCATTGCCTTGTATGTTAATAATTATTTTAACATGGACGTTTCATGTGTATATTATTATTTTATAAAAAAAAGGTCACATGGAACTCACACATAAACATGCCCTTGTGTGTCAAAGTTAGTTTGACGTGTTCGTTTCATTTGATTTATAATTTATATGCTTTAGCGGCATTTCCGCCAAGAATTTTTAATTTATTTTCTTCTGATAATGCTGATATTCGATCGATTACCACCTGCATTACTTTGCTATACGTACCAGCTACTAGGCATACCGGCCAGTCAGAGCCTATCATAACTCGATCCACGCCGAAAGCGTCAATAACCACATCAAGGTAGGGTTTCAAATCCTCTGCGCTCCAATTGTTCCAATCGGCTTCGGTTACCATGCCCGAGAGTTTGCAATACACATTGGGGAACTTGGCTAATTCCTGTATTTCTTCTTTCCAAGGACTAAGAATACCATCCTTAATAAGTGGCTTGGCAATGTGATCGACCACGAAAATCTGATTTTCCGAAAACTGCTTTACAAACTGAATTGTATTTTGAAGATGTACAGGAAAAATCAATATATCATACGTAAGATTGTACTTTTCGAGTAACTTAACCCCACGTACAAACGCAGGTCGAAGCATAAAGTTAACATCCTCCTCGTCGTGAATAACATGACGTACACCTACAGCCTTTGGGTGTTTCGCAAAATCAGCTAAATGAGCTTCAGCCGCTTCCGATTGCAGATCAATCCATCCTACAACACCTTTGATATGCGAATTCTCATCAGCAAGTTGAAGTAGCCAGTTTGTTTCTTCGAGCGATTGTCGTGCTTGAACGGCAATTGATCCATCAAAATCAATATTTTTTAGTTCTGGCAATAAGTCGGAAGGTAGAAAATCGCGTTTAATAGCGGCCATATTATCGCCCATCCAGCCGTAATCAGCCGTGTTGAAATGCCAATAATGTTGATGACTGTCAATTTTCATACTTATAAATAGGGATATTCGTTTGCAATTAAACCTTTCGCTTTCATATCAACCCAAAATTCAGCAGGTACTTGGGTAGTCACCGAATCCACATTGCTTTTAATGTGTTTCGGGTTCGAAGTGTTGAGTGCAATACTCACAACTCCCGGAGCTGTAGTTGCAAAGCTAACACAAGCCACCGCGGGCGAAATGCCATGTTTAGTACAAAGCGCCACAAAATCTTCGCGCCATTTAAATATTGCTCTGTTTTCGTCGGTATCGGGTTGTATTAGTCGATAATCGAAGAATTTTCCACCAATTAAAAAACCAGCATGAAAAACCGCTGAGTTTACAATGCTAATATGTTTGTTGTGCAACGATTGCATAAAGTCTAACAAATCCTTTGGATGATGCATGATAGTCATGCTATTTGCAAACATTACCCAGTCGAGGGTTACTTCTTTCGAAACTTCTTCAATGATTTTCCAATTCTTAGCACCCACACCAATTGCTTTTACTTTACCTGCTGACTTTAAATCAGCTAACGCTTTGTAAGCATCAACAATTTGAGCAAAGCGTAAGTCTCTGTCTTTGGTAGAAGTGGCAGCATTTAAATACTCGTCGGGATCGTGAACCGAAGCCAATTGTGGGAAATACTTTCCGCCCAGCAACTGATTGCCTTGATCGTAGCAATGCATAATGCCATCGTAACTAATGTCCTGTGCAGCATCGTTTTTTAAATCCATCCATACTCCTTGCTCAAAAGTAGGTTCGGGCGTAAGTAATGGAGTTCGTTTCCAACCCAACTTATTGCTTATCACCACATCTTCGGGAGCAATGTTGAGTTTTTCCAAACACTCACCGAGTTTTTCTAGCGCAAGGCCAGCTCCATATTTACCAGCACTATCGAAAACCACCGGGCATGGAACATGCTCAAAAGCTTGTTTAACGATTTCCAGTTTGGTATCGTCGCTAATTGCATCGTATAAATTACCCAATGCGCTTGTCCCAAAAATGATGGGTGGAATTTTCACTCCTGTTTTGCCAATTTCGTTCAACTTCATACAGTATTTTTATTTTTGAAATTTAATTTTAAATGTTTGTACCTCCATTGATGATAGAGAGGCAGGTTTCTCAATTAACAACACATTGTTATTTTGTGACCATCTAAGTTTTTCATTACTTCCCAAAAGACTCACAGCTATAATTTTTTTGTTGCCTTTCAATGCAGTTAAGCCTAAGGATTTCAAGATAATTTGTGAGCTTGGTTTTACCATGTAAAAAGCAAACACATCGCCATTTTTAGTTGTATATCGTACATCGCCCTCCCGATAGGAGCGGGTATCTTTCAAACCTCCAAAATGACCTTTCTCTTGTTTCTCAACGGTCGATGGACCTTCTCCGTATACCTTCCACGGACGTGAACCATAAACACCATCGCCATTCATTTTAATCCACTGCCCAATTCCATCCAAAATATCGAGAACATCTTGTTCTAAATCACCTTCGGGCGTTTGTACTACATTTAACAATAGATTACCGTTTTTACTTACAATATCAATAAGCATTTGAATTATCTCTGTTGAAGTAGTGTACTTTTGACCTGTTCGATAATACCAATCACCAATTGAGGTATCGGTTTGCCAAGGGTATTCACATATTGAATCCATCACACCGCGCTCTACATCTTGTACAAAACGGCTCTTTGAAGGTTCTTTACAATTGTAAACGGCTTTTAGTTCGCCCTTGTTAGCTTGTATATTGTTATTGTAAAAATGCGCAATTAAACTACGGCCTACATCGTTTCCAAATGGCAAAGCGCAGTCGGAATACAATAAATCAGGCTTATACATATCAACCACTTCCTTGATTCTTTCAAACCATTGTTTTTGCCAAACAGGGTTTTTGGTCATCCATCCGGTATCGTCGGGACTCGCTTTAGTGTGGTATAAATCTTGATAAGCAGGGTTAGACGCATCGTAGGGTACTCCAGCTTTATCACCTGTAAGGTCGGCACCATGAGCAGGTTGATACCAAGTATAACTAGCCGCCAAATGTTCGGATAGGCCAAAATACAAGCCTTGTTTTTTAGCGGCTTGCTGCCACAACCCAACAACATCTTTTTTGGGTCCCATATTCACCGAATTCCATTTATGTATTTTCGAGTTCCAGAGAAAAAAATTATCATGGTGCGTAGCCATACTCACAAAATACTTAGCACCCGCTTTTTTGTATAGCTTCATTAAAGCTTCTGGATTCCATCGCTCAGCTTTCCACAATGGAATGATATCCTTAAAGCCGTAAACAGAAGGGTGACCATACGTTTTTAAATGGTAATCGTAAACGCCTTTTTCCCAACTATTCTGAGGGTGATGAAGGTAAAGTTTTCGGGCATACCAATCGCCCTGACGAGGTACAGCCTGCGGCCCCCAATGTGACCAAATACCAAATTTTGAATCCCTAAACCATTGTGGATATTCATAGCTACTTAACGATGCATCGGTAGCTGAAAAACGGCCATCAGCTATAGGCAACGATTGATTTTGAGCACTTAAACTAACACCGCACACCGCAACAAGGCAGGTCAAAAAAGAAGCATTCAGTGATTTTTTAATTTTATTCATTCGATTTGTACAAGTTAAACAATTATCTTTGTGTAAATTATTTATTTTAATAAGCAAAGATAATTGTGAATCAACACAAAAGCTTGTAAAAAAACAACCAATTTGTGTACAAAACAAACAAAATGCAAAATTTACCCATACAGCAAAAATACGATCCTTGGGAGATAAAGCAAGAGATTGTCAGTTTAAAAATTGATATTCATTGTAGTCGCTATTGGATGTTGTCGGAGTGGGAATGTGAAAATTTATCGCTTCCATTTTGGCGTCTGTATCACAGTCGACTAGGTGGTTCCTTTGTTCGTTACAATGGTATAGAAATAGAATTAAAAAGCAATGTTTTAATTTTAATACCTCCATATACAGCATTTTCATCGCATATAAATTCTCAAGATATAAAAAACGAGAGCATCAAAGGCATTAAAATAACAAACGAAGAACAAATTGATTATTATAAAAAAGGAGGATTAGTTGATCAGTTTTTTGTCCATTTTAATATTGGGTATCCATACGATAAAATGACACAGGACATATACATCTGTGAACTCAATGATTTTTGGAAAAATGAATTGCGCAACATTGAAATTGACAGATTAAGCAATCCGAATAATATTCATTTTTATAGTTCAATGCAATTAAACAGTTTGTTGTTATACGCAATGCAAAGGCTGCTGCCCAACATGTGGGATATGTCTGTACCCGACAAACGAATAGCCAAAGTAATGCACTATATCGACGAAAACATTGGTTTAGAACTTCTGAACAGTCAACTATGTAGTGTAGCCAGCTTGGCTACAAATTCATTTGCCCGATTATTTAAAAGCACACTACAAGTTACAGTTCAACAATACATTAAGCAAAAAAGGATAGAAAAAGCGATCATGCTTTTTCATCATTCAACACTTGAAATTGATGAAATAGCCAGCGAATGTGGGTTTTACGATCGACATCATTTTTCGAACGTATTCAAAAATCAAACAGGCTATTCACCAGCCAAATACCGTCAAAAAATTGGGTGATTTTGAAATTGCTTTTATAACAATTTGCACAAAAAAAGATGACCTTTTAAAGCCTTTTTAAATGCACTTTAATGGAAGTGTATGCAGGAACTTCGTCGCCACAACCTTTCATGCCATATGCGAGATACCAGGGAATTACCATGTGAGCTTCGTCGCCCTTATTCAACAACATCAGTACTTCTTCAATACCATTGATGATTTGTTTTTTGCCAATAACAATGGTTTCGGTTTGTTCAAGAACTACACTATCGGTAAGTAGTGAAACACTGTACCACACTTTGCAAGTTTCGAGTTCGCGCGGCTTTTCACCCGAATTTTTCGAGTTAATTTTATACCACAAGCCCGAAGCGCTTTGCGTCATGTTCAAACCTTTAGTACGTACATAAGCCGCAACAACACTATCTTCACCAGCAATAAGCAACGCATTGGCTTGTTGCACTGCTAGTGCGACACTATCAACACTATGCGACTTGTTAGCGGGTAACTGTGGTGCCTGATGCGTACAACTTACAATCGTTAGTAGAAGGATGTATAATACGGTATGTTTCATTGGTGTTAGAAAAAGCCCCCTAACCCCCTCAAGGGGGGACTTAGACGCGATTAAACGAATTTTTCAGTACAATTTCTTATCTTGTATTTTTTTTAAATAGACAAAGCTAATGTCTATTCCCCCTTTAGGGGGTTAGGGGGCAACTATCTTACCTCTATCTAATATTCGCAATACTAATAATATCTGAAAACACACCAGCAGCCGTAACACCTGCACCCGCACCATAGCCTTTAATCATCATAGGGAATTCGTTGTAACGTTCGGTTGTAATAAGCACGATGTTGTTGCTGCCTTGTAGGTCGTAGAATGGATGTAAGCTATCTACTTCTTGCAAGCCGACACTACATTGACCCATTTCCATGGTTGCCACAAAACGCCAACGCTTACCAACTTCGGCTAGTTGAGCGCGTTTTTCCTCAAACTCAGCATCGAGTTCTGGTATGGTTTTCCAGAAATCATCTAAGCTGCCATCAAAATAATTTGTTGGTATAAAGAGGTTTTTGGCCACATCCGATTGTTCTACCTGATAGCCAGCCTCACGAGCAAGGATAACAAGCTTGCGAATCACATCTTTTCCGCTAAGGTCAATACGAGGGTCTGGCTCGGCAAAACCTGCTTCCTTAGCCATCAAAATAGCTTTGCTTAAAGGAATATCTGCACTAATGGTGTTGAAAATGAAATTCAGGGTACCCGAAAGAACCGCTTGAAGCTTTTGTATCTCGTCGCCACTGTTCATCAAACTATTCATGGTGTTGATAATAGGCAGCCCCGCTCCTACGTTGGTTTCAAAAAGGAATTTCACACCTCTACGACGCGATGTTTCTTTTAGCGCTTGGTATTTTTCGTACTCCGACGAAGCTGCAATTTTATTGGCGGTAACTACCGAAATATTATTTTCGATTAATGGCTGATAAATAGCTGCAATATCGGCACTTGCCGTACAATCCACAAATACCGAATTAAAGATATTCATGTTAAGAATTTCGTTCTGAATTAACTCAGGACTAGCTACAGTGCCTTGACTTTGAAGTAACTCACTAAAATTGGTGAGGTCGATACCGTTACGATCGAACAGCATTTTGCGCGATGTAGCAATACCCACCACTTTTACTTTCAGTGCGTGTTGCGTCATCAGCTTGGGTTGTTGCTGCTTTATTTGTTCCAACAAACTACTACCCACTGTGCCAGTACCAATAAGGAATATATTTAGAACCTGATAATCGGATAAGAAAAACGAATCGTGGATAACGTTTAGCGCTTTGCGCAACGATTTGCGGTCGGTAACGAATGAGATATTTGTTTCCGACGCTCCTTGTGCACAAGCCACTACGTTAATACCATTGCGACCAAGGGTACCAAAAAGCTTACCTGCGATACCTGGTGTACGTTTCATATTGTCGCCCACAATAGCTACAGTAGCCAAATCGTCTTCGGCAGTTATGTTGTCAATCTCACCCTGAGCAATTTCCACTGCAAATTCTTTTTGCAATACTTGCACAGCCAGCGGACTGTCGGCATTTTTCACACCAATCGACGTATTATTTTCTGACGAAGCTTGTGAAACAAAGAAAACACTTATGCCATTTTCGGCTAATGATTTAAAAATACGGTGATTAACTCCAATAACACCCACCATACCCAATCCTTGTACTGTCACAAGAGAAGTATCGTTAATGGAAGAAATGCCTTTAATGGCTTTTGATTTCTCGGTAGTTTTTTCTTGAGTTATCAAAGTTCCTTTAGCCGCAGGGTTAAAGGTATTTTTAATAACAACAGGTATTTTTTTATGAAAAACGGGGAATATTGTTGGCGGATAAATAACCTTAGCACCAAAATTACAAAGTTCCATTGCCTCAATAAAACTAAGCTTTTCAATTACATATGTACTTGAAATAATACGAGGATCAGCAGTCATAAATCCATCCACATCGGTCCATATTTCAAGCAACGAAGCATTGAGCGACGCAGCTAAAATAGCTGCCGTATAATCAGAACCGCCACGTCCTAAGTTAGTGATATTGTTTGTTTTACTATCAGTAGAAATAAAACCCCCACAAACAACAATCTGTTTTTCATCCTTAAATGTCTCTTGAATGAGTTTGTTAGTGTTTTCAAAATCAACAATATGTTTATCAAACTGATTAACTGTTTTGATAAACTTTTTCGAATCGTAATGTACAGCATCTTCAATACTAGCAGCTATAATTACCGATGAAATAGATTCGCCAAAACTCACCAAGGTGTCGATAATTTTGGTTGAATTATCTTTGATTAAAAAAATACCACGTAACAGGTTCGATAAATCGTTGAATAAGACACCTAGCTGTACTTTGAGTGCTGTTCGGTTATGTTCAGGAACAAGCGTTTCAATCACTTCGTTGTGGCGCACCAACATGGTTTGGTATTCGCTCATATACGATTCATCACCATTTGCAGCAAGATCCGACATTTTGTAGAGTTGATCCGTAACGCCAGAAAAAGCGGATACGACAATAATAACAGGTTCAGACTGTTCTTCTACAATTTTTTTGACACTAAGGATGCCATTGGTTGAACCTACGGATGTTCCACCAAATTTGAGTACTTTCATTCGATTGTGGTATTTGTTTTTTTATTTAATTTTTGAATCAGCACAAGTTCACTTTTAATTGCAATTCGTAAACTTACAAGTGTTTTTTGCTTAAAAAAAATGTGATTCCGTGTACAATTCAGTTTCGGACTGCAATATTAGCAATTTTTTAGCAATTAAGCGGTTTAAATTGGGAGTTTTTTAAGGTAGGGGTTGTAACTTTCCGAAATTTACACTACTTTTGCAGCGCTTTTGGAAGTTTATACTTTAATAAAGGCAATATCACTTAGTGTCGGTTCTGTAGCTCAGCTGGATAGAGCAACGCCCTTCTAAGGCGTGGGTCATGGGTTCGAATCCCGTCAGGATCACTTACCAAAAAAGGTTGCTTCAAATTTATGAAGCAACCTTTTTTTGGTTTTCAGACAATCGTCTATTTAGTCAATTATAATAGGTTTGTATTTTGGCACCAATGATTTCATTACTACCCAGCCTATAAGGTATGCAACCGCACAAAATGCAAAAATAATAGTATAACCAGGCGTTTTACTTCCCCAAGCTGTTAAACTATAATCGAAAAGCATACCGCTTCCCTTGTTGATAATAAAAGAACCAATTCCACCAGCCATTCCACCAATACCTACAATGGTAGCTACCGCCGATTTTGGGAACATATCGCCCACTGTGGTAAAGATATTTGCCGACCAAGCTTGATGTGCCGATCCACCGATACCAATCAATAATACAGGCACCCAAAATGCATAGTTACCCAACGCTTCGATATGACCAAAAGGTTGCGCCAACAATACCAATAATGGGAAAATAGCAATTATAAACATGGAGCGCATACGACCTGCATATGGGTTCATTCCTTTATTAATAAAGTAAGTTGGGAATTTTCCACCAAATACCGATCCGAAAACTGTTAGCGTATAAAGCATACCAATAGGGAATGCAATTTCATTGCTTTGCATGCCATATTCAGCTTTTAAATAAGCAGGAGTCCAGAATAAGAAGAACCACCAAACGCCATCAGTCATAAACTTGCCAAAAGCAAACGCCCAAGTTTGTTTAAACTTAAAAGCTTGTTTGTAGCTCATTTTTTCTACTTTCTCCGATTCGTCAATACGAAGCTTATCTTTTGCATCGTCCTGATTGATATAAGCACGTTCAGCATCGTTAACAAGCGCATTTGTTTCAATAGGTTTGTAAAGAATTAGCCAAGCAGCTAACCATAAAAAACCCACTGCACCAATTACCAAAAATGCTGATTCCCAACCCCATGCTTCAGCCATAAATGGTACTGTAAGCGGAGCCAAAATAGCACCTACATTGGCACCAGAGTTAAATACACCTGTTGCAAAGGCACGGTCGCGTTTCGGAAAGTATTCGGCAGTAGCTTTGATAGCTGCCGGAAAGTTAGCCGACTCGCCAAAAGCTAATAATACACGTGCAATAACGAACATCACAACACTCACTACTGAAATAGTGGCTACGATAGGGCCTGTTGCATCAGTTAAACCTTTGGCGTCAGGAATGCCCGTCCACCATTCGGTTGCTAGTCCACACAACGCGTGCACCATCGCAGCTGCCGACCAAAAAGCGATAGCCCAAGCATATCCTTTTTTTGTACCTAGCTTATCAATAAAACGTCCTGCAAACAGCATCGAAATGGCGTAAGCAAGCGAAAAGATGGCCGTGATAGTACCGTAGTCACTATCCGTCCAGTGAAATTCATCAGCCAAAATAGGCTGCAATAGAGACAGAACCTGACGATCGAGGTAATTAATTGTTGTTGCAAAAAAAAGCAACGTACAAATCGTCCACCTGTACTGCGTCATTTTCTCGTTAATTTTTCCAATAGTACTCATGAATTCTTTTTTTATTTGAATTATATCATTTAATGAAGTAATTGCCAGTGGATAGTTTGGAGTTATGAGTTATGGGTTATGAGTATTGAGTTTGGAGTATGGAGTTCTGAGTTTTGAGTAAAAACTTTACTCACCCTTTCTCCCTACTGCAAATCCTAGTGCAACGAAGATCCCTCACTGCTCACTGCCCACTGCCCACTGCAAATCGTAGTGAAACGAAGATCCCGCAAGGCGGGACTGCAAACTGTTCACTGCCCACTGCTCACTGCAAACGTCTTCCTACTTTCTAACTCGCTTAATAATTTCCAGCGCATCAGCACATAAGGCAGTAATACCATCCCAGTCGGCTGCTTTAATCATATCGGCAGGGAAAAGGTTAGAACCCATACCTACACAAGTAACACCAGCATCAAACCATCCTTTTAGGTTAGCTTCCTCAGGTTTTACACCACCCGTTACCATGAGGTTCGACCATGGCATTGGTGCTTTCAGTCCTTTTACAAAACCAGGACCAACCACATCGCCAGGGAATACCTTGCAAAGGTCACAACCAGCTTCTTGCGCATAACCAACTTCGCTTACTGTAGCACATCCTGGTGCATAAGCCACCAAACGACGGTTAGCTACTTTTGCAATCTCTGGATTGAATAGTGGACCTACAATAAAGTTAGCACCCAACTGAATGTAAAGTGCAGCTGTTGGTGCATCTACGATTGAGCCAATACCCATAATCATTTCAGGACACTCCTTCGCAGCGAATTTCACTAACTCGCCAAATACTTCGTGTGCAAATTCGCCACGGTTTGTAAATTCAAATGCACGTACTCCACCTGCATAACAGGCTTTTACTACATTTTTTGCAACCTCAAGGTCGTTGCTATAAAACACAGGCACCATACCTGTTTCTTGCATCACGCTGAGGATTTGTAATTTTGAAAATCGCATAATATTATTTACTATTTAATTATTTACCATTTACTATTTAAAAACGATCATTTACTATTTTACTTATTCCAGGTTTTGCTCTGAAAATAGTAAATAGTAAATGAAAAATAGTAAATGTCTTTATCGTTGTACTCGTCCGCTTGAATCACCGCCCATCAATGCTTCCACTTCTTCTACCGATACTAAGTTGAAGTCACCATTCACCGTATGTTTCAATGCCGAAGCTGCTACTGCAAACTCTAAAGCCTCACCTTGATTAGGTTTAGTAAGCAAGCCGTGAATAACACCACCCGAGAATGAATCGCCACCACCTACACGGTCGATAATTGGATCGATATCGTAGCGTTTTGAGGTGTAGAACTCTTTGCCATCATAAATCATAGCTTTCCAACCATTGTGAGTAGCCGAGAATGATTCGCGTAGCGTTGAAATAACGTATTTAAAGTCGAATTCTTTTGCCATTTGCTCAAAAATTCCTTTGTAACCTTCGGCATCAGTATGTCCACCTTCTACATCGGCATCGGGTTTAAACCCTAAACATAACTCAGCATCTTCTTCGTTTCCAATACAAACATCCACATATTGCATCAATGGGCGCATGATTGATTGTGCTTTTTCTTTGGTCCACAGTTTTTTGCGGAAGTTCAAATCAACCGACACAGTAACTCCATGGCGTTTTGCTGCTTCGCATGCTAATTTGGTCAGTTCAGCACCTGCATCCGAAATAGCTGGAGTAATACCAGACCAGTGAAACCAATCAGCTCCTTGCATAATGGCATCGAAATCAAAATCAGATGGTTTTGCCTCAGCAATTGCCGAATTTGCACGGTCGTAAATTACTTTACTTGGACGCATCGATGCTCCTGTTTCAAGGTAGTAAATACCAACACGGTCGCCGCCACGGGCAATAAAATCGGTTTTTACACCAAATTTACGTAGTGCATTTACAGCAGATTGTCCGATTTCATGTTTCGGCAATTTCGATACAAAATAAGCTTCGTGACCATAGTTTGCACAACTTACTGCTACATTCGCTTCGCCTCCACCATAAACTACATCAAAAACGTCTGATTGTACAAAACGTGTGTTGCCCGGAGTTGACAAACGAAGCATGATTTCTCCTAAAGTTACAATTTTTTTACTCATTGATTTATTGAAAAATTTATAATATGTCTTCCAATTAAAATTGGTCGACCAAAGATACAACATTATTTTATTTTACAAAAACAGGAAATTGTTTTTTTTAAATCAGCCTTAAATATTAAAATTTAAAATAGTTTTTAGCATTATAATAACTAATATTCTCAACCATTTTGCCAATATATTCAATTTCCTGAGCTGGTAAAAGTCCTTGCTCCACATCATTGCCTATCAAGTTACAAAGCGTACGTCTGAAATACTCATGACGAGGATAAGAAAGGAAGCTACGAGAATCGGTAAGCATACCAACAAAACGACTCAACAAACCAAGTACCGAAAGTGAGTTCATTTGCTTCTCCATACCGTCTTTTTGATCAAGAAACCACCAACCAGAACCAAACTGAATTTTTCCTGGCTCTGTTCCATCCTGAAAGTTACCAATCATGGTAGCTATCATTTCATTATCAGCCGGATTTAAATTATACAAAATAGTTTTAGTAAGTTTATTTTGCGAATCAAGTCGATTCAAGAATTTCGACAAGGCTTTGGCGGTATTGAAAGTACCAATAGAATCGAAACCTGTATCGGCGCCAACCTGATTAAAAAAGCGGGTGTTATTGTTACGAATAGTACCATAGTGAAATTGCTGCGTCCAGCCTTTCTCCCAGTCCATTTCGGCAAAAATTACCATCATTGCCGATTTGAATTTTAAAATTTCGTTATGAGTTAATTCTGTTCCACCATATACTTTGTTAAAAATATCCTTTATTTCTGCTTCCGTATAATCCTCGGCATAAAATTCCTCAATTCCATGATCGGACAATTTACATCCTTGAGCAGCAAAAAAATCCTGACGTTTACGCAAAGCCATAATCATATCGTCGAAGTTTGAAATATTTACTTCTGATACCTGAGCTAATTGCTCTACGTAGGCTTTAAAGTTAGCGGAAACTTCCACAGCCATCGCTTTATCGGGGCGCCAAGTAGGGAGCATTTTTACTTCAAAACCATCTTCACGGGTTTTAATATGGTGCTCAAGTGTATCAATGGGGTCGTCGGTTGTACAAACAGCTTCTACATTATAATGGCGCATCAGGTTACGTGCCGAAAATTCTTTTCTTTGTAGTTTCTCGTTACAAGCGTCAAAAATTTCGCGTGCAGTAGCTGGCGATAGTAATTTTTCAACACCAAAAGCTGTTTTAAGCTCTAAATGCGTCCAATGATAAAGCGGGTTACGCATGGTATATGGTACTGTTTCAGCCCATTTTTCAAATTTCTCCCAGTCAGATGTATCTTTACCGGTAATATATCGCTCGTCGATGCCATTGGTACGCATAGCGCGCCACTTGTAATGGTCGCCACCTAACCAAGCCTCGGTAATGGAGTTGAATTGATGATCGTTTGCTACCATCGAAGGTACAAGGTGACAGTGGTAGTCGATAATAGGAAGTTTGGCTGCATGCTCGTGATAGAGCTTCTGTGCTGTTTCGGTTTGTAGAACGAAATTTTCGTCCATAAATCTACTCATATTCTATTTATTTAAATGTATTAAATTATGCCGATTATAGCTCGATAACAAACGGTTTATCTGTTTTCAACAATTTCCGTGTGCGCACACAAAAGTAGTAAAATTTATTGTTTTCACAACCGAAAGCAACTAATTTCTTGCGATAAATTTACCATAAGCCATTCTGATGATTGTTCATTTACAAAACTATGGCTGTTTAAAACCTATTGAAAGTTTAAACAGCCATAGTTGTTAAGTGATAAATAGCACTTCGAAAAGTAAAAACAGGCTTGTATTCTACAATTAAAAGAGAATTATTATTTTTTTAAGACAGAAATTCGATTTACTTCGTTAATTAATAATGGAATAGCAGGTTCTACCATATCGTGACCATAACCATCAAGTTCCATTAAGCGTGTTTGTTCGTGGCCAGCAACCTTCATCATACGCATCATATAGGCATTTTCTTCGTATCTGCCAAGTAATTCCATTTCGCGATCGCCAGTAATAAGTAAAAGTGGAGGTGCATCTTTACGAACATGAAAAAGTGGTGCATACTCGTCCACTATAGGCTGTTTTCCATCAATACCTCTTTCTTCGCGTATAGTAAAGTGAGTTATAGTATGTCCACTAAAAGGAATAATTCCAGCAATTTTATTGGCGTCAATTTGGTATTTATTTAACCATCTTTTATCAAGACCTATCATACTGGCAAGATACCCACCTGCAGAATGTCCCGAAAGAAAAAGAAGATTTGTAGTACCACCGTAGTTTTCAATATTGTAGAAAACCCATGCTACAGCAGCCGCTGCGTCCTCAATGTAACTGGGGGCTTGCACCTTAGGCGAAAAACGGTAGTTGACACTTACAATTGCTACCCCTTTTTCTTTCAACGAAAGTGGTATTTCTTTGTCACCTCCTTTTAAACCTCCGCCATGAAACCAAATGATAGTGGCGAAATTCTTCAATTTTTTGGGATAATAAACATCCAAAACACAGCGTTCGTTAATATAACTATTCGATTTATTGACTGTTTGATTATAATACGAAATATTTTTTAGATGTTGATAGTTCGAATTTTGGGCATTTATTGAAACAGTTATCCCCAAAATAGCAATACTAACTAAGTGTTTTATTAGTTTCATTTATAAGATATATGTTGTTTTATTGATATGTTGTTTTATTGTTGCTCTATTTTAAACAGCTATTTTTCATTTATCAATTTCAAGGTTTCAAGTTTTAACACTTTATTGGTTTCTGAATAACAAAAACGTGTCAACAAGAAAATTTCCTTAGGTTGTTCATATCGAGTTAACGTGGCCTGCATATATGTTTTAAGCTGGGCTAATTGGTTCGAAGTAAATATCTCTGATTCAATAAGTAGTATAACTTTCTGCCCCAAAACATCATCGGGCTGAGAGCTTATAAAGTAAGGTACATTTAGTATTGATGCTAATTTTTGCTCTACAAAAACAGGGTTAATTTTAATTCCACCACTATTGATTATTTGATCTCTACGACCGAGCCACCGAAAGGTACTTGGATTAATAATTTCAACCAGATCGGTTGTTTGTATTTCCGATTTTAATAGTTTCGGGGCATCAATACATAAACAGCCCTGCTCGTTACTACGAATATGAACACCTTCCAAAGTATGAAAGTGATTTGATCGAATTGAGCCATTGAGTGGTCGAATAGCAACATGCGAACAGGTTTCGGTCATGCCATAACTTTCGTAGCAGTTGGTATGGAGCGATTGAAGCAACTCTTGCGTTTGATTATTAACGCTACTTCCACCAATAAGCAAATGCCTTATCGATAACATCTTAATGGTATCGATAGCGTGCGAAAGTTGATATGCTGTAATAGCTGTAAAATGGATATCTTGCTTAATATTTTGAAATGGATTGGCCGATGGTTCAACAGTTAGTAAATTGTAACCACCAACAATAGCACGTACAAGCATCATACGGCCAGCAATAAAGGTTGCAGGCATACAGAGCAAAGCGGTACACTCAGGCTGAAGTCCGAAATAGCTATTAGTCATTCGAGCTGAATGTCGCATAGCTTTTTTGCTAAGTTGAATTGTTTTAGGAGTACCTGTAGAACCAGAAGTGTTAACAGTTATGGTCGATGATTTATCGAACCAAAGCTTAAGAAAACTATAAATAGCAAAGTTCCATGACTCTAACTTAGGTTCACTATGTATATATTCATCTAGGTTATTGAAGTTATAAACCCGTCCATTCAGTAATATTTGTTCCATTTCGATTTAGAGCTTAGATTTACTGCAAATGATTGATGTCTCCCCAAACACGGTCAGTGGCATTGTAAAAAAGTTGTGCATTTCTTATTTCGAGTGGCGAAGCAAGGTTATTGTGATACAATTGACCAGTACCTAAACCCTGTGGTAGTGGAGAGCCAAGTGTATAAGTCCATTGCGCAATCGCATTGAGACCGATATTCGACTCGAGTGCCGAGGTAATCCACCATTGACAGCCTTGCTTTTCAGCAAGTTCAATCCACTTTTCGCAAGTAGCAAAGCCACCTAGCAAACTGGGTTTTAATATAATATATGTTGGTTTAATGTTAGATAATACTTTTTGCATATCTACTTCCGACAGGCCGATTAATTCTTCGTCGAGCACAATGGGAATGGGCGATTGTTCACAAAGTGCAGCCATCGCATCCCATTGAGCGGCGCGTATAGGTTGCTCAATAGAGTGGATGTGAAAGTCGGCAAGTCGATGTAGTTTAGCAAGTGCATCATTTGTTGAAAAACCTCCATTGGCGTCGAGTCGAATTTCGAGTTCGTTCGCTTGATATTCGCTACGTATTTGATTAATAATATCCAACTCTGTTTCAAAATCAAGAGCACCTACTTTTAATTTCAGGCATTTATAGCCATCATCTAGTTTTTGAGCAATTTGCTGTTGCATAAATGCTTTGTCACCCATCCAAATCAAACCATTAATAGGAATACCATTCTGCCCCGAAGTAAATAGAGAATTGAAAAGCACTTTTGAGCCCCGAGCATTGAGATCAAGCAAAGCTGTTTCGAGACCAAAAGCGATAGAAGGATAATGAGTCAAGTCAGGCATTAACGTAGCTTCACCTGCATTAATTGCAGAGCAAAGCGCATCTAGCTGAGTAAAATAAGACTCTGATGGATCAATACTTAAACCCGCTATAGTCGAGCATTCACCTATCCCGATGCAACCGTCATGCTCGAGCAGTAAATACACACAAGGTTTGGTGTGTAATACTGCTCGTGATGTGCCCGCAGCAAATTTGAACTGGAGCGTATGTAATTTATAGCTTGCTTTCATATACTTGTTTCATGCAAATATATAAAAAAGTCAAGACAAGTGCGTTTCTTTTGCTTATTTTAATTCAAACGCAAGAATTGTATTTTTAATAATTTGAATACATTCGGCCAATTCAAATCTAGTAATAACCAAAGGTGGTGCAAATCGGATAATGTTGGTGTGCGTAGGTTTGGCGAGTAGGCCATTTTCGGCAAGCTTTACACAGATATCCCACGCTAGGTTTTTATGCCCTTCGTTATTTATAACAAGCGCATTTAGCAAACCCTTACCACGTACAAAGGAAGCAATGTTCGAAATCTCGCACAAGTTTTGCATTTCGTGACGGAAGTAGTCACCAAGTTCGTAGGCATTAGCAGCGAGTTGTTCATCGCGTACCACCTCGAGCGCAGCAACAGCCACCGCAGCAGCTATGGGATTACCGCCAAAGGTTGAGCCGTGTTGGCCCGGTTGTATCACCTCCATAATTTCGTTGGACGATAGCACGGCCGAAACCGGATAAGCTCCTCCCGAAAGCGCTTTACCAAGAATTAAAATATCAGGCTTTACTTCGTCGTAGTCGCAAGCCAAAAGTTTACCGGTACGCGCAATACCTGTTTGTACCTCGTCGGCAATAAACAACGCATTGTGTTGTTTACACAAATCGTAACATGCCTTGAGGTAGCCGTCGGTAGGAACATATGCACCTGCTTCGCCCTGGATAGGCTCAACTAAAAATCCGGCAATATTTGGATTCGCTTCGAAAGCTACGCGTAACGCATCCACATCGTTGTAAGGTACTACAATAAACCCAGGTGTATATGGACCATAATTATTGTATGCATCCGGATCGACTGAGAAGGATACGATGGTTGTAGTTCGTCCGTGGAAATTGTTTTCGCACACAAGGATTTGTGCGCTATTTTCGGCTAAGCCTTTCTTTTGATAGGCCCATTTGCGACAAAGCTTAATGGCTGTTTCAACAGCTTCGGCACCCGTATTCATGGGCAGCACTTTATCGAATCCAAAATAATTGGTAATAAATTCCTCGTAAACACCGAGTTTACTATTGTAAAATGCACGCGATGTAAGCGTCAGTTTCTGAGCCTGACTCACTAATGCTTCTACTATTTTTGGATGGCAATGACCCTGATTAACTGCTGAGTATGCCGATAGAAAATCGAAATACTGCTTACCATCTACATCCCAAACATAGACACCTTCGCCCCGATCAAGCACTACAGGGAGTGGATGATAATTGTGTGCTCCATATTTATCTTCGAGCTCCATCAATTCGTTCGCTTCGTAATTTTTTGTAGTCATAATCGTTGAGTTTTAAAATATTTCGGCCATCATGCAGCGCACACTTCCTCCACCTTACTTTTCGATGGTGGGAACAGCGGCAACAAGCAGCTTGTTATATGATTCGAGTTTGTTTATTTGTTGTTCAGTTAGCGAACGATGTGCCGTTTGCGACATCACTAAAAACGTTTCGCCCTGCGAGTTGCTCACTTGCAACATGTTACCAGCAAACTGATGCATTTGCACTTCAGTTATCTCAATCAGTTCTTTACCTGATTGAAGCAAGGTAGTTACAAGATGCTCACGCTCGGCCTTATTGTCAATGGCATCTAAACACACCACCGCATAATTGTCGGCCACACAGAGTTGTACATTTGTATGGTAAATTGGCAAGCGCTCCTCTCCTACCGTTTGATTAGCAACATACGAAACAGGAAAAAAATCGAAGTCCGAGCAAAATGTATGAAACAAGCCTTTGTCGGTACGTTCTGATAATGCAGCGTAAGCTATTTTGTTTACCCTATCCAGAATCATACTTCCGGTGCCCTCCAGAAAGTGCTGTTGCTTTTCGTACGAACTATAATCTTTAATTGTGTCCACAAGATAACCAGCTTCTTTGGATAATTCAAAAACACATGCACGACGCTCGAGCCTACGATTTGGAGCATACATGGGGTATATAGCTGCTTTTGAACCGTGAAACGAGAACCAGTTGTTCGGAAAAATAGAATCCGGCGTATGAGGTTCAAGTGTATCTTTCAGTATCAACACAGCAATGCCTTTGCTACGCAATAAGGATACCATTGCCTGAAATTCGGCATATGCAAGCATCTGTACTTGCGCACTATCAGCAAAATCGTTTTGCTGAAAATGGTTATTTTCGGCCGTTTGTAGATTGTATGCAAAAGCTACTGGCTCAACCATCAAAACTGTGTTCGTATATTGCGTACTCATAAATTTACCCTCTATTAATCGTTCGCTCTAAGTAATGGAAATGTAGAACAACGTAAAAGTCCACCCATTTTGGATATTTCATGATAAGGCACCCTTTCAACCGTTAAGCTCCACTCCTGCTCCAAATGTTGATTTAATCGCACAAAATTTTGCTCGCTCACCACCGTTGTTGGCGACAAAGAAAATACATTTGAGTTCATGTGATACATTTCCTCTTTTGTAATTTCAAAAATATTTTGTTTACCAAACATATCCACCAATAATTGATAATCTTTTTCGAAACGGAATCCATCTTTATAAATAATGGCTTTGTCGCGACCAACCGGCATAAAGGTACAGTCGAGATGCAATATCCCCTGTCGAGGATCAGTGTCGTGCTTTACCAACTCCAAGGGTATAAATGTTTTATTTGGAAAAATTTCTTTTAAAAAATGGAATGCGTAGGCATTGGTGCGTGCCGTTTTAAACTGTGGATAATCATCGGCAGTATATAAACCTACAAAAACCACGTCGTTGTACAATACCACATCACCTCCTTCAACATGCGCACGCTCCGGAAGGTTGAAAATCTTGTTGTATTGAATCTGATCGTATATTACTTCGTAGGCTTCTTTTTCATCTTCCCTGTCGGGAATAATATTGGAGTTGATAATTTTATCATCGATCACAAACCCTACGTCGCGGGCATACACTTGATTACAGTTTTCAAGCGTCCAAGGTCTAAAAACCTGCACATCGTGTTTGAGCAGCACTTTTTCGAAGGCCGACATTTCTTTGTAAATGGCCTCTTCGGTAGGATAAACACCTTTTATAACCGACTCGTACGATTTAGCATCGTAGGTTTTATCGATAGTAGGCATTTTTCCAATAGACCCTGGTTGACCAAGCACTACGGCTTTCAGCGTGGAAGTTTCGTTGCGGACATTTAAATTCATACGTTTTATTTTGGCACAAAGGTACAACTTAGTAACCAAAATAAAACCTACAAACTGAACTTTTTGTTCAATATCTGCATAAATATTTATTTTGCAAAGAACTCAGATAGACTAACCATCAATTATTGATCAATTTCGGTAAACAAACGCGCCTGAATACGATCCTGCGCTTTCATATTGTCAAGGTTTAGTAATAGCTGAATAAAATCAGCATGCGTCGATTGCTCAATAAGTTCAGAAATTGGCTCTTCCATTGCGTTAGCAAAGCCTGCACTACCTTTCGATGGCTTTGGAATAACCGAAATAGTTTTGAAAGTACTAATTTTGGCTAGTTTAGCCGCTTCGTTGATGGCTGTTTCCAAACCGCCCAGTTCATCGACCAAACCACGAGCTTTGGCATCGGCACCGGTCCAAACGCGGCCCTGTGCTAAGGATTTTAAACTATCCACCGATAAACCGCGCCCTTCGGCACACCGTTTCACAAACAACTCGTAACCTTCGTTGATTGTTGCTTGCATTTTTGCACGTTCCAGATCAGTCATGGAGCGTTTTCCGGTGTAACTATCACTCATCGTATGGGTACTTACACCATCAACACCAACTCCCACTTTTTGCATTAGCTTTTGCGCATTGGGTAATATGCCAAAAATTCCTATTGATCCAGTAATGGTGGTAGGTTGTGCTACAATTTTGTGAGCCATACACGAAATATAGTAACCACCCGACGCTGCGTAGTTCGACATGGAAACCACCAAAGGTTTTTTCGCTTTCAGCATGGATAAAAGATGGTGCATTTTTTCGGACTCGAAGGCGCTCCCTCCTGGCGAATTGACACGCACCACCACTGCTTTGATGGAACTGTTGTTGGCTAATGATTGGTAAACATCGGCTATCGTTTTACCGTTGAGGTCCTTTTTGCCCGAACCGATATTACCCGACAAATACAACACTGCGATTTTGTTTTTATCATTTGGCATTCGTCGGCTCATCTTTGTTAAACGATCGTGCGATAGCACTTTCATTTTATACTTTGCTGGATTCATTTTCAAAATAAGCGTATCGGCCACATTGCTAAAAACCAGCGTATCAACGAGGTTTTGTTTTCTCAAAGTAGCTGTAGGTGTTAAGCCAGCAAACTGATTAGCAACTTCGTTGATATTAGTACCCTTCAACTTACGCGAAGCCTCCATCTCCTTACAAACAGTACCCCAGACCGAGCCGAGATATACCGATACTTGTTCCCGATTACTGTCGCTCATCGACATGGAGGTAAATGGCTCAACAGCCGATTTATAACTTCCAACCTTCACCACTTCCATCTCTACACCTGCTTTTTCGAGCGCATTTTTATAAAAATAGCTGGTAGAAGCTAGCCCTTTAATATCGAGCGAACCATAGGGATTGAGCATCAACTTATCGGCTACCGAAGCCAAATAGTAATTGCTCTGCGTAAAATTATCGGCGTAAGCGTAAATGAATTTACCCGACTTTTTGAAATCAATCAAGGCTTCGCGAATTTCGCGCATGGCGGCAAAGCCCCCTTTAAGTGAGCCATCGGAAAGAAATATCCCTCCTATTTTATCATTGTACTTGGCGTAAGCAATATTCCGCAAAATATCGTTTAGTCCAATTTTTTTCTTTTGAGGCATTAAGTTAATGTTGATAACAAACCGCTTGGGCTTTACAACATACTCTTCGAGCTGACCCGACAACTCCAATTTATACACATAAGTTGACTTGGGTTTTGCATGACCTAAAAATGAAAAACATAAAAAACATAAAATAGCAATGATAAAGGCTCTGTTCATAGGTTGATTGTATTAAATTGTTTGTAATTGCAAAACTTCACTGAGTGAATAGGTTTGCTTTACTTTGTGCTTTTTGTAGTTCGATTCTACAGTGCAGCATTCGGTATAGGCGTCGTGCTCAAAAAACAGGAACTGTCCTTTTTCGGCCGCTTCGTCGAGCAGTTTCTTTTTATCTTCCATGGCCGAAAGTGGGAAAATATCGTAGGACGAAATCCAAGCCAGTGGCACATTGGCGGCCAAGGGAATCACATCGCCACAATAAACCAGTGTTTTGGCATCGACAGCAATGTAGCTCACCAACTGTCCAAAGGTGTGGCCGTTAAACACGCGCACCTCCAATTCGGGACAAACAGCAGTGGTTTCGGTCACTAACTTCAACTTACCAGCGTCAAAAATGGGCATCATATTTTCCTTGAAATACGAATCGCCTTCGCGCACGTTCGGGTTCAGGAAGTTATTCCATTGCGCCTCGCCAACCCAGTGAGTGGCATAGGGGAAAACCATCTCTACAGCCGATTTATCAGCATTGTAACGAGTAGCTCCACCACAATGATCGAAATGCAGGTGTGTAAAAACCACGTCGGTAATTTCGGCAGCACTCAGACCGAGTTTAGCAAGCTCCTGATCAAAGTTAATTACACCTTCGAAGCCGTAAAACTTTAAATAATCCAACTGCTTATCGCCAGTACCTGTATCGATCAGAATTTTACGATCGCCCGTATCCACAAGCATACAGCGCATTTGAACTTTGCAATAATTATCGGCATTGCATGGATAACGTTTTTGCCAAACTACCTTCGGAACCACGCCAAAGGCTGCACCTCCATCCACAAAGAAAGTACCTGCTTCGATTTTATAAATTTGCATATTTTTAGTTGTATAATAGTTTTAATAAAAAGTATGTAAAGATACAAAGCTAAGATGCCATTAAATAGGCTCGTTAAAGTTTTTTTTTTACTTTTGTAGATTACATCGATTTTAGTGCAAAAATACAGAAAATTAGTCAACTCACAAACCATGCAACGAATCCATTTTATAGCAATTGGAAGCACCACAATGCACAATTTAGCAATTGCAGTCAGCAAAAAAAGCAGTTTTGTTGTTTCAGGTTCCGATAATGAAATTGCAGAACCTTTTCGGACAAGATTAAAAGCAAATGGTATTTTGCCCGATAAACTAGGTTGGTTTGCCGAAAGAATTCACAAAGGATTATCGGCTGTAATTGTTGGTTCAAACGTCGAAAAAGACAATACCGAACTATTAAAAGCGAAGGAACTGGGGTTGAAAATATATTCGTTTCCGGAGTTTCTATTTCAGCAAACAAGAAGTAAAACACGTATTGTAGTGGCGGGCAACTCGGGTAAAAGCATCACTGCTGCCATGATTGTTTTTGTACTCAAACAACTACGCATAGATACTGACTACCTGTTGTGTGCTAGTTACGAAGGCATTGAGAGCACTATAAAACTGAGTTATGAATCGCGCATTGCGGTGTTCGAGGGGGATGAGAATGAGACTTCGGCACTCGATAATCGACCACGATTTCACTTGTATAAACCACAAATAGCGGCGCTTATTGGTATTGATTTGCCAACAGATAACAAGCTTGATAAAAATGAATACTTGAGTGTATTTAGCAAATTTATTGATTTAATGGAGGTGCAAGGTCGACTGATTTACTTGAACAGTGATACGAACTTGATTGAAATGACTCAAAACCTACGCCGCGATATTGTTCCATTTGGCTACAATACAGCAAACCATCATGTAAGTGATGGGGTGTATTATATTAAAACTAAAAAAGGCGATTTGGCCTTGACTGTTAAAGGCGAACAAAACATGCAATATGTGGAGGCTGCTCGACTTGCTTGCAAACAAATTGGTGTTACCGACGACCAATTTTACAACGCAATAACCCTGTTTAGCGGCAACAAAGTAGATTAACCTGATTTAGAAAAAGAAACACACAACATGACTGAAAAAGAACTGAATTTAGATAAACGATATATGCGTATGGCTCGCATTTGGGCCGAAAACTCGTACTGCGAACGACGTAAGGTAGGTGCTTTACTTGTTAAAAACCAAATGATTATTTCGGATGGGTACAACGGCACACCGTCGGGTTTTGAAAATAATTGTGAAGACGAAAACAATGTGTCCAAAGCCTATGTTTTACACGCCGAAGCGAATGCCTTGACCAAAATTGCTCGTTCGCACAATAGTAGCGATGGTGCTACCTTGTATGTAACGGCTTCGCCTTGCATTGAATGTGCTAAATTAATTATTCAATCGGGGATTAAACGCGTGATTTATGGCGAGAAATACCGCATAATGGATGGCGTTGAACTACTCGAAAGGGCGGGTATTGAGGTGGTGTTTTTGGAGGTGTGATGATGTGATGATGTGATGATGTGATGATGTGATGATGTGGTGATAGGGCAGGGATATTGATGAAATGCACTTCTGGCCGGAAGGCTGCTGGGTGCGTGAGGGATTGCAGCGGCGTGCTGCCGTATTTCGGCAGTACAAGAGCGGAAAGCCCGACCCGAGGTACGAGGGGCACGCCCAAATGAAGAAGTTTGCAGTTTGCAGTCCCGATATATCGGGATATTCGTTTCACTACGATTTGCAGTAAGTGGTTCCGATAAATTGGGATATTCGTTTCACTACGATTTACAGTTATAGTTAGAAATTAAAAATTAGAAATTAGGAAATATAAGATATGAATAGTAAAAGAAATTTGCTTTTAGTACTGATTGTATTTGTTTCGATTGTGATTGGGATTACGCTCGGAAATATGTTGGCTAACCGTTCGAAATTGCGCGATATGGGTTCGTTGCGTGGCATGCTTGCGGGTGTGGGGGGTAGCAAAATTGATGAAATACTGTCGATGATTGATGCCAAATACGTGGATACGACGGATATTCACTCGATTAGCGAGGATGTGATTGTGGATATTGTGGCTAAACTTGATCCGCACTCGGTGTATGTGCCTGCTTCGGAATTGGAGGCGGTAAATAGTCAGCTGGAGGGTAGTTTTAGTGGCATCGGGGTGCAGTTTAACATTCAGAACGATACGATTATGATTGTGTCGGTAATTAGCGGCGGGCCGTCGGAAAAAGTGGGTTTGGTAGCTGGCGACCGCATTGTGCTAGTGAACGATTCGGCTTTTACGGGCAAAAAAATCACGAACGACAAGGTGATGAAAAAGCTTCGCGGAAAAGCTGATACGAAAGTGAAAATTGGGGTGAAACGCAATGGCACAAAAGAGGTATTAAAATATACGGTGACGCGCGGTAAAGTTCCTGTAAACTCGGTGGATATTGCGTACATGGTGAGTCCGGGCATTGGTTTAATAAAAGTAAATAAGTTTGGCGAGAAAACCTACGACGAATTTCTGAATTCGATAGCTAACTTACGTGCCAAGGGTGCTAAAAAATACATTATTGACTTGCGCGAGAACAGTGGAGGCTTGATGGATCAGGCGATAAATATGGTGAATGAGTTTTTGCCGAAAGGGCAACTGATTGTGTACTCGCAAGGTAAGGCTTACAAACGTTTCGACGCGGCATCGAATGGAAAAGGCAGCTGCATTAACAACCCGGTGGTGGTACTTATCGACGAGTTTTCGGCTTCGGCAAGCGAGATTTTTGCTGGCGCTATTCAGGATAACGACCGCGGTACGATTATTGGCCGTCGATCGTTTGGTAAAGGTTTGGTGCAACAACAGTACGACTTGGCGGATGGCTCGGCACTGCGCCTCACGGTGGCTCGCTACTACACGCCTTCGGGGCGTAGCATTCAGAAACCTTACGTGAAAGGTAAAGCTGAGGACTACGAAAACGATATTATGAACCGCTTTAAACATGGTGAGTTCGACAACAAAGACAGCATACAAATAGCAGACTCGCTGAAGTTTAAAACCCTCAAAGGACGCACTGTGTACGGCGGTGGAGGCATTATGCCCGACATTTTTGTGGGACGCGACACCACCGAATATACCCCTTATTTAAGTAAAGTGCTTAACTATGGCTACTTGTATCAGTATGCATTTAAGTATACCGACCAACATCGTAAAACGCTGAACACCCTGAAAACCTGGGAAGCGATGGATCGGTACTTAAGCAGTCAACCAATTTTGGCTGAGTTTACGCAGTTTGCTGCCACCAAGGGCGTTAAACCAAATGCTAAGGAAATTGCTATTTCGAAACGATTACTTGATAATCAGTTAAAAGCATACATAACACGAAATATTTTAGGCGACGAAGGCTTTTATCCTCTTTTCTTCAAAGATGATAAAACCGTATTAAGAGCCGTTAGTACACTCTCAAAAATGAAATAAGCGAGTAATGATTGAAAAGGAAAATAGTTATCAAAGTCATCGACTCGAAAATGGGTTTCAGATTGTATTTAAACAAGACCAATGCGCGGTAACTTACTGTGGCATTGCTATTAACACAGGCTCGCGCGATGAGCTAGAACACGAGCAAGGCATGGCGCACTTCATTGAGCACATGCTTTTTAAAGGAACCGAAAAACGTCGCTCGGCACATATTATTAACCGTCTCGAAAACGTGGGAGGCGAGCTCAACGCCTTTACAAGCAAAGAAGAAACAGTGGTGTATGCCGCCGTACTCAACGAATACAGCGAACGTGCCATTGAACTGATTGCCGACATTACGCTCAACTCCACCTTTCCGCAAAAGGAAATTGATAAGGAGGTGGTGATTATTTTGGACGAAATTCAATCGTACAACGATAGCCCCTCGGAGCTTATTTACGACGATTTTGAGGAACTCATTTTTGATGGACACCAGCTTGCTCACAACATTTTGGGCCGAGCCGATGTACTCGAAAACCTGACCACAGCCAAAGCTTCCGACTTTGTAAAACGGCAGTATCAACCCAACCAAATGGTGCTTTTTGTGTACGGAAACCTTGATTTTGCACAAGTAAAACGCTGGGCGCAAAAATACCTAAGTACCTGCAGCAGCAGCACCCAAGAGCCACTTGCACGCACGGCCCTAACGCCGTACACGCCTCAACACAAAACGGTCGACAAAAAAACGCATCAAATACATTTTATGCTAGGAAACAGAGCCTACAACATGTATCACCCCAACCGCATGGGCTTGTATTTGCTCAACAATATTCTGGGCGGCCCAGGCATGAACAGCCTACTTAACCTGTCGTTGCGCGAAAAACACGGTTTGGTGTACAATGTCGAATCGTCGTTTCAACCCTTTACCGACACCGGCATGTGGACCGTATACTTTGGTTGCGACCCCGACAATGCCGAGCGATGTCAAGAGTTAGTGTATGCCGAACTACGCAAACTTCGCGAACAACCCATCTCCGAAGTAGCCCTCAAAAAGTACAAACTACAACTCATGGGACAAATGGCTATCTCGTCCGAAAACAAAGAAAGCTTAGCTTTGAGTATCGGTAAAAGTTTTTTGCGCTATGGCAAAGTCGACGAACTACAGCACATCCGCCAACGCATCGAGGCCATCACCGCAAGCCAACTACAACAAATTGCTTGCGAAGTTTTCGACACCAAACAATGCAGCACCCTTATTTACAAATAACACATGACACTCGACGATTACATTCTTGAACATTCCGATGCCGAGCCAGCCTACCTCGCCCGTATAAACCGTGCCACACACGTGCGCATGCTCAACCCACGCATGCTCTCAGGCCACCTACAAGGCCGCGTACTGGCCCTTTTCTGCCACATGATGCAGCCCAAACGTATCCTCGAACTAGGCACCTACACCGGCTACTCAGCCCTCTGCATGGCCGAAGCTTTGCCCGACGACGGACTCCTACACACCATCGAATGCGACGATGAACTCGAAGACTTCATCCGCGAAAACCTAGCTACCGTAGCCCACGGCGCCAAAGTGAAGTTACACATCGGCAATGCCCTTGATGTGATTGAAGGAATTGATGAAGAGTTTGATCTGGTGTTTATGGACGCCGACAAGCGCGAATATTCGGCATACTTCGAAGCCATCCTACCCAAACTCCGACAAGGCGGATTTATCCTCGCTGACAACACCCTCTGGGATGGAAAAGTACTAAAGAAACCCGACTCCAACGACTGGCAAACCATCGAAATACAGCGATTTAATAAGAAAATTGCAGACGATGAACGCGTCGAAAAAGTCATTTTCCCACTCCGCGACGGCCTCACCATCATTCGAAAAAAATAAAATTCAAAATGGCCGAAAGGCCATTCCTACTCGACTCAATACTCATTACTCATAACTGCCCACTTCTTTTTTTGGGGCGTGCCCCTCGTACCTCGGGTCGGGCTTTCCGCTCTTGTACCGCCGGAATACGGCGGCACGCCGCTGCAATCCCTCACGCTCCCAGCAGCCTTCCGGCCATGTGTGCAATTAATCAATATTCCTATCCAAGAAAATGTCTTATAAGTTGTTTATTTTGAACAATCTACTTACAATTCACAAGAAATATTTCTTAACGCAACGACACGAACAGTAGTGATCACACTTAGCACAAGCCATTCCGCAATATGCAATTTATTTAAACGAACCACCAATAATATCCAACAGTTCGTTGGTGATGGATTGCTGACGCGATTTATTGTACTGCAAATTGAGTTCCTGCAGCAAATCGTTGGCATTGTCGGTAGCCATTTGCATGGCCATGGTACGTGCAGCATGCTCTGATGCACTTGCTTCAACAGCCGCGCCATATACTTGCAAGCGTAACACCATCGGTATTAATTTATCAATTATTTCTTCGCGCGAAGGCTCAATAATATAATTCGAATTTGCAATAAACTTTTCTTCTGTTTCTAATTTAAACGGTAAAAACGTATCGGCCATTAATTGTTGATGACCTTTGCTCGCATAATGAAAATAAATCATTTTTACCCGATCAATTTTACGCGCCGCAAATAAATCCATCACCGTATCGGCCAGCGCCGAAGCCTCTTCGAATGAAGGCACATTAGCCAACTGCTCGTATTCGGCAAAAATATTCAGCTCTGCCTTTTTACAAGCCTGAATGGCCTTTTTACCAACCGGAAACACAAAAACATCTTCTTTACGAACATCACGATGCGTAGTTACCGACTGCTGCAAACGCTTAATAAGCGTAGCATTGTAGCTACCACATAACGACGAATTGGAAGCAAAAACAATAACCGCCACTCGCTCCACATCACGCCTTTGTGCATAAATAGACGACACATCTCGGTTGTCGGCTAAATAATTTTGCAAAATGGAAGTCATCTGATTTTTGTATGGCAAAAAACCAGCCACCACACGCTCCGCTTTACGAAGCTTAGCCGACGATACCATTTTCATAGCCGATGTAATCTTTTGAGTAGATTTCACCGACTGCATGCGTGTTTTTATTTCCTTTAATGATGCCATTTCTGATTTATTAATGTGATGATGTGATGATGTGATGATGTGATGATGTGATGATTCACTTTCCACTTTACACTTACCACTTACCGCTTACCGCTTACCGCTTACCTCTTACCTCTTACCTCTACCTTACAGCCCAACTACCACTTCGGCAGCTGCTTTTTCAATTAAGTCCGTTACAGTATCGTTTATTGTACCACCTTTTATAACATCAAGTACCTGCGCTTTATATTTCAAATCGAGCAATTCTAAAAACTTCGATTGAAATGTAAATACTTTATCCAATGGCACTTCCTTCAATAAGCCTTTGGTACCACAATAAAGTATCGCAACTTGCTTCTCAACCGACATAGGCGCATGCAACGCTTGAATAAGTAAGCTAGTATTTTTTTGTCCTTTATCAATAGTCATAGCCGTTACTGGATCCATATCGCCCCCAAATTTGGTAAATGCCTCCAACTCACGAAACTGCGCTTGATCCATCTTCAGGGTACCAGCAACTTTTTTCATCGGTTTAATTTGCGCATTACCACCCACACGCGATACCGAAATACCAACGTTAATAGCAGGGCGATTGCCTTGATTAAACAAGTCGGTATCCAAAAATATCTGACCATCGGTAATTGAAATAACATTGGTTGGAATGTAAGCCGACACGTCGCCAGCTTGCGTTTCGATAATTGGCAATGCCGTTAACGAACCCCCACCTTTAACACGCCCCTTTAGGCAAGCAGGTAAGTCGTTCATTTGCTCAGCCACCTCTTGCTGTTTGTTAATTTTAGCAGCACGCTCAAGTAAGCGCGAGTGCAAATAAAACACATCGCCCGGATAAGCCTCACGTCCAGATGGACGGCGCAAAATTAACGAAACCTCGCGATAAGCAACCGCTTGTTTTGATAAATCGTCGTACACCACCAAGGCATGACGGCCAGTATCGCGAAAGAACTCACCGATAGCAGCACCCGCAAACGGAGCATAAAACTGCAAAGCAGCAGGATCGGCCGCTGTAGCAGCCACAATAACGGTGTAAGCCATCGCTCCATGCTCCTCAAGCTGATTAACGATGGATGCTACCGTTGAACCTTTTTGACCAATAGCCACATAGATACAAAAAACAGGATCACCAGCCTCGAAACTTGCACGTTGATTAATAATGGTATCGATAGCAATGCTCGTTTTACCAGTTTGGCGGTCGCCAATAATCAACTCACGTTGACCACGACCAATAGGAATCATGGCGTCAACGGCTTTCAATCCAGTTTGCAAAGGCTCGTTCACCGGTTGACGGTAAATAACACCAGGAGCTTTACGCTCCAAAGGCATTTCAAGCATTTCGCCAGCCACAGCACCCTTACCATCAATTGTTTCGCCAAGCGGATTAATAACACGGCCCAACAAACTATCGCCCACCATAATAGAGGCAACACGTTTAGTTCGCTTCACGGTGTCGCCTTCTTTTACAAGACTCGAGGGTCCCAACAAAACCACACCCACGTTATCTTCCTCCAAGTTCATCACAATGGCCTTGAGCCCATTCTCGAATTCAACAAGCTCATTTGATTCGGCATTGTTAAGTCCATAAATTCGCGCTACGCCATCGCTCACCTGAAGTACCGTTCCGACTTCATCAAACTGAATCGATGTATCAATTCCTGCAAGTTGCATCCGTAATATCTCGGATACTTCACTAACCTTTATTGTTTCAGACATGCTATAAGTTACAAATGTATTATTTTGTAATTAATTCGTTTTTAATTTGTTGCAACTGCCTTTTCAAACTGGCGTCCCAACGAGTATCGTCAACATCGAGAATAAAACCCCCTAAAATATCGGGTTGTATTTTCATCTCAAGTTCCAACTTTCCTTTTCTCTTTTTTTCGATAATGGAGCTCAAGCGAGCACTTACAGTTGCATCAAGTGCAGCAGCACTTATAACTGTAGCTTTATAAATATTATTCTGTGCTCTGTACATATCAATATACTTAAGCATAATTAAATAGATATAAGCTTCGCGATTTTTTAAAAGCAGTAAGTTGATAAAACGTTCAAAAAATCCACCCTCCACTTGATTTGATGCAAGCAGAATAAGCTGCTTTTTTTGCTCACTTTTCACTACAGGATTTTCAAGTACACTTCGTAAGCGCACCTGTTCATCAAAATTACGAATCAACATTTTTGCTGTTTCGTACATGCGTGTTTCATCACCACTTTCGGTAGCAAAGGCCAACAAAGCTGTAGCATAACGCGTTGGAATCATCCCTGTATTCATATCAATAGCAAATTAAAAATCACGATTTTGGCACATCTATCTCGTCGAGCAAACGTTCCATCATCTGCTTCTGTGCAGTAGCATTACTTAATTCCGTACGTACCACCTTTTCGGCTATCTGTACCGACAAAACAGCCACCTGCGCACGAATCAGTTTCAAAGCCTCTTCTTTTTCGTGCTGAATGGCCGTACGTGCTTCAGTTATCACCTTTTCGGCTTCAACCAATGCTTGTAGGCGTGCATCTTTTACAAGTTTATCTCTCAATTGAGCAGCTTCATCCAATATAGCTTGCTGCTCCTTGCGTGCTTTTGTAATTATTTGTTCGCCTTCAGCTTTCACTTGTTGCAACTCCACCCGTGCCTTTTCGGCCATCAACAACGATTCGTCGATGTAATTCTTGCGCTCTTCTATCATCTTTAAAATAACGGGGAAACCGTATTTTGATAATATAAATAGTGCAATTAAAAACGGAATGAGCATCCAAAAGATCAGACCGACCTCAGGAGTAAACAGTTCCATACTACAAGAAAATAGCTAACGCACAAACAATAACAGCAAGTAATGCAACACCCTCAATCAAAGCAGCAATTACAATCATATTTGCTCTGATATCACCAGATGCCTCAGGCTGACGAGCAATGGCATCCATCGCCTGTCCACCAATTTTACCAATTCCTAAGCCAGCACCAATAACTGCTAAACCTGCGCCAATTGCGGCTCCTAATTTGGCTAAACCTGCACCAGCAGCAGCCTGTAATAAAATGGATAAAAACATAATTTATTTGTTTTAATAAAATCTCAAAGACCCTAGATGAGCTTTCAGATCAAAATTTATATAATTGTTTACAAAGAAAAATTTCTAACGAAAATTAATTGAATAACGATCCAGTTAATGATGCTCGGCTCTGCCCATACCAATAAATAAGGCCGATAGCATTGTGAATACATAGGCCTGAATAAAAGCTACCAACACATCCAGCAAAAGCATAAATACAGAAAAAGCTATCGACAAAACTGAAACTCCAGATGCCGCTATCGGACCCAATACAAAATAAAAAATAAATATCAAACCCATTAACACCAATATAATCATGTGTCCAGCCAAGATATTGGCGAACAAACGAATCATAAGTGCAAACGGTTTGGTAAACACACCAAGTATCTCAACAAGTGGCATTATTGGCACCGGAAACTTTAACCAAAGTGGCACATCAGGCCAAAAAATCTCCTTGAAATACGCTTTTCGAGCCGAAAAATTTGTGAGTAAAAATGTAAGCGATGCAAGTACCAATGTAACTGCAATATTACCTGTCACATTAACACCCGCAGGATAAATGGGTATTAAGCCCAATAAATCGTTAAGTAAAATAAAGAAAAAAGCGGTAAGTAAATAAGGTGTAAAACGCTTATAATCCGCACCTACACTTGGTTTTATTACATCGTCGACCATAGCAACAATAAGCATTTCGAGTGCACCAAACAAGCCTTTATGCGATTTAAGTGGATTCTTGGTATAACTTCTTGCCATTGATACAAATACGAAAATTAACACCAAGCACGACAAAATAATTGCCACCGCATCCTTCGTAAGCGACAGATCAAGTGGACGTACCACTTCTCCTCCATCTAACACCTCAACTAATTTTCCGTTATATTTTTCGCCATGATTAATTTTAAAGCCTTCGTAAGTAGCCCCTTCGTGTAAATGAGCCGACGAAAAAAAGAACCAACCCCGTTCTGCACTTCGCACAATAATGGGCAATGGCATAGCTATATCTTTATCACCCACAGTAATAATATGCCACTCGTAGGTGTCGAGCACATGATGAAAAATCATTTCCTTTAAGTTGAACGATTTTTCGTCGCTTGCATGAGCTTCACTAGCATATAAATTTGGCATTGCAAGTACAAAAGCAAAAATTATGAATGCAACGTTTTTAACTAATTTCATCAAACTCATTTTTCAGCTATTTAACCTTATTCAATTCGAGAAAAACTTTTGTTTCGATAACCGAAAAAACTACGTAGAAAAGCACATAAATAGATGTAAGTGAAACGGCATGTTCCTTATCAAAGAATAAACCGACAAACAAAAACATCAATCCAAGTACTACAACAATAAGCCTTGCACCAAGCAAAACGGTTAACGAGAGATACGCCTTATTATGCATAGCCTTCGATACAAACCAACTTAATAAAATGGAAGCAATAACATAATAGGTAGGAACCAACCAGAAATTAGCGGGTAACCAAGCTGGCATTAAATAAGCCAACAAAAAATAAGTTATTGTTGATAAAAGTGCAAATATACCCACACTTACCAAAAGGAGTTTTACGATCTTAATCATTTATTACCTGCTCTATACATACCACCACTTTGTTTTTATTCACTTCGGCAAAACCTTCACCTACGCCAATTTGCTTATCTTCGCCATTTTGTCTATATACTACTACTCCTTTTGCTAACATACTGATAACAGGAGCATGATTTTCCAACACAGTAAAATTACCCTGTTTACCAGGCAAAGTAACCATTGTCACTTCGCCAGTAAAATATATTTTTTCGGGAGATAAAATTTCTAATTTCATTAATTTACACTGCTTTACGAGCTTCTTTCATTAATTTATGACCTTTAGCAATGGCTTCGTCGATGGTACCAACGTTTAAAAATGCCATTTCGGGCATTTCGTCCAACTGACCATCGAGTATCATTTTAAAACCTTTAATCGTATCTTCGATAGAAACCATGGCTCCAGGAATGCCCGTAAACTGACTCGCCATTTGAAATGGCTGCGAAAGGAAACGTTGTACCTTACGAGCACGCTGAACTGTTAAGCGATCTTCGTCCGACAGCTCTTCCATACCTAAAATCGAAATAATATCTTGAAGTTCTTTGTTACGTTGCAATATTTGTTTTACACGCTGTGCCGTGTCGTAGTGTTCTTGTCCTACAATAAGCGGATTCAAAATACGAGATGTAGACTCAAGCGGATCAACAGCAGGAAAAATACCTAGCTCAGCAATTTTACGATTCAATACAGTGGTAGCATCCAAGTGCGAGAAAGTGGTTGCTGGTGCTGGATCGGTTAAGTCATCGGCAGGCACATACACGGCTTGTACCGACGTGATAGAACCATTTTTAGTAGAAGTAATACGCTCTTGCATTCGTCCCATTTCGGTTGCCAAAGTAGGTTGATATCCTACAGCCGATGGCATACGACCTAAAAGTGCCGAAACTTCAGAGCCTGCCTGTGTAAAACGGAAAATATTATCGATAAAAAATAAAATATCACGACCTCCTTCGCCTCCACCATCGCGAAACGATTCTGCAATGGTTAAACCCGAAAGTGCTACAGCCGAACGTGCTCCTGGCGGTTCGTTCATCTGACCAAACACGAGTGTAGCTTGCGATTTGGCAACTTCGGCAGGATCAACTTTCGACAAGTCCCATTCCCCTTTCTCCATGCTTTTCTTAAACTCTTCACCATATTTAATTACATCCGACTCAATCATTTCGCGTAGTAAATCATTTCCCTCACGCGTACGCTCACCAACACCTGCAAAAACAGAGAAACCGCTGTGACCTTTTGCAATGTTATTAATCAGCTCCATGATGAGTACCGTTTTTCCAACCCCTGCACCACCAAATAAACCAATTTTACCCCCTTTTACATAAGGCTCCAACAAGTCAATTACTTTAATACCTGTACTTAGTACAACTTCATGAGTGGTAAGGTCTTCAAACTTGGGTGGTTCGCGATGAATAGGATAAGCACCTTTTTTATCAAGCTGCTCCATACCATCAATGGCATCGCCAATGACATTCATTAGTCGACCTTTCACTTGCTCACCTACTGGCATCGAAATGGGCGCACCCGTTACACGAACATTTAATCCACGTGCAAGCCCGTCAGTTGAATCCATAGCCACACAGCGTACGGTATTTTCGCCAATATGTTGTTGAACTTCTATAACTAATTCTTTCGCATCTGGACGTTCCACTAACAACGCATCATTAATAGCAGGTAATTTAGAATCTTCTCTTTCATCAAACTGAAAAAAAACATCCACAACAGGACCAATAATTTGGGAAATTCTAGCGTTTATGATTGACATATAATATGATAATTTTAAAAAACAGCATTTCGATTTACAAAAGTAACAAAATACTATAATAATGGGCTGTTATATTTTAATTAAAACCGAATAAATTTTCTATAAATTCAATTAACCGATCGCTTAACAATGCATTTATCGTTAACCTTCACGACCAAAGGCACTGTCTCTACATACACATTGCTTTTATCCATACCGTAAGCCTTTGAATCAGAAATGCCTAAACTGCGAATAATGGAATAAAATTGGATAATAAAGCGTTGTTTTATACTAAAACCATACATTTGATCGAACACACGATGTATGATAACAAAACTAAAATCGGCTGCTACCTCATGTTTTTTCAACGAGGGATATGAACTTACACTATTAAACTCCTTTCGAGCCACCAAATCATCCAGAATCTGACGGAAAAACACATTTATCATGGGTTGAATACGAAAACCAATTTTCAAATCGATACGATAAAGTGTATCGGGCACCAATACCTGAAAATCGTACTCAAGTGTTGTAGGCTCATCCACCAGGTCGACATGCAAAATCCAATAATTATCAGCCCGCTTAGGTTGCTTATTCATAATGGAATACATAATTTTCGACTCAATATCCGAACTATAATTAGCCTTGCTTAAATAAACTAAATTGCTTGAATACTTTGGAATAGTTATATCAGTTTTAATATCAGTCAATAACGAATAATAATCTTTGATTTTAACAAAAGAGACCTGTCTATTTTTGATTTTACGAGCATTGTACCAAATATACATAGTTGTAAAAATTATACCAGCAAGCAAGATAGTAACCCATCCACCGTGAAAAAACTTAAACAAATTGGCAATCAAAAATAAAGTTTCGACCACTAAAAACACACCCACTAAAGGTAATAGGTACTTAATTTTAGACTTCAATTGCTGCATATAAAACAACAGTAAAATAGAAGTCATTAGCATAGTTATAGTTATCGACAGACCGTATGCAGCCTCCATATTGCTTGATGTCTGAAAAAACAAAACCATTAGTATACATGAAAAAAGCAATAACCAATTGATAAATGGAATATACAATTGCCCCTTCACATTAGTTGGATACTTTATTTTCTGACGTGGCCAGAAATTTAAATTCATGGCTTCGCTAAATATAGAGAACGAACCGCTTATAAGAGCCTGCGATGCTATAACTGCCGCAAAAGTAGCCATCACTACACCGAAAAACAAAAACTCAGTTGGCATCATGGCATAAAAAGGATTCGTATCTGCTGTAATAGCACCTTGATTTTTCAAAATCCAAGCACCTTGCCCTAAGTAATTTAAGACCAAACTTGCTTTTACAAAAACCCAACTTATACGTATATTTTTAATACCACAGTGTCCAAGATCAGAATACAATGCTTCGGCTCCAGTGGTACATAAAAACACAGCTCCAAGTATTAAAAACCAGTTCGGATAATGCATCAATAAGTTAATGGCATAATATGGATTAAATGCTTTTAGTATTGGAAAGTAAGTTATAATACCACTTACACCATATATAGCCAACATACTAAACCAAATAAGCATCAACGGGCCAAATGATTTACCAATAACACTTGTACCAAATTGCTGCACTAAAAATAATACAATAATAATGAAAATACTAATAGGAATAACTTGCGTGTCGGGATTAATATTACGCAAACCTTCGATAGCCGATAAAACGGTGATTGATGGGGTAATGATACCATCGGCAATTAAAGTACTTGCACCAACAATAGCCAGCAAGTAAAACCATTTTTTATTGTTTTTACGAAGCAATGCATACAATGCCAAAATACCACCTTCACCTTTATTGTCGGCACGTAGCGTAATAATTACATATTTCAGCGTAGTTTGAAGCGTCAAAGTCCAAATAATACACGATACCGCACCAATAATATAATTCGCATCAAAATTCATATTTGCCGATAATATTGCCTTCATCACATAAAGTGGCGAAGTACCAATATCACCATAAACAATACCTAAGGTGATAACTATGCCAAATAAGCTTAACTTACTTAAATGCGACGGTCTATGCTCTTCCATTAAATTTTTATAAAATTATTACGGGCGGCAAAATTAGTCTTTTTATTTCAAATAAATGTTTTAAAACACATTTTTTTGAATTGCATTGATAAAAAAAAACGAAGTCCCCAAAATAGAACTTCGTTTTTTTCACCTATGTAGCTTATTTCATTAATCCAACTTGAGAACTTCGAGAAAAGCTTTTTGAGGTACTTCCACATTCCCAATCTGTTTCATGCGTTTTTTACCTTTCTTTTGTTTTTCGAGAAGCTTACGCTTACGCGAAATATCACCACCATAACATTTAGCTGTTACATCCTTTCGAACCGCTTTAATCGTTTCGCGCGATATGATTTTAGCACCAATAGCGGCCTGTATGGCAATATCAAACTGTTGACGTGGGATGAGTTCTTTTAGTTTTTCGCACATGCGTTTACCAAGTGGAACTGCATTATCAAAGTGAATCAGACAAGATAATGCATCAACCGATTCGCCATTCAATAATATATCTAACTTAATTAACTTTGATGGACGAAAACCATTCATTTGGTAATCGAAAGAAGCATATCCTTTCGATATACTTTTCAAACGATCGTAAAAGTCAAATACAATTTCACCTAAAGGTAAATCGTAAATTAACTCCATGCGGTTACCCGAAATAAAGTTTTGCTTCACCAACTCACCACGTTTCCCCAAACAAAGTGTCATTATTTGACCAATATAATCGGTACGAGTAATAATTGAAGCACGTATATAAGGCTCTTCAATACGATCGATGGCCATAATGTCAGGTAAACCCGATGGATTATGCACCTCAATCAGATCGCCTTTGTTGGTATATACTTTATACGAAACGTTTGGTACTGTCGTAATCACGTTCATGTCGAACTCACGATCAAGGCGTTCTTGAATAATCTCCATATGAAGCATTCCCAAAAACCCACATCGAAAACCAAAACCAAGTGCTGCTGACGATTCAGCTTCAAATGTAAGCGAAGCATCGTTTAACTGTAGTTTCTCCATCGACGAACGAAGGTCCTCAAACTCATCGGTGTCAATCGGATAAACACCAGCAAAAACCATTGGCTTCACCTCCTCAAATCCATCAATATGATTTTCGCAAGGACGTTTTACGTGTGTAATAGTATCACCTACTTTTACCTCACGAGAAGCTTTAATACCTGAGATGATATAACCCACATTACCCGCACTAAGCGACTGTGTAGGCGACATATCCAACTTAAGAACGCCAATTTCATCCGCATAATACTCTTTTTCGGTATTAACAAATTTCACAAAGTCGCCTTTATTTATAGTACCATTCTCAATTTTGAAATAAGCAATAATACCACGAAACGAGTTAAACACCGAATCGAAAATCAAACATTGAAGTGGAGCTTCAGGATCACCTTTAGGAGCAGGAATACGAGATACAATTGCTTCTAAAATATCGGTAATACCCAAACCAGTTTTACCACTTGCACGAATAATCTCCTCTGCCTTACAACCTAAAAGTTCCACAATTTGATCTTCAACTTCTTCGGGCATCGCATTATCCATATCCATTTTATTCATAATTGGAATAATTTCCAAATCATGCTCAATGGCCATATACAAATTCGAAATTGTTTGTGCTTGAATACCTTGAGTAGCATCTACGATTAACAAAGCACCTTCGCAGGCTGCAATGGAGCGCGACACTTCGTACGAAAAGTCGACGTGCCCCGGAGTGTCAATCAGATTCAAAATATAGTTTTCGCCATTTAAGCGATAACTCATCTGTATGGCATGACTTTTAATGGTTATACCACGCTCGCGTTCTAAATCCATATTATCAAGCACTTGCGCCTGCATTTCTTTGCCGGCTACAGTGTTTGTAAATTCAAGTAAGCGATCGGCCAGTGTACTTTTGCCGTGATCGATATGTGCAATAATGCAAAAATTGCGGATGTTATTCATTCGTAATTATCGGTGTTCTGAAAATTTATTTTGCGTAGCTAACTGCGCGTGTTTCACGTATAACTGTAATTTTAACCTGACCTGGATAAGTCATTTCGTCCTGTATTTTCTTCGCTAAATCGAACGATAACAATTCAGTTTCTTTATCATCAATTTTATCGGCACCTACAATTACTCGTAGCTCACGACCAGCTTGGATAGCATAGGTTTTAAGCACCCCTGGATATGCAAGAGCCAGATTTTCAAGATCATTCAAACGTTTGATGTATGCTTCTACAATTTCGCGACGTGCACCTGGACGTGCTCCCGAAATGGCATCACAAACCTGTACAATAGGTGCAAGTAGTGTTTCCATTTCCACTTCATCGTGGTGTGCACCAATCGCATTGCAGATATCTGGTTTTTCTTTGTATTTTTCGGCTAAGCGCATACCTAGCAAAGCATGTGGCAATTCTGGTTCATCATCAGGCACCTTTCCAATATCGTGGAGTAAACCTGCACGTTTGGCTTTTTTAGGATTTAAACCAAGCTCCGAAGCCATGGTTGCGCAAAGATTAGCAACCTCACGTGAGTGTTGTAATAAGTTTTGACCATACGACGAGCGGTATTTCATTTTACCAACCATGCGTATTAATTCAGGATGCAAACCATGTACGCCTAAATCGATGGTTGTACGTTTACCAATCTCTACAATTTCCTCTTCTACTTGTTTACGAACTTTATTCACAACCTCCTCAATACGAGCTGGGTGAATACGGCCATCGGTTACCAATTGGTGAAGTGATAAACGAGCAATTTCGCGACGAACAGGATCGAATGCCGAAAGCACAATAGCCTCTGGAGTATCATCAACAATAATTTCCACACCCGTAGCCGCTTCTAATGCACGAATGTTACGACCTTCGCGACCAATAATACGGCCTTTAATCTCATCCGAATCAATATGGAAAACTGTAACCGAGTTTTCGATAGCAGTTTCGGTAGCAACACGTTGAATACTTTGAACTACAATTTTCTTTGCTTCCTTATTCGCAGTCATTTTAGCCTCTTCCATTATATCGTTAATGTACGACATGGCGTTGGTTTTAGCTTCATCTTTAAGCGCCTCTACTAGTTGTGCTTTGGCCTGTTCAGCCGAAAGTCCAGAAATAGTTTCAAGCTGCTCCTGAGCACTACGGGTAAGAGATTCATACTCTTTCTTTTTATGTTCGATAACGGCTAATTGTTGCTCGTGAGTTTCGCGAATAACTTCAACCTCGTTTGTTTTACGTTGTAAGTCACCTTGTTTTTGATTCAACTGCATTTCGCGCTGTTGAAGTTTCACTTCACGCTCTTGTAACTTTTCGTTACGTTGCGCAACTTGCTGTTCGTGTTCAACTTTGAGGGTAATAAATTTCTCTTTCGCCTCAATCATTTTTTTCTTTTTAATCAATTCAGCCTCAGCCTCAGCTTCTCGCAAGGCCTTTTTGTTGGAAACCCTCACAAGCACATAAGTACTTGCTGAGCCTACAACTAAAGCAATCAGTCCGACTAGTATATTAAGCATATTTTAGTGTAAATTAGAAATTATAAATTAGTAAAAATATTTATTAGTTGATATAAAAAAACGCATGCCGTAAAACAACACATCCACCCAAAATAGGTTAAACGAATCGTTTTGCGCTATGCGTAAAAATCGAAAAAATGTTTATTTATTTAGATAACAATAATTTAAGCTCTTGATCAAGTTGTTTAATTCGTTCTGCCATAGGTGCAATATCTTCATTTGAATCTTGCTTTGTAAGCACTACAGCCAACCTGAATGCAACATATGACAAAATTTCACTATACGATTTTTGACTGTAAATTTTCTGGTAATCGTTAATAAACTTCACCACAATTTTTTCAGCCGTACGATACAACTCCTCCTCATTTCGTTTTACCGAAAGTGGCATATGAACCCCATTGATTAGGATATTTATCTTGAAAACTTCTTCACCTTTATCCATACGCTTAATCATTTAAAAGCGCTAAACATCTATCAATTTCACGCACAATCTTGTTAATGCGTCGTTTCGACTCCACGCGTTCTTCTTCATTTGCTCCTAAATTTTGAGCTAAACGCAGGCGATCGTAACTATTACGAACTTCGAGAATTTGTGTATGAGCTTGCATTAAATCTTCCTGTTTTCGTTCCAGAGCAGACTTTAATTGCTCATTTTGTTCTCGTAATGACTCATACTCCGAAATAAGTTTTCGCAGTCTTAACTCAAATGCGCTAATTAAATCATCATACTTATTTGTCATATTTTCCGTAAATTGCTTACAAAAATACACTTTTACATTGACATAGAAAAATATTTAGCCTACTTTGTGACATATTTATTAAATAACAACGAAAATAATTCAAAGTGTCAATTTGCAGCGAATAAAAACCTCGAAAGCTAATTTAATGATTTTCAGCAAAGCAAATCATACCATATATAGGATTGAAATATTTAACTCTTTTTTATGCTGAAAGCAATAACATTTATTGAAAGAATGCCTTATATTTGCACTATAAAAGTTACCGCATTGCTCTGAGATTGGAAAACTCAACACTACAAAAGTAAACGAGTAAGGTATGTTTTCAATGGCGGGCTGCGCCTTCGGGTATCCAATTGTGGACGGCAGATTACAAAGACCAAGTACCCCTCAAATCCTATTACATAGGAGTTTTCTCAACTAACGGCAATGCGGTTTTCTTTTTAAACAAAAAAAGCATCTACCTTAAAAGTATGATCTGCCCCCAAAAAGTTGGACGGATTAATAATTAGAATTTAATTGGACTGAGTTCGGAACATAACCGGACTTAGTCCTTTTAGTTTTTCTTTGATTCTGAAGTTGTTATAATAATAGAT
>Ga0114938_1000220_pt1 | contig 46083 bp, 40 predicted proteins | sample AshMeaBigSpring_FD_88675 | JGI IMG/M metagenome (GOLD analysis project Ga0114938, IMG submission 88675) | Groundwater microbial communities from Big Spring, Nevada to study Microbial Dark Matter (Phase II) - Ash Meadows Big Spring | ecosystem: Environmental > Aquatic > Deep subsurface >... | reverse complement strand
GGCCAGTCCTGCATGGGCATGTGAACCTCCTTCTTTGCGGACGGGAAGAAGAACAGCCGCCATGAGAAGCGGGGGCGAGTATAGAAGAACTGCCGAAAGGTGTCAAACAGGAAAGCTGCCGAAATCGGTGCGAATCGCCTGGTAAAGCTCCTCGCCGATGGCAATGCCGAGATCGATGAATCCGGGGCCGTAGGTCTTGCCGGTGGCCGTCCGGAAGGTGGATTTGATCCGTGCCAGGCTCGCCATCCCGGCCGGGTAATGCTTGAGAAAATCGGACGGGGACGGCCGGGTGAAGGCAATCATGTCCCAAAGGGTGTCGGTGAAGTTGTCAGGTCCCCAGCGGAATTTGTCCGCATCGTAAAGGCACCCGGACACCAAGGCCCCTTCGCGCGTGTTGACGGCGACCGTGCTCTTGAAGGCCTCGTGGTTGCGAATGGCGATGCAGATGTCCTCGATCTCGTCGGCGGCAAGCGGAAAGTCGGCGAGCAGCTCCCGCGCCCGGGAAGCGCCCTGCTCGGCGTGGTTGCTCTGCTTGCGCCGGATGTCGTGCAACAGCCCGGCGCATTGCGCAAGGCACACCCGCCGCGTCAGATACCCCCCGGAGTAACCGTCAGCCCGGCCCTCGATATGGACGAGCGCCCCGGCGTCCACGGACACCTTCAACGCATGCAGGCAGCCGTGTCCGAAATCATCCTCCAGGTGCGCAGAAATCGTCTGCCGCACCGCCACGACCAGCGCGTCGCTTTCGAACAGCGCCCTTGATACCTCTACGGCCGCAGCATGATGCCGGTAAAAGTCCGCCGGAGGGTACCGGGATGCGATCTGTCGGGCCCGCTCGCGCAGCCTCTCGTATTGGAAAGCCGCATCGACCATGCAGAGCAGCGTGGTTCGGGTGAGGAAAACAAAATGCCGATCTCATTCCCATGAAACCGGCACATTTATTGACGCGTCCGTCGCCGGGCAGGTCAGCTTTCAACCAGCCGGAAGGGTTTGCCGCAGACCTTCCAGCGGCCGCCTTCTCTGACGAGGTCCAGAGTCTCCTCCACCGGGTAGGTCTCCCCCATCCCGAACCAGCGCGCCACCAGGCCGAACACGGGATTGATCGTGCGCCGGCGATCCCCTTTGAGCGTGACCACGGCGGAATCGGGACCCTTGAGGGTGGTTTTGGCATCGATGTGGTAGAGCCCCTGTTTCATGTAGTTGAATTCATACCCCAGCGAGCGCGCCTCCTGATCGATTCGCCGCAAATAAGCTTGCGCCGCATTCTTTTCGGAATCGCCGGCCAGGTCCTTGCAAAGCCGGTCGGCCATGCCGGGGTCCAGCCAGAAATAGGCCTGGGCGAATTCCAGAGCGGCTTTCTCCGGGTCGTCCCGCTGGTCGGCCAGGGCCAAAACCACCTGGAGGATCAACCCCACCATGATAACCGAAGTGAACGTCAGGAATTTGCTGCCGCTGTCCATGAACCTTTCCTCCTTGTATACCATTCATGGGACGCCGCCCGACTGGTGCAGCTGCGCCTCCGCCCCGAAATCATAATCTGTCGGAAAAATTTTGGTTAACATGATTCATGAACCAAAACAAGAATTTTTTGCCATGCGGGCGTGGGCAGCGGCGGCGCCGCCCGATGCCGTTACCGCTACCGCACGATGCAGCGCGAAACCCATGGCTCGGCGATGCGTCTGAGGCGCTCCATCTCATCCGGCGAATAGGCCGGGTCCATGCCCTGAAAATAATCGGGCCTCAACATGCCGCACGCCTTGAACGGTTGGAGGGCGTATTGCCGGCTGCCGGAAATCAGCCGGGCGATGTGCCGGATGGTGCCGGGTGTCACGAGCGGCCGCACACAGGTGGTCCGGAATTCGTATGCGACCCCGGAGTCCATGATGATCTGCAGGCTGGCCAGCAGATCGGTCTTGTCGCAAAAAGGAGCGAGGCCTTCCGCGTAACGGTGTGGCTCGGTCTTGATGTCCATGGCCAGGTAATCCACGAGCCCCGCGGCCAGCAGCGTCCGGAGCATCTGCGGTCGGCTGCCGTTGGTGTCCAGCTTAATCGGGTAGCCCAGATCCTTGATGCCGCGGCAGAAATCCGGAAGGTCCGCGTGCAGCGTGGGCTCGCCGCCGGAGACGACGACCCCTTCCAGCCACCCGCGGCGCTGTGCCAGGAAGTCGAAGACGTCCTCCGCAGGGATCGTTTCCGGCCGGCGTCGCGGGGCGCCCGTCAATTGCGGGTTGTGGCAGTAGGGGCAGGCGAAATTGCAGCCGGCCAGAAACAGGACGCAGCTGATCTTGCCGGGGTAGTCGATGAGGGAGTGCTTTTGAAGGCCGCCGATGTTCATAACCTCAGGACCCGATCAGAACGCTCTTGCGGTCGGCAAATTCGGCCTGCTTGGCGCTGTTCCATTGCTTCACCGGCCGCAGGTAGCCCACCACCCGGGAGTAGACCTCGGTCGCCTCGCTGCATTGGCGGCAGTGGGCCTGTTCTCCATCCAGATAGCCGTGGGTCGGGCAAATGCTGAAGGTCGGGGTCAGCGTGAAATACGGGAGCCGGTGGCGCGAGGCGATCTTGCGCACCAGCCCGCGGATAACGGCGGTATCCTTGACCCGCTCGCCCAGGAAAATGTGCAGGACCGTACCGCCGGTGTATTTGCACTGCAGGTCGTCCTGCAGCTTCAGGGTTTCGAACAGGTCATCGGTATAGCCGACCGGCAGCTGGGTGGAGTTGGTGTAATAGGGGACAGCGCCGCCGCTGCGCACGTCGGCCTCATTGGCGCAGATGATCTCGGCGAAGCGCTGCTTGTCCAGCATGGCCAGCCGGTAGGAGGTCCCCTCCCCCGGGGTGGCCTCCAGATTGAACAGCGTCCCGGTGGTTTCCTGAAGGCCGGCAATGGCCTCTCTCAGGAAATCCATGACCCGCAAAGCGAAGGCTTGGCCGGTCGCGGTGGTGATGTCTTTTCCCAGGAAATTCAGACAGGCCTCGTTCATGCCGATGATGCCGATGGTGGAGAAATGGTTTTTCCAATAGATGCCGAAATTGTTCTTGATCTCGCGCAGGTAGAACTTGGAGTAAGGGTACAGGTTCTTGTCCGTGAATTGTTCGAGCACCTTGCGTTTTAAATTGAGGCTCTCGGCGGCGAGTTGGACCTGACGGCCGAGCCGGGCGAGGAAATCCTTCTCGTCCTGGCTTTGATAGCCGATCCGGGGCAGGTTGAGGGTCACCACCCCGATAGACCCGGTGAGCGGGTTGGCGCCGAAAAGGCCGCCGCCGCGCTTGAGCAGCTCGCGGTTGTCCAGCCGCAGGCGGCAGCACATCGACCGGGCGTCCTCAGGCGACATGTCCGAGTTGATGAAGTTGGAAAAATAGGGGATCCCGTATTTGCCGGTCATGCGCCACATCGGTTCCAGGTTGGGGTTTTCCCAGTCGAAGTCCGCCGTGAGGTTGTAGGTCGGGATCGGAAAGGTGAACACCCGCCCCTTGGCGTCGCCCTCCATCATTACTTCGGCGAAGGCGCGGTTGATGGCATCCATCTCCGGCTGGAACTCGGCGTAGGTCTCCGGCCGCTCCACGCCGCCGACCACCACCGGGGTGTCCTTGAAAAGGGCGGGCGGATGGAGGTCAAGGGTGACGTTCGTAAAAGGCGTCTGAAAACCCACCCGCGTCGGGATGTTGATGTTGAAGATGAACTCCTGCAGGGCCTGCTTGACCTCGCGGTACTCCAGCCGGTCGTAGCGCACGAACGGAGCGAGCAGCGTGTCGAAGTTCGAGATGGCCTGGGCGCCGGCGGCCTCGCCCTGCAGGGTGTAGAAGAAGTTGACGATCTGCCCGAGGGCGCTGCGCAGGTGCCGGGGCGGCGAGCTCTCCACCTTGCCCTCCACGCCTTTGAAGCCTTGGCGCAGCAGGTCCATCAAGTCCCATCCCACGCAGTAAACCGCCAGCAGGTTGAGATCGTGGATGTGCAGATCGCCCTCGGCGTGGGCCTTCCGGATTTCTGGAGGGTATATGCTGTTCAACCAGTATTCGGAGGTCACCTCCGAGGAGATGTAGTTGTTGAGACCCTGCAGCGAGTAGCTCATGTTGCTGTTTTCACGGATCTTCCAGTCGAGCTTCTCGATGTAGTGGTTCACCAGATCGACGTTGGCCCGTGTGGCGATCTTGCGGATCTGGGCGTGCTGCTCGCGGTAGAGAATGTAGGCCTTGGCAGTTTTGTAGAAAGGCGAATCCAGCAGCACGCGCTCGACGATGTCCTGGATCTCCTCCACCTTGGGGGTCGGCCCCAGGCGCAGCTCGTGAGCCAGGGTGAGGACCCGCAGGGTGAGCTTCCTGGCATCGCGTTCACTGAATTCGCCGGTGGCATTGCCGGCCTTGGCAATGGCGGCGGTGATCTTGGAAGAATCGAAATCGACGACACGACCGTCTCGCTTTTCAATCTTTTCGAACACGGTGGGAACTCCCGGGGGCTTTTGAGGTCAATTCATCGCGTACAACATTCATCCGCTTGGACCGTGCGACCGGCCGGAGAACGGCGGCAATCTCTCGGTTTTCGTTGTCTGCTCGGGTGAGGGTGCTCAGGTGAGGGTCTTTGATGCCATTAAAAAGATTTTACACAACAGGTTGGGCAAAGTCAATAAAATCTTACAACATATTGCGATAACTCAGAATTTTCGCCTAAGGGTCAAGAATCTTATGGGGAGGGCACAAAGATATAATCGGCAATGGAGGGATCGGCTTCTTCGCCCGGAGAGGCCTGGTAGATGGTGCGGTAGGCAGCGCCGTTGCGTTTGAAGGCACGCTCCGGGATTCCGTATTTATACTGGATGTGTCCATTGCCTGCCAATACCACCAAACGTCCGTCGCCCAGGCTGCCGGCGACGGATTCGGCCATGACTTCCTCCCAGACGCACTGCGCCATGTAGAAATCCTCGAAGCGCACATTGCTTTTGAAATCGTGCATGCTGAATATTTTTTGGGCGAATTCGCGGTGCGCGGCGACCGCGGTGTCCACCTTCGCGGGCAGGAACCCTTTCTCGTAGGGCGAAAGGTGCTCGATGCCGCCGACCCGTATTTTCGGGGGAATGTTGAAGGGCAGATTGAGAGCCACCAGCCGGAATTTTTGCTCGCGGGCGTATTCGAGGATGTCCCGGTAAAGCGCGTAGTCGAAACGCCAGTTGGCATACCAGTGGGTGCGGCGCAGGAATTCGTCCTCGTCGAGCTGGCCGGCCGACCAGAGATCCAGCACGGCCTGATAGGAGCGGTCGAACATCTCCATGGCCACCGCTGGCTGCGGGCTCTGCAGGTGCAGGGCCTGGATCACGCGCAGTTGAAACGCGTGGTGTTCAGCCGAAGTGTGCTTTTCGCCGATGTAGACGACCGGAACGGTCAGGAGGTCGGCCAGCATGGCATCGAAGGGCACCGGCCGGCCGTTGCTCCCGGAAATGATTCTCTCGGGCGGTGGCATCTCGGGCGGGGACGGTCTCTCCTCCATCTTGGGCGTCACGGCGCAGCCCGCCAGCAACAGGGCCGCCACCGCGAGCGCCCCGCAGATCCGATCGGTCTGGTTCTTGAACGCCGCCCGCCTAAACATCGCATGCCTGACGGTCCGTCTTATTTGGCGGCACTGCCTGCCGAAACGACATCGAGAATCTTCATCAGCTGGTCGGCGGGAATAAAGCCGGGCCGGTGGCCGATGATGTCTCCGCTTTCGGCGAGGAACCATGAATCCGGCAGGCCTTTGACCCGGAACATGGATGCGGCGGCCTGCTCCCGATCCGAATCCACGCGAATGGGGATGAAATTGCGGTTCAGCGCTCGGATCACGACCGGGTCCTTGAAGGTCTTGAGGTCCATGTCGCGGCAGTAGGCGCACCATTCCGCGAAGAAATAAAGGAATACTTTTTTCTTTTCGAATTTGCTCCGCGCCAGGCCGCTCTCGTAGGTGTGCCAGTCGATCTTGTCTCCGGCCGCCTGCCCGGCGGGAATTCCGACGCCCAGCAGAACGACTATCAGAATCAACAGGGTTGACCTCTTCATACGGTATGCCTTTTCACGCGAAACCGGTAGCCTCATGGGTGCGGGGTTCATCCGCAAATGGCGTTTTCGGGTCCGGCCGAGGCCGCAACGAATTCGCCTGCCGCCGTCGTGCCGAAATGGCGCCGGGGATGGCAGAGAACATGAACGCCGGCACGAACCGGAAGAGGCCGTCAATGGCTGAAAGTCAGTGTAGCACCGTGCAGTCTTCGAGGCAAACGCCAACCCCGGATATCAGCCCCTCAGGGACGAATGGCGCGAGTTTCCGCCCCCAGGGATTCCTGGAGTCGGCCTCGGGTCGATTACCGCCGGATGCGTTGCAGCGCGGCGGAGCGTTGCAGCGTGGGAGCGCGGGAGGCGGCGACCCCTTCGCCCAGCTCCGACGGCAGGGCCACATCGAAGCCGACCCCGAAATCCAATGCCGCGTTGTCGCCGGGTATCACCACGGAAGCCGGCTGGTCCAACGTAAGGTAGGCGCCCAGGGCCTCGCCGGCATCCCCGATAAACCCGTCGTTGTCGATGTCCGTCCCGGCATAAACCCGGTAAGTTCCATCCGACAGATCGGTGAAGGTGTAATGATACTGGCCGGATCCGGCGTCGAAGGACACCATGTCCTGGGCGACGGTCTGCAGCGTGTCGGGGGCGACCAGGAGCACATAGATAGGTCCCACGTTTCCTCCGCTCACCGGGGAGAAAATCTGAAATCTCACCGGCACGGTCGCCGGTTTGACGCCTGGATCGGTCGCCGTCACCGAGATGCTGGCGGCGTAAACCCCGGGGGGGAGCGCCCCGGGATCGGCCGTGACGGAATAGATGCCCAGTTTATTGGCATCAACCGATTTTTCGGCCACCTGCAGCCAGGTGGCGGCCGGGTCGCTGATCACGGAGCCGATGGCCATGGGGGCCGGCGCGCCGTTGAGGATCTCCAGGTCCGCGCTCTGAGCGGCTGCGCCGCTCGACTCCAGGTTGAGATAGGCCGGACGGGCGATGATGGTCGGTGGCAGTGGGGCCCCGCCGGCGAGATCCCGTGCGGCGGCGACGGCGAAAAACGCATCGATCTGCCCGTAGCCGAACAGGTCGTCGCGGCCGGCAGAATTCGTCAGAAGCCCGTTGATCAGCAGCTGGTCGAATTCAGCCGGAGTCAGCGCCGGATGCACGGCCTTCATCAGCGCAGCGACACCGGCCGCATGCGGGCTTGCCATGGAGGTTCCCTGCAAGAAGCAATAGGTGAATTGGACCGCCCCCGGAGGCCCGTCGCCGCAAGTGCTGAGCACACCGTCCGGCAACCCGTCGCCGTTCAAGTCCGCGCCGGTGTCGCCTCCCGGAGCGGCCAGGTCGATGGTCGGCCCGCTGTTGGAATACCAGGCCAGGTTGCCGTCGATGTCCACGGCGCTGACGGAAACAACACCGTCGTAGGCAGCCGGATAACTCGGCTCTGTGCTGGATTCGTTGCCCGCACTGGCCACCACGATAACGCCCTGCGCGCGGGCGGCGGTAAAGACCTCTTGAGCCGCCTGGGAAAAACCGCCTCCGCCCAGGCTCAGGTTGATCACATCCGCCCGTTGCGCCGGCAGGGTTCCCGAATCGTTCTCCAGCCCGGCCGCATAGCGCACCGCCTGGAGCACGTCGAATTCGGTTCCCAATCCGCCGATGCCCAGGACCCGCAGGGGCATGATCTGGGTGGCCTGCGTCACACCGGCAACCCCTTGGGCGTTGTTGGTGGCCGCAGCGACGGTGCCCGTGACATGGGTCCCGTGAAAACGGCTGCCCCCGGGCAGCTGATCGCCCGGGTCGTCGGGATCGGGGTCGATGCCGTCCCCGTCGCCTGAAAATTGCGGATCGCGGATGAAGTCGAAGCCGGCGGTCAGGCGCCCCTGCAGATCCGGATGGTTGAGCAGGACGCCGCTGTCGGCAACCGCCACGATCACGTTCGCGCTCCCGGTGGTGACATCCCAGGCCTGGGGCAGGTTGATCAGGAAATAATGCCACTGCAGCGCAAACTGGGGATCATTGGCAGCGGCGCTGGACCGCCGGATGTAATTGGGGTCGGCAGACCTGACGTCGGGCCGCTGGCGCAGCGCACTGACCAGCTGGAGGGTTTGCAGCTTGCGCTGCACGGCGGGATCGGCAGCGCGAAGGCTGAGCCGCGTTTCAGGAATGCCCAGCATCCGGGCGGTCTCCTGCTCGGCGATGCCCTCATCGACGGCGAGCAGCATTTCGCGGCCGGAAGCCCCGGCTTTGGTCGTCATGCCGATGGAGCGGGGGATCGCGGCCGAGCCGGATGCGCGCTGCGGAGCCTCCTGAAAGCGCACGATGACCTCGCCCGGGATAAAATCGTCGCTCAGCCGCAACGCATGATGCGCGGCCGACGGCGCAGGCTGCCCAACGGTCACGTTGTACATGGAAGCGAGGCTGACGGCCCGCACCTCCACGAAATAAGAGCCGGCAGCCGGAGCGGTCACCGTGGCGACGCTTGCAGGACCTACGGAGGCATCGACCAGCGTCTGGTTCGCGTCGTAAAGAGCAAGGTCCAGGTCTGCGGCGGGGGCTTCGCGCACATACAAGTTAATGGCCTGGCCGGCAGTAAGATCCACCGAGAAGAAATCCACCGAGTCGCCGTTGACGAAGGAGCGTCCTTCGCTGCCCGTCTGCGGCAGATTCACATAGCCGCCCAGGACCACGGGGTTGGGGAGGCTCTGGGCCTGCGCGAAGCTGTCGTTGGGGATGTAAGCGGCGGCCGGATCGTTGACGTCGCTGTCGGCCAGGAAGCGCGCGGCAACCGTGATCGTGCCGCTGGCGCCGGGTGAAGACTGCCGTGCGGAATTGGAACGATCGTCGCCGTCAAACCCGCACCCCAACGCCGCGAGCGCCGCACACCACCAGATGCAGATCGCCAGCGGTCTCACTTTTGCTTTTTTCTTCATCGTCCGTTCCTGTCCCTGCCCGTCGTTGAGAAATCCCGATCGAATCGACCCGCGCCATGGATCGTGGAGCTCTTCGCCGCCGGTTTCAACAATGGGCCACTCGATCGAGCTCGAAAAAGGTCATCAATGGTTGTTCGCATCCGCGAAGTACTTGATCATCATTTCGCCGAGTTCCTTGGAGCGATGGGTGGCCGCCTCTACGGCGTTGATCAGGGTGGTGCGGAGGCCGCCTTTTTCGAGCGTGTGGATGCCGGCGATGGCCGTGCCGCCCGGCGAGGTGACGCGGTCTTTCAATTGGCCGGGGTGCTCGCGGGTTTCCATGAGCATCTTGGCCGCTCCCAGGACCGTCTGGGCGGCCAGGAACTGGGCATCCTTGCGGGACAGCCCCATTTTCACCCCCGCATCGGCCAAGGCGTCGACGATGATGAAGATGTAGGCGGGGCCGCTGCCGCTCAAGCCGGTGATGGCGTCCATCAGGTAGTTTTCGCGCAGGAATACGGCCTTGCCCACCGAATTGAAAATCGCCATCGCCAGCTCGACGTCTTCCTTCTTGGCATGCTTGCCGGCCGCGAGCGCCGAAGCCGACTCCTTGACCGAGGCGGCGATGTTGGGCATCACCCGGATCAGGCGCAGGTCCTTGTGCAGCAGGGACTCGATCGCCCGCAGGGGAACCCCCGCAGCGATGGAGATGACGACCTTGGACATGTCCAGCTGGTCGGCGGTTTCCTTCAGCACCTCGGCCATGAGCTGCGGTTTCACCGCATAGATCACGACCTCTGAGGCCGCGACGGCTTCGATATTGCTCTGCATGGTGCGCACCCCGTAGCGGCCGCGCAGTTCCTCCAGCCGGTCTTCGCGAACGTCGGTGCAGATGATGTTCGCCGCCTGGGCCGACCCGGACAGCACCAGGCCGCTGACCAGGGCCTCCCCCATGTTCCCGCATCCGATAAAGCACAGGATCTTGTTCAGCAATCGGTCCACCGTTCCCCTCCTTGACGCGTCGTGCGTGAGCTGAAAGCTATTATGAAGTCGGCCGGCGATAGTCAAGCAGAATGTCCCTGGCGATCCCCGGTTGGCGCTTGACACGGCGGTGGTTCGAAGGTATAAATGGTCTAACCATTACAACTTTCCCGTGACGAACGCTCCGCCATGTTCCAGACCGCCAAACCCACCAAGGTCTTCCAAGAGGTGGTGGCCCAGATCGAGGAGGCCATCCTCGCCGGCCGCATTGAAGCCGGGCAAACCCTGCCATCCGAGCGCGAGCTGAAGGAGCTGTTTCAGATCAGCCGCGGGACGCTGCGCGAGGCCCTGCGGGTCCTGGAGCAGAAGGGCCTGATCGAAATCCGCCTGGGAGTCGGCGGCGGGTCGGTGGTGAAATCCGTGGATACCGGCCGGGTCACCGAAAGCCTGGGGCTGCTCATCCGCTCGCAGAAGGTCTCCCTGCAGCACCTGGCCGAATTCCGCGAGGGCGTGGAAGGCAGCATGGCCGCGCAGGCCGCCGAGCGCCGTTCGGCGGCCGACATCCGCAGACTGAAAGAGCTGCTGGCCGAGGCCCGCGCCTGTGTGCAGACGGGCCGGCAGCGGCGCGACGACTTCCTGGAGGCGGACAAGCAGATCCACATGACGATTGCCGCCACCACCCAGAACCCGATCTACCAGAGCGTGCTGGCCTCCATCCACGAGAACATCCACCGCTATTACGACCGCTTTCTGTCGATGAAGGAACGCGAGCTTAAGGAAAACTATCAGGACCTCTGTCATCTGGTGGAAGCCATCGACAAGGGGAACGCCGATGACGCCCGGCGGCTGGCCCGCGCACATGTCCAACGCTTCAACGGCTACATGCAGCACCGCGCCCACCAGGAGCTGATCGGCGCCAACCCGCCTTTCCGGCGCAGCGCCGCCGCTCCCAAAGGCGATCTGAAACGGAAACCATAGCGATGCGCATCGACAAGCATCCCATTTTAGAGATTCCCGACAAGAAGGCCGTGCCCTTCACGTGGAACGGTGCCGACCTGTCCGGGTATGAGCATGAAATGATCTCCTCGGCCCTGATCGCCAACGGGATCCACATCTTCGGCCACCACGCCAAGGATGGGAGCCCGCAGGGCATCTTCTGTGCCAACGGCCAGTGCTCCCAATGCCTGGTGATCGCCGACAGCCGGCCCGTCAAGGCCTGCATGACGCCCCTGCGGGCCGGGATGGCGGTCCGCAGCGTGGAAGGACTGCCCCGTTTGCCCGAGGAAGACGCTCCGCCGCAGTCCGCGACGGTCGCGGCCGTGGAAACGGAGGTGCTGATTATCGGAGGCGGCCCGGCCGGTTTGTCGGCGGCGATCGAGCTCGGCAAGCTCGGCGTGCGCACCCTGGTGGTGGATGACAAGGACCGCCTGGGCGGCAAGCTGGTGCTCCAGACCCACAAGTTCTTCGGTTCGGTGGAGGATTCCCATGCCGGGACGCGCGGCTTCGAGATCGGCAACATTCTCGCCTCCGCGATCGCCACGCACCCGTCGGTGGAGGTCTGGCTCAACACCACCGCCGTGGCCGTGTTCTCGGACCGGGTCGTCGGCCTCGTGCGCGACGGCCGCTACGTGACCGTCAAACCGGCGAAGCTCCTGGTGGCGACCGGCGCACGCGAAAAAATGCTCTCCTTCCCGGGCAACACCCTGCCCGGCGTGTACGGGGCCGGGGCATTCCAGACCCTGGTCAACCGCGACTTGGTGAAGTCCTCCGAGCGGGTGCTGATCGTCGGCGGCGGCAATGTCGGGCTGATCGCCGGCTACCACGCCATCCAGGCCGGCATCGAGGTGGCCGCCCTGATCGAGGCCCTGCCCCAGGTGGGCGGCTACAAGGTGCATGCCGACAAGCTGATGCGGTTGGGAGTGCCCATCTTCACCCGCCACACCATCGTCTGCGCCGCGGGCGCGGACGGCGTGCAGGCGGCTACCATCGCCGAGCTCGACGACCAATGGAACGTCAAGCCCGGCACCGAGAAGACCTTTGCCGTGGACACGGTACTCATCGCCGTCGGTCTGGCGGAGGTGAATGAATTTTTCCTCAAGGCGAAGCAGTTCGGCATGGACGTCTTCCACGCCGGCGACGCCCAGGAGATCGCCGAGGCCTCGGCGGCCATGTTCACAGGCAAGATCGAGGGCCTGAAGATCGCCCAATCCCTCGGGGTCTTCTCCGGCGAGGTCCCGCCGGAGTGGGAGGCCAAGGCGGCGGTGCTCAAGTCGCGGCCCGGCCCCGTGGCGCGCCGCCGGCCGCCATCCAAGGAAGAGGGAGTTATGCCGATCTTCCATTGCTGCCAGGAAGTGCCCTGCAACCCGTGCACCTCGGTCTGTCCGCAGCATGCCATCCGCACCGAAAACGACTCGATCACCGGCCTGCCGTATTTTATCGACGAAGAACCCTGCACGGGCTGCGCGAGCTGCGTAGCGGTCTGCCCGGGGCTGGCGGTGACGCTGGTCGACTACCGCAAGGACCCTGAGCACCCGCTGGTCGTCCTGCCCTACGAGGTCTGGCGCGAAAAAGTGGAGGTCGGCCAAAACGTGCCGGTCACCGACGTGGACGGCGGCGTCCTGGGCTATTATCCGGTGGAAAAGATCAAAACGCGCAAGAAATACCCCGGCACCCTGCTGGTGCACGTACGCGTGGACCGGCCGGTGGCCAAGGCCGCGGTCGGCATCTGGGTTCAGGAGCGCCAGATCAACCCGATGACCGTCTACGAGAAAGCTCCGCCGCCGGACGAGGCCATCGTCTGCCGCTGCGAACGCATCACCGCGGGCGAGATCCGGGCCGCCATCCGCTCGGGCGTCCGCGACCTGAACCAGCTCAAGGCCTTGACGCGAGCCGGCATGGGCGCCTGCGGCTCCAAGACCTGCCGGCCCATGATCTGGCGCATGTTCAAGGAAGAAGGCGTCGATCTGGGCACGGTCACCGACCGGGTGGACCGCCCCCTCTTCGTGGAAGTTCCCATCGGCGCTTTCGCCGGCGTTGCGGAGTGACCCGATGAACAAGACCTATGACGCGATCGTCGTCGGCGCGGGATCGGTCGGGATGCCGACCGGCATGTACCTGGGCGAGAAAGGGCTGCGCACCCTCGTGATCGATATGCACCCGTCGCCGGGCCAGGGTGAGAACAAACACGCCATCGGCGGTGTGCGGGCGACCCATTCGGCGCCCGGCAAGATCCTGGCCTGCCTGCGCTCGCTGCAAATCCTGTCCACCTGGAAAGGGATGTGGGGCGACGACATCGAGTGGCTGAAAGGCGGCTACCTCTATCCGGTGTACCGCGACAGCGACGCGGCGCTATTGAAGAATCTCTTGCCGCTGCAAAAATCCTACGGCCTCAAGATCGACTTCGTGGGGCCGCAGGAGGTCGGCGGGATCGTCCCCGGAATCAACGCCGACGGCCTGCTCGGCGGGACCTTCGCCCCGGAGGACGGCTCCATCTCGCCGCTGCTGGTGGCCAACGCCTACTACCGCCGGGCCGTGAGCCTGGGGGTCGAATTCCGTTTCAAGGAAACAATCGACCGGCTGCTTTGCGACCCGGGCCGCATTCAGGGGGTCGCCACTGACCGCGGACGCTATGCCGCCCCCGTGGTGGTGGACGCCGCCGGGCCGCTGTCGGCGCGTCTGTGCGCAACGGCGGGCGTCGATATTCCGGTGGTCCCGGACTGCCACGAGGCCGCCATCACCGAGCCGGTGCAGCCCTTCTTTCAGTGCATGGTGGTGGACGTGCGGCCGGCGCCGGGATCCAAGAATTTCTATTTCTACCAGAACCTGCACGGTCAGGTGGTCTTCTGCATCACGCCGGACCCGCCCATCGTCGGAACCGACAAGCGCGAGACCTCGGTCTTTCTGCCCCAGATCTGCACCCGGCTCGTCCAGTTGCTGCCGCGGCTGAAAAACCTCAGGGTGCGTCGAACCTGGCGCGGGCTTTATCCCATGACTCCGGACGGATCGCCGATCGTCGGCTGGAACCGCGAGGTGCAGGGATTGCTGCACGCCACGGGCATGTGCGGGCAGGGCCTGATGCTGGGAACCGGCGTGGGCGAAATCGTCTCGCGCATGGTCACCGGCACGACCGCCGACGACGACGAGATCATCCTAAGGGAATTCTCGCCGTACCGGGAGTTCAAGGGGATGGAGAAATTGAAATAAAAAACGATGCGGGATGCTGGAGACTCGATGCTCGATACTGGATAAAAGCCTGTCTCACCCCAAGCGACAGGTGATCCATGATAGTACAACCAAAGCTTGCATTTCTTTTATCGAGTACCGAGCATCCGGATCTTTGCATCCGGTGTCGAATATCTGCTTTTGTTCCTTATCGAATATCGAGAGTCGAGCATCATCCCCAACAGGAGGCCTATCATGTCGGGCTGCGAACTCAAGCTCCAGAAAACCTTCGAATACAGACGCCCCGGAATCGACAAGGGCTATGCCAACCAGACGCTCCACATCGACCTGTCAAGCACGGAGATCGCCGCCAAACCGGTGAGTCAGACGGTGAAGGACCGGTTCATCGGCGGCAAGGGCTTCGACCTCTGGCTGCTCTGGAACGCCGTTAAGCCGACGACGCGCTGGAACGACCCCGAAAACGCCGTCTGCATCGCCTGCGGCCCTTTGGGCGGGACCCCCGCCTACCCCGGTTCCGGCAAGAGCATCGCCGCCACGCTGTCGCCCCTGACCGGCGCGATCATCGACTCGAACGTCGGTGGCTATTTCGGGCCCTATCTGAAGTTCTCGGGCTTCGATGCGCTCGAGATCCAGGGCAAGTCCGGCCGGGACGTCGTCGTTTACGTGGACGGGATCGACCAGAAGGTGCAGATCTTTGATTCGGAGGGGCTGCCTGCGGACGCCTATCGGCTCTCCGAGGTACTGACCGACCGCTTCGCTCAGGGCAAACCACGCAACATCTCGGTGGTCTCGGCCGGCCCCGGCGCCAAGAACACCTTCTTCGGCTGCCTCAACTTCAGCTGGTACGACCCCAAGCGCCAGCGCGCCCGCTACAAGCAGGCCGGCCGCGGCGGGGTCGGCACCGTCTTTGCCGACAAAGGCCTCAAGGCCCTGGTTGCCCGCTGGGATTCTAGCATTTCGCTCGAAACCAACCAGCCGTCCGACAGGGACCGCCTGAAAAAAGTCGCCAAGCTGCATTCCCGGGAAATCGTCGAACTCGATCCCAAACAGAACGAAATGGCCACCATCGGCACCACCCATCTCGTCACCATCATGGACGATCACGACCTGTTGCCGACCCACAATTTCCGGTTCGGCAGCCACCGCGAAGCCCCCAATCTCGGCCAGGCGGTGTTCCGCCGCCTGTTCGATCCCGGCTACGACGGCTGCTGGATGGGATGCACGGTCGCCTGCTCCCACGGGGTGCGGGATTTCACGCCGTTGAGCGGGCCCTACCGCGGGCAGAAAGTATTCGTGGACGGACCCGAGTATGAAACCATCGCGGGCTGCGGCTCCCTGCTTGGCATTTTCGATCCGCACACGGTGATCGAATTGAACTTCTACTGCGACGCCTACGGCCTTGACACCATCTCGGTCGGAACCTCGATAGCCTTTGCCATGGAGTGCTTCGAGCTCGGGCTGATCACCTCGACGCACACCGGGGGTCTGGAGCTTTATTTCGGGAACCGGGCGGCCGCGCTCGAAATCGTGCATCAGATGGCCCGCGGCGACGGCTTCGGGCGCATCGTCGGGCAGGGAGTGCGTCGGATGAAGTCGATGTTCGCCGAGCAGTTCGGGGCCGACCCCAGGATCATGGCAGACATCGGCATGGAGTCCAAGGGCCTGGAGTTCTCCGAGTACATGACCAAGGAGTCCCTCGCCCAGCAGGGCGGCTACGGCCTCGCGCTGAAGGGCCCCCAGCACGACGAGGCCTGGCTCATCTTCCTGGACATGGTGCACAACTTCATGCCCACCTTCGAGCAGAAGGCCGAGGCGCTGCACTGGTTCCCGATGTTCCGGACCTGGTTCTCGCTCTGCGGGCTGTGCAAGCTGCCCTGGAACGATATCATCCCCGAAGACAACAAGGGGACTCCGGAGCCCGCCAAGGTGATGAAACACGTCCGGTGGTACGCCGAGTACTTCAGCGCCGTCACCGGTCGCGAGGCCGGTCCGGAAGACCTTATCCGCATGAGTGAGCCGGTGTATAATTTCCAGCGCATCTTCAACCTGCGCATGGGTTTCGGCCGCCGCGAGCACGACACCCTGCCGTATCGCGCCGTCGGGCCGGCAACCGAGCTCGAGTACGAATCGCGGGCGGAGCGCTATGACAAGCAGCTGGCGGAAACCTGCCAGGTCGACATCGCCGGCAAGAGCACCGCGGAGAAAGTGGCGTTGCTGAGGAAGTTCCGCGAGGCCCAGTACGAGACCCTCAAGGACGCCGTCTATCAGCGCCGCGGATGGACCGTCGACGGGATTCCGACGCTCGCCACCGCAGAGCGGCTGGGCATCGATTTCCCGGAGGTCGTGGCGCTCCTGAAGGCGAACGGGGTCAAGGAATGATCCGCGTTGACGGAAAAGAGCGCCCCTGGCGGGCCGGGATGACCGTCGCAGACCTGCTGGCCGAAGGCGCAGAGGCCCGCGACTGCCCGGTCGTGCGCGTCGATGGGCATTACATCTCGCGCCCGAACTTCGCGACCACACCGGTTCCGGACGGCGCCGAGGTTTTTTTCATACCGATGATCGCGGGCGGATAAGACCGGCAAAGGGCATGGCGCATCGCGCACAGAGCACGGGGCGGCAACCCTTTCCGTGGCTTTGCCCCATGTCCCGTGTTCTTTGCCCCGTGCACTTTCCTGCCTTGCGCCGCATGTTGCAATCCTCCGAATTTCATGGTATTTTTTTTCCAACTCGATCGAGATGAGACCCAACCGCATTCAAAGCGCTCCCCTCTATTTTCCTCAAGTTTTGCTTGCATCCAGCCGAAATAGGCATCAGCGCGGCTGCAGCGCCGAAGAGGAGCAACGAAGAATGCCTCTTCGGCGGCTGGGGAGCCTCTAAAATCAGGCGGCGGTCCCTTCGGTCGGTTACTCCTTCCGGTTAGAAAGAGGACGCCATGTTTGTGTTAGCCAACCTTCTGATCGCCGCCGCCAAGGTTCTGAGCCTGGCCCTGAGCATCTACATGTGGATCATCATCGCCCGGGCAGTGCTCTCGTGGGTGAACCCCGATCCCTACAATCCCATCGTGCGGTTCATCCACAACGTGACGGAACCGGTGCTCTACCTGATCCGCCGGCGGCTGCCCGTGGTCTTCGGCGGGATTGACCTGGCCCCGGTGGTTGTTTTGCTGGTGATCCTTTTCCTGGAGCATTTTGTGGTCTCCAGCTTGTTTGAAATCGCCGCCGCCATGCGGTGAAATCGTGTGGAAGGAATGCAAATGGCACTCACGCCCCTGGACATCCAGCAGCAGCGCTTCCGGATCTGCCTGAAGGGCTACGCGACAAAAGAAGTTGAAGCCTTTCTGGAGCAGGCGGCCAAGGCCTTGGAGGACCTGCAGCGCGAAGCCCACCGGTTGACGGATGAAAACAAGAAACTGCAGTCGGACCTCGAAGAGCATCAGCGCCGGGAAGGCACCTTCAAGCGCGCCCTGATGCACTCTCAGAAGGTTCTGGACCAGATGCAGGAAAACGCCCGCCGCCAGGCCGACGTGATCATCGCCGAAGCCGAAACCAAGGCCGAGAAACTCCTCCAGCAGGCCCAGAACCGGGTCGTCCAGCTCACCGATTCCATCGCGGGCCTGAAACGCCAGCGCATTCAGATCGAAGAAGAAATCACCTACGTGATCGAAACCCACCGCCGGATGCTGGAAGCCGGCCGCGAGTCGGAACGGGAGTCGGACGAGCAGGTCGAAAAGCTGAAAGTGTTGAAAACAGTGAAATAATCCTGCCGCGGCAGGCACCGGAGCAAAGAGACATCCATGGCCAAAATCGATGCGTTTTTCAAACTGATGCACGAGCAGGGCGCTTCCGACCTGCACCTCGTCGCCGGCCAGCCGCCGGCCATTAGAATCCGCGGTGAAATCGAGCGGATCAAGTATAAGGTGCTGACCAGCGACGACCTGCGGTCCATGCTGTACGAAATAACCCCTGAGCACAAAATCAAGGTGTTCGAAGAAACGGGGGACGTTGACTTCGGCCATGAAATCCCCGGCCTGGCACGTTACCGCGCCAACTTTTTCATGCAGAAAAACGGGGTGGGTGCCGTCTTCCGCGAAATTCCCAATACCATTTTGACGGCGGAACAACTGGGGCTGCCGCCGGTGGTCGCCAAGCTGGCCATGCTGCCCCGCGGAATGGTGCTGGTGACCGGGCCGACTGGAAGCGGTAAATCGACCACGCTCGCCTCGATCATCGATGTGGCCAACCGCAACCGCAAGGATCACATCATCACCGTCGAGGACCCCATCGAGTTCGTTCACCAGAGCCAGGCCTGCATCATCAACCAGCGCGAGATCGGCATGCACACCAAGACCTTCGCCAGCGCTTTGCGGGGGGCGCTGCGCGAGGATCCGGACATCATCCTCGTCGGTGAAATGCGCGATCTGGAGACCATCTCGCTGGCCGTCGAAGCGGCCACCACCGGACATCTGGTCTTTTCCACCCTGCACACCACCGGTGCCGTCAAAACGGTCGACCGCGTGATCGAGGTCTTTCCGGCCCAGGAGCAGGCGCAGATCCGCTCCACGCTGGCCGACGGGCTGCGGGCGGTCATTTCGCAGACGCTTTTCAAACGTTGCGACAAGCCGGGACGTATCGTGGCGCTCGAGATTCTGATCGCCACGCCGGGGGTCCGCAACCTCATCCGGGAGGCCAAGAGCCATCAAATCCCGTCCATGATTCAAACCGGCAAGAAATACGGCATGACCCTGCTGGATGACTCGATCATGGAGCTGTTCAAGCGCGGCTCCATCAACGCCGAGGAAGCCTACGCCAAATCGAACGACAAGGCGCGGTTCCGACCGCTGCTGAGAGGCGCCCCCGCCGATTTCACCGAGGCATGATCCCGCCGGACGCGGCGGACTCATATCCGCAGGAGCAACCGTGCCATACCGGAGAAAAGGCGGAAAAACCCGGCGCGGATCCGCAGCGCCAGCATAGCATCCGATAGAGGAGCGAAAAGAGGGCGACGTGAAGAAACAGGAGATCGACCACATCCTGGTCAAGATGCTGGATGCCTACCGCGAAGTTTCGGACTTGAATTTCACGGTGGGCAAACCCATGCAGGTGGAAAGCGCAGGCGAGCTCGTTCCGATCGAGATCCGGAACAGCATCAAGCCCCTGACCCCTTTTCAGACCGAGGTCATGGCGCTGAACCTTATCAATCAGGACCGGCGCCTCACCGAAACCATGCTCAGGACCGGTTCCTGCGACCTTTCCTACTCGCTGCCCGGCAAGGCCCGCTTCCGCGTCAACATCTTCTCCCAGAGCGGCAACTTCTCGATTGTCTGCCGCAAGCTGGAGTCGAAGATCCCAACCATCGAAGAGCGTGGACTGCCCAAAAGCATGCACCAGATCGCCAAGGAAAAAAACGGCATCGTCTTCGTCACCGGCGCCACGGGGTCCGGCAAGACCACCAGCCTGGCGGCCATCCTGGACGACATCAACGAGCGGCGCTCCGTGCACGTGGTCACCCTCGAGGACCCGGTCGAATACCAGCACCCGCACAAGAAGGCCACCTTCAACCAGCGCGAGCTCGGGATGGACTTCGACAATTATGCCAGCGGCCTGCGTGCGGCCTTGCGCCAGGCGCCGAAAGTGATTCTGGTGGGCGAAATGCGCGACCGTGAAACGGTCGAAATCGGCTTGAGCGCGTCGGAAACCGGCCACTTGGTGCTGACCACGCTGCACACGACCGACGCCGGAGCCACCATCAACCGCATCCTGGGCATGTTTCCCAACGAGGACGAGCAGCAGATCCGCATTCGCCTGGCGGACTCGCTGCGCTGGGTTGTCTGCCAGCGGCTGTTGCCGAAAATCGGCGGCGGCCGGGTGGCCAGCTTTGAAATCCTCGGCACCAGCCTGCGGGTCAAAGACGCCATCCTCAACGGCGAAGCCGAGGGCAAGACCTTCCACGACATCATGGAGGCCGGCAACGCCTTCGGAATGATCACCTTCGACCAGCACCTGGTTTCGTTGTACGAACAGGGCCAGATCACCCAGGAGACGGCCATGGCCTTCGCCTCGCACCGCGGCAACGTGGGCCGCGGGATCGACACGATCAAGAGCGCGCGCGGCGAGGCCACCACCGACATCAGCAAACTGGAGATCGACCGCGCTTACAATAAGATGATCTGACGACCGCCCGGCCGTTTGCCGTGGAGTCGATGCCCGGCATCGCTGCGCGGCTTCGGCGAAAAGGGGACTTCGTATGAACATTGCCTGCACCAACTGCCAGAGCCAATTCAAGATCGCCGACGACAAAATCCCCGCGGGGCAGCCGGCGTCCTTCCTGTGCCCGAAATGCCAGCAGCGGATCACCGTCGGTGCCGAGCCCCCCCCGGCCGCTGCCAACGTCTCCCTCAAGGACATCGATACCAGCTCCTACAACCCCGCCGACCGGCCGTTCGACTTCGTTGAGGAGGAGGGCAAGACCGCGCTCGTATGCGTGCCGGACCCTCTGCTGCGCAAACCCATCATTGAGGCTCTGGATTTGATGGAGTATCAGATCACAGTGGCCGAGACGGCGCGCGAGGCGCTCAAGCGCATGCGTTACCACGTCTATGACGTAATGGTGGTCGACGAGCTTTTCGACACCGACAATCCGGAGGCCAACGGCGTCCTGATTTATACCGAACGCCTGGGTATGGCCATCCGCCGCAACATGTTCGTCGCCATGATCTCCAGCCGCCACCGCACGATGGACAACATGACGGCCTTCCTCAAGAGCGTCAACCTGGTCATCAATTCCAAGAACATCGAGGACATCGGTAAGATCCTCAGCCGCGGGCTCACGGAATACATGGCCTTCTACCGCGTGCTCCGGGACAAGCTCAAGGAAACCGGCCGGGCCTGATCCCGACGGGCGTTGATCCGCTAGTTCATACCTGCCATTCGTCCATTGGATTTGCCTCGGTCTTCGTGTTTCGAAATTCATGTTCTGCCTCGGTTCGTCGGGGCCGCAAGAAGCCGGTGCAAAGCGCTTGCGAATCGGTTCTCGCATCTGATAGTATTTCCTGGTTTTCTTACAGCGGTTGCGCTGGGCAATCCAATGGAAAGAATGCGGCTAGATCCCCACATTAACGCCGTCGCAGACGGTGTTTATCAGATCACCCTGACCCCGCCCATAGATGGATTCACGGACTTCATCAGCGCCTGGGTGGTGACCGGTCCGACGGTGTTCCTTGTGGACGCCGGTCCCGGTTCGACCGCCGGCCAACTCCTGCGCGCCCTGGACCTTTTAGGCATCTCGCGGCTGGACTACCTCCTGCTCACCCACATTCACCTCGATCATGCCGGTGCCGCCGGAGCGGTCTCTCGGCGATTTCCGGAGGCCCGCGTCGTATGTCACGCCAAAGGGATTCCGCATTTGATCGACCCCACCCAGCTGTGGGAGGGCTCCCGCAGGCTATTGGGTGCGGTCGCCGAGGGCTATGGCCCCCTCGATCCGATACCCTCGGAGCGCTTCATTGCCGCCCAGACGTTCCGCGCCGAGGGGCTCACCGCCCTGCTCACACCGGGCCACGCGGTGCATCACGTCAGCTTTGCGACCGATGCCGGTTTGTTCGCGGGAGAGGCCTGCGGCGTGCGCTACCAGATGAGCGACCGCCGGGAGTATCTGCGGCCGGCCACCCCGCCTCGCTTTTTCCTGGATGTGGCGCTCGCCAGCATCGACGCGCTCCTGGCGCAAGCGCCCGCGCGCATGATGATCGGCCACTTCGGCGTCACGGAGGACGGCACCGGCCTGCTGAGGCGGCACCGCGAGCAGCTGGTCTTCTGGGAGGATTGGCTGGCAAAGCAGACAAGGCGTTCTTCGACCCCGGAGGCCTTTGCACAATACTGTGAGGAGGGGTTGCTCGCGGAGGATCCCTGCCTATCGGCTTTAAGCACCTTTCCGGAGCCGGCCCGCAGGCGTGAGCGCTATTTCCTGAAAAACAGCATCACCGGTTTTCTGGGTTGGCTCGAGAAAGCGGAAGGAAGAATTTCGAAGGGGGAAGGCGGAAGGCGGAGGGCGGAAGCATAAAATACCCGCGCCGCGCTTTACGATTCAGCTATTCCGCCTTTCGCCTTCCACCTTCCGCCTTCATATGTTCAGGATGGCGTCCGCCACCTTGACGGTGGACAGGGTGTTGGCGACGTCGTGCACGCGCACGATGTGAGCGCCGTTGAAGATTGAGGCCGCCACGGCGGCCTGCGTGCCGGTTTCCACCGCCGGTTGGTCCGCCGCAATGTCCTTCTCGTCTTCCGGTTTGACCAGACGGCGGATGAAAGCCTTGCGCGACGGACCCACCAGAAGCGGCCGCCCCAGAGCGGCGAACTCGGGCAGCCGCCGGATCAGTTCAAGGTTGTTCTCCGCCGTCTTGCCGAAGCCGATCCCGGGGTCCACGATCAGCCGCTCCCGCAGAATCCCCTGCGCCTCGGCTGCAAGAACGGACTGCTGCAGAAAGGCACGGATTTCTCCCACGAGATGGTCATAGCGGGGGGCCACCTGCATGGTCCGCGGCTCGCCGCGCATATGCATCAGGATCACCGGCACCCCGGATTCGGCGGCCAGCGCCCCCATGCCGGGGTCCGCCCTCAGTGCGCTGATATCGTTGATGATGGCAGCCCCCGCCACGAGCGCGCACCGGGCAACAGACGCTTTGGAGGTGTCGATGCTGATCGGGATGGAGAGCTTTTGCGCCAGCTCGGCGATCACCGGCACCACCCGCCGGATCTCCTCCTTTTCCGGAACCGGCTCCGCGAAGGGCCGGGTCGACTCTCCGCCGACCTCGATGATGTCAGCCCCCGCGGCGGCCAGCTGCAAACCCTGAGCGACGGCGCTTCGGGGATCCATGAAACGGCCGCCGTCCGAAAAGGAATCCGGCGTCACGTTCACGATCCCCATGATGCAGGTTCGCCGGCCCAGCTCCAGACAGTACCGGCTCCATTCCATCCGGAAAACGGTTCGTGGATGCATCCTGCCGATCAGGCCGGAGCCGGCGCGGCCGAGGAAGCTTTCGCCGGTTCCTCCTCCTCTTCGATGCGCTTGGAGGGCAGCTGGATTCCGGGCCGCATGCTCAGAATCAGCTCGTCCAGCTCCTTGCCCATGACGGTTTCTTTCTCCAGAAGCACGTCGGACAACTTGTGCAGGATGTCCAGATTTTCCAGCAGCACGGAGCGGGCACGCTCGTAGCAGGATTTGATCAGCTTGTTGATCTCCTCGTCGATCACCCGGGCGGTGGCGTCGGAATAATCCCGGTGCTGGACGATCTCGCGTCCGAGAAATACATGCTCTTCGCCCTTGGAGTAGTTCAACGGGCCCAGGGTGTCGCTCATCCCCCATCGGCGCACCATCTGCTCGGCCAGGGCCGTGGCCTGCTTGATGTCGTTGGCGGCGCCGGTGCTGATGCGGTTAAAGACGATCTCCTCCGCCACCCGGCCGCCGTAGGCCACCGCCAGCTCGCTTTCGAGCTGGTCCCGGTATTTGAAATCGCGCTCTTCCGGCAAGAACCAGGTCACCCCGGCGGCCCGCCCGCGCGGGATGATGGTCACCTTGTTGACCGCGTCGGTTTCGGGCAGGAAGCGCGCCACGAGGGCATGGCCGCCTTCGTGATAGGCCGTCACTTTGCGGTCTTCTTCTTTGATCACTTTCGATTTGCGCTCGAGGCCCATGTAGACCTTGTCCTTGGCGTCCTCGAAATCCTGGATGTCGAGCCGCTCCTTGCCGCGCTTGGCGGCCAGCAGCGCTGCCTCGTTCACCAGGTTCTCCAGGTCGGCGCCTGAAAACCCGGGGGTGCCCTTGGCCAGGATGGTGACGTTCACCTCGGGGGCGACAGGGGTCTTGCGCATGTGGACGTTCAGGATCTTCTCCCGGCCCCGGATGTCCGGCAGCGATACCACGACTTGGCGGTCGAAACGCCCGGGCCGCAGCAGGGCCGGGTCCAGGACGTCGGGGCGGTTGGTGGCCGAGATCAATATGACGCCCTCGTTGGACTCGAAGCCGTCCATCTCGACCAGAAGCTGGTTGAGGGTCTGCTCGCGTTCGTCATGACCGCCGCCCAGGCCCGCGCCGCGATGTCGCCCCACCGCATCGATCTCGTCGATGAAAATGATGCACGGCGCATTTTTCTTGCCCTGGACAAAGAGGTCCCGAACGCGAGAGGCGCCCACCCCCACGAACATCTCCACGAAATCGGACCCGCTGATGCTGAAGAAGGGCACGCCCGCCTCGCCGGCGATCGCCCGAGCCAGCAGGGTTTTGCCCGTGCCGGGCGGTCCCATCAACAGCACCCCCTTGGGGATGCGGCCGCCCAGCCGCGTGAATTTCTTGGGGTCTTTGAGGAAATCGACGATTTCCTGCAGCTCCTCCTTGGCTTCGTCGATGCCGGCGACGTCCGAAAAAGTCACCTTCTCGGAGGTATCGGACATCAGGCGGGCGCGGCTTTTGCCGAAGGAAAGGGCCTTGCCGCCGCCGGACTGCATCTGGCGCATGAAGAAGATCCAGACGCCGATCAGCACGAGCATCGGAAACCAAGAGACCAGCAGTGACATGTACCAGGGCGACTCCGACTCCGGCTTGGCATTGATCACCACTTTTTTCTGCCGCAGCATGCTGATCAGTTCCGGATCGGCCGGCGCATACACCTTGTAGCGCGATCGGTTGACGTCCGTCACGTAGAGTTCCTTGCCCTGAATCACGACCTCCGCCACCCGGTCTTCGTTCACCATCGACAGGAATTGCGAGTAATTCAGGTTCGATTCGCTCATGTGCTGCTGGCTGAAAAGGTTGTACAGCATGATCATCATCAGAGTGATGACCAGCCACAACGCCAGATTCTTGTAAAACGGATTCAATGCCGCTTACCTCCTCACGGGATGCAACGTCACGGATACTACTTGGGAAACACGTACGCTAGCCAATCGAGAGTATTCCGTATCTCAGGATAAAATTCAAGCCCGATTTACGGAGTGTGGGCGGGCACGTTCGCGGTTACGCCAGCCTCGGGATACAGCTCCCCCGACAAATTGTTTAGAAGTGTAAAGCTAACCATTTTCTGATCGATCCGCAAGAAAGAGCTCGGCCTTGAGCATTCGCCGGGTCCCCCCTCTCGGGCGGGCATGATGGTCAAGGCGGTGGCCGGCGACCCAGAGAATTCGGCCCCCGCTGATCAACAGGGGGCAGCGGCGACGCTGCTCGCGCGAGATTTTGTGGTCGATGAAGAATTTGCTCAGTTTCTGAGTGCCGCCCGCACCCAGCGGAGAAAACCGATCGCCGGGGCGGACGTTGCGCACGGTGACCGGAAATTCAACGGCCGCCGCATGCAAATAAGCCACCCGTGGGTTTGCCGCAGCCGGACCCGCGGCCGAATCCGCCTCGATTTCGCTCAGCACGATGCGATCTCCGGTTTCCATCACCTTCACTGCCCCGCAGCCGTCCATGAAATAAAGGTAGTCTGCGCACCCATCGAGCGGACGCAGGCGGTCGCGGCCGGGCTCGCCGCAGGCCATTTCCAGCCTGTCTCCACGGCGCCGCACCCGCACGCCGGCCGGCAGATGCAGCGGCCCCCCATCGCCTGTCCGCTTGACCAGAGCGATGATGCCTTCGACATGCACAAAGCCGATGCGCCGCAGGTCGTCCCGGATGAGCCGCAGCCCTGCACGGACGATTCTGCGCTGGGCGGCTGGCGCAAGCCCCGCCAGAGCGCCCGCGTCTAATTCGACCCTGCCGGGCTGACGCACGACGGCCGCCTGGTCGAGCCGGGGGCGGACGAGGCTCTCGATCCAGTCTTCCTCTTCCCGGAAAATCTCCGCCGAACGATTCAGAACGGCACGCACCCCGGGCTGGTAGTCGCGTTCCAGCAGGGGAATCAGCTCGTGACGAATGCGGTTGCGCAAAAATCCGCGATCGGTGTTGCTGGAGTCTGAAAGCGCCGGTAGACGGCGGCAACTCAGGTAATCCAGGATGTCCGCCCGGGTTGCCTCGATCAGAGGACGGATCCAGCGCCCCTCGCGCGCCGGCGGAATGCCTCCCAGCCCGCAACGGCCGCTTCCGCGCAGCAGATTCAGCAAAAACGTTTCGGCGTTGTCATCCGCGTGATGCGCCAGGGCCACCTTGCCGTAGTCATGACGGTCGGCCGTCTGCCTTAAAAACCGGTAGCGGGCCCTCCTGCCCGCTTCCTCGAGGGATAGGCGCCATTGCCCTCCGAGTTCCCGTACGTCGATACGCTCGGAGTACAGCGTCAAGGCAAGGCTCGCGGCCAGCCGACGGATCCAGTCTGCCTCCTGCGCCGATTCCGGCCGCAGGCCGTGATCCAGATGCGCAATCCCCAGGCGCAGCCCCCAAACCGGCGCCCGCTCCGCCAGCAGGTGCAGGAGCGACATGGAGTCCGGCCCGCCGGAAACAGCCACCAAGACGGCATCGCCAGGTGCGATCATGGCGTAACTGGCAACCGTTGCGTCGAAGCGCCGATCCAGACGGCTCGTCGCTGGTGAGGCTGGAAGACTCGTCACCCGTCATGAACCCGTCAAGGCATCGCTTGCGGCCGCCCTGTGACCCGGCTCCGGGCGACATGCGGCCGACTCTTTTTCCGGCGGAGCGGGGTGCCAACCCCAGCACCCCGCAACCGATTAGAATTTTTCGGATGTTTTATGACACGCGCGATGGTGAGTCAACGCCGTTTTCCCCCGGGGGGCACGCGGCCGCGCATTTTTTTTCTTGAAAAAGCGTATTAATGGCGTATGCTTCGATTCTAAGAACCTGCGGATCGCCGGCAACGCCCGGACGGCCGCAGAGGCAATCGGCCGCGTTTTCGGGAGCCTCCGTTACAAGGCCTGGATCATCCTGCTGGTCGCCACGCAACAGACGGTCACGAACCTCGTCAGGTCCGGAAGGAAGCAGCGATAAGTGACGCTGGCTGTGTCGTGGTCGGTTACCGGTCGGGATGATCCAGGCTCTTTTTTGCGGCACCGGCCGGCAGGAGAGGCCCCTTGCCCATTTCAGCTTTTTTTAACTAAGCCTCTATTTTTGCGATAAAAAGCTGCACCTTCCAAACTTGACATCAGGTTGTCCTGCCTTATTTTCACACTCGGTTAAAATAATGGATTCGAAAGTGGTGGTTATGTCCGAAGCGCGAAAGATCAGAGTAACGACCAACGAGGAGGAAAAAGCGAACCCTCAGCCGAACGACCCCGGTGACGCGGCCTCCGCCGTCGAGTCCTCCCCCGAGGGGGAAAGCGTGCCCGTCGACGATGCGCCCCTGAGCGAGGTGCAGGCCAAACTGGCGGCAAAGGAGAAAGAATTTCAAGAGGCGTATGATCGTTTGCTGCGGGCCACGGCGGAGTTCGAAAACTACAAAAAGCGCATGGCGCGCGAGATGGAGGATTTCCGCAAGTACGCCAATCAATCTCTGTTAAAAGAGATGTTGTCCGTTGTCGACCATATCGAACTCGCGATTCAGGCGGCAGGCAGCCCGTCCGCCGAGGAAACGAGCTTGGTCGAGGGTCTGAATCTCACCCTCAGAGAGTTCTTGCGGATCCTCGAAAAATTCAAGGTCAAGCCGATCGAATCGGTTGGGCAGCCCTTCAACCCCCAGGTGCATGAAGCCATCATGCAGGAGGCGTGTGAAGAGGTGCCGGAGAACACCGTCGTGCGCGAAATGCAGAAAGGCTACACGATCAGCGACCGTCTGCTGCGGCCTGCGCTGGTGGTGGTAGCCGCCGCGGCCCCGCGTGTCGCCACGGATTGAGCACCGAACGCGCATGAGCGACCAGACTAACGTGAAACCATGAGCTATAGAAACGCCTAAGGAGGATTAAACGTATGCCCAAAGTAATCGGAATCGACCTGGGTACCACCAACTCATGTGTTGCCATCATGGATGGAGGCGACCCGAAGGTCATCACCAACCCCGAGGGAGGGCGCACCACCCCGTCCGTGGTCGCTGTCACCGAGAGCGGCGAGCGTCTCGTGGGCCAGATCGCCAAACGCCAGGCGATCACCAACCCGGAGAACACGGTGTTCGGCGTCAAGCGCCTGATCGGCCGGAAATATGCGTCAAAGGAAGTCCAATACGACAAGAAGGTCTTGCCCTACAAGATTGACGAGGCGTCCAACGGAGACGCCCGTCTGACCATCCGCGGCAAGCCTTACAGCCCGGCCGAGATTTCTTCGTTCATCCTGGCGTTCATCAGGAAGTATGCCGAGGACTACCTCGGTGAGAAGGTGAACGACGCGGTCATCACCGTACCGGCTTATTTTGACGACAGTCAGCGCCAAGCTACCAAGGACGCGGGCAAAATTGCCGGCCTCAACGTCCTGCGCATCATCAACGAGCCCACAGCGGCCGCACTGGCCTACGGCATGGACAAGAAGCGCGAGGAAAAGATCGCGGTCTTCGATCTGGGCGGCGGCACCTTCGACATTTCCATTCTCGAAATCGGCGAGGGCGTGTTCGAGGTCAAGGCCACCAACGGCGACACCCACCTGGGCGGAGACGATTTCGATCTGCGCCTGATCTCCTTTCTCGCGGACGAATTCAAGAAGGACCAGGGCATCGACCTGCGCAACGACAAAATGGCGCTGCAACGGCTAAAGGAGGCCGCCGAGAAGGCCAAGATCGAATTGTCCACGTCCATGGAAACGGACATCAATCTGCCGTTCATAACGGCCGACGCCAGCGGCCCGAAGCACATGAACCTGAAGATAACGCGCGCCAAGCTCGAAGGCTTGGTGAGCGATCTGCTGGACAAACTCGAGGAGCCATGCCGGATATGCATGAAGGATGCCGGTCTGAGCCCCCGCGAGATCCATGAGGTCATCTTGGTGGGCGGCATGACACGCATGCCGGCCGTGGTGGAACGCGTGCGCCGGATCTTCGCCAAAGAGCCCAACAAGGGCGTCAACCCGGACGAGGTTGTGGCCGTGGGCGCCGCCATCCAGGGCGCCGTGCTGAAAGGCGACGTCAAGGACGTGCTGCTGCTGGATGTGACACCGCTGTCCCTAGGCATCGAAACCCTGGGGGGCGTCATGACCCGGCTGATCGAAAAAAACACCACCATCCCCACGCGCAAGAGCCAGATCTTTTCGACTGCCACCGACAGCCAGCCGGCCGTATCGATCCACGTGCTCCAGGGCGAGCGCGAGATGGCCGCCAACAACAAGACCCTGGGGCGTTTTGAACTCGTCGGCATTCCCCCGGCACCCCGAGGGGTGCCCCAAATCGAGGTCACCTTCGACATCGACGCCAACGGGATCGTGAACGTGTCGGCCAAAGACAAGGCCACCGGCAAGGAGCAGTCGATTCAGATTACGGCCTCTTCCGGGCTGAGCAAGGAAGAGATCGACCGGCTGGTCAAAGACGCCGAATCGCATGCCGAGGATGACCACAAGAAGCGCGAGCTGGTGGAGGCCCGCAACCACGCCGATGCCCTGATCTACTCGACCGAGCGCTCGATCAAGGATCTCGGAGAAAAGGTCGACAAGGACACCAAGGTGAAGGTGGAGGACGCCATCGGCAAATTGCGCAAGGCGATGGAAGGCGATGACAAGGACGAAATCCGTCGCCTGAGCGAAGAGCTGACCAATGCGTCCCATAAGCTCGCCGAGGCGATGTACCAGCAGGCGTCCCAGGCCGAAAATCAGAAAGCCGGGGCGCAGAGCGGCGGGGCCAAGGCCTCAAGGCCCGAAGACGACGTCGTCGACGCCGACTTCGAGGAGGTCAAAGAGGACAAGAAATAAAGGCATCCGAGGCCGATGGCCTGAGAACCCGCCGATGCCGCGCAGCGTCGGCGGGTTTTCTTTTCGAGACGATCCGGTGGCCCTTGACGAAGGCAAGGGCTGAAGAATGGAGAACGACCATGGAAGAAAACGTCAAGGAACAGGCTGAAGTGGACGGGCTTTGCCTGGAATGCGGTCATGCCTTCAAGGTGTATGTCGACCGTGTGATCGCCCGCGGCGGAGCTGCAGGATCCGATGAGCGGAAGACCGAGTGCCCGGTCTGCGGGTGCGGAGACTGCCGGGTCGGACAGTAGCGTCGTTTGGCTACTTTACATCCCAGCCCGCAGTGATAACTATAGCGGGAAATCAAGCGCTGAGCACCCACATCTGCGAGGAGGACCCAGCATGGAAGTGAAACGCATTCTCTGGCCGACGGACTTTTCCAGCATTGCGGAAAAGGCCCTTCCCCACGTGAAATCCATCACGGCCCAGTACGGCGCCGAAATTCATGTGCTTTACGTTATTGAAGACGTGGCCCATCACGACGGCTGGTACGGGGCCTTCGAGCAGAAGCGGGTCAAGGAACTGATGGAGCATGCCCAGAAAACGGCCAACAAGCGGCTTGGCCAGCTTTGCGACAAGTACATGGAGGGCTGCCCGCTTTACATCAAGCACGTAGCGGTCGGGGATCCCGCCCAGGAAATCCTCAAACTGATTGACAAGGAAAAGGTGGATCTCGTGGTGATGGCCAGCCATGGCGCGCAGGGCAACTTCCGGTTTGGCAGCGTGACCGAGAAGGTTCTGAAAGGCTCGCCCGTGCCGGTTACCGTGGTGCCGGTCGAACCGGCGAAATGATGCGCCGACCCACCCGGCGCGATGCCGCGTGGGCGTCTTTCATCCACCGGAGGTCTGGGGAAAGGCCGTATTGGAGTAAAGATACTCCATTTTCTCCTTGTGCTTGAGCTCCTCATTGGCCATTTTGAGCAGCATCTCGCGCGCTTCCCCGGCCGAATGCTCGTTGGCCAGCGCGGCGTAAAATTGGTTCGACCGCAGCTCGCGGTGGGCCGCCACGAGGTAAACCTGAGCACTGCTCATGTCTTCGGCCAACTGGGGCTCTACCTGGTACTCGGCGATCTTGTAGTAAACCACGTCGCTCAGCCGAAGGCCGCCCGCTCCAAAATCGCCGCTGCGGTATTTGACCAGGAACGCTTTGTGCTTTTTCTCCTCCCCGGCGATCCATTCGATCGTCTCGCGCACCGCGGGGTCGCTGACCTTGTCGTGGATCTTCATGTAAAAGCCATAGGCGTCTTCTTCACGTTGAATGGCCGTATCGATCAGCCCCGATAGTTTGGGATCCATCGCATTTCCTCCTATAGAAAATCCTTGTTGACGGCGTGCCTTTGACGGCGATGTAGCATAGGTGGAATGAACGATCAATATGGGGGGACGCAGCAGTCCCCCAGCTGCCAGCCGCACACGGGGCGCAAGACGGCTCAGGCGTGTTTCAGCTCGGATGCCGCACGAGCGACCGCCGCATAGGCGGTCGCAATCGCCAACCCCGAGCCGCATTTCATGCGCATCCAGTCCTGGTTCGCAAGGATCGAGCCTGCGGCGAAAAGCCGCGGGTGCGCCGGCCGCCCGGAGGTCCCCAGCGGCCTGAGGCATTCGTCGGTCTCCAGCCCGGCGTAGGCCACCGGATGGCCCCTGCGGTCCAGAAAATTCTCGCGGTGCCAGTGGTCACGCAGCTCGGGCTGACGCACGGGAAGGTTGAAAAGCGGCTCCCGCACGGCATGGCGGTCCGCCTGCAAGCCGCCGCCCATGAACCGGCCGGTCGCCAGCACGAGGGCGGCCGCCCGGATGGAGCGCTCGGGTTCCATGCGCCCGACATCGATGTCGAACCCCGCCTGCGGATCAGCGGCGGCACGAAACGCCGTGTGCTCCAAAAGCAGGCTCACCCGTCGCGCGGCCAGCCCGCGCTCAAACGCCTCTTTCATCCGCAAGCCGGTCACCCCGGGCGGCATGGTGGCAATCTCGAAAACCGCACGGCCGACGCGCTTTTCGAGGTCCCGCGTGACCTCCGTCGACCGCGCGACCCCCAGGATCGCGGGGACGCCGACAGCGTCGGCATCCCGTAGCAGCGGCTTGAGCACATCGGCCAGTTGGGCGCGGGCGCTCTCGGTTTCGAGCGCCCGGGCCAGCCGTTCGGGATAGACTTCGATCCCTGGATCCACACCGGGGAAAACGATCTTCGCCGTCCTCAGGCCGGACCATCCGCCGGGCGCGTTGGCCTTGATCTGCCGGGCGCTGAATCCCTTGAGACCCTGGATATCGACCAGCAGGCAGGCCGCTTTGCGCTCCCGGGCCGCGACCCCGCTCCACATGCTGAGCGGCACCCGATAGGTGACCTTGACGGTTCCCACCGCGGTGAGCACCGCCGCATTGCGCTCCGGAAAACCGGTGTAGGCAAGCCCCTGGCTGTCAAAAAACCCCGTTACGGCATCAAACGCGGCGCGGATGTCGCTCTTGGAGAGCCTGGCATAGGGATGTTGCGGAAGATCCTTGATTAGGGCATCGACCCCGGCCCAGGGATCGCTCCAGATCGTTCCGGCCGCCGGCGGATAAACGCCCATCAGGTCGAGCAGGCCGGTGGCGAAGATGATCTCACCGGTGCGCCCCACCAGCACGGTCGCAAGCCCCCGGTCCGCGGCGAACAGGGCGGCGCACAGGCCCGCCATGCCGCTGCCGACCACGCACAGGTCGCAGGTGACCGGTGCCGCGCCGGCGGTCATAGCCGTCCTCCCATCTCCAGCCCCAGGTAGCCGCAGTGCATCGCTTCCTGAAGCTCTTCCTGCAACATGGCAGTGCCCCACAGAATCGGACGCATCCCCCGCCAGCGAGCGTTCAGGAAAGACCGCAGGTCCTCCAGGCCTTGCCGCCCCTCGATCCGGCCCCGGTCGTAGAGATAGGCATTGATGCGCAGCCCGCAGAAGGCTCCCTGGCAGGTGCCCTTGCCGACACGGCTGCGCCGACCGATGGCGTATAAGCTCGGCTGCCCGCCTTGATCGTGGATGCCCTCGATGACCGCATCAACGGCGCTGGCCGGCACCATCTCACACTCGCACAACAGCAGGTCGCCGGCCGCATGGGCCTGCATCCACAGCTTTGGGGATAGGCCGGCCGCGGTCCACTGGTTGGCCGGGAAGGACGGGAGCGCCCGAACCGCGGTGAGACAGGGTCGGTCGACGCCCAACCGCCGGCAGACCAGGTCGGCGGTCTTTTCGGCCATCAGCCGATAGGTCGTCAGCTTGCCGCCGATGATGGAGATGAAATTGTCGACCCCGTCGCCGGAATGGTCCAGAAGGGCGAACCCGCGGCTGAGCGCCCGGCCGTCGTCCAGCGACCGGGATCCGATCAGGGGCCGCACGCCGGCATAGGCGCGAAGGTAGCGGGTCGTATGGAGGCAGGGCACCATCGCGGCGGCCGTTTCGACGATGTGGTCGCTCTCGGCCACGGTGGGAACGATCTGGTCCAGGCGATCGATGCGGATCGAGGTCGTGCCCAGAATCGAAACCGTGCCTCCCGGAACCAGAATGTCGGCGTCCGATGCCGGCCGCAGCCGGTTGAGCACCCGCCGCGCCAGGCGCTGGTCGGTGATTAGAAGGCTGCCCTTGGAATACAGCAGCTCGATCTGGATTCCGGCCATCGCGGCCACTTCTCTAGCCCAGGCACCGGCGGCGTTCACGACCAGCTCGGCCTCGATCGCACTCTCCTTGCCGGTCTCATCGTCGATCAGCCGGACGCTGCGGATGCGGCCGCGGTCCTGCTCAAATCGGGCCACGCGCGTGTGCAGCCTGACGCCGCTGCCCAGTTCCAGTGCTTCGGAGATATTGTCAAGACAGAGATGAAACGGATCCACCGATGCGTCTGCCACCTGGAAGGCGGCGATCAAGCGCTCGGACAGCACCGGCTCCAACTCCCGGGCCTCGGCGATGCTGAGCGCCTTGCAGTCAATCCCGCAGCGGGCGCAAAGAGAAGGAAAATCGGCAACATACGCTTCATCGTCGCCCTCCACCGCCACGAAGAGCCCGCCGGTGTCCTCGATGCAATGGCCGGCCAGGCGCTTGAGCAGCTCGCTCTCCTCGCGGCATTCCACCGCTGCCGTCGGGTCGCTGCGCACGTAACGCGCTCCGCTGTGCAGCAGTCCATGGTTGGCGCCGGAGGCCCCGCCGGCAATATCCCGCTTTTCGACCACTATGGACTGCACGCCCCGCAGAGCCAGATCTCGCGCCAGCCCGACGCCGGTGATGCCCCCGCCGATGATTAATACCTGGGTTTCCAAAGGCTCACTCCCCGACCTCTGGTTGAAGCCGCACAGCGGCGATCGCCTGCGGACCATGCTTGATGCAAGCGCCTGTCGGTTTGAAACGTTCTAACATTAAACGCCTACCGGCGCAAAATGAAAAGCGCTGCCGGACGGCAGCGCCTTTCATTTTGGTGCGATTAGGATTCGGATGATTCTTGATGTTATTGCTGTTGGCAGGGTCCGCCGCCCGGGCATGCGCCGCGTCCGGGGCCCCTGCCGTGGCCGGATCCCATCCCCCGGCCGAACCCGCCACTGAAGCCCTTGCTGTAGATCTCCGGATGATCCTTCTTCATTTTCAGCCGGTGTTCCAGACGTTTTTGATCCAATTCGTTCTCGAAACCGGAAACCTCTTTCTGAAGCTCGGCCGCCTTTTTGGCGTCCGGGTTCTGCTTGGCCAGTTCGGCCTTCAGCTCCAGCTCTTTCTGATAGTGCCGCTCGCGCAGCTCACGTGTGCTTTCGAGGAAAGCGCTGCGTTCTTTCTGCATCGTGGCGATTTCCTCGTCCGTCAAGTTGCCGGACGCGCCGGGGCCGCCGGGTCCACCCCGCGGGCAGTTCCCGTAACCCGGACCCATGCCATAGCCGCCCCCCCGCCCCCAGGCAAAGGAATCGGCCGAATAGCCGATCAGACCCAGAACCGCCAAAACCGCCAGAACCATGCCTACATGCCTTGCATTCATCTTGATAGCCTCCGTAATCGGTTTGTAAACTCGAAACCAGGTGTTCGTCTGAACATTTAGCAAGGCCGATGCCACAAGATGACGCTGGCCAGCTACCTTATTTTAACTGATTGTTTTCTATTTGTATTACTCTAAATCCTTTCTCTGGCCGAGATCATCCGGATATCAGCTGCAAGAGTGGCTGGATAATATGTATCCAGGCCGGCTGCATTTACATGGATACATTGAATACTTAGTATCCAGAGATGAAATCAAAGGGCCCGCCAAATCATATGGTCGAAAAGCACAAAGCGTCGAAACCCTGGATCGGCGTGCCGCCCAGGGTGTTGCTGGGTGCCTTCGCGGTGCTGTTGCCTATTTTCGCCATCATGACGGCCCAGAATATTCACCGCGAAAAGGATTTCACCACGCGCCTAATGGTCGAAAAAGGAGGCGCCCTGATCCGTTCATTCGAAGCCGGTACGCGGTCCGGGATGATGGGCATGCATCGCGGCGGCTTCGAGCTGCAGCGCCTGCTCACGGAGACAGCCCAGCTGCCCGATATCGCGCATCTCATCGTGACCGACGCGGCCGGCGGCGTCATCGCCCATAGTGCCCTCGACCGAGTGGGCTCGACCTATGGAACGGGAGTGGACATCGCTCTCGTCTCCCAGTCCAAGAACCTCGACTGGCGGATCGTGCCGGGGCCGGACGGCACGCGGGTGTTTGAGGTTTTTCGCAAGTTCGAGCCTGCCCGGCCTCCCATGGGGCGCGGGCCGATGATGCGCCGGCGGCCGGAGGGCTTCGAACTGCCGCCCGAGCCGCCGCGGGCCATCTTCGTGGGTCTGGACATGGCCTCCATTGACGAGGCGCAGCGGTCGGATATCTGGCATGCCGTCCTCATGGGGACGATCCTGCTGCTGGCCGGTTTCGCCGGCGTCACCCTGCTCCTGCTCGCCCAGAGCCACCGCGCGGCGCGAACACGGCTTTCGCGCATCGAGGCCTTTTCCGACCATGTGGTCGCGAACATGCCGATCGGCCTGGTAGCGACCGACGGCCGGCAGCATGTAGCGGTCTTCAACCGTGCGGCCGAATCCGTGCTGCGTACCAGCGCTGCGAGCGTCATCGGCCGCCCGGCCAGGCAAGTGCTTCCGGCGGCGCTCTGGTCGCAGATCGAAGCGGTCGAGAACGCTCAGGCGGCCCGATCGGAAAAAGAGGCGGACTGCGAACTCGCCGGCGGCCGCACGGCCCCGCTCGAAATCAGTGCGGGCCGGCTCTCCGGCGAAGACGGCCGGTCCCTCGGCAGCATCCTGCTCTTCAAAGACCTCAGCGAGATCCGTACGCTGCGCAACGAAATCGCGCGCAACCAGCGCCTGGCAACCGTCGGGCGCTTGGCCGCCGGGGTGGCGCACGAGATCCGCAACCCCCTCAGCTCGATCAAGGGCTTTGCGACCTATTTCCGCGAACGCTACCACGCCAACGAGCAGGACGCCCGGACCGCCTCGGTTCTGATCCAGGAGGTCGATCGGCTGAATCGTGTGGTCGGACAGCTGCTGGAATTCTCGCGGCCGGTGAGCATTCTGCCGCGCCCCGTTCGGCTGGACCGGCTGATCGCGGATATCGCCAAACTGGTCGAACCCCAGGCCAGGGCAAAAGAGATCAACGTGGTCATCGAAAACCGTCTCGACGCACTGGAAGTCCTGCTCGATGCCGACCGTCTGCACCAGGTGCTGCTCAACCTGTTCCTGAACGGCATCGAGGCGATGGGCAACGGCGGGACCCTGGCCGTGCGCACGCGGCAGACGGCCGATGAGCGCTGCATCGAAATCCGCGTCAGCGACAACGGCGGCGGCATCCGGCACGAAGACTTGCCCCATATCTTCGAACCGTACTACACCACCAAGCCCGGCGGCACGGGGCTTGGCCTGGCGATCGCCCACAACATCGTCGAAGCCATGGGCGGGGCGATCACCGTAAGGAGCGCCGTCGGGTCCGGCACCACCTTCACGCTGCGGATCCCCGTCCCCGAGGCCCTTAGGCGAGGATGAGGCATGCCCGAAAACGGCATCATTCTGGTGGTAGACGACGACGCGGCGCACCGCACCATGCTGCGCACCCTCGTGGGCGGTTGGGGGTATCAGATTGCCGAAGCGGACGACGGCGGCGCAGCCGTCGAGAAGGCCCGGCGACAGGCCTACGATCTGGTGCTGATGGACGTGCGCATGGTCAGGATGTCCGGCCTCGAGGCGCTGGCCGCGATCAAGAGAATCAACCCCGCCATCCCGGTCGTCATCATGACGGCCTACTCCTCGGTCGAAGCCGCCGTGGACGCCCTCAAGCAGGGCGCTCACGATTATCTCACCAAGCCGCTGGATTTCGAAAAGCTCAAGATCACCATCGAGCGCGCCATGGAGCACACCCGCCTCAAGGAGGAAAACCGCAGGCTGCGGGAAAGCCTTGATCGCCGGTTCGACCGCAGCCGGATCATCGCGCAAAGCCCGCGCATGGTGGCGCTCCTGGACACGGTGGCCCAGGTAGCCCCATCCGAAGCAACCGTGCTGATCAGCGGCGAGTCGGGCACCGGAAAGGAACTCATTGCCGGCGCCATCCACTTCAACAGCTCACGCCGGCAGGGTCCGTTTGTGCAGTTGAACTGCGCCGCGGTCACCGAGACACTGCTCGAGTCCGAGCTCTTCGGGCATGAGAAGGGTTCTTTCACGGGTGCCGACCGCCGGCGAGACGGCCGTTTTCGTCAGGCGGACGGCGGCAGCCTGTTTCTGGACGAAGTCAGCGAAATGCCGCTTTCCATGCAGGTCAAGCTGCTGCGGGTGATTCAGGAAAGGGAGTTCACCCGGGTGGGAGGGGATGACGTTCAACGGGTGGACGTCCGGGTGATCGCAGCCACCAACAAGCATCTGCCGGATCTCCTCAGCGCAGGGTCCTTCCGGGAGGACCTGTATTATCGGCTGAACGTGGTCGCCCTCCAGATCCCTCCCCTGCGCGAACGCCGCGAGGACATCCCGCTGCTGGCCCAGCACTTTTTGGAACTGTTCGCCGAAAGGAACCGGAAACCGATCAAAGGCTTCACGCCGCACGCCATGGATCGCCTCATCCGCCACGGCTGGCCCGGCAACGTCCGCGAGCTCATGAACGCCGTGGAGCGGGCCGTGGTGCTGGCCCGCACCGACTTTCTGTCCGGGGAGGATTTCCCGGGGATTGCGGCTGCCGAAGAGGAGTCCGCGTCCGACCGTCCGGTCCCGCCCCCGACCCCAACCGCAGAGGTCATGCCGCTGGGGGAGATGGAGAAAACCGCCATCCTGAAGATGCTGGAGGCGGCCGGCGGCAATAAGAGCGAAACGGCCCGCAGGCTCGGGATCACCCGCCGCACCCTGCATAAGAAGCTTAAATCGTATGGCGTGATGAAATGACGTCCGGCGCAGTCGCCAGGCTTTACTTGCCGCTGATACGGCTTAAATTTAATCCTTAAAAACAACTGATGAACTCGCAACAAGTGATCCAGGCTGGAAATAGGTACAACCGTCTGCCATGAATGCACCGAACAACGAAATCGTGCGCTGCCCGAACTGCAATGCCAACAATCGGGTTCCTATCGAACGTCTGGGAGCGGCCTCCGCCAAATGCGGGCGGTGCCAGGCGGCCCTCTTCAGCGAAAGGCCCGCCGATCAGGCCATCGAGGCCTATAAACTGCGTTGCGGCCAGTGTGGCGCCCGCAACCGCGTCCCCGGCACTCGCCTGAACGGTGCGCCTAAATGCGGCAAGTGCGGCGCCCCGCTGCCGACTCCTGAATTGTTCGCCCCGCAGCCCGTGATGGTGACGGACGGCAATTTCGACATCAAAGTGCTGAAGTCCCCGCTGCCCGTGCTGCTCTTCGCATGGGCGCCCTGGTGCCCCAGCTGCAGCGCAGCAACGCCGATCATCGACCAGTTCGCCGCCGAGTCCAAGGGGCGCATCCGCGTCGGCAAAGTCAATGTGGACACCAGCCCTCAGGTCGCTGACCGCTTCAGCATCATGAGCGTGCCCTTTTTGTTCATCTTCGACAACGGCGAATTGAAGGACAGCCTACCGGGCGCACTTCAGAAGCACGAGCTCATGCTGAAGATGGCACACTACCTATGACGGAGCCGCGCCGCGCCGGCCATGGCAGGAATCGCATGCCCTCCGCTTCCGCCGGGCCCATCGTGAAAGACATCCTGGGGATCCTGGAGCGGGGCATGGATCTTTCGGCCGAGACCGTGCGCTTCATCGATTCCACTTTTGACCACCCCTCCACGGTCGAGTTGTCTGCGCTTCTCGCGGACGATGCCGTGCCCGAGCGGGACAGTCTGCTCGAACTTCTCTTTTCCCCGGATGAAGCCCTGCAGATCGAGCTCGAAGACCGGCTGGCTCTCCAACCGCCCGAGGCCCACTTGACGGAAGAGGTGGCCGCCTGTCTCGCAGCGGCGCCGCGAGCGGTGAGATTTCGTTTTCCGGACGGCAGGGACGCGCTGGAGGTGGTGATGACCGCGCCGCTGGCCCGGCGCTTCGTCCTGGCGCTCGGTATCGACCGGGATCTGCCGGCGCGCGTCGCCGAGGCCGTCGCCGCGCACGTTTCCCGCGGCCGGACTCAACCCGTACGCGTCATGCTGCGCAACGCCCGTTTTGAATTCACACCCGCCTGCGGGGACTTCATATGCGCGCTGATCAGGAAGCTCGATGCGGCCGAGGACGAGGGGCGCGCATGCCTGGCGTTCGCCTTGGAGATTCTCGCGGAACCTGGGGCGTCTTCGGACGTCTGCGCCGCACTGGTCGCACGAAGAAAATGGCTCTCCAGGGCGGTGGACCACAGCCGGCGGATGCGGGAACAGTTGGCCCGATCCAATGTGGAAACCCTCTTGAGCCAGGGCCAGCGCCTGACGCTGGTGGACGAAGCTCTGGCCTGCCGCCAAATGGGATATATCGACCGCATCTGCATCACGGTCTTCGGCCTCAGCCCGCCGACCGACGCTGACGGATGGCGGCAGCCGTTAGCATTCGAGGGCCCGCTCGACATCACAGACTTGATGCGGCGCCTGGGCCGAACAGCCCCTGATTCCGTTTGACTTCCTTTCCGGAAACCATTAGGGTCAACCGCCTGTCCGCCATCGGCACAGATCATCTCGTAACCCTAAGGGCAGATTCCTTATGCATCGTTCGAACCGAATCCGTCATGCACTTCTCATCCTGGTGCTTGTCGCGGGGATGCTCTCCCCCGGCCCGGCTCCAGCCGCCGATAACCTACCGCCGCTCGACACCATTCTCAAGGAAGTCGAGAAGCGCTACACGGGGTCCCAGTTCTCCGCTGAGTTCCTTCAGGAATCCACCATCAAATCGATGGAGATCACCGATTTCGCCTCAGGCCGCCTGTACGTGCGCTACCCCGGGATGATGCGCTGGGAATACGAAAAGCCCGAACCGCAGGCGATCATCACCGACGGCAAGAAACTGTGGATCTACCGGCCGCAGGACAACCTGGTGATGGTGGGCGGGGCCCCGGTGTTTTTCCGTGACGGCAAGGGCGCCAGCTTTCTGTCGGACATCTCCCTGGTGCGGAAAAAGTTCAAAATTCAGCTGGCCCGGGCGGAAGGAGAGTATCTCTACGAGTTGAGGATGCGGCCGAACGAGAGCGCCGCCAACATATCCGAAATCCTCCTTTATGTGATTCCGAAGTCCTATCAGATCGCGCGGGTGGTCACGCGCAACGACTACGGCGACGACACCCGCATCGACATCGTCAGCCCGCAGTTCAACGCCACCCTCGATCCCTCGCTGTTCAGCTTCGAGATACCGCCCGGCGCAGACGTCCAGAAAATCGAGGAATGACGGCGCAACGCGCCCAATCTCGGCGTTGCGCTGCGCCCGGCCGCGCTGCGGCGTACCTGGTGTACGCCTCGCGCCGCAGGCCTTGCGCACCTTGATCTTGGGCGCGTTATGCCGTCATTCTCTTTTGCACCGAACTCCAGGCAGGTCATCCTTTTTCCCGGCGCAACAAACGCGACCCAGGAGAGTACCGAAAGCGGGTTTTGTGTGGCGTTGACATAACGGGCAGGATGGGAATCTGAAAAAGAACCGGCGAAAACATAAAGGCCGGTTCAAAGCCCCGGATTACGGCCAAGTGCAAGGCGTTCCGCGGCGGGGAAGCGGAGCGTACGTCAGTACGTGAGCATTCTCCGCTGCGGGACAACGCAGCTATTGGTCGTTAGATGGGGATGTTAGTGGCTCTTACGCGCGGCTGACCAGCTCTTCCGGGATATCGGCGTTGGTGTAGACCTTCTGGACGTCGTCGCAGTCCTCCAGCATGTCCATCAGCTTCACCATCTGGTCGGCCTCCTTGCCGGCCAGCGACGTGGTGTTCTGGGGCAGCATGGTGACTTCCGATGAGATGTAGGGCGCCTGCAGCGCATCGATGGCTGCCTTCACGGCCTCGAAATCCTCAGGCGCTGTGATGACCTCGAATGTCGTCTCGTCCTCGCGCACATCCTCGGCACCGGCCTCGAGCGCCTTCTCCATCAGCTTCTCCTCGTCCACCGCCTGGCGTTCGATGGCAATGTAGCCCTTCTTCTTGAACATCCAGGCGACGCATCCGTTGGTCCCGAGGCTGCCGCCGTTTTTGCTGAAAATGTGGCGGATTTCCGCCACCGAACGGTTCTTGTTATCGGAGAGCGACTCCACCAGCACCGCCGCGCCGCCCGGGCCGTAGCCCTCGTAAATACTCTCATCGTAGCTCACGCCCTCCAGCTCGCCGGTGCCCTTCTTGATCCCGCGCTCGATGTTATCCTTGGGCATGTTCTCCGCTCGCGCCGCCAAGATCGCCGCGCGCAGTCGAGGGTTCCCGTTGGGGTCGCCGCCGCCCATGCGGGCGGCCACGGTGATTTCTTTGATCAGCTTGGTGAAGATCTTGCCGCGTTTGGCATCGTTGGCACCTTTCTTGTGCTTGATGCTCGCCCATTTATTGTGGCCTGACATGGGACCCTCCTGACTTACCCTTCCCGATGAGGTATATTTCCTTGCTCGCCTTGCGGCAACTCTGAGGCTTGAACGCTTTGCATTCCGAAAAGCCGGCCTTGACGGCGGCCGTAAAAGCCCTGAAATCCTCGCCCTGAAATATTTTGCAGACGAACGCCCCGCCGGGTCGCAGCACCTGGCGGGCGATGGCGAGCGCCGCCTCGCATAGATGGTAGGAACGCGCGGCGTCCACGCCCCGGCTGCCGGTAGTGGCGGGCGCCATGTCGCTCAGCACCGCGTCGAACTCCCGCCCGAAAAAAGCGGCGGGATTCTCGACCAGTTCGCAGACATCTTTCGTGTGGACGCTGACGTGCGGCGGCAGGCCGACCGTAACCGGCACCAGATCGACCCCCACAACGCATCCGGAAGGTCCCACGATGTCGGCCGCATGCATCAACCAGGAGCCCGGCGCGCTTCCCAAATCGAGAACGCTGCCCCCCTGCCGGATGACGCCGAACCGCTTCTGGATTTCCTGTAGCTTGTAAACGGAGCGTGCGGGGTACCGCTCCTTGCGGGCCAGCCGCGTATAGTGGTCTTCCCAGCGATTGGCCTTGGCGGCCGCGTGTCGCATACGTTCAACCGCTCGTTCAGAGCCTTAAATCAATGTAATGTCCAAAAATGGTATTGTATACATCGGTGGGCGTATTGAAGTCAATCCGTCAAAAAAGCGCTTCGACGGCTTCGGGCACCGATCGCACCCCGGTCGTCTCAATGCCCCCCACATCCGGCAGACGCTTCAGATTGCCATGCGGCAGGATGCAGCGGTTGAACCCCATTTTTCGTGCTTCGAGGATGCGCTGCTCCGCCTGGCCGATGGCCCGCACCTCGCCGGTCAGGCCGACCTCGCCGATGACCACGGTCCGGTCGGGCACGGGCTTGTCGAGGAAGCTCGATGCGATGGCCCCCACGATGGCCAGGTCCACGGCCGGCTCCCCCACTTTCACCCCGCCGGCAACGTTCATGAAGATATCGTAGCCCATGAGGTGCATGCCCACCTTTTTTTCCATGACCGCCGCCAAGAGCGCCACACGGTTGGCATCCAGCCCCAGGATGGTACGCCGGGGGGTCCCGAAGCTGGTGCCGCTCGTAAGGGCCTGCAGTTCCACCAGGATCGGCCGGGTGCCTTCCATGCTGGCCGCCACCACGGAGCCGGCCGCCGCCGCCGGCCGCTCGGAGAGAAAGACCGCCGACGGATTGGCCACCTCGTCCAAGCCCTTGTCCTTCATTTCAAAAACGCCGATCTCGTTGGTCGAGCCGAATCGGTTCTTGACCGCCCGCAGCACGCGGAAGATGTGGTTGCGGTCCCCTTCGAAATAGAGCACCGTGTCCACCATGTGCTCCAGGAGTTTGGGCCCGGCGATGGCGCCGTCCTTGGTCACATGGCCGACCAGGAAGGCGGGGATGCCCGAGCGCTTGGCCATGAGCATCAGCCGCACCGTGGCCTCGCGCACCTGGCTGACGCTGCCGGGTGCCGAGCCGAGCTCCGGGCTGAACATGGTCTGGATCGAGTCGATCACGACGACCTCCGGCCGCACGGAGTCGATCATCGCCAGGACCGCCTCCACCTCCACTTCGGAGACCACCAGGAGGTTTTCCGACACACTGCCCAGTCGTTTGCTCCTCAGCCGGATCTGGCGGATGGACTCCTCGCCGGACACATAGAGCACCCTGCGGCCCTGGCAGGCCAGTCCATGGAGCGCCTGCAGCATCAGGGTGGATTTGCCGATGCCCGGGTCCCCGCCGATCAGAATCAAGGACCCAGCCACGATCCCGCCGCCCAGCACCCGGTCAAACTCCTGGATGGCGGTGAGCAGGCGTCTTTCGTTTTCGATTTCGATGGAATCGATCGGCACCGGCGCCGCAGGCGCGACGGCCGCATCGCGCTTGACCGCCAGCGGCCCGGCGCCCGCCTGGCGTTCCTCCAGGAAAGAGCTCCATCCGCCGCAGTCCGGACACTTCCCCATCCATTTGGGCGCCTGGTAGCCACACGCCTGGCAGGTGAACAGGGTCTTGGATGCCTTTTTCACGATTTAAAATTCCCGGCGCTTGTGATACTATTTTGAAAACGTAACATGGGATGCCTTCCCGGGCAACACCCGCGTACTCACCCCCCACGGTAAATTTGTTCTAATTTCGAAAGGCAGCGGCGCATGAGTTTTCAGTCATGCGCAGATAATCAAATACCAGGCGTACGTTGCCCATGAGCTGTCGCATTTTTTGTGCGACACTGCGCACGCCTTTGGATTTGATGATGCTGATGGCAAAGCGTCGCAAGCGGGTGATATTCTCCGGGCCGTTGCCGGTGCGGATACGGCTGCGGTCCTCATCATAGTTCCAGTCGAGGATATAATGGCAGCTGTTTTCGATGCTCCAGTGGCCACGGTTGGTAGCCAGTACCCGCTGCGGATCGGCTTGTTCAGGGCTGCGGCTGGTGATGCCATAGGCGATCTGACAGGAGTATTGCCCGGTTTTTTTCTCAGTGGACTCACGCTGGATGACAAAGGCCTGTGCGAGGTGGGGGAAGTGCAGATAGCCGTTGAGTGCGGTTGTAATCCAGATTTTGCGGGTTTCGATTCGGCCATGATCCGGGGTGTCGGTCAGGACAAAATCCGGGCTCTTTCGGTCGTTAAAAAATAGCGCGATGTCCTGAAAGAGACCGGGCTGGTTGTTTTTGACGGTGAAGTGGTAATGGGCGTTACGTTGCCGGACGAGGTAATCGGCGATGTGGCGCTGGGTCAGCAGGGCATCGGCGGTAATATCTTTGCCCTGGATATCGATGGCATCCAGCAACGGGATGGCGGTTTTGATTTCGTTGGTGCGCTTGAGCTCATCGCTAGCCGCTACGGGCAGGGCGCCGACTTTTTTTGGGTGTAGCAGTTTTTGCTTTGGTGCCCGATGGCGCTCATGATGTGAGTTTGATAGCCTTGATCGTCGATGGCGTTGCACATGGTTTTACCATCAATGGCCAGACTTTGGTCGTCTTGAGCATAGGCGTGGTTCCAGCGCTGTAAGGCCCGGTCCAGCTGCACGGAGTCCACGCGGATCAGTACATCGCGGATAATCGACAGACTGGGCACGATGAAGCGCTTGTTTTGGCAACGACACCCGAAGCGCTGCCGAGCCTTTTGGCTCAGGCTGTTGGCCCAATCCGAGATGGCCTGGTAGCCGCGCATGCCACACAGGATGGCACCGGCGGCAATGGCCAACACCGTACTCAGTCGATGGCGTTGACCTTGAGGGCGGCGAGGGTCAGGGATGTCTTTAAAAAACTCGGGCAAGGATTGCATCTGCTGGGCACGGAGCATGATTTTGCTACCTCCTGTACGATAGGCGGGTTCGAGGATCGGCCGGGATAACAGGCGTTTCGCGTCGGGGGTTAAGGCTTTGACAAACACCATCTTTGGCGACGTTGCCGTAGCGCTGTAGCCCTTTCGAGTGCGATAAAAGCCCTTGGTGTCGCCCACATAGATCCAATTGGCTGCCTTATAGATGGTTCCCCGGAACCGTTGCGGATCCACAAAGGTCTCCAGCAGCAGCAGCCGGTGGCCGAAGATCGCCTGCCAATCAGTCGGCAGCCGCTTTTGGCACAAGGATAGAATGCGGGAGGGCAAATTCGGGACATGCCAGTCGGGCAGGATCAAAAACCGGCTGTTGTTGGTCACCAGTTTCAGCCGATCGTACTGATGGTGAAAGTCCCATCCGATCCAGCGATCCCGTGCGGAGCACTTCAAGGCGGCCGCCGAAAAACTCAAAAGCGCCACCCATTGATCAGCCCACGTGGCCACATACCATAGGGTTTCGCTGATCTTAGGCAGAGCTCCAAGATAGTGATGTTGTTGCATCAGTTGCTGGAAACGTGGCTCTTCAGGCTGATTGACCGGACGGACATGGACTTCTAACAGGTTCAATGCACTTACCCCCGAGATGAACTCTGATATGGAACCTGAAATACCTCATCCGGTGGCGCTTGTCCAGAATTACTTTCAAGTAGTCGATATTACTTTTTAGTCAGAACGGAACAAAATCACCCTGCCCAACGATTTGAAATGGGTTGATAAAAAGCCTCATGATGTGCTATACTCACTCACAGTTTATTTGCTCTCTTAAATTAAAATCACTCGGGTAGTGTCTGAATTTTTCAAGTTCAGGCAATTTTGCCATCAAATTGGATATACTAACCTAACTTCGCCAATTTTTTTAGCAGATG
>Ga0114938_1000218_pt1 | contig 46200 bp, 14 predicted proteins | sample AshMeaBigSpring_FD_88675 | JGI IMG/M metagenome (GOLD analysis project Ga0114938, IMG submission 88675) | Groundwater microbial communities from Big Spring, Nevada to study Microbial Dark Matter (Phase II) - Ash Meadows Big Spring | ecosystem: Environmental > Aquatic > Deep subsurface >... | reverse complement strand
CGTCCACCATCTCATCGAGCAAGGTGCTGTCGTTGTCCGGGATGAAGGCCTGGCCATAGGCGGACCAAAGTCCTTGTCCATCGGTGCCGGCAGGGTGTGAGGTCGCGCGCGTTTCGTGCTGGCCGCGTTTGACTTGTTTAAGGATCCACACGTCCTTGTCGGTGTTTTGGAAATCCTCCACGTAGATGATTTCATCACCGATGCGGAGGTAGCGGATGTTGAAAAATGTTTTCATGGCACCGGGGCGTTCGCGTTCGGCGTGGGTGCGCTCCGGTGGGATCATCACGGGGAAACGGGAGCCGGGTGCGGGTTTGAATTGGAGTTCGGTGGCGTCCGCCGAGGCATGCGTCGCGAGAGTGCCGGAACACCAGACCGCCATCCGCCGATCCGGCTTCGGATTCATGTAGCGGCGGTCCTTGAAGCCGATGCCAAGGCTCACACAATGCACGGCCAACGACATGCCGCGTTGCTGGCAATAGTCGGAGAAATTTTTCAAATCATCCATCCGGCGGGGGAACACGGCGGGATTGACGGCACAGTTTCCGACGGTCGGCCAGAAGCCGCCTTCGCGCCATGTCTGGGTGTAAAAATAGATCTGTTTGATGTCCGCCTGTTTGGCGAAATCCACGCCCTGCTTGAGTTCGGAGATCGAGTTTCCGGCAAGGATCAACTGACCACGAGTGCGGAATGTTTGCATCCAGCGCTTGGTCCAGGATTGGGCGGCGGCGAGGTTCCATGGTCCGTTGATTTTCGGATGCGGCAGGTTTTCGTCGGACCAGATGCGGAGGATGGTATCATCCTCATCGTCGTCGCTGGATTTGACATAGAGGGTGAAGCCGCCGGGAGGATTTTTGGAGCCGCTTTTGTAGAGGTTATACCAATCGACCTGGACGCCATCCCGGTGGCGGGTGGATGTCATGTAATCGAGTTCGAAGACGCGCACGGCCGGTTGCGCCCGCATTTCGAAATGAAGCGAATAGGCCGGATCGAGCGGGATGCCGCGCAGACCGGCGACGCGGAAAGCGAGGTATTTCCCCGTGGCCTTCACATCGAAGGCAGCGGCGTATTTGCCATCGGCAGACGCAGCGATGAGGCGCGAGCCCTTGAGTTGGAGCTTGCCGAGCCGCGCCAGAATGGTGTCCTTGGTCCGTCGGTGGTCGTAGTCTTCATACCGGAGCACAAAACCTGGGCTGGGATCGTTTGAGGCGAGCAACTCCGGTCCATCCGGGATAGTTCGCAATGAAACCGGTCGGCCTTCAGGACTGAACTCAAAAGAGAAAGAGCCGCAGTCGAGAGAAACCGTTTTGGATGGCGATGGCTCCGCCGCTTGGATGGTAACCCAGGGGATGAAGGCCAAGAGCATCCATCGTCCGACGACCACGAAGGGACGGATTCCAAAATCTGTTGCTCTGTTCAGATTCATGCGGGCTGGAATCGCTGTGTTCCCGGGACAAGTGCCGAAGGCGACTTCGCGAGAGACATCGTTGAAATTTTCATGTTTCAGGGAGTCGCGAATTCGAGGGATTGAGCGGTGCCTGATTGGCGGGCGCGGACCTCGACGGACCAGACGTTTTCTCCTGCGGGCTCGACCCGGCTGGCTTCGAGCCCGGTGGATTTTCGGAGGCTCAAAGGTTTGGTGCTGTGGAAAAACAGCTTCCCATCGCGGGCCCCGGCGTCGGTAAGATCAACTTGGATGCTTTTCGATGTGCTGGCGACCGCCTTGATTTCCGCCACGCTGGAGGAAATGTGCAGGTTGGAACCGATCAGCACCGGCGCATTGGCGGCAGTGCCATCAATGGGCGTGAACACGAGGTGCTGGCAAGCCCAGCCTTTGAGCGATGGAGTGCTCCACGTGCCCTTGGCAGTGCCGAGGAATTTGTTATCCCAGAACGACCAGACGGCATAGCTGCGGGCCGGATCGAGTCCTGCTTGGGCGAGGTCGAGCGTGATGCTCTGCGGCTGTTCGGCAGGGTTCCACAACAACGCGATTGCCGAATCGCCCCACGTGCGTTTGATAAGACTTGTCAGCCGTGGCCAATCCTTGGCCGTGCCGAGGTCGAGCACCTCGGATCGCAAGTTTGCAGGTGGCTGCATGATTTCCACCGTGCGACGGTGGGACTTGAGAACATCCCAGTGCCACGGATCGGACGTGAGAGCCGCGCCGCCGGAGAGGCCCATCATGCTGAGCCAGGTGCGGTGCAGGTTCCAGCCGCCTTGCACGTTGCCGACCTCGCTGGCATTGGGAGCGATGTAGTAGATGTCGTTGTCCACCGCCAGCCAGCGACCGTTGAGTTGGTAGGAACGCAGCACATCGTTAATGGCCGAGCGCACGCCACCGCGATGGGCGTCGTGGCTGGTGCGGTGGGCATCTACCAAGCCGAGCACGGCGCGGTTCGGCTCGATGATGCAGGCGAGGATGTAGGTATTCTCTCCAGCGGCCTTGCGAATCCGCTGGTAATGCTCGCGCATGATCTGGAACGAGGTTTTCTTTTTCTCATACCAATTGCCGTTGTCGCCGGTCATCACGGTATCGTTGAAATCGAGCTTCAGGTAGGTGAAACCGCTTTCCACCGCGTGGCGGACGCGATCAACGATGTATTCCTTGGCGCGTGGGTGAGTTGGATCGAGCCAGCCGGATTCGTCGGGACGGAAGCCGGATTCCAGTTTGAATTTCTTGCCCCAAACGGCCTTCATGTTGGCAGGATCTTGCAGCCACGGATGTTTCACGCCGATCATCGTGATCGCCATCCAAATGCCAGGGCGCGCGCCGGTTTCCGCGATGCGCTTGGCATAGTAAGGCATGCCCTTGGGAAATTTTTCGTTGGCATCCCACTTGCCGTCAAAATCCTGATAACCGTCGTCCACCTGAATGACCTGCGGACGCAGGCGAGTGGGATCGGCTTTCACGGCGTCCACCACGCCGAGCAAGTCGCTTTCCTTGATGTTGTTGGTGAGGTGATACCAGCTGCACCAGCCGGTGAGCGCACCTTTTACCGTGCGGTTGCCGTGGGTTTTGGTGACCCATTCCGACCAGCGGGACAGTGCCTGGCGGGGTGGCTGCATCAGGAGCACGGCTTGTTGTCCGGTGCGGGATTCGCCGGAATCGACGCTGACGCCGCTCATGTCGGAAGAAATCCGCAACGTTGCCTTGCCGTCGGGAGTGCTGGCAACGCGGTTTTCGAGGTAGGCAATCGGTTCTCCGATCGGGCCGAAGAAGAAACCCGCACCGTCTTTGCGATAGATCGATCCGTATTCGTGTGCGCTCAGTCCCTTTTCCAACTCGGCAAGCGAGCCGATGTAGTTGGGCGGGCCGCCTCTGGTGCTCTGATCATAGGCCGTCGCAATCCAGTCTGCCGGGGGACCGGAAAGCGTGAGATTCATTGGCCCGGCCATGTCGATCGCCGCGAGAGAAACGAGGCGGATTGGCTTGGTTCCCTGGTTGCTGAGTGCAGGCTGTAGCAGGAGCGCCTGCTCTCCGGGCAGATTTCCGAGACGGAGATGCAGCATGATGCCCGGTTGTTCGAACGCCACGGCGCTGGTGATGATGTCGGCGATGCCATATGGCGTCGTTTCCTTGCTGGTGGTTGGCTTGCCGACGATGTTCCCCTCCTGGGAGCGGAGCGTAAGGCGCTGGCCGTCGATTTCCACGGTGACGGAGAATGCAAAACGAAACGCATCGATACCGGAAGCCGTGACGATGACTGAACGGGCATCATCGGAAAACTCCGCACGTGGCGGAAGCGATGCCGCAGAAACCGGCGACGAGGAGCTGAAGACAGCGTAGAAACAGATGATTTTTGCAATACAATTCATGATCTGAGACCGATGCAGTGAGAAATCACTGTGATTCGGGTGCGAAAACTTGGAATTCGTTGATGTTGATGGGCATGTCCGCTTTGAGGACGTGCAAGCGGATTTCGCGGGCGGAAACAGGCGGAAACTCGACGATGCGATTGGTGCCGATGGTCGTGCCACGGGCAACTTCCTTCCATTCACCGCTCTTCTTGATCTCGATGGCGAACTCGCGTGTTTCCTGCCATTCGATTTCCGATAGCAAGGTGCGGTTGATTTCTATTTCCACACCGAGGTCGATGGAGAGCCAACCGGAGCGCGCTTCCATCGAGGACGACCAGCGGGTAGCGGAACTGCCATCGTTGGCCATGGCTGGATCGTACCCGGTATTGTGGAATTGGCTTGAGGCGGTGATGGCTTTACCCTGGCTCACAGGAACGGGCGGTGGCTGCGGGGCTTCCCATTCGGGGTGCTTGCCAAGCCAGTTGACGATGTCCTTTTCGCGGGACACTGGTGAGACCTTGAGGGAAACGAGTTTGCCGCCTTTGAGCGAGGCCTCGACGATGGTTTTGCCCGGGGCGTGGAGTTTGAAATCCACATCCCACTCGGCGGGCCACGCCGGGAAAAGATGGAGTTTTCCGCTCGATCCCGGTTCGGGAGCCAGCAGCATCTCCTGAAGCCCGGTCATACCGGAGCCGCCCCAGTTGTGATCCGGGATCCAATCGTGACCGGGGCCGAAGAACGCGGTGAAGCGTGCTTGCGGGTTGGGATTGGCCAATTTGTAGATGGCGCGTTGTTTGGCCTTTCCCGGGGAGGCGACGCTTGCCATGTTGGCAACGTTAGCCATCCACGAGAAGTCTTCCTTACAGAGCAGGGCGCGGTCTTGCGGAATGGTGTCCCAGGTGTCGCGGGAGAGTTGGATCGTCTCGGGCCGGGTCACGCCGGCCTGGCGGTAGGGCCACATCGCATACATTTCGTTCGGCTCGGATTTGTTATAGGATTGGGTGTAAGTGCGGGCGACGAGAATGGACTTGCGCCCGTCGCGCATGCCGGTCGGCACTTCCGGCAAGGTCGGCTGGATGCTCTCCAAGTGAGTGCGGGCGTCGGCAGGCAAGCCCGGCAAACGCAACAAGCCTGCTGTGAGGGCGCGCAGTCCGCTCACAACTTCGATCGGGTTGGTGGCGTCGCCGCCATATTCAAGGCTACTGCCCGGATAGATGAGAAGTTTGCCATCGGGGCCGAGTTCCTGGCCGCTGCGCTTCTTGGTCTCGGCCCGGTAAAACGAATCATAGAAGTCCACCACGCCGACGATCCACGGCAGGTCTTTTTCCAGCGAAATGCCGAGATTCTCGTGTGCCTGAACCGCCATCCATGCATGTTCGAGCCCCATGGAAAAGTGATAGTTCAAGTGGGGAGCACCGCAGAGTCCGGTTGGTGTGGCGGCGACGGAACAGAGGCCCCAGGCGTCGAGCGGCTCGGGCCAAACCACACCGTTGGCACCGACAGTTTTTGCCCGTGCGGCGGCGGCGGGCGAGCGGTCGCGGTAGTAGTGGAGCGACGGCAGAAAGAGATCGACGTCGCCGTTCGCGAGGTTTGGCCAACCCAGCCAGCGCTGGTTTTGCGACATGAAGTAGCAACCCAGCCAGCGGCGTGCGTCCGGGCTGGCTTTGGGGCCGAGGTAGTCCGGGCGATCCTTGGGCGTGTTGTGGGTGATGCGCCCCTCGCCGACGTCGGTGGTAAAAATCCCGCCGTTGAAGAGCAGCGGAAATTCCCCGCCGCGATTGCAGGCGAGCATGTAGCGGAAGAGTTCGTAGTTCTGACCGATGAGATTTCCGGAGTCGCCGGGTGCCGCGCCGGGGTTGATCCGGATGTGGGAGCGCGACCAGAATTCCTTCCATCGGGCCAGTTCATCGGTCTTCGCAGCAGCGATGGCGGCGGGATCCAACAAAGCTGCCGCTTGTTTCCGCCAGACGGCAGGATCGCCATTTCGCTCTGCACGGTGCGCGATGGCGATGCGATGCTTGTTGAGAGATTGCGTGCGAGCGGTCCATGCCTTGCCGTCCCAGAGCTGCCAGCGCACCGGAGCGGCCACTGGCGGGCTGATGCCACCGGCGACTGCGATTGCGCCGCCGAAGACCCGATCGGCGATGGTATCCCACATAGCCTCCGCCGGGATGCTCTGACCGCGGGCGATGCCTAAAGTATCGCGCGGATGGTCGGCATTCCGGTGGTGCCAGACGAAGCCGCTGTTGTCGGCGGCGATTTGGTCGGCCTCCACGGTGAAATTGCCGCCGAGGTCGAGCGTGACGCCATCGCGCTTTTGATCGCGCCAGGTGGCGTAAGAAACATCGAAGGCCATCGGATTGCCGGCGGCGGACTGGAAAATCAGATTGTCAGCGGAAAACCAGAGTGCGGATTGGAACGAACCCTGGGAGATGGTAATGGTGCCGGTGGCGGGATCGAGTTCCTGTTTGAAACCGGAGCCGCTGCCGAGGTCCGCGCCGACCGGGGTGATCCTCACGCAGCCAAGTTTATTCAGAATCCCCTGGCTGTTGAAGGCCCCGCTGTGACCGAGGTAGAGCCAGATCGATCCGTCCTGCACCCAGACATTCGCCCCCGCGCCGAGGCGGCCGGAGAGCGGCATGGAATCGAGCGATTCCTTGGACGGAGTGGTCCAGGTGACCTTATCGGCCGCATGAAGATTGGTGGTAGCGATGAGAATTGGGATGAGAATTTTCATGGAAATAGTTATGATTTTGTTCAGGGTCTGCGCACCTTCAGGCGACCGAATATTTTCGGTGGTTGTTGGGTTGGAATACTGATGGTCACTTCATCCGTTCCAGCTTCCGGGTTGTTTCCAGTGATTGAAACCGAGGCACCCGGGCTAATGGGAAGATCCGTCCAGCCCGATAGATCGGTGCCGTATTGGAAGATCTGGGTGGTGTCGCTGGCGGAAGCGGTGCGGCGGTGGAAGGTGAAAACCCAGTTACCGCCCGAGAGGACCGCCGATGGCAGGATCGCGGTGGAAGACTGTGCTGGATCGCCGCCGAGCACGTATTCGAGGAGGTTGGCAATGCCGTCGTGATCCGGGTCGCCGGTCTGGGCTGGGTCCGTGACGGTGTATTGGCTGATCCAGGAATCAAACGTGAGCGAGACGGTTTTGAGTTTGATCAGCTTGTTGAGCGTGTCGATGGTGACTTCATAGCCTCCGGGCAGGCCGCTCACGTTAGCGAAGTTCGCGCCGGTTAGAGACCCGAAGCTGGCGAGGATGTATTCCGGCGCGGTGCCCGTGCCGGAGATGGTGAGCGTGGCGTTGGTGATGTTGAGAATGCCGGTGGTGTTGAGGCGGTCGGCGGAGGAACCGTCCAGCTCGATGGAGAGCGTTCCGTTGATAGATGCCGAACCGGCAGTGAGCGTGCCGACCGAATTGCCCGGAGCGAGGGTGGCGCCGCTGTTGACGGTGATCGCGCCGCCGATGCTTCCGGTGCCACCGAGAATGGCGGTGTCGGCGATGGTTAGAGCGGACGCAGCGGCGGTGCTGCCATTGACACGCAGGGTCCCGGCATTGACCAAGGTAGGGCCGGTGTAGGCGTTCGTGCCGGAGAGTGTCATGGTGCCGAGCCCGTTTTTCGTCAGGCCATTGGCGGTGGTGGTGTTGGCATTTTCGAAGGTTCCGGTGATCTGGAGTGTGGCGGAGGCGGCCACGTCGAAGATCCGCGAGACGTTGCTGGCGTTGGCGATGGCCACGCGTTGCGCGCTGATTGTGGAGGTGCCGCTGCCGGTGACGCTGACATCCTGATCGAGCATCCAGCCGCCCCAGGTCGCATCCGTGCCGGTGGAGGCCAGTTCGCCGCCGTCGAGGGTGAGGGCGTTGATGTGGCTGTGGGTATTGTTGCTCAGCACCGCGCCGCTGCGGACGGTGGTGGCGGTGACGGCCCAGAAATTGTTATGGCCGCCAGCCAAGTGGAGAGTGCCGTTTTCGACCGCGAGGGACGGCGCGTCGGAGAAGCTCTGCATGTTGAAAATTCCGGGGCCGGTCTTGGTGTAGCTGCCGGTTCCGTAGAATGTCCGATCCGTATAGGAAACGGTGCCGGTTGGTATGCTGATCTCCACCTGGGCGTTGTTGCGCAGGCTGTTGACGTGCATCGCCGCGATCGCGCCTGCGCCTTCGAGGATGAGTTTGCCGCCGGTCACGGTGAGGCCGCCGAGTGCGTTGAGTCCGGAAATCTTCATCGTGCCAGGGCCGGTCTTCGTGGCGTAACTCCACGCGCTGCCACTGAAATGGCCGAGCTTTCCGGAGAGCAGGAGGTCGATGGCTTCCGGGGTGTCGGCGACGTTGAGTATCTGATCGGTGCCACCGTTCGATCGGACATCGGCGGAGATGACGGAAGTGGTGGTGGCACCAGTGACGAGTCCGCCGGTGAGGACGAAATTGCCGCGGGTGGGGTCGCCAGCATTGGTGGCGGCGAGGGTGCCGCCGTCGAGCGTGAGCGTGTTGAGGTTGAATGATTTCCCGGCCGCGCCGTCATTGAGGAGGGTGGCTCCTTGTTGGACGGTGATGGAACCCGGAGAGAAATTCGCGATGGCGTTGCCGAGCTTGAGCGTGCCACTGTTGGCGGTGATCGCGCCGCCGTTGCCGATGCCGGCGGAGTTCACGGTGACGTCGCCGTTGAAGGTGGCGGATTGGCCGTTGAGGTTGAAGGCAAGCACGTCCGCACCGCTGCGCGTTTGGGCGAGAGTGATGGATGAACCGGGGTCCGCGGTGATGATGGTCGGAGTCGTTAGATAAAAATTACTGACATTGCCCGTGAACTGAATGGCACCGCTGGTGCTGCGGATGCCAGTGAAGTTTCCATGGCTGCCTGTATCGAAGCCGGAAATATCGACGGAATAAGCAAGAGTCCCACCGGGATCCGTGGCGGCGAATCGTGCTTCCTTACCCGCTTGCCAGCCTTGCACGGCTTCCGTGCCGCCCAGGGCGACAGCCCAGGAACCGGTAAGCCAGGCGTTGCTGCCGCCATCGACGACCGAGCCGGCCGCAGTTCCGTTGGGATCGAAGTAAAGTCCGCGCACCACGCTGGCGACGTTGGAATTTCCGCTTTCGCCCTCGGACACGTTGACACTGGTGACCACATAAAAATGGTTCGCCACGCTGCCTGCGGTGAGATCGGTGAAACTGCTCGCGGAAACGGTTGCAATGGCTCCGAAGGGTCCGAGGGGGCTGGATGCGCGCTTTACGCGGTAGTTTGCGGCACCCGCCACCGGAGTCCATGTGAGGGCGACCTGGCCACCATTGTCGGCGGCGTTCAGGCCCTGCGGAGTGCCCGGCAACGGTGCATCCGGCCGAGCCATGACTTCGAGGGAGTTGGCGCTTTCTCCGAGTGAGGCGCTCACGGCGGAGACAACGTAGTAAAAAATGTTCGGATTCGCGAGAGTGCCGTTGGCGGCGGTGGTATCGGTGAAGGTGTTGGTAGTGGGACTGCCGATCACCGTGTAAGGACCGCCTGCGGTGGTTGAGCGTTTCACCTTGTAGCTGGCAGCACCGGTAACCGGGTTCCAGTTGAGTTTCACCTGCGAGTCGCCAGCGGTGGCGGTTAGATTGGCGGGAAAGCCACCGGTGATGGAAACGTTGCTGAAAACCGCATTGCTCAGCGTCGTGGTGCTGCCGGAACAGACAGCGAGGCCGACATAGACGACGCTGGCGGACATGCTGACCGTGCGTGCCTGGTCGAGAGTGGTCCACGAGGTGCCGTTGGCCGAATAGGATGCGGTGAACGAGTTGCCCGTGCGGACGATGCGCAGCCAGGGCTTGGTGATGGCGGTGGCGGTAGTGCCGGTGGTGGCCTGGCCATCGGTGGTGCCTCGGCGGATGAATGACATGGAGGATGGTCCTAACAAGGCGGCCGCGTGTCGGGAGCCAGCCACCAGAGATTCGCGGAACATGACGCCTGCCTTGGCTGAGCCATTGCTGCTTCCGAGGGCTTCCACCCGCGCGATGACGGTGCAGTCTCCCATCACCGGGATGGAGACGAAGCGGAACGAGTCCGTGGTGGTATTCGCTGCAGTGATCTGGGCACCCGCTCCGTTCACGGCGAACTGCCCGTTGCTGAACGTGTTGGTGGGTGAACCAGCGGCCGTGCCGACATTCGCCGCGCTCCAGGGTGATGGCACATTGGTTCCTGATGGCGTGGCGCTGGCCTGATTCGAGTCCGCGCTGCCACCGGCATTGACGAGGTAATAATAGGTCGTGCCATTGGTCACGGCGGTATCCAGCCAGGTGGTGGCGGATAGATTGCCTGCCACAGTGGTGAACGGACCGTTAGTTGAAGTCGCGCGGCGGACAGTGTAGGTGATGGTGCCGCTATTGGAGGGCGTCCAGCTCAAGGCGACGCTGGAATTTCCCGCAATGGCGGTGAGGTAACGTGGTGCTTGCCATGTCGCTTCATTGAAAATTTCCATCGCCTCCAAGCCATAGATCGCACGGTTATAGATCCGGGCGTCGCGGATGGAGCCGTTGAACGTGGTGCCATTGGCATTGCTTTGGCCGATTTTGTAGGAAGTGGTTTCCACGAATCCCTGGTTGTAATCGTGAGTGGCGACCAAGGCACCATTCACATAAAACCGGGCCTGGGAGGCGTCGAAGGTGAGCGAGGCGAGTTGCCATTGGTTGAGGGTGGGGGCTACGCCGGTGTCCCAGAACTCGTCGTCGAGTATCACCTGGAAGTTGCCATCCAGGACGCCCCAGCCGGTGCCATAAGCTCCGGGCACATCCGAATCGAACACACTGTATATGTTGCCGCCGTTCATTGCGGAAACCGGGCGGACCCAGGCGGATAGCGTGCGCGTGGTCCCGCTGGCGACCGGGGTTTGGACAAAATCGTCGGCACCATCGAAGGCCAGCGCCTTGTCGGCGGGAATCCACGTGGGTCCGTTGGTCAGGGTGGCGGTGTTGTTGTTTCCACTGCTGTCCGAGGCAGTCGTGCCGCTGTTTTCATCCAAGCGATAGTGCGCCAGCAGCGCGGACGAGAGGGACGACACATTGAGCAATGTGATCGTGGTGCTCGGGCTGCCGCCAAGGTTGAAACTTCCGCTGGCCTGCAAGGTGAGAGTCACCGTTTCGTCGCCCTCGGAAAGGGTGTCGGCGATGGGGGTGAAATCGATATCCACAAACGATTGGCCGTCGGGGATGGTGGCGCTGCCGGAGAGCGTGGCGTAATCGCTGCCAGCGGTCGCCGTGCCGGACACCGTGTAGTTCACGGCGAGGCTGCCGGACGTGGAGGAACCGGTGAGCGAGTAGCGAGAAAAGCGGACTTTGACGGGATCGGCGGTTTCCAGAACGGATGATGTCATTGCCTGCACCGACACGCTGGTGAAGGTGGGAATCGCGGAGGAATAAACATTGAAATGGTCCAAGTTTCCATTGAACAACGGCAGGCCGGGACCGCGGGCGAGGAAATGATGCGCCGGTGCGCTGCCGATGTTGGCAGGCAGCAATTGATCCGGGCGCACGGGCATCGGACCCGAACCGACGATCACGCCATCGATCTGAAGCACGCCGGTAATGCCATCGAGCGAGACGCCCACCTGTGACCAGGTCCCGATGGGCAGCGGTGCGGCGGAAACCACGCTGTAGGTGTTGGTGCCGTTACTCACTTTGAGCTCGGCCACCCCCGCGCTGTTGCTCGGGGTGAAATAGGCATAACTCCCCGCGCCATCGCCGAAATGGAACACCGGCTGATTTGCCGCGCCACCATTCCATTTCACGGCAAAGGCATAGGTCCCCTGACGCCACTCCATCACCGAGCGCGGGAGCTCCACCCATTGATTGCTGCCATTGAACGAACGCACGCCATTGCGACCGGCATCGCTCGCCGCCCACGCAGGAGATCCCCGCAGCAGACCGTTGGTGGCGGCATAGGTATCGAGCGCGAACACATCATTCGCGGCATTGAATTCGTAGGCGGCGAAGAGATTCGGCGGCAGTGGAATGAGCCAGGAATCCGGGATGCCGACCCATGGCAAGTGACCAAAAACCGCCGCGTTGCGGACGTCACGGCCGAAACCGTAGTCACCATCGAGGATTGCGTTTCCGCTGGCAGTTCCACCCCAGGAAAGAGCGGAGCCCTTGGCAGTGGCGTTATCGGTGAGCGTGCAATTGCTGACCGAGCCATGCTCGATCACCCTCGCCGAACCGGAAACCGTTGCATTCGAAACCAACGCCCAGTCCGAGATGATGGCATTGTCGCGCAGCACCGAAGCGCCGCTGACATTGGCGTGGCCGCGGACGATGGCGTTGTTCAACACCTGGGAGGAATCCCTCACGACGGCGAAATCCTCAACGCGGGCGGTGCCGAGCACTTGCGCGGTGCCGAGCACCCTGGCATTCGGCCCGAGGTAGGCGGTGCTGGCGACGGTGGCGGTGCTGGCCTTGTAACCGCCGCCATTGGCATGTTGCACGAGTCCGGTGCTGGCACCGTTCTGGGTTTCCTTCGGCGTGGCACCGGTCACTTGGAATTCATAAGGGAAACGCACCTTTGAAGGATGCGTGCGATACGGCACCGAAGGCTCGTCGAAGCCGGCAACGTGATACATATCGGGTGTCGCCGCTACGCTCAGATAGACTTGGTTTTCCGTGGCCGATAACGTCACGGAATTGCTGCCGCTGTTCCAGAGGGTACTATAACGCTCGCTGCCATCATCGGCGATGACGATGAAACAAGCGCGCCAGTCAGCACCGGCGGCGGCATTTGGCAGACCACGGAAATTCACACTGACCACGCGTCCGGCACCGCTGCCCGTCGGCGTGAGTGCGTGGATGGTGTAGGCCGCCTGCTGGGGCGCGCGCTCGGCCGGAACCTGCCACCAGGACAGGTTGTCCGGACGTTGCGTGACCTCGGTCAACTGCGCCCAAGGCTGGATTCCGCCACCCATTTTGGCGCGGAGCGAGGCCTTGGACGCATAGTTGTAGGTCAGCCCGCGGCGGGCAAAGTTCCCGATGATGTCCTTGATCGATGAACTGGGCGTGATGCGCTCGAGCGCCGAGTGATTGGTTTCGCCAGCAGCCATTTGCTGCCAGATGTTCGCCACCGTCCCGAAGCCGAGGTCTGGCAGGTTGTCCGGGTTTTCATCGACATAGAGATAGAACGGCCAGGTCTCGTAATAATTCCGCCCGATCGGTTGGTTCATGTGCATCTCGCCCAGGATCCCCGGAGCGAGGCCGGATTGATTGGGAAAGAACGCCTGATAGTGTTGCAGCCAGAGTTCCCGACCGTAATTCGCATGCAGTTCGTAATAATCCCCCGGCACATTTCCACCGCTGGCAGGGCCTTGGAAAACGTGCATCAACTCGTGGGGAATGGTCCAGGTCGGCGGATCAATCCGGAGTTCATAACGCCCGACGTTCAACATCGGACCACCCGCGAAATTGCCGTCAAAAACCGATGTGAAGTTGATCTTGTAGGGACCGCCCGCCTCGGTCCATCGCGGGCGTGGGTACCCCAGCTTCTTGTTGAAAATCGCATAGGCCTCCTCCGCATTGCGCAGGTTTTTCTTCGCCCAAGCGGTGGTCATGCCGACATCGGTCACGGTTTGATCATTCCATCCAAAGAGGAAATGCTTGGATGCGAGGGTGTAGGGAATCGGCACATCACGCGCGAGATCGCTCATGCCCTGGGCCGTTGGTACCACGCCGGTGTCGCCGATGCGCACGAAGTCCAATGCGAACGCCGTGCCGGAGACGGTGGCTGGATCAATGCGCAGGTCGTTGAGTTTGCCACGCCACCACGGCTCCAGCGCCATGTCGATGCGGTACGTGTGGAAAGCACCGTCCTTGACGATGCTGGCGTTGGGGAGCGTGACCATGCGGTCGTTGCTGAATCCGGTGAGGACTGGCGTTAGATTTCCCTCGGCCCCGCCGCCGTCGGTGACGCCGAAGTAGAGTTGAACATCGCCAGTGTAGGTCGAGGGGAGTTGGATTCGCAAATCCACATAGTCGTTGAAGGCGAGATCGAGATCCGGGCCGTCTGAGATGTTGGTGCGCTGGAGAACCGGCTCCGCATTGCTCGATGTGCCGGAAATCGCACCGCCGGCGACGCCGGGGGCCGTCACTCCAGTGGACGTCCATCCTTCAAGGTTGCCAGCGCTTTCCCACTCGGTTTGTTTCCACGTGCTGGAACCCAAGGCAAGGGCACCGGCGGGATCGACGGCAACTTCGGCGGTTACCAGCGGACCACTGAATGCCATGGCTAGGGCAATGGTGACATGAGCGCTTCGTTTGAAGAAAGTTTGTTGAATGGCTGCGCCCCCTGCTTCAGCGCCAGCGGGATCGCGTTGGCCCCCTCCCGTGGACCTCTCAGTCTGGGCCAGTTCCTGCATGGCAATCTCACCTATTCCGGATATCATGGAGTTACGGTTTCATTGGTGAGCACTCCGGTAGCGAATGCCGAAGTCGTTCCACTGGTGATTGCCGTGCCGATGGAGGTGCTGGCGGCCATTGATATGGTCTTGTTATTACTTAGCTGCGTCCAAGTGCTACCGTTGCTGGAGTAATAAGCACTAAAGGAATTCCCCGTGCGGTTCAGACGCACCCAATATGGTGCGACCAACCCGGATTTGGTGGCAATCGAAACCATGGAACCTGTAGTCGAGCGCCAGATCAACTGGATGCCGCTGGATGGTGTGACATAGACACCCGCGCAGCGAGCGTTGGCAGCCAGGGATTCGCGGATCATGACTCCGGTTTTAGCACTCACGCTTGTGTTCGTCAGGCTCTGGACCCGGACGGCGACGGAGCAGTCACCGCTGGACGGTTGATAGACATAGCGGAACGCGTCGGTGCTCGCATATACGCCCGCTCCGGCCCCTTGGATGGTGTAGGTTCCGGAGCTAAAAGAGGCACTTCCGGGGATACCAACCGAGCCGATGTCGGACGAAACCCGTGGAGCAGGCAGGCTGATGGGAACGGCAGTGGCTTGATCTGAGTTCGCGCCCTCGCCGGTGGCGTTGCTGGCACTGACCACGAAGTAATAGGCGACGCCATTGGTCAACCCCGTGACCGACTTGCTGGTGGTGCTGGATGTGGTCACCGTCGTGTAGGGTCCGCCGAACGATATCGATTGTTTCACATTGTAACTGGTCGCTGTGGAAACCGCATTCCATGTCAACGTGACCTGTGCGTCACGCGGCGTGGCGACGAGCCCGGTGGGAGCGGCGGGCAGGTTGTAGATCGTGCCGCTGTTCACCACGTTGGCTGGCAGACTGTAGGATGGCGAGCGGTTGATGATCGTCCCGTTGTTGGTAATCGTTCCGCCCGAGGTGAGCTGCGGAGCGCCGGTGAGGATCATCGTTCCGTTGTTCACGATGTTGCCGCTGGCTGACAGAGAGCCGGAGATTTCCAGTTCCGCGCCAGATGCGATCGTCACCGTGGAGGTGTTGTTCAGGCTGCCGCTGAGGATCAGCTTGCCGGCGTCGATTGCTGTGCTGCCGGTGTAGGTATTCGCGCCGGATAGGATCAGCGTGCCGGTGCCGGTTTTGGCGAGGGCACCAGTAGTGGCGATTTGGTTATGGATCTTGCCGCTGAAGAACAGGGTGCTCGCCGCGTCCACGAAAACCGAACGCGATCCACTCAAGGCGGTGTCCACTGCGATGGTTGAGGATTGGCCGCTCGTCGCAGAGATTTCGCTTTTGAGGTGGAGAACTCCCCAGTCCGCATTCGCCTGACCGGCACTGGTGACCTGTCCGCCACGGAGCTCCAGTCCATTGCGAACCGTGCCACCTATGGCCGTGATGTGCCAGGTGCCGCCTTGATCGATGGTGATCTTGCCGACAGCGCCCGTGTTCCAATCATTGCCAGTGGCCCAATTCCCCGACGAGAGCAGTGTGCCGCCGGAGCGAATGTTCACGGGGCCGGAGCCGATGCTGGTGAATCCTCCATTATCGGCACTGGGCTGTGTGATTTCAAGGGTTCCGGCCGCGACCTCGGTGCTGCCGCCGTAAGTGTTGATTCCCGGCAAGGACAGCTTGCCGAGTCCCGACTTGGTCAAGCCTGAAGATCCGTTGAGTGTGGAGGAAATGGTGGAGTTGGCGTTTGCCGTGATGACCGGGTTGGTTCCAGTGAGAGTGAGGCTGTTTCCTTGCAAGGTGTAGCCCGCGCTTTGGATGGTGAGGCGGTTCACATTGATATTGGATGCGAGGCTCACGGTTCCGGCCGTACCAGTGAATTCGGCTGAGTAATCGCTTCCGCCGAAGTCGTGCCAGGCCGTGGAAGCGCCACCGTCATACCAGTTGGCCGTGCTGCCCAGGTCCCAGGTTCCGGAGCCTCCGTTGCCGGAGGAACCCCAATAAAGCGGCGCGGAGGAAAGCGATTCCCCCTTGTAAACGCGGATGGCATCGATGGCCAGACGGGCAAACGAGAAGTTCAGTCCGCTCATGTTTGCCCCGTGGCTGGCGGAAACGCTGTAATTTCCGGGCATCAGGTTCGGGACGCTGAAGGCGCTGGTTCCTGTCTGACGTTTGAGCGAGAAGTTGTTGCGCCGCGCGCCGATGTTGAGGCCTTGGCCGGAAACTCCGAACCAAGCCATGCGCGCATCCTGATCCCGCGTGGTGATGATCTCCACCCCGGAGCCATTGAAGTTGTATGAGAATCCGACCGGATTGGAGTCGGTGTAGTGGACATCATCACCGATTTCCCCGTAGCCGCGTCCTGATTGGGCAGTCCATTGGTCCGGCCGGGTCACAGTGAAGCCGCTGAAGGAAGCAATGAACCCGTTAGGGTTGGTGGTGGCGGTGACGCCCTTGATTGTATGCGTGCCATTGGCTAGACCGGTGACCGAATAGATGACCGGCCCGCCGACATTTGCGGTTCCGTGGTAAACCCCATCCACATACATCACATAGTTCCCTGAACCAAAAGCGGATGACAGGTGTGCCTGCACTTCAGTTCCGGTGAAGGTGAATTCAAAATAATCGCCATTGGGCGGTGTGGGAGCCGGGTAGGAACCGGTTTGCGGGGTCAGCCATCCGCCGTTGCCACGTTCCCAGAGGCTGCCATTCGGACGTGCGGCGGCATCCGCTCCGTAAGAGGCGGTGATTGGGAAAGAGACATCCGGATCACTGTCGTTGATCAGCTCTGTGACCTTGAAACAATCCGCATCCATGTAGGTGCCACCCTTTTTAACGCACTTGAGTGTGTGTTGCCCGCGGGCAAGGCCGGATTTTCTGAAAGCCGTCTGGCGGCTCCCAAGGGCCGGGCCGGAAGAAAGGTCCACCGTGGTTTGGAAAACGTTGTCGATAAAGATGTCCACTGGCCCGCGGTTGGCTTCACGGCTGGCGATGTATTCGATGTCGGTGCCGGTGAACGTGACGGTGAACGAGTCGCCGTTGGCCGTGGTGGTATGGAGATCGTCATTGAATTCTCCGAAACCACGGTGACTCTGATAGATCCACGACGATCCGGAGTAGGTGATCGCCGCACTGGTGTCGTTGACCATGCCGGCACCACCTTTCGACGCGACGTTCAGTTGGATCACCGTGTCGAGAGTGCTCCATGATACGCCGCTGGGCAGGGTGAGTTTGATCCCACGTGGAGTCTGGATCATCGTCATTGCCGTGCCGAGGTATGTCTGGGTGGCGCCGTTGGGTTGGAGGGATGCCAGCAAGGTCGCGGAGCTGAAGACCTTGCCATCGGCTGTAGCCGGAAGTGTGATCGTGTTGCCGGATTGTGGCTTCAGAACGTGGATGAACTCCTTGGATTCATCGGTGGAAGTGGTGGCCACCCAGTCCACCGTGTTATAGGTGATTTGACGCCCGTCCTTGTATGGAGGCGGAAAACTTGCGCTGGGTTTGGTATCGCACACGCTCTCCCGGACCGGGGAAAGGTAGCGTCCAACCGCGAAAGCCCTGGATGTTTCTGAGAGTCCTCCGAGCCCAACACCATCAATGCACCAATGCACGCCGCCACCTTCGAAATTGGCTGCAGCAGACAGAACATTGGTACGGAACATGTCTTCTGAAGTCAATCCTGGTTGGCTGTGGATCAAGTTATACATACACTCCGACCAACCGAAATTCCATGAACCAACGACTTCCGGTCCACCCATATCAACCGTATAGGTCTGGCCGCCGTTCTGCATGGTCACCAGATCGGGGTTGAGCTGTTTGATGGTGGTGATCAGGCGCTTGTAATCCACGAGGCTGTCCTGGGTGCCATCAAGCGTATTTTCATCGATCCAGAGTCCATCAATTCGGCTCCCGTAACGCTCGATGGTCTCGGTGTAGAGTTCGTTAATGAATCCATTTTGATCCGCGACGACTGGTTGATAGGGATGCGTGTAAAGGAATACTCGTAGGCCGCGTGCCTTGCAGGCATCGATCGCATCACTGACCACATCACGCTGAGTCGGGACCGAAGCCCAGGGAGCCCAACGTTGCATCACCGCGCTCGGCCAGAGCGGAAGGGTGTTGGCATGCCAGGCGGTGAAAACCACGTATTGTGCTCCGGCGGTCACGCAATCATCGGCGTATTGGGCGGCGTTGAACTTGCTGGCCACGTCATCCGCTGATGTTGGATGCACGCCATTGATATCCACCGTTCCATCGTATCCCCACCACACATAATGGCTGAAGATTCCGTATTTGAGAGTCTTCCAGCGTTCTCGCCTGGAAAGTCCGGTATAGGAGACCACCATGGCGGTGGAGCCAGCGAGGACAGGTGATTCATATCGGGCGGTGCCGGCAGCCACGCTGCCAGGAGCCCCCCAGGTGCCTGGTTCGAGTTTTTCCCCGTTGATGAAAACGGCAGCATTGGCAGGCAACCCGGAAACCGGGGGTATGAAGCGAGCTCCGGAGAGCACATTGATGTGGATACAGGTGCCTGGTGTCGCGGAAGATAGGTCGAGAGTTCCCGCTTCCACCGTGATGAAGCCGGTCAGGATCACCGCACCCGAAATCTTGAGTGTGCCGGAGCCGGACTTCACCAGGCCGCATCCTGCTGCGGATTCGGTGAGGGAAGCGGAAATTTCGAGATCGGTGGCGGCTGCGCCATCGGCGACGTTCACCCGGAGCAGCGATGCGGCCTCACGCCGTATATTCAAGCGCCCGGCAATGGTGGACGGAGTTGCACTGGCCTTGCAGATCAGTTCCGTATTCCCCCACTCGATTTGCGGACCCGTGGCTGTAGTTGTTCCCGAGTTACTGGCGAGCATGCCTCCGGTGAGTTGAACACCACCCGGGATGTTCCAAATCCAGTTGCTACCCTCTGATGTCACAGAACCGCCGTAGATAGTAAGCGCATTGATACGCGAGTCGTTGTATCCGAAGCCAGTCCCGTCGTCATTGGTAAGACGAACCTCGGCCCCGGAGTTCACAGTGAGCGGGCCGCGGATTCGTCCGGAGCCGCCAGCAGAACCAGAAAGTTCGAGCGTGCCCTGATTGACCGTGGTGCCACCGGCATAGTCATTGAGTCCGGTGAGAACCATCACGCCGGCACCCGTCTTGAGAAGAGCCTCGGAATCACCTGCAAATCCTTTATGAACGAAAATGCCACTGACAATCAGATCATCTTCCGCTGAGCCGTCGGCGACATTGAACTCGGTAGCAGTGTCTGCCGCCGGACCAGCTAATAGAATCCCGCCGCCGGTGGTGCTGATGATTGACGTTTTCGACCCGCCATTGACATTCACGGGGCCATGGAGTGCGATCACACCATAAGAACCGGCGGCACCTCCATTGTCTCCGCCTCCGATGGTGCCGCCGTTCAGATTTACGGTGAGGATGTGGCTGGTGGAGTTCGCGGATCCTGCAAGGTAGCCATCCGAATTGATTGTGATGGTATCGATACCCCAGAACGCATTGTTAGCCGCAAAGCGAGCGGATGCACTTCCTGGCGCGCCCAAGCCGTCACCGATGGTCAGCAGACTCGCGGTGATTCCGACCGGGGACCAGACATCGCCGGAGTTAATCCTGGCAGTGTTGCCGCTGCCATTGATCCAGTTGACACCTGAATTGGTTCCATCGCTCCACCTGGCGTCGGTCCAGGAAGCGTTGTTGGTGCCATCCCAGTTATAGTCCGCCGCTTGAGCGGTGAGAGCGAATGCCAAGGCGAGCAAGGGGTGGCAGGCTTTGTATTGGTAAGTAGGTTTCATGGATTTTTGGATTTGGTGTTTTTTTGGATTCTATGAAGTTCTACGGACCAGATTGAGGTGTGTGAGTGACTTCGCCCTCCACACATGAGCTTGCCTAAGATCAGGGGGCCGTCGGGTCACTGGTGTTTTCACGATCCAGAATGCCCCACACACGTGGGATCTTTTCGTCGGCTTGCGGGCAGATGAAGAGGATCTGCCGTGCCTCGGCCTCATGCTGCCAGGTGGACCGGCAGAGGGCGGTGGGTTCTGTGTCACTTGGAAAGAAACAATCGATGGCAGCCAGATAGCTTCCGGATCCTCTCCGGGGTGGTTTGACGGCAACTGATTTCCCGGGAAGGATTTTCATCACTTCGGTGCCCAGCCTGGCGGCGACCGTTGCCTCTGAGACGTTGAAGATCAAAGTATCACCGAGCGGGAAGTCCGCACTCGAAGCGTTCACGGGAATCACCTTTGCGGGAAAGACCTTGTTGTGTGGATCGTGGAAGAACAAAAGGATGCAGCTGGACCATGTGGCGGGAATCGTGAAATGGGGTATTCCGGGTGGAATTTTCCCTCCTATCGGCTTGCTAGGGAGCACGATGATCGGGGATTCGCCAGCATTCAACTCAACGGAATCCGAGAGATTACGCTTTGGGAGATCAATATCAGTGAATTGCTGGTTCACTCCAAGAACCGCCGTTTCAGGCACCTCATCTAGAGGCTCAATGAAGATGGCTTTCACCTTGCATTTCGCTGACGCGGAATGTGCGGATAGGAGCAGGCAGGTGGCGATCAGAGCGATGAAAGTGGAATGCATTTGGGCTTAGGTTGATAACTGGCGGAAATCAGATATCCTGCGGTTCAAGCCACCGGAATGATACTATCTGATATCTTCGTCCGAACCGCTTGTTGACCTCGGACTTCATGGCTGTGGAAAGCGGTGCCACAGCAGCGGGGTCGCTGGGATCGACATAGTCTGCTCCGCGGGTTACGGTGACCTCGCACCACGCTCTGGCCACGATGGTGTCGGGCTCACCCTTCTTTCGCGAGTCGCCGTAGGCGCGAATGGTGAATGTGTCATCCCGTGCGGAAATAATGGGAGCGAGTGGCTTCAGAATGTCCGCCTGCCGGACCCAGCCGGGAACTCCGAATGCCGAGGAACCAAGCGCAGCCTCCGGAAATTTGTAGCCGTGGTTGCCAGGCGGTGCCTCCTTGATCTCGACAGCATTTTTCTGAATGACAGCAAATGGGTTTCGCGGTGAATTTCCGAGTTTCGAGAGGTTATCAAGAGCCGTTTGGATCGCCGATGCAAGCGCCAGATCCTTGTTGCTGGTTAGCTGCCGATTCACAAATTCCCCAAGTGACAGGAAAGGACCGCGTTTTTGAATTTCGCTCACGATCTCCTCGGCGAGCGCGTCGATCTGGACCTCGGTGAGCACCCGATGACCAGCAAACTCGGCGGCGACAGGGAACAAGGAACCGGATAGCGTGGATCCAGAGTCGGAGCCCTGGTCACCAGCGATGGAGGACCGGGGGTAGGTGAAGGACGATGCGGTGCCGGGCTTGGTGGAACCGTCTGGTGCCAAATAAGGAACCTGCGTATCCCGACTCTGGCGGAGAATCGCCTTCCATGCCTCAAGTGAGACGGAGTTGATGTTGAACATGCCATTCACCTGCAGTTTGGAGGCGATGGTCTCGAAAGGATACCTGCCGGTCCTGGCGTCCTTGCTGGCGGCTCGCGAACCTGTGACTGCCGCGCTTGAGACAGCCGAGTCGAGATCCGGGGAATCGGACCCGCGCGCGGGTTCGTAGAGTCGGTTCGGCAGAGGTTTTGTCAGCGTGAGATGATCCCGATAGACCTGCTCGGCCGTACGCTTGGTGGCTGACCCGAAGTCGGAGATGTCGGTCGCAATGGAGGAACAGAACCAATCATCGAAGAGTAAATGGTTAAGCAGGTAGGTGTCGTCATTGACCTTGTCTTGGTCTCCAAACACCTGATTGGGCAGGAACTGCGGATGCGCGGAGCCGTTGCCGATGATGTTGAATTGATAGGGAGGAACATTATTGTTGCTTCTGGCATCGTGATGCTGCAGTTCCGGCAGGCTTTGTATCGGGCGGGTCGGCAGTTCCACCATCACACAGCGGGTGAGTCCGTCGTTAGGGGCAAGACCCGAAACGATGTAACTCCTGCCACTTGAGGACTCCCACTGAGGATAAACGGAGCCAACGCCATTCCAGCCGTTCATTTCCTGGAATGCAAAATCGTAAAGCGCGTGGATGGGATGCCCCGAGAAGCCATCCGAGTAGCCGGAGAGCGGATTGGCCTGAAGCAACCCTTTTGAATACATGTAACGATACCGTGATCCTGAGAAAAACGGACTGGCCATGCGGTAGCAGAAGACCGAGCTGGCAACCGGAACATTCGGAACCGAGCCAGAGTCGGATGAGTTGATGTCGATGGATGAAGCCGTGGCGGAAACCGGATTTGTGATGGGGGGATAAATTTTCGAGAATGCGGCATCACCACCAAGAGAACTGAAAGGAGCCGCCACCGTCCGATGCGCTGATATGTATGCCGATGTCTCATGATTCGGATAATCGGTCTTTTTCAACTGTGAGTCATTCACTCTGACATCAAAATACATGCCGAACCCTTCACCACGACCGCCCCAGCCGCTTACGTCGGTTTTTTCATAGGTGATTCTTTTGATCTCCACACGGTCGGAACCAGCGACAGCGATTTCGTTCCGATTATCAATCCTGGTATAAAGGGTGCCGCCCCCAGGCGTGTATCCCGGCTTTAAGTGAACAATTGCCTGGACATTCGGGTTGATCCCGGGGATCTTGTCTGTGGTGCTGAAAATCATGGTGGCACCCGGGGCCAGCGTGAATGGATTCTTGACGATCAAATGAAAATATTTGTAGTACTGCAGAGACTCATCGGTCATGAAATCCCGGCTGGAAAGTGTCACCGTTTTGGCACCCAACTTGATTTGAAATTCGAGCGGATTGGGTTGGAATCGAATGGCCATCCAGTAGTTTTCGGCGGTGATTTCCACGTTGTAGGGATTCCAGAGGGTCAGCACCGGGGTGACGACAATGCCCGGATTGTATTTGGCAGGGGCTGACGCGGCGCCGCCGGGCACTTTTCTCGACCCGATGGAATAGATCCACTGAACACGGGCGACTTGCGGGATCCGGCGGACTTTGTCATGGAAGTTGGTGCGATCATTGGGAAATCCGAACGCAAGCGGTCTTTTCATGACGGTCTTGGCCGCAGTGCCACTTGTTGGAAGATTGCGATATTGCTGTGTGAAATCCACCAAGGCGCTCCAACTGCAAATCGGAGAAATTCCTTCCCACCAATAATCCTTGTTGTCCTGCTTGCCATAATTTGTCCATGGATATAGCAATGGCTTGCCGCCGTTCCCAGTGGGCTGGCTTTTCGAGTACAAGATGTCCTTCCCCGGAGTAACCGTGAAGAACGGGAGGCTGGAGGAAGGCAAAACTGGATAGTTTTCGCTCATCAAGGTGAGGTCCTTTCTCCAACCGCCGGTGGCCGTATTGGTGAGCAATCCCTTGCTGAAGGCGGTCAGGTCGTGGATCCACCTGAGATCCGAGTTTGTCGAGGCGGCAAGCTCCAGGCTGCCGGTGCTGGGCAAGGTCCGGGAGACGTCATAGTCATTGACTATTTCCAAGCCGAAGGTTTTTGCATCCGCTCTGCCGTTGGAGCGCACCCGTTGTTGCCATGTTGTGATATCTGTGGGCTTGGATGCCCGATCGGCATTGACCATTGCCTTCGAGTTGTCCCCGCTGGTCCACCATGCGATCGCGCCTTTCGAACCTTCCAGCATCGTGGGAGTGATATGGACTTGGCCTTTCGGCTCCATCACGCTACCAGCGGACACCATGGGCACCATGCCGGGTGCGCTGGCGTTGGAGACTTTGGGAATGAGCTTTACATCCGGATCTGTGGCTGTGGTTGTCGATGTAAGCCACCCAAGAAATCTTCCTTCACCACTGGTTGCGACAGGTTTGGCAGGATCGCCTTGTTTCAACTTTAAGTCGTATTTGGGAATCATTGGCTTCCCTGCAGAATCATGGTCGGATCCCTCCCAACTTCTCCACACTCCGGTCGCGGTCACGCCGGCAGGATCAATGATGTTTGAGCTGGCGGTCACCCGGGTGTCCTGGCCGGAGAGGGACTGCAGCTGTGAGATTGCGAGCAACATAGACATTTTCGCGTTTTGACGAGCCTCCGCCATCGCTTGTGTGGAGGATGCCGCACGAAGGGAAATGGAGGAAAGGGTCAGCATTCCCACCGCCACCACCGTGAGAAGAATCATGAGGCTCAGGGTTACAACTAACGCGAACCCGCGGTTACCCGAAGATACCAACGGGTGCGTGCGCAAGAATTCGATACGTGGATCAGTTTTCGCTTTCACTGGGCGACATGGAAATGGAGTAGTCTCTTGAAATGGTTGACTGCGGGAAATCGAGGCTGGCCATTCACGGTAATATGCGGAAATATCAATAAGACTTCTGGTGGCACAATGCTGGCTGGATTTACCAAACACCTTTCAGGTCTCGGGCGGGCTCCGGCAAACCCATACCGGAACCCGCCCTTCATGATTGCCCCTCCAGTGGCAAAGTCTTTCAGACGAGGACGATCAGGCACGGCGGCGGCGAAGGAGGCCGGCGGTGATGAGCAAACCAACGAGCGCGCTCGTAGGCTCGGGGACGGCGTTCCACGTGAGTGATGAACCACTTATTGTGAAGTAGCCTTCCGCCGAAGGAGCCGTGGCCGATCCGGAATACAGGAAATTGCTGACGAGGAAATTGTCGATTGCCTTGCTGCCGAAGATGTCCGACCAAGTGTGTGTTGCATCCCAGAACGTGTCGGTGAAGGCCGTGCTGCTGACGAGATTGAACTTGGCACCGCTGGTGATGTTCAACTGATCCATGACAGTCACCTTGTCGTAGGTATTGGTGGCCGTGGTCAAGTCCCAGTCGAAGATCGAACCGGAGCTGAAATTGAGATCATCGGCAACGGTTGCCGTGCCCACGGTTCCCACATCTCCTGCCGCGAATGACGCGCCAGAATTTACGGTCACGATTTTGCCTACCGTTCCCGTGCTGCCGCTGGCCAGGATGCCGCCGTTCACGGTGACATCCGAGGTGGCAATTGACCCCGAAACTTTCAAAGTTCCGTTGGATACGGAGGTCGCGCCAGTGTACGTGTTGGTATTCGAGAGGACCATTGTCCCAGCGCCTGATTTGGTGACAGACCCGTTGTTGATGGTTCCTGTGACGTTCAATATGGAGCCAGCCGAGACATCAAAGACCCCGTTCTGGGCGTTCACTTCATGGGCACTGATGATCGAAGTCACGCCACCATTGACGGTGGTAGGATCATCGAGAACCCAGCTGCCATATCCGTAGAAGGGATCGACACCGGTACTGGCGAGTTCACCGCCGGACAAAGTCAGGTTGCGGATGTGCGAATGGCTGTTGATGGTGAGCTTGCCGCCGGTTTTGATCTCCGTGGAGTCCACCCCCCAATACCAGTTGTAGTCGCCGCCGCCGCCGCCGAGGGTTTGAACCACTTCAAGAACACCGCCATTGATGGTCACGCTGCCATCGGAGGACATGGCGCTTCCGCCCTGGATCGACAGGGTTCCAGCATTGACGGTGGTACCGCTTTGATAGGTGTTGGTTCCGGATAGGACCATGGTTCCCGCGCCGGATTTAATCAGGCCGGTGTCGGAAGCAGACGGAGCCTTAACTATGTTTCCGCTTACGAGCAAGTCCACGGAAGCCGCGCCATCCGCCACATTGAAGACGGTGCCGCCAGGCTGACCGAGTGTTACCCCGCCGCCGGTGGTGCTGATGGTCGAGGTGTTCGCCCCGCCGTTTACGGTGACGGTTTCGTCGAAATTGAAGACGCCATACTGTGCGGCACTGCTACCATTGTCGCTCCCGCCGATAGTTCCGCCGTTGAGGTTGATCGTTTTCAAATGACTGCTTGAATTTCCAGATCCGGCTAGAGATCCGTCGGCGTTGATCGTGATGGACGTGACACCCCACAGCGCATTATCATAGGCAGGTCTGACGGAGGCGTTGGAACCAGTTCCGTCGCCAATCGTCAGGGAAAGCGCGTACACGTTCCCGTTGATCCATGTATCGCCGGAGTTCACGACAGCATCCTGGTTGCCGTCGTTATTCCATACGGGTGACCAGTTCGTGCCGCCTCCGTTGAACCACTCAACGTTGTCCGAGCCGTCCCAGGTGTGGGTGGCCGCAAGTGTATTGGAAACAAGACTGGGAGCGATGGTGGCGAGGAAAAGAGCGAGTGAGGGGTTGTATCTCATCGTGATGAATGTTTGAGATTCAGTTGGCGCGAACTTGGATGAAGAGTTTCGGCGGAAGCGGTTCACCGGGAAGGCTTGAGAGGGTTACTTCGACGGTTTCCACTTCTCCGTTGAGGACAGACGCTCCTTCTGTGGCTCCGGTGTCCTGGGTCCAAGATGCAAGGTCTGTCGAGAACCAGACTGAGTAGGTCAAGGTCGGGTCCGGCAGGCTGGTGGCTCGCCGGCTATAGGAGAAGGTCTTGGCTGTCTTGTTGAGCGGGATGGTGATAGGGTTTACGGACGAACCGCCGGTGGGATCGAGGCCGAAGGCGTATTCCTCGAAGTTGGTGAGGCCGTCGTTGTCGTCGTCGTCGTTTTCGTTGCCGATGACGCCGTTGTCGGTTTTCCATGAATCGTAATCGTTGCCGACGTCGAGTGTGAGCTCGCCGGTGGCTTCGGAGAACGACCAGTCACCCTTGGCGTCGCTCATGATCCAGATTCCGTCGTCCTCTGGATCGGCGAATCCGAGAATAGTGAATGTTGGGTTGAAAGACGATGTCGGACTGAGGCTCGTGAGATCCACCAGCGTCCAAATGCCGCCGGCGGTACCGCTGACGGCGGAGCTGTCGATTGCGAAGTCGCCATTGAATATGGCCGTTCCACCGCCGTTGACGGTATTGGACGAGCTGTCGGAGACCTCGAATTTGAGTTGTGCGTTATCAGCGAGTTGAAGGGTGCCAGCATCGATGTTGGTGTTGCCGGTGAAGGTATTGACTCCACCGAGTATGAGCAGGCCGTCGCCGGATTTGTAGATGCCGCTGACACCGCCGCCGTACCGGTGGTGCATCACGCCGGTAATGTCGAGCGTGCTTCCGGAAACCACCTCGAAATACGGGTTGCTCACAATGGCGAGTTCGGCGGAGATGGTGGAGGTCGCACTGCCATCCGCGGTGACGGTCGAGGCGATCGTGAACGCGCCCCAATCACCACTGACGACACCGGGAGCGGTGACGCTACCGCCTAAAAGTGTGAGTCCTTCCATGATGCCGTTGCCAACATTCGATGTGCTGAGTGTTCCGCCAGCCTGCACGGTGATGGACCCCACGGAGCGGCCGTTGAACCATGGGTTGCTGGCTCCCGTGGCCCAGAGCTGGGTGGCGGTCAGGGTGGCTCCGGAGGCGATGTTGATCGGGCCCAGTTTGATGAACTGGCTATCAAGGCTGACGGTTCCGTTCTGGATGTCCATGCCGCCAATGGATTGATTGTAGGTTCCGGGATTATTGTTGTCACCGGCTCCGGCGTAAAGATTGAGAGTTCCAGCTCCGGTCTTGGCGACTCCGAGGGCGCTTGCGAGTTTGGAGTTAATGGTGGCAGAGAGGCCAGCGGCGACGTTGATCGCCGGGGTGCCAGACGATTCGAGCGTCAAGGTGTCGGTTCCAGAGATGGTGTAATTGGCATTGGAAAACGCGAGATTTCCGATGGTGCGATTGGCACCGAGAGTGGCCGTGATGGATTCGCTGCCTGTCCCGGCGCTGAAAGCGGCGGTTTTGTCCGTTCCGTTGGCGATGGCATCGGACTGCCAATTGGATGCGTTGGTCCAATTCCCGCTGACAGTGGAAATCCATGAGCCATCGGCGACGGGACCTTCTCCGATGACCAATGAACCGTCGCCGGTGAAGTAAGACCCATAAGTGACATGGTCTTTGTTATAAATGCCATCGCCGAGGGTATTGCCTTCGATAATCAGGCTGCCGATGGTGTCGTAGCCTGAGAAATTGAGATCCATCTTGGCTCCTGCCTCAATCGTGATCGTGCTGGTGTCGTGGAAGAGCGGGCCTGTGATCGAGAGGACGCCGCCACTGACGGTGGTGTTGCTCTGATAGGTATTATTCGCGCCGGAGAGCACCATGGTGCCAGCGCCCTGCTTGATCAGACCTGTATCGGCGGCAGACGGAGCCTTGACAAGGTTGCCGCTCACCAGCAAATCCACAGAAGCCGCGCCATCCGCCACATTGAAGACGGTGCCGCCAGGCTGGCCGAGTGTTACCCCGCCGCCGGTGGTGCTGATGGTCGAGGTGTTCGCCCCGCCGTTTACGGTGACGGTTTCGTCGAAATTGAAGACGCCATACTGCGCGGCGCTGCCGCCATTGTCGCTCCCACCGATGGTTCCGCCGTTGAGGTTGATCGTCTTTAAATGGCTGCTGGAGTTTCCAGATCCGGCAAGAGATCCGTCGGCGTTGATCGTGATGGCCGTGACGCCCCACAGCGCATTGTCCAAGGCCGGTCTGACCGAGGCGTTGGGCCCCGCTCCATCGCCAATCGTCAGGGAAAGCGCGTACACATTCCCGTTGATCCATGTATCACCGGAGTTCACGACCGCATCCTGGTTGCCGTCATTATTCCATGTGGGTGACCAGTTCGTGCCGCCGCCGTTGAACCACTCGACGTTGTCCGAGCCGTCCCAGGTGTGGGTAATGGCATGGACGGTTGCCGCGCCCAGAAAGGTGCAAGTGAGGAAGGCAAATGCCGAGTTGAGGCGAAGAAACGGATTGCGGATTTTGGATTGGAATGCGGGTTTCATGATTTTGGGATGGGTTGGTTTTTTCTTCGAGAATCGCCGACCAGCATACAAACATCCCGGCGACTGCCTACCTATGAAAACACACTGATTTTTAGGTCCGCCTCACTCGCCGGAAACGGATGAGAAACCCCATTGGCCCGCGCCAACTTCGTAGACTTCATGGCCGTCGATCCGGCCGAGGTAGGTGAGACCCGCCACGTTGGAGGGCGGCTGTAAGCGACGCTAAGCGCCGGCATATCGGCCACCGAAGCAAGCGAGGTTTGCGGGAGGTCGTTACCGGCGACCGCGTAGGCTGGCTCACTCTGACTGGACACGGGGACCGTGTTGGCCGAGACCGGGATTCCAGTCGCGAGCACGGTGACGATGAGTGACACGGCAAAGCGGGATTTCGGATGAATGGAAAGCACTATGGGATTGAATGGGGGATGCGCACGGCTCTTTGGCACGCGGAAAGATGAATGGCTGGAAGATGGGTAACCGAACAAAGATGGCTGTGATTTTGGGAGCAGGCTACCTGTGAAAAGTCACTGTTTTTTTGAGAGAGGATCATTGAGCAGAAGGAATCTCTGAAATAAAATGGGGGCGCCCAACATCGTTATGGATTCATAAACTTTGCGAAAACTTGGGCCCGTGAACGGCAGTGGAGTTTTTTATAGATGTTCTGGACATGGAAGTTCACGGTGCAGGCGCTCACACCCATGGTTTTGGCAATCTCTTTGTAGAGTCGGCCAGCGAGAAGGAATTGGAGCACTTCTTGTTCTCGCGAAGACAGCTCGGTGTCATCGGGTAGATGTTGTGCTGGCATATTGGCGGGCAGTGGTTTCTTGAAAGCCTGGACGACCAGTCGCGCGATTTTTCCCGACATCGGCGAGGCTCCGCTGACGACGTCGCGTGCGGCTGCGGCGAGTTCGCGTCCGAGCACGGGTTTATGCAGGTAGCCGCAGGCTCCGGCCTCAAGGGAGCGGAAAATGGCGTCGGTGTTGTCGTAGATTGAGAGCATCACCACCAGCACGTCGGGTATTTTCGCCGATAGCTGGCGCACGCATTCGACGCCATCCATCCCGGGCAGGTTGATGTCCATGAAGACGACCTGCGGTTTCATTGGCGGGAGATCGAGCAGCGCATCCTCGCCATTGGCGCAGGCGGCGACGCAGGTGACGCCTGGTGCCGCGTTGATGGCCATGTGAAGCGATTCGCGGAGCTCGCTCTGGTCTTCGACGATGGCGACGGTGATGTTGGGCTGGGATTTCACGATGAGGGAGTGATGGAAATGCGGGGTTCGTTCGGAAGATCGATGGAAAATACAACGACGGTTCCCAGGCCGTTCGCGCCAGGTTGGATATGGATAGAGCCACCAGCGGCTTGGGCGCGCTTCGACATGTTGTTGAGGCCGTTTCCCCGTCGGCGCCCGTCGCCGGGCTGGGAGCAACCGCAGCCATCATCCTCGACGGATAGGGTCAAACGCGAGCCTACGAGCATCAGCCGGATGGTGACGGTGGTGGCCCGGGAGTGTTTGACAATGTTATGCAAGGCCTCCTTGGCGATCATCAACAAGTGGTGTCGCAGCGAGGATGAAAGCGGCACATCCGGCAGCTCGTCGACCTGGAAGCAGCAACGGATTCCGGCGATCGTTAGGTATTCTTCCGCATGGCCGTGGAGGTAGCGGGCTAGGCTTTCGAGTGTATCATTGGCGGGGTCCACCGCCCAGACGACCGAGTCGAGCTGCCGGGTGAGCCCGCGTGTGGCGTCGAGGATGCAGTCCAGTTGCTGGAGCGCCTTTTCAGGGTCGCCGATCTCATGACCCGCGAGTTCGGTGAGCAGGCCGATGCGGGCGAGGTTGGCCCCGAGTTCGTCGTGAAGGTCGCGGGCGATGCGGGCGCGCTCTTCGGCCAGCGCGGTGCGGTCCTTCATTTCGGCGAGTTGGCGGGCGGCACGACGGCGGGTCCAGGTGCGCACAAGCCACATCGAGATGGTAAGGGTGGCGGTGGCCAGTGCGCCCTGAAGCCAGCGGTTCTCCCAAACATGCTGGCGGCTTGTGATGGGCAGGCTGAACACGGTCGCGTCCCATTGGTTGTCACTGTGCAGTGCTTGGGCTTCGAAAATCGTGGTTTTCCCAGGCGGTGGGCAGGGCATGTCGAGAGTCATCAGCCGGGACATCTGCCACTCCTCCAGATCGCCGCGCAGCCGCCAGCGGAAGGCATCCCCGGGCGGCATGCCGATCTGCGGAATACGCAGTTGCAGCGAGAGACGCCGCACCCCGGGCGGAAGATCGAGACTTCCATTGGTTGGGACTTTCCGGCCATCGGCGAGCGCCTCGATCACATCCGGCGTACGCGATTCATAGGCTTCCACTTCGGCGAGTTGCGGCGAGAGAGGGATCTTGCTATCCGATGACAGCCGCAGATAACGCCCGCGGAAGACTCCCTTACCCTGTGAGGTGCGGACAATGTCAGCGGTGCCGGCCGGCGGGTGGCTGCCATCGGCTCGGATCCTGCCTTCCCATGCGGGCGGCGCGCCGGTTTCCGGATCCGATTCATAAAGCCGGACGATGATCCTGGAAAAACGATCGATATAGCCGTCGCCACGGGTGCGCAGTGCTAGATGATCGAATGCGGCGATACGTCCCAGATCCACCTCGAAATAGAAGTCAGGGTTCGGTGTCTCATCGCTGGGATGGGCGATGGTCGCGGGCAGGCCATCGGTGAGCGCGCCCGGCTGCATTTCCTCAAACAACGGGTGGGATGCCTTGGACGGACAGTGCAAGGCGATGTTGGTGGACTCGCGGGCATGCTCCTCCACACGGAACTCCGTGAGCACGAAATCATGCGGCGTGCCCCAGCTCATCCATGGTGTAGCATCTGGCCCCACAAACACGGGAAACACATCCAGCCGGAAACCCGTGGCCCGGCTTCCGGGCAGAAGGACCGCGATCCGATAGGTATCGTCCGGAATTTTTCCCGTCATGATATCGTCGAGCATGGCGGCGCGCAAATGCCCTTGGTCGGTCCGTTGAAGTGTGGCGACCTCCGCGGTGAAACGCTGGATTTCCAAGGGTTTCCAATTCCCCTCCAGTGAGGGCTCCTCATCGGTGGTGTAGGACAGGGAAAACTCGGCGATTGAAAGGTTTGGCTTCCCCGAGAGAAAATACAGCGTGACGTCCAACTCGGGGGACTCAACAGGACGGGCGCAGCGGAAAATCATCGCCTGCGGTTTGTCCAGATTCGGCGCGACCGACCAGCCTTCCGGCCCGATCGCAATGCCATCGATCACCCGCGCCAGTTCGCCCGGATCGCGACTGTGAAATGTGGCCTCTGCGGATTCTAACGGGATAGGCTCCGCATGAAGGTCCGATCCCGTGGCAAGCACGAGACAGGAAACGCAGGACAGAAATCTGCGGAGCATGGTGGTCATCAGGATTTTGGAGGAGACTTCAGCGGGCTTCGAATTCCCAAGTGCCGGGAGCAATGGTGAAGCGGACGTAGCCATCAGCCTCGCCTACAGGAGTAATACCGGGGATTTGTCCGATGCTTTTGCCATTCCGCCACAGCGGTTTGCCACCCGCCAGAATGCTGGTGAGCTTGTGGGCGGGCATCGGGATGCGGACAGCCGCTTGGATGCCCTCCGGTATCTGGAAGCTGGCGTGAAGGACGCCGTTCTCGCGTTTCCAGGAAACCGGAACCGGGCCGAACTCCGTGGCGACGATGCCTTCAGCGGATATAAGATCAGAGAGGCGCGGTTCGATGAGGAGTTTTTTCTCCCACACTGGTCCATCGCGGCGGACGCCGAGCACGTAGGAACTGAGGAAATAGGCGGGCATGGCACCGTAGTTATGGCAGGACTCGCTGGCACCCGAGCCATCCGCAAAGACGAACTTTTCACTGAGCGTGCCGGCGTCCTGTTGGAGCTCGACCATGTATTTCCAGCGGCGGCGCATTTCATCGAGAGCCTTCGCGTCGGCCGTCGGAGTGTCCATGCGGTAGAGCTCATTGAAGACCCAGTAAAACATCACTGGCATCTCGATGCCGGCCTTGTCGGCAATCATCCTGGCGCTGTCCGGATTGCTGCCGCAATGAAAGGCTCCGGGGTTTTTGTAGTGGGCGAGAAACCACTTGCGAGTGGACGTCTTGCGATTTTCCGGAACCAGCCCGCATTGCAGGGCGATCAACTGCGCGTGGGCGGTGGGCGAGAGCAGTTCATCCTTGAGAAAACCGGCGTGGTAGGCGCCTTCCCGGCTGTCCCAAAGATGCTGGTTGAAAGCGGCGTGGAGGGCATCGGCGGCTTTGGCGTAAGTTTGTTCCTGTTGGTTTTTTTGGAGCAGGCGCGCGAGGACTTCGCTGTCACGGAGCGCTTGATAGAAGAACGAGTTGATGTTCGCCCCCTCGCAGGTGATATAGGCCAGCGGGTTGTCGAACGAGGTGTATTCGCGGGCTAGAAGCAGACCGCGCGGAGTGACGCGCTTGAGGAACCAATCCATCTGCTTGACGAGATGCGGCCACATTTCACGGATGAATGCCTTGTCCCCGGTGGCTTCGTGATAGCTCCGCAGGGCTTCGACCCATTGGCAGTTGTAGTCCTCGATAACATAGTGCGGATCGCTGCGGCCGCGGTCGGTGGGAAACGTTCCCAACAGGCTGCCATCCTTGATCTGCGAGAGCGCGGCGTGGCGCAGGGCGTTGCGGAGGAGACGTGGATCGGAATAGACTTTCGTGCCGTTTTCACCCGGCCCGGCGGTGGCGACGCGGGTGGTGCTGAAGCTGGCCTTGGCGGCGTCCTGCACCCATTCGTTGCGCTCGCGGGCATCGGATCCGTAGGCGTCGTCGCTGGTGCATTCGATGGTGTTGACGGACATTTCCCAGAGGAGGTTCAGGAAAGGATCGCTGGATTGGAAACTGCCGACGCGTTCGAACGGATAGCGGCGGTCGGTCATCTTGAAGCTCAGGATTTTGACGCCACCGGCGAGGCAGGTGACCTTGACGTAGCGGGCGCACCATTGGTCGGCGGCGATGAACGACTGGCGGCCGGCGCGGGCGGTGTAGGTGGTGCCGACGCCGTAGGTCTCGGCGGGCTTGCCGTTCACGTAGCGCAGGGCATATTGGAGTTGCAGCACGCTGCCCTCGTCGGCGTCGAGCACGATGGTCGGATAGGCCATGGCCATGCGACCGAGGCCGATGACGAAGGATTGCGTTTTTCTCAGCTCGATCGGCAGGAGATCCATGAACGGCTTGCCGTCGGGCTTGAGCTGGATCCCTGTGAGGTCAGTCGCCACAGGCAGCGGGATGGAACGGGCATGCATTTTCCCCCAGGTATTGCCATCGACGGGAGTCGAGGGCTTCCACGAGGAATCATCGAAGCCGTGAGCGGTCCAGTTGCCGGGGCTTAGGCGGCCGTCGATGACATCGGGGATGGAACTCCATGCTCCGGGTGACGGCCGGTATTCGGTATCCGAGCTGCAACGCCATGATTTGTCAGTGCGGAAGATTTCCCGGCCGACGGCTTCGAGGACGGCGGTCAAACCCGGCGCGTGCTTCATGATCCGGCCGTTGGTGGCAGGGTAGTGGTGGACAAGCACGACGAGGGTGTTCGCTCCAGCGCGGAGATGTGGAGCGATGTCGAGTGTATCGAACTCAGGGCGCTTGGGATTGAAGCGGCAGGGCCCACGGAGGACGTGTTTGCCATTCACCCACAGTAGGTAGCGGGAATCCGCGAAGAGATGTAGCAGCGCAGAGGCAGGCTTTTGAGCGAGATCGAAACTTTTGCGGAAGGCGACGTAGGCTTGTTTCCTTGCCAGGGCATCGGGCGACCAGATCATCGCGGACTGCAGTGTCTGTGCAACATCCGCCTGGAGTGGATGCCCCATGAGAAGCGCGAAAATGGTGCCTATGCGACTGATGAATGAGGTCATTGAGGATGCGCCCGGCAAGCGGAGTAATGAAATTACATGATGCCACGCAAAAACACACGACATGTTCATGTCCTAGACACTCTCTGTCGTTTCCACGGAAGGTCGGTGTGTGTGTTGGCGAAAAACACGCACTGGGGAACCCATGCCCTCAAACTCATCAAGCTCTGCCGGGTTCCCGGCCCAAACCCATTGTTTTTCTCTGTTTGCCGCACAGGCAAGAATCCTCCAAATCTCATCAACCCGCACCCCGTGCAGCTCCAATCCATCCTGTTTGTTTTGATGGTCAGCGCAATTCCGCTGTCCGCGGCTGAATTTACGGTATTCCCCCAAAATAACCGCCAAACCATCAAGGGCATCGGGTTTGAGATCCAGTCTGACTCGATCGGCTCCGGCAATCACGGGCTACCTGAGGCACCGATCGGGGTGCCGCACGATCTCATCCCCTCGGAGCGTGAGCGACTCGCCAAGGAAATGCTCGCCGGCTTCCGCTACTGTCGGCTTGCCGGCGGACTCTATTGGCGCGGACTCGATGCTGAGAAAAAGTTCCTCCAGCCCCGTTGGCCGGAGCAACTTCAGGACCTAAAACTGCTGCTCGATGCCGCCGGGGTGGAGGGTGTTTCCTTTGAGTATTGGTCACCGGCTCCGTTCTGGAAGGGCAATCAGAGCTATGTGATCATCGCAGAAAGAGGCGGGCGCACGGCGAACCGACTGAGATGTTTCTCCCCCGGATTTGATCAGGATCTGATTTACAAAGGCGATGTAGATCGCTTCCTGGCCGAGTTCGCCAATGCCGTGGTCACTGACATCAAGACCCTCAAGGATGCGGGCATCAAAACCTCGATGTGGGGATTGCAGAACGAACCCGGGGCCAACCACTTCATCTACTCGACGTGCGAGTATCCGAACTCTCCACAATACGTTCAGGCATACCGCGCCGTGGCCTCCGCAATCCGCAAGCACGATCCATCGATCCTGCTTTTCGCTGACACCTGCCACAATTTTCCAACGTTGATTGCTCCGGCGATGAAAGATCCCGAAGTAGCTCCGTTGGTGGATGCCTACTGCGTTCACACCGTCGGTTCACCCTCGGAAAGCGTCCGCAAGGTCCATGCGGAAATCACCGCCAAACTTCCCGCCCGCCCTTGGTTCCAGAACGAGTATGAATACCTCACCGGCGGTGCCACTCCGGACCGCTGCATGAACACGGTTCAGCACATCATGAATTCCTTCCAGCTCGCGGAGAATCCCACGTGGTTCTGGATTCACGTGCTCAAGCCCTTTAAGAACGCCGAGGCCAGCGGTTACTCGCTCGGTTTCTGGAAATCGCGACTCGAAGAAGGGAAAGTAACCTCCGCCGAACCATTCCGCCGCTGGGTCGATGGCCCCGAGTTCACAAAGTTGCCGAAGGAGTTCACCACGATGGAGATGGTGAGCGTTCCACGCGCTGGCGAGCAAACACCCGGCCTCGGATTCTCGTTCTCGGTGAACCAACCGGTCACGGCCTACCTAGTCGCGGAGCAAACCACTATACTCGGAAAGGAATGGGAAAAGACCGACCTGACCGCGTCGAGTTCCAATGGCAACGATTCCATTTTTCGTAGAGTATTCCCAAAAGGAAGCATCAAGATTCCTGCGAACAATGACAAGAAGGGCGATGCCTTCGTTGTACCTCACGTTGTCTTTCTCTCAACCGAAAAACCCTGCACCCTCAAGACGATGATCGGGGGAAACAGCCCGGTTCAAGTCCGCTCGGATGCGCTCGCCACCGAGCAAAAACTCAAGACCATCCAACCCGGACACTGGATCTTTAATCCCTACAACTGGAACGCGGTTGGAAGTTTCGTGAAACACATGCCGTGGGATTGCACCGGCATCGGCGTGGAGGAAGCCACCTACGATCCGAACGCCAGGATTTTCGCCTTCAAGCGCCCTAATGGCAAAGTCACCATTGTGGTTTCCAACAGGAATGAGAAGGATCGGCGCGCTTTCGACATCGCAACCGGCATTGAAAACGCAACCTGGAAAGGATCCCGCTACACCCCGGATGAAGCGGGAGAAGGAACGTTGGGTATTCCGCTGCCTGAGCTGCACGGTTCCTCCATCATGCCGGTGCTGGCCCCGCAAAGCTGGGAGTTCTGGGAGCAACTTTGAGAAACGGCAATCAATTCTACGATTTCCTTAACCATGCGCTCGATTCCCTCAAAAACAGCCCATTTGCTTCTCCTGTCAGCTCTCGCTGTCGGCGTGGCTTTCCACGTTTTCGCGCAGCAAAGTGGCGAATTGCCGACTGACGCACAGACCAGCGAGCTATGGGGTGCATCCGGTGAACTATGGGATCCTGCGGGCCGTTTGCCTGACTACTCCTTTGCGGGCTATCGATACGGTGCGGCGATCCCCAGTCCCGGAGTCGTGGCCAATGTCATGGATTTTGGCGCGGTCGGCAATGGCGTTGCGGATGACACCACCGCTTTTCAGGATGCCATTGCAGCGGCTGGCAACAGCCCGTCCGGCGGAGCTGTTTTGATTCCCGCCGGGCGGTATATGATTACCAAGATACTCTACCTCAAAAAGAGCAACGTCGTCCTCCGCGGTGCGGGTGAAGGTCTCACGACGTTGTTCTTTCCGAAACATTTGAGGGAAATCACTGGTGCCGGCGGGTCGGGATCCGCTTCGGATTGGACCTACTCCGGTGGTTTGATCTGGGTAGAAGGGACCCCGGGGGGAACAAACATCGCAACCATCGACGCCAATGCGGACCGGGGGGATCGGGTGATCCAGGTTTCCACGACGTCGGGGCTCGCTGTCGGAAACGAAATCCGCATTACCATGACGGAGTCCGATGGCTCCCTTGAGCAGCACATTTACGCGGAAGGTGGCAACGGCACGGCCCCCGTGCGGATGAGTTCCCGGATTTCCGCTATTTCCGGCAATCAAGTGACCTTGGATCAACCTCTGAGGCTTAACGTCCGCACCCAATGGTCACCGGTGGTCCGCAAATTATCCAATTTCGTCCGGGAGGTTGGAGTTGAAGACCTCACCATTGAGTTTCCCAACCGGCCCTATCGAGGTCACTTTGAGGAGGATGGATACAACGGCATTTTCATCACGGGATCCCGGGATTGCTGGGTCAGACGAGTCAGGATTCACAACAGCGAGGGCGGGATTTACATGCAAACCTGTGCCTACGTCACGGCCGATCAAGTCACCCTGTCTTCGGATGAAGGGACGAGATGGTATCCGTGGCAGGCAGGTCTTCCCAATTTTTGGTATACCGGCCATCACGGAATTCAATGCCGGAATGCCGAGGATAATCTCATCAGCAACTTCCAGTTTCTATCAGGATCTCACTACCTGCATTACTTGTCGGTGGAAGGTGCCGTTGGATGTGTTTTCACTAAAGGTTCGGCGGGTTATGCCATGAACTTCGATCACCATGGAGGCGGTAGCCACCAGAATCTCTTTACAGAAATCAACGTCAGTGGCCGCAGCCGGATGTATGACAGTAGCGGAGCCGCCACGACCGCCGCTTACGAAACGTTCTGGAATATCTCTGGGTCAGCCAGCAGCAGCGCAGATTCCTTGCCCACCTATTGGGCGCGCGTTAATCTGATCGCGGTTACGGGTTCCACGGTGGCGTCGCAGAATCTTTTGAAAAACTGGGTCGAGCCGATTCCCAACGCCAGCCTGATTCCCGCCAATCTCTACGACGCCCAGTTGGCACGGCGGCTTTCACCTCCGCCGTTGGTGGAGCGCACACTGACATGGGATGGCTCGGGCGTCGGAACATCAGGCGCACAAGGAGGAGCAGGGAATTGGGCTGCGGCCTCCTCCATGAACTGGTGGAATGGCAGCGCCAACGAACCTTGGCCCGCACGTGGCGGATCGGGAGACCATGCTACCTTTGGCGGAAGCGCTGGCACGGTGACGATCGCGCCGGAAGGGGTGGTTGCGAACTCATTGGAAATCGGCACCTCCGGCTATGTGTTCACCGGTGGGCCCGTTTTCCTGAACGGCGCGAGTCCCTCGATCTCACTGACTGGCGCAGGCACCTGCCGGATCGATTCGGTGCTCGGAGGGTCGTCTGGTCTGGTGAAATCGGGGGCCGGAACGCTGGAGTTAGGTGGAGTAAGTCGTTATCAAGGCGATACGCGGGTGCATCAAGGCGGCCTGAAGCTGGTATCGGGCAACCATCGCCTGCCTGCCACCAGCCGCTTGATTCTGGGGGATGGGGCTAACAGCGGAGTCTTGCAGATGAATTCGCGAAGCCAGTTGGTTGGGGGATTGCTCACCAGCGGCAGTGGAGTGGACAACCGCGTGATCAACGGCAGCCCGACGATTTGCACCTTCACGGCAAGTGTTCCCAACGGTGCTGAAACCAATCTTTTCAACGGCACGCTCGGTGGCGGCACCGCGAATGACAACAACTATCATTTTGGCAAGGATGGCTCTGGCACACTGGTCTTGCCGAAAGACAACACCTACACCGGCAATACCACCATTGCCGCGGGCGTGCTCCAGATCGGGAATGGCGGCACCAGCGGATCGATCGGCGCGGGCGTCGTGACCAACAACGGCATTCTCCGCTTCGATCGCAGCGGCACCGTGATCTTGTCCCAGAACATCAGCGGCACGGGCGGGCTTGAGTTCAACAAAGGAAATTTCCTTCTTCGGGGAACGAACAGTTTCAACGGGAATGTGGTTTTGTCGTCCGGCACTCTTAACATCGGTTCTTCCTTCTCGTTGGGAGCAGGAACGAAATCCGTAAACCTCAACAGTGACACGGCATTTCTTCAGCTTGAAGGCACAGGCATCATCATTCCCGCATCGATCACGATCAACGCTCAAGGCGGGATTGCTAGCGGATGGCTCCAGAACGTAAGCGGGAACAACACGATCGCTGGCCCCATCCATCTTGTCGGCAGTGGAGGCAGCAGCCTCATCTCCAGTGACGGAGGGGCGCTTACCCTGGCGGGCAATATCACAGCTACCGCCGCGAGTGTCTCGTTGAAACTGGACGGCACCTCCACCAGCGTGAATCAGATCGCAGGCGCTATCACCGATACAGGATCCAAGGTGATGAGCGTGGAGAAAAACGGCCCCGGCATCTGGTCGCTTTCAGGCGCGAACACCTACAGCGGTAGCACGCTCGTCCGTGCGGGCACGCTGAGAATCCAAAACGACAGCGCCCTCGGCGACACGGCGGTTGGCACCACACTCAGCACGGGAGCCAAACTCCAGATTGAAGGCGTAAACCTGAACATCGCCGAGCCCCTGACCCTGGGAGAAAGTTCTGCCGGTGTCACCGTCGAGAATCTCAGTGGCAACAACACGCTCAGCGGCAATATCACCCGGACGGGAGCCCTTGTATTCCTATCAACCGCAGGCGATCTGAATGTCCAGGGGCCCATCAACAGCTCCAACAATTCACTCTACCTGCAGGGTGCCGGTAACGGCACCATCAGCGGGACCATCACCAAAGCCTTCCTACTCAACAAAACCGGAGCGGGAGAATGGGAGATCAGCGGCGTCCAGCCCTACACCGGACCCACCCAGGTGTCGGGGGGAACGCTGACCCTCAGTGGCTCGCTTTCTAGCAACATCGCTGTTTCCTCGTCGGGCTCCATCTCCGCCAGAGGTGCCGCAGCGACTTCCGGCAGCCTCACGTTGGGCAGCACGGCAAGTTTCAAGTTCCGCCCCGGTGGCACCTTGTCTGTTTCCGGAGCGATTCAATTGTCGGGTTCACTCATATTGGATGTTCCGCGCGGATTGCTGCTCGGCACCAGTTATACGATTCTTGAAAATAGCGGAACCGGGCCGATCTCCGGTGGTTTTGCGGGCCTTGCCGAGGGAGCGGTGTTCTCGCAGGCCGGCTATGATTGGAGCATCAGCTATGCCGGAGGTCCTCAGGGGAAATCGATCGTCCTTACGATCACCAATGGCCCCGCCAATGCCATGGAATCCTGGCGTCACGTCCAATTCGGCTTTTGGACCAACACCGGAATCGCCGCCGATACCGCCGACCCGGACGACGACGGTCTCACTAATGCCCAGGAATTTGCAGCAGGCAGTGATCCGAATGTTTCCAATATACCATCCATTTCGATTCTCTCGCCTGCGGCCGAACCGGTGACGCTCGCCACCACATCGCATTCCCTGCGTTTTCTTGCCAATGCCAGCGTCAGCGGCACTTCGTTACCCCCAACGGTCGCCTGGTCGAAGGAATTGGGTCCTGGCACCATCCTTTTCACGAGTTCCAGCACCGACACGCTTGCTTCGTTTTCCGCTCCCGGAACCTATCAGGTGAAATGCACGGTCACTTCGGGAAGTTTAGCGGCAAGCGCGCTCCGCACCGTCATTGTGGAGCCTCCCGCTGCACTCACCTTGCAGCAGGGCCAAAATGGTTACGTCCAAGCCGCCACCTTCATCCGCAACGATGGCAGCAACGCCACGATGAACTCCGGCGCTCGCGATCAGTTGCTCGTCGGCTATAGCAACACCGGAGCGTTCAGGACCCTCCTCAGTTTCGGGCTTTCCAGTCGTCCTTCTGGCTTCACTCCCTATAGCGTCCGCCTCGATCTCTGGACCTCCAATGCCACCGGCGCCGGTTCGATTTCCGATCTGAAACTCCATGCGCTTACAGGCACACCCACCGAAGGCAGTGGAAACAGCGCCACGGACCCGACCGTGGGCGCCACCACGGGTGCCACCTGGGTTCGCCGAACCGATGCCACCCAAAACCTCAACTGGACAACTTCCGGCGGCGATTATTCACCAACCGTGCTCGCCTCCGTCCCCGGATACGCAGCGAACTCCGCGGCCATCCAGACTCTCAAATCATTCGGACCGACCGCAGAGCTGAATGCGGCCCTCACAACTGCAATTCAGACCTCTTCTCCATTGAATCTCATGCTTCTGACCGACACCGCCAGCGGCTCAAACTTCACGCGCCTCCACTCGGATGATAGCCCGGATACCGCGAGGCGCCCGATGTTGACGCTCGGTTTCACAAAAAATCCGGCCCCCGTCATCGATCCCGGTACGGCTCCAGCAGCCATCATCAACCAACCTGCTCCTCTTGCCGCGACCACCTCCGGCACCGCTTCCCTTTGGTCGATCGTTTCCGGTCCCGGCACCGCGACATTCAGTGATGCCACTGCCCCGGTGTCCGAGGTCACGTTCAGCACCCCGGGCAGTTACCTGCTCCGTCTCTCCGCATCCAATGCCGATGGCGAAAGCGCAAGATCCCTCGCCGTGTCGGTGGGACAGCAAACCTCGGCATTGCCAATTTCAGCATTCGTAACATGGCAAAAGCTTAATTGGCCGGGAGTCAGTGATCCTCAAATCATCGCGCCTGTTTCCGATCCCGATCAGGATGGCATTGCGAACCTCTTGGAATATATCCTGGCAGGGGGCGACCCACACGCTCCATCCACTGGAATCCTGCCTCACACCAGCAGTTCGGGTGATTCCCTCATCTTTTCCTATATCCGCTGCGTCGAGGCCTCGAAGGGCACCGTTCAAATCGTTCAATTCGGCAACCTTGACGGAGCGTGGACGGATATTCCCGTCACCAGTAGTGGGGCCGTTGCGATTACACCCGTGGATGGCTCACCGGAACTCGAACTGGTTACGGTTGTGATCCCCGTGACAGATTCGAACAGAATGTTCGCGCGACTAAAGGTTACCGACGGCTCTAACTGAAAATCATGACACCCACTCGATTCCTCCTGATTTCCGCCTGCGGATTTCTTACCGCTTCATTATCTGCTCAGACACCGGCACCCGCCAAGCCACTACCTTTGAGTGTCACTCTTGGCTCGCCCGAGATGCCGTGGCCGAAGGATCGAGCAGTGGTGAATGGCAGCGCCTCCAAGCCTCCCGGTGATCCGATCCTGTGGTATCGCGCCCCCGCGACGGAATGGAACGAGGCACTCCCCTTGGGAAACGGACGCATCGGTGCGATGATGTTTGGCGGCGTCACGGACGATTATTTCCAACTCAATCTTGATACTCTCTGGGACGGCGGACCGAAGGACGCCAGTAATCCAAATGCGCTCAAGGTGCTGCCGGAAGTCCGGCGCTTGCTTTTCGAAGGGAAAAACCTCGAAGCCAGCAAACTCGCAAGCGCCAACATGCTGGGTCGTCCGAAAGCCATCAAATCCTATCAGACCCTAGGCGAGTTGGTCATCGAGGCTGCGGGCATCACCCATGCCACGGACTATAGCCGCAGTCTGGATCTGGATTCAGCGATTGCCAAAGTCAGCTACCAATCCGGTGGAGTCACCTATCACCGGGAGACGTTCATTTCCGCGCCCGCCAATGTGCTCGTTGTACGCTACACCGCCGACCGTCCCGCGTCGATTCGTCTGAAAATTACACTCAAGCGTCAGCAGGACGCCCTGTGTTCCAGCGATCCGACAAACCCGAAGGCCATCCAGCTTGTGGGGCAAATCAAACGAGAACCGCCCAATCCGCCGGGCATGCGTTTCCATGCTGCAGTCCGTGCGCAAAACGAGGGTGGCAGCGTCACCAACACCGATGGCGTTCTCAGCATCGAAGGCGCGGACTCACTCACCATGCTCGTGAGCGGTGCCACGAATTTCCCCGGGCTTGGCAAAGGCGGGCCCGATCCATCGGTTGACCCCGCCACGGAATCGGTGACGACTTTGGACGCAGCCGTAGCCACGCCCTACGAACAACTTCTCAAGAACCACGTTGCGGAGTATCAGAACTATTTCCGCCGCGTTTCCCTCAACCTTGGTGCGACCGAATCCGATTCGGCGAACCTGACGACCATCGAGCGTCTGGACCGTGTCAAAACCGGGAAATCGGATCCCGGCCTCGTGGTCACCTACTTTCAATTCGGCCGCTACCTGCTCATCAGCAGCTCCCGGCCCGGGTCGTTGCCGGCGAATCTCCAAGGCATCTGGGCATGGCGAATCAAGAACATGTGGAATGCCGATTTCCACACCAACATCAACCTCCAGATGAACTACTGGCCGGCGGAATTGACCAATCTGCCGGAGATGCACCTTCCGCTGTTCGATCTCATGGAGAGCCTGGTAGAACCAGGCACCAAGACGGCAAAAACGCAATACGACGCGAGGGGCTGGGTCGTCCATCACCTGACCGACGCCTGGGGATACACTGGCTGCGCGGATGGTGTCTGGGGTGTCTGGCCGATGGGAGCCGCTTGGCTGGCGCGGCACCCGTGGGAATACTACCAATTCACCGGAGATACCGAATTTTTGAAACGCCGCGCCTGGCCGCTCATGAAAGGAGCCGCCCGTTTCATTCTCGATTTCCTCGTCGAGGCACCGCCTGGAACACCGGCCGCCGGAAAACTCATCACCAATCCCTCCCACTCGCCGGAAAACACGTTGATTCTCCCCGATGGGAAAACGCGCACGATGTTTACCTATGGCGCCACCATGGACATCCAGATCATCCACGACCTTCTAACCAACTGCATTTCCGCCAGTAATGTTCTCAAGGAAGATCCTGATTTCCGCAAGGAATGCGAAGCGGCGCTGGCACGTCTTGCGCCGGTAAAGATCAGTCCGACGACCGGTCGCATCCAGGAATGGATCGATGACTACAAGGAAGTCGAACTCACCCACCGGCACACCTCGCACCTCTATGGGTTATACCCGGGCAGCATGATCAACCCTTCCTCTTCCGATTTTTTCCAGGCCGCTCGCAAAGTGCTCGAAGTGCGTGGCGACGGTGGCACCGGCTGGGGCCTCGCATGGAAAATCAACATGTGGGCGCGCCTGAGAGACGGCGATCACGCGCATCTCCTGTTGGAAAACCTCCTGAAGAAAAAGACCAAGCCGAATCTCTTTGATGTCCATCCTCCGTTCCAGATCGATGGCAATTTTGGCGGCATCGCCGGGATTGCCGAAATGCTGCTGCAAAGTCATGAGGTTGCTGCTGATGGACGCGCCGTGCTCGAACTCCTGCCCGCGTTGCCGCAGGCCTGGCCCGCCGGCTCGGTGCGCGGTCTGCGCGCCCGCGGCGGGTTCATTGTGGATATCGATTGGAAGGATGGCAAAGTGACAAGCCATCGCGTCCGCTCCCCTCAATCCGTGAAAGTCACGGTGCGCGTCAATGGTCAGGAGCGCGTGGAAGAAAGTAGTCAATAGTGGTGTTGTGCAAACGCTTGCCGATACATTGAATCGGCGTGCCGGTGCTGCTAACCCGCGAAGGCACAATTCCGCCCGGGTTCCATGGGCTTGGCGTTAGTTTTTCCCGTTAGCGGCAACCGGCAGTTCCGACCACGGGGTCAAAACCACCGGGCCCAGTAAACCGGCCGGCAGCAGCGTGGTATCCTTGCGGTGATAATACCAAACGACGAAACATTTCCGCCCACTTTGCGGGCGTGGCTGATTTTTAACGAACCAGTCGGGATAGCCGAGCAACGCGCGACCTTTATCGCCGCGGTCTTCGCCCCACTCGAAATCCGCCGGGAATTGCTCGTCGCCGACAAGCCGGTTGTGCCAGGTATTGGTGACGGCGAGTTCGAGCTCGTTTTTGCCGGGCTTCAGCGCGTGCGAGACATCCACCACAAATGGCGCGTGCCAGACGACCCCGAGGTCTTTGCCGTTCAAGGTGACACGCGCAAGGTTGTGCACTTGGCCGAGATTCAGCACGGCCCTGGTGGTCGCGGAGGCATGGAACGTGGTCCGGTAAGTCGCGGTGCCTGAGAAATATTTCACCGCTGGCTCGTCATGGCCGGCCAGATCCAGCAGGCTGGTCAGGGTAAGCTTGTGCTTGGCATCGACCGGCGAATCCAGGGTAACTTGCCATGGGGCATTGAGGGTGATGGGCGCAGCCGGCTCTGGCAACACCAGCGGCTTGCGCTTGCCCGACGCAAAAACACACTCGACCTCCAGCGCGCTTGGCGCACTGCCCGTTAGCGAACCATCCGCCGCCGCTACCCATTGCACTCCGGCTGCGGACGCTTGCGTGCCCAGGCTCAGGGGCTTGTTTTCCGCCACCGTGAGTTTTTCCGCTTTGCCGCCGAGTTCATAGTCAAGCTCCAGCTGCTTGACCTTGTTCGGTGCCGGATCCTTGCCGAATACCCTGGGATTGACCGCTTTGATATCCACAGCTCCCTGCGCCGCCAATTCCGCGAGTTTATCCGTCACATCCATCCAACGCGCTCCATTCGGATTACCAAAGCGCGCCTTGATGATGCGTAGAGCCTTGCTGCCACGCGCTTCGACCGCCACCACATGATCGGCGGGAAGCGGGCTGTCGCGGAAAACCACGAAGAGCGACTTGTAGCCAGCCAAACCAAGATCGACCTCCGTGCGCCCGTCTTTTTCATGCCAAACCGGGGCCATGCGGATCGAGCCGTCTTCGGCATCCCAGAGTTCCGGGCGTTTGCCGGAAATGCGGAAAGACGCGGTGAAATTGACTGGCTGTGCCGTGGAATTCGCGAGGAAGACAAGG
>Ga0114938_1000217_pt1 | contig 46203 bp, 40 predicted proteins | sample AshMeaBigSpring_FD_88675 | JGI IMG/M metagenome (GOLD analysis project Ga0114938, IMG submission 88675) | Groundwater microbial communities from Big Spring, Nevada to study Microbial Dark Matter (Phase II) - Ash Meadows Big Spring | ecosystem: Environmental > Aquatic > Deep subsurface >... | reverse complement strand
TATTTGGTAAGTCCGGCACTTTTTACATTCTGTTCGCTAATCCCTATTGCACGCTGCGAAATGTCGGATCCGAAAATTTTATGTGTAAATTCGCGCTCGGCAGAGTCGTCGTGATAAATTTCGTCGAACAGTTCCTGATCAAAGTCGAGCCACTTTTCGAAACCAAACGATGATCGATACAATCCGGGAGGGATATTCAGCGCAATGAGTGCAGCCTCGATAAGTAAAGTACCCGACCCACACATAGGGTCAATAAAATCGCTTTGACCATTCCAACCAGCCATAAGCAACATTCCGGCGGCCAAAGCCTCGTTGAGCGGCGCTTCGTTTTGCGAAATGCGATAACCGCGTTTGTGCAGCGATGGACCCGAACTGTCGAGTAAAATAGTACACCGGGTACCGGCAATGTGAATGTGAATTGTCAGGTTCGGATTGTCCAACTTTACAGAAGGTCGCTCGCCGGTTTTGTCGCGAAACCAGTCAACAATAGCATCTTTTACCCTATACGACACAAATTTGGAATGTTTGAACTCTTCGGAATATACAGTACTTTCTATTGCAAAAGTAGTTTTTACAGTCATAAACTGCAACCAATCAATTTTACGAACCTTATCGTAAACCTCATCGGCATCTTTGGCTGTAAAGGTATGTAATGTTTTGAGCACACGAGAAGCAGTACGCAAATGCATATTTGCCTTATACATCAGAGCTTTATCTCCTGTAAATTTTACGGCTCTGCGTTGCAATTCCACATTATTTGCACCCAGATTCACTAACTCTGTTGCCAGCACCTCTTCCAATCCCATAAAGGTTTTGGCAATCATTTCGTATTCCATCAATCTATTTATTATTTATCAATTTACTATTTACAATTTAAGAAATCAACACTCCCGAAAGCTATCGGCAACATCAACACATCAACACATCAACACATCATCACATCAACTCATCATCACATCATTTACGCTGTACCATTTTTGTTCCCGGCTCTACGTCGCTGTCGACCCAGATGTTTCCACCAATAACAGCTCCATCGCCAACAGTTATTGTTCCCAATATAGTTGAATTTGAATATATGACTACATCGTTACCAATGCGCGGATGACGTTGAATTCCTTTTATCGGATTTCCGTTTTCGTCGAGCGGGAAACTTTTAGCTCCCAGTGTAACTCCCTGATACATTTTTACATTATTGCCAATAATTGCCGTTTCGCCAATTACCACACCCGTTCCGTGATCGATGGTAAAAAAATCGCCAATGGTAGCTCCTGGATGTATGTCAATTCCGGTTTCGGAATGTGCAATTTCGGTAATAATACGTGGAATAAGGGGAACTTCGAGACGTAAAAGTGCATTTGCAATTCGATAGCTGCTTATTGCTCTCAAACCGGGATAACAAAAAATTACTTCACCAAAACTTTTAGCAGCAGGGTCGCCGTTAAACGCAGCTACAACATCAGTATGTAATTTCCGACGAATATCCGGTAATTGTACGATAAAATCCCTTGCTTTTTCTTTCGAAATTCGTTCAATTTCGGGACAAGGCTGCTCATCGGCACCTTTTTCGAACGACAATCCGGCTTTAATTTGCGATGTTAAAAGTAGTAATAGCCGATCTACATTAACCCCAATATGATACAACATGGTTTTGGAGTTAACTGCCGAATTGCCAAAATAACCGGGGAAGAGAATGGAACGAATCAATTTTACAATTTCGTTCAATACGTCAACCGATGGCATAGGTGTCAGTTCGTTGTGTTGATGACACACATCTTTAAACTCATTTATGTCGGCTAATACCTTTACGGTATCTAATATTTTTTTGTTCATAAGAAGTTGTAATTATAGAAATCAAATTATATAAACTGCTTAACAATATCAATAGCAAGCTGTGTACGTTCAGTTCCAATACCTTTTATTTCAAAAAAAGAAATACCGGTGGCCTCTACTTCGCGTTTGTACCAATCGTAAAAAAACAAACGTTCGTCGCCACCATGCTCACGCACCGGATCGGGAACCCAGGGCAAATCGGGATAGCAAAGCAGGTATAAATCAAAATAATTGCTCTGAATGCTTTCGGTTACAAAATCAGGAATCCTTTTATAACAATACTCAAACCACACTTTTGTTATAATTAGCTCTGTATCAAAAAATACCGGAGTTGAAATTTTATTCAGAATTGCAGATTTTTGCTCCTCAATTTGTTGCTTTGCAATAAAAACCACATCGTCGTACCCGTATTTTCGACCGAGCCCTTCTACATAAGTTCTTGCAAACTCAGGTACAAAACTCCCACCAAAATGTTCAGCCAACGCTACCGACAACTCCGATTTACCTGTCGATTCAGGCCCGATTATGGCAATTTTAAGCATTAATTCATCTTTAAATAAGGGCTAATTTCACAATTTTCAGTACCTTTGGGAACTCAAAAATGAAATTATGTGCAAATTTACGACAATTATTCTGCTTTTCAGCATATTTTGCGGGGTGAGTACCGAAATTAAAGCTCAAAATGCAGATGTAGCGCTTTTAAAAGAAGCTTACAACAACAGTGGCACTATAGGGTTTTCGCGTGGAATATCTTATACCACCACCATAACAGCCTTTGGAGTACCCGTAGTTATGGGAACCGTTGCACTTATAAAAAACGACGAAGATTTATTCCGAAATGCCATATATACAACTGCTGCACTCGGATTAAATTCAGTACTGACATATTCTATAAAGCACAGCATTAACAGAGATCGCCCCTACATAACCTATCCGTTTGATTTTGAACGGCGCGACGCCTATTCAGGAGCATCGCCGTCTTTTCCGTCCGGCCATACTTCGCTGGCATTTGCAACCGCCACTTCGCTTAGTTTACAATACCCTAAATGGTATGTAATTGCCCCCTCCTACCTTTGGGCAGGTTACGTGGGCTATTCGCGTATGAATCTGGGCGTACATTACCCGTCAGATGTGTTGGCAGGAGCAATATTGGGGGCTGGGAGCGCATTTGTCACCTACAAAATAAATGAGTGGTACTGGAAAAAACACGAGAACACAAAATTACTACCACTTCGGAATTACTTCAGATAAATGAGTTTACTTCAAAAATATATCAATTTTACCTAAATAAAAACCGCCTTTTGCCATTTGTGCAATGACAACTTTACGTCCTGAGGAATTCGATTCAGTTGCATTTTCGAGCAGCGTGTGTGAATGTCCGCCAATAATAACATCGATATAGCGGGATTCACGTGCTAACTGAAAATCATTTACCGCTTTTGCAGTGGCATCAGAACCCAAATGCGATAGACAAATTATCACATCGCACTTTCGTTTGTTTTTCAGATATGCAGCTGTTTTATTGGCTGTTGCAATCGGGTCGTAGTAAACCATGCCCCTGTAATTATTCTCAATAATCAAACCTCGAGGTTCAACATTAGCTGTTAATACTCCTATGCGCAAACCAAAACGCTGCAATACTAAAAAAGGCTGTACTAAACCTTTTAAAGGCGAATTTTCAACATTATAATTGGTACTTAATATAGGAATATTCGCTTCGTGAAGTAAAGCTGCCAGCGTATCAATTCCGTTGTCAAATTCGTGATTGCCAAGTGTTACGGCATCATATTTCATGCGATTGAGCGCATCAATCTCTATTCGACCATTGAAAAAATTAAAATAGGGCGTACCCTGCCAAAAATCGCCGGCATCAAACAACAGCACATGTTGCTCTTCGGAGCGTATTTTGTTGATTACACCCAATCGGCGGGCATATCCACCCATATCTGACGTTTTGAGAGTCGATTTTTCAGTAGGTTCCACCTGGCTGTGTGTATCGTTGGTATGTAAAATAACCACCTTAATATTTTTTACAGCTAAAACAGTATTTAGCGATATAGCTAAAATTATTGATAAATATAATCTTAAATTTTTCATTCTTCTCTTCTAATTTCTAATTTCCAATCCTTCCATCCAATTCAGCGCGAATTTCATTTCCTTTAGCCGTTTCAGATTTAATATAATCAATCAACATATTTCGTACTTTAATGCCGGTATTTGTCCGTTTTTCGTACAAAGCAAGTGCAACCATTTTATCATTGCCACCGGCTAAATAGTCGTTTGTAGCAATGCTATAGAGCTTGTTTGCATCCAAAGGCTTACCGCCAATCCGGATTTCCACAGCTTTATTATTTTCAATTTTAAAACGCAGTCCCGAAACGCCTTCACCACCCATTGAAGCAAAATACTGACAAAGCGCATTCAGTTTATCACCTTTCAGATACAAAATCACCAATTCGTTTTCGAAAGGCATCAATTCAAACACCTTTCGAACCGTAATATCACCTTCAGGAACAATTGTGCGCAATCCGCCAAGATTTACAATAGCAATATCTACTTCCGATTTCAGAAAATCGCTTGCTGCTTTTCGGTATACATCGGCGCTAAAGTTCGAGAGTAAGCTTTCGGGAGCATGCCCGCGCATAGTTTGAGCAGAACGCCCAATCACCAAATTCATTTTTTCGTCCACTTGCTTCTTGTAGGGCTGCAAAAAACGGATATAGCCTGTGTCGGCTAAAATATCTGTGGATGCATCGATTGCTATTTTGGTTGAAGTAGTTTGTTGCACCTGCCACTGCCGGGTTTGGCACGAAAAGAGTACAAGCAATAGTAGAAAATAAATTACTTTTCGCATGGTTTTTTAATTTTGGAAATGTAAATGTATGCGAAAATAGCACAAATGATTGAGAAATGGAAATATATTCACAAATTTGTATATGACAAAAAAGCCCTTCTCCGTTAGGAAAAGGGCTTCTGTATATTTAATAAGAAGCTGTTATGCTAATTTATTTACGAAAACGGTCAGTTTCGATTTTAAGTTCGAAGCTTTGTTTTTGTGAATAATATTGCGTTTTGCCAATTTATCAAGCATTGAGCTGATTTTTGGTAACATTTCGGCAGCTACTGCTTTTTCTGAAGTTGCACGCAATTTGCGAACTGCATTACGAGCAGTTTTTGCAAAATAACGATTGTGCAATTTGCGTTTTTCGGTTTGACGAATTCTTTTTATCGACGATTTGTGATTTGCCATCTCAAATTTATTTTTTTAATATCTTAATTTTAGTAGTCCCTAGGGGAATCGAACCCCTCTTTCCAGGATGAAAACCTGGCGTCCTAACCGATAGACGAAGGGACCTTTACGGTCGTTGCAACTGTGATAAATGTTAGCCTCAATTGCGGGTGCAAATATACGGCAGTTTTTTTAATCTGCAAATAGTTTGGATAAAATATTTCGAAATATTTTTCAAAACACTGAATATCTGACAACTACACATTTCACTACATTTGAAATGTTGGCAAATCAGCCTTAAACGATTGTGCATTTTGGACAAAAACAGGTTTTCAAGCATTGAAAAACCCCTGATTCTTCGGACAAATTCCGGATTTAGATGTATATTTGCAACAAATAATACCCGTTTATGCTTTCGAAAACCAAAGCTGTTGTATTGCATAGCACTAAATATTCCGACAATTCGAGCATTGTTACCATGTATACCGAAATGTATGGTCGAACTTCATTTTTGGTTCGGGGCATTAATAATAAGCGCTCTTCAACAAAGGCTGCATTTTTTCAACCCTTATCAATTGTTGATTTGGATGTATTTTTTAATCCTGCCAAAGATATTCATACGATAAAAGATATTCGGATTGAACTTCCACTGACCGGCATTCCATTCGATCCTATCAAAAATGCTATCGCCCTATTTATTGCCGAACTGCTTTTCAGAAGTATAAAACATGCTTCTCCCGACGAGAATTTGTTTTTGTTTTTAACTCAGTCCATCGAAGTTCTCGACTGCACGCACGAACTGCCTGTCAATTTCCATCTGATTTTCATGCTGAAACTTACGCGCTTTCTGGGCTTCGAACCACATTTAGATTCCGAATCGGGGAATTATTTCGATTTAATGAATGGCGAATTTCTGACTTCAAAACCACTACATGCACATTATGTAGCCAATACACAGGCGCAAAATCTTTGCAGTTTGGCAGAGGTCGATTATTTTAATATGATGGAGCTCACTTTAACGCGCACTCAACGCACCGAAATACTTAAAACCCTTATTGAGTACTATCGCCTTCACATTTCGGGATTTTACGGACTAAATTCCTTAGACGTTTTGCAACGAATTTTCGACTGATTTACTGGCTCGCTCAGCCTCCATTTGCTCACGGGTTTTACTCTGCGTTACAATATATACGCCCACAAAAACCAGAACGATAGACACAAGTTGGTCATACCCAAAAGTATCAAGCCCCATAGCCACTGTTGCCAATGAAGCTATAATGGGTTGAGTGTAATTATACATGCTCAATGTTGTAGGCAGTATCATTTTTTGGCCGGTAGCAAGTAAAATATACGATACAAAAGTGGCAAAAACAATGATGTACGAAATTCGCATTACGACCGACCAGTTGAAAATAAACGGACTTATTGCTTCGATAGCGCTATGACAAAACGGATAACTTTGAATGGCTGCAAACAGAAACATCCAACGCATAATGGTAAATGGCGAATAGCGCCGAATCAGATTTTTAAACAAAGTAAGGTAAAGCGAAAACGAAATGACCGCCATAAATACAAACATATTTCCCACAATATTGCCTTTCCCGACATGTGCAATATTATCCGACAATATTAAAAATAATGCACCCGAAGCGCCTAAAATTACTCCAAAAGCTTTTTTAAGCGTAATCGGTTCTTTAATTATTACTGCAGCCAGCAACATACTTACAATTGGCAATGTAGAAACTACTATTGACGCATCGATGGGCGAAGTGCGAGAGAGACCATAAAAGAACGGGAAATTGTTGAATGTAAGCGAAAAGAATGCTGCAAAGAAAAACAAAACGATATCGCGCACAGGTACTTTCTCAAATTTCACAAATATTATCGAAGCCCAAAAAAGAATGGCAGCACCCACCAAGCGTAAGTAAGTGAGCGCAATGGGGTCGATTATTTCGGGCATCAACGATCGTGAAATGGGATTGTTGAGCCCAAAAAAAATGTTGGCCACAAAAATGGCAATATGTGCGTTGAGTCTTTTCCGTTCCATTAAGGGTGCAAAGATACAAAACTTCTTATTGTTGCAATCTTTATTTGCGCCGATAAATACTATATGTTTAAAAATAGACATTATTCATATCGTAATTTTTTATATCTTTGTAAGTAAAAGTTAGAAGAGAAAATTAATTGCAAAACATGAAACAAGTTTATTTAATCAGTCTGTTATTCCTTTTACTAAGCAGTTGCAATTACGAAGAAAAAGACTTATTCGACCAAACTCCTGCCGAGCGTTTGAATAATGCGATTAACGACACTTACACCAATTTGACCAATGCTGCAAACGGCTGGGAAATGGCTTATTTTACCAATCCGGAGAATGCAGGCTACACGCTTTTGGTTAAGTTTCGGAAAGATGGCAAAGCTATTGTAGCGTCGCAAAGCTCCCTTACGCAGAATGAAGCCTACGAACAGGATTCCAGCCTGTTTGAATTAATTGCCGATTATGGCCCTGTACTTACTTTTAACACTTACAACAAAGTACTTCACCGCTTTTCGAATCCTGAAAATCCGGACGGATATGGCTACGAGGGCGATTACGAATTTGTTGTTATTAAAAATTCCGAAGAACAGATTATTTTAAAAGGGAAAAAATACAAATCAATTATTGTGCTGACAAAACTAAACAGCACCGTAAACTGGATAACCCATCTGCAAGAACTAACAAATACCGACAAATTGCTATTTTCAGCAAATGCTCCCAAACTCACTATGACCACCAAAAATGGAACTTACTCGTTTACTGAAGGTTACAAGCATGTGTTTCTGATGAAAAAAGATGGTACTACTACCACCACCCGCGTTCCATTTATTATTACCAAACAAGGCATTCGGCTCCAACAGGAAATTGAAATCGATGGACTGAAATTTCAGAACTTTGAACTAAGTGCTGATTATACTGCTTTGATAAGCAAAGAAAATCCAACGTACAAACTAAGCGGAACCGAGGATTTAGCCACATTTGCCATGAACAATATAAAGGATTGGAAACTGAATCCTGAAAACATGAGTGAATCTTTAAAATCATCATACAATACTGTTCTGAATAGTTTTAAGGCCACCTACAATGCCGATAGTATGTCGCTGAATATCACTTACCTGATTAACCGTTTTGTTTTAAATGTAAAATACAGTCAGGCTACTGTCAGCAACGAAGGTAAAATTGACATGGAAATTATTCCAACTGCAAAAGATGCTCTTTCGTTAAATAAAAAAACTGCATCAGATACAAACGGCACCAAATTTTTGAACGAAATTCCCGAGTTGACTAATTTTATCAATTTATTATCAACTAATTACACACTATCAACTGTTACAAAACTAAATCCACGAACAATCTGGTTTTCTAAAAAAACGGACACAAATCAGTGGTTTATTATTTCGGGAGAATAACGAAACAGTATATTTCAATTATCTTTGCACAAAAATATCGGATTATGGAAATAAACAAGCTCAAAATAGCCGTAATTGGCGCAGGAAATATGGGTGGTGCTATTGCCCGCGGTTTGGCCAAAGGAAGTTTAGTGGCTGCTGCCAATATAAGTGTTAGCGATGTTGCCGAAAAAAATCTGGCAGCCATCAAAGCAGAACAACCGCAAATTTTCACCACCACTTCGAATGCCGAAGCAGTTAAAAATGCCGACATAATTATACTTGCCGTAAAACCATGGTTGGTAGAAACCGTTGCTGCCGAAATTGAAAAGAAAATTGATTACAAAAAACAAATCATCGTTTCGGTAGCTGCAGGAGTTGATTTCAGCAAGTTAGTCGATTTTTTTGATTCGGATGCTACACTTTTCCGCGTTATTCCGAATACAGCCATCGATGTTTTACAAAGCGTATCCACCATTTCGGCGCTCAATGCAACAGCCGAGCAAGAAGAGATTATCCTGAATTTATTCGGCGAACTTGGCAAAACATTTCTGGTTCCCGAATCGCAACTTAATGCCTTTATGTCATTATCATCATGCGGCATTGCATACGCATTCCGTTACATCCGTGCAGCCATGGAAGGCGGTGTGGAAATGGGCATTTATCCGAATGTGGCTAAAGAAGTGGTGCTGCAAACGCTGCGTGGAGCTATCGACCTGATAGAGGCAAACGATTCGCATCCCGAAGTGGAAATTGACAAAGTAACTACTCCGGGCGGCATTACCATTAAAGGATTGAACGAAATGGAAGCCAACGGATTTACCAATGCTGTTATTAAAGGTCTGAAAGCATCGCATTTAAAATAATAAAAAAAAGAATGAAAACAACTCCGTTTACCGAAAAACACATAGCTCTTGGCGCCAAAATGCACGAATTTGCCGGCTATAATATGCCTATTGAGTACCCAACCGGAATTACCAACGAACACATTACAGTTCGCAATGGTGTCGGCGTTTTTGATGTATCGCACATGGGTGAGTTTTGGGTAAAAGGACCAAATGCGTTGGCATTTTTGCAAAAAGTAACCACTAATGACGTTAGCACGCTTACTATTGGTAAAGTGCAATACTCTTGCTTCCCGAACGGAAAGGGCGGAATTGTTGACGACTTGTTGGTGTACCGCTACGAAGATGAAAAATATCTATTAGTAGTCAATGCTTCGAATATTGAAAAAGACTGGAACTGGTGTGTGGCAAATAACACCGAAGGCGCTGAACTCGAAAATGCATCGGATTGGATGGCTCAATTAGCCGTACAGGGACCCAAAGCAACCGAAGTTTTGCAAAAACTCACACCGGTAAACCTTTCCGAAATACCTTATTATAGTTTTAAAACAGGCGAATTTGCCGGCGTTAAAGAAGTAATTCTTTCGAATACCGGTTATACGGGCGCAGGTGGTTTTGAACTTTATTTTTATCCCGAATTTGCCGAAACAATCTGGAATGCGATTTTTGAAGCCGGTGCTGAATACGAAATTAAACCAATAGGATTGGGAGCACGCGATACGCTGCGACTGGAAAAAGGTTTTTGCCTGTACGGAAATGATATCGACGATACTACTTCGCCCATCGAAGCCGGGCTGGGTTGGATTACGAAATTTGCTGAAGGTAAAAACTTTATCGACAGACCGTTATTGGAAAAACAGAAAGCCGAAGGTGTAAGCCGCAAATTAGTACGTTTTGAATTGACTGAACGCGGCATTCCCCGACATGGTTATGACATTACCGATTTGAATGGTGAAATTATCGGGCAGGTTACTTCGGGCTGTATGATTCCGGGCACTAAAACCGGAATTGGAATGGGCTTTGTGCAAACGGCATTTTCGAAAGCCGGAACTGAAATTGGCATTCAAATACGGAACAATAATCTGAAAGCTGTTGTAGTAAAATAATCAACGGATATTATCATTCAATAAAACCGCCTCCTATCACCCTGTTGTTCAGATAGAAAACAGCCGATTGACCCGGCGCAACCGATTCGAGTGGTTCGTGAAGTATTACCTGAGCGCGGTTATTTTCAAGGAATAACACCTTACAAGCAGTATTTTGTTTTCGGTAACGAATTCGACAATAAATGTTGTTTTCGTTGCCGAAAATTGTTTTATCCACTACGTTTACCGAATGAATATTAAACTCCGTTTTATACATAGCCGATAAGGGCGCCAATACCACTTCGTTGGTTTCGGCTTTGATTTCTTTGACAAAAACTTTTCGATTCAGGTGAACTAAACCACGCCGCTGACCAACAGTGTACATGGCATAGCCTTCGTGCTGTCCTAATCGTTTTCCGGTTTCATCTACAAAATTTCCGGGATAAATCAGCTCTTCCGGATTTGCTATTTGCGACTTCAAAAAAGGTCTGTAATCACCCTCACAAAAACAGGCTCCAAGGCTATCCTTCTTTTCCGATACTTTCTGAAATCCATGAGCAGCAGCTATTTGACGCACATCAGTTTTGAGCATTTTGCCTAACGGAAATACGATGCGTTCCAACTGTTGCTGCGTGAGTCCCCACAAAAAGAATGACTGGTCTTTATCGGGATCGACTCCCTGACAAACGAAATAACGACCGTTTTCAGTTTCGATATTTACATAATGCCCCATAGCTACTTTCGGACAATTCAGTCGGTCGGCTTCGGCAATCAGCAACTGCCATTTCAATTCATTATTGCATTTTACACACGGAAATGGCGTACGTCCGGCTAAATATTCAGAAACAAAATAACCCACAATTTTCTCTTTAAAAAGCTTTCGGGCATCGTAAGTTATATGTTCAATTCCCAATTTCCGGCACAATTCACGTGCATCTTCCAAATGCTGATTATCAGCGCCTTCCCAAAACTGAAAAGTAATCCCGACAACCTCATAGCCTTGTTGTTGCAAAAGAATAGCCGACACCGAGCTATCGGTACCACCACTCATGCCAAGTAAAATGCGGGGGTTCATTTTGAAGGTAGAAATTAGGAAAATTAGAAATTAGGAAATTAAGAAAATAAGAAATTGGGTTTTGAACTATAAACTATTCCTCTGTTCTTCTAATTCTTCGCTCAGCAATTCCCATTCGTACATTTTATGTTCGAGTTCGCGTTGTTTTTTCTGATAGTGCATTATAAAATCGCTGTCGGAAGCAAATTCGGGCAGTTGCAATTTTTGATTCATTTCGGCCAGTTCAGCTTCAATTTTCTGAATAATTTGCTCCATTTCTTCCACATCTTTTTCTGCTTTCCGAATCTTGCGGTTCAACTCTTTACGCGCCTCGTAGCTCAGTTTGTTTTCTGAAACCGATTTTTCATCTTCCTGCAACTCTTTCCTTTCCAAGGTTTTAATCTCAAGTTCATTCAGATTTTGCATTTTCTTATATTGCAAAAACTCGTAAATACCACCCAAATGTTCGCGCACTTTCTTATTTCCAAACTCATACACTTTGTCAACAAGTCCGTCTAAAAACTCGCGGTCGTGCGAAACAATAATGGCTGTACCGTTGTAAGCCTTGATGGCTTCTTTCAGCACTTCCTTCGAACGCATATCCAAGTGATTGGTTGGCTCATCGAGAATCAACAAATTCACAGGCTCCAATAATAAACGTATCATTGCTAAGCGGCTTCTTTCTCCTCCTGATAGTACTTTTACCTTTTTTTCGGAAGCCTCGCCACCAAACATAAATGCCCCCAGAATATCCCTGATTTTAGTACGGATATCGCCAACTGCCACATAATCAATCGTTTCGAAAACGGTTCTGCTCTCGTCGAGCAACGATGCCTGATTTTGAGCAAAATAGCCAATCTTCACATTGTGGCCGTGTTTCAGTTTTCCCGAAAATTCAATTTCGTTCATAATGCACTTTACCAATGTGGATTTTCCTTCGCCGTTTTTGCCCACAAATGCCACTTTTTCGCCACGGTTTATTATCAATCCGATATCTTCGAGCACAATGTGTGTACCATAAATTTTGGTAAGATGTTCTATTTCAATGGGAATAATACCGGAATGCGGTGCAGGTGGAAATTTTAGATGCAGACGTGAATTGTCTTCCATATCCACTTCAATGCGCTCCACCTTTTCGAGTTGCTTTATCCGCGACTGTACCTGAACGGCCTTGGTAGCTTTGTACCTGAAGCGTTCGATAAAATCCTCGGTATCCTGAATCATTTTTTGTTGATTTTCATACGCCCGCACCTGCTGCTCATGCCGCTCTTTTCGGAGTTCTACGTATTTTGAATAATTGACATTGTAATCGTAAATTTTCCCAAGTGAAATTTCAATGGTGCGAGACGTAACAGCATCAATAAATGCCTTGTCGTGCGACACCAAAATAACAGCACTACCCGAGTTTACCAAAAAAGTTTCGAGCCACTGTATCGATTCAATATCTAAGTGGTTGGTAGGCTCATCAAGCAGTAAAATATCAGGGCGTTGCAACAGAATTTTCGCCAACTCGATACGCATTCGCCAACCACCACTGAACTCCGAGCATTGCCGTTCGAAATCGCTACGCAAAAATCCAAGTCCCAGCAGGGTTTTCTCAATTTCGGCATAAAAATTTCCGCTACCAATAATATTTAAATGTTCGGTGTGGTGCGAAAGGCGGTCGATTAATTCGTGATAGTCAGCCGATTCATAATCGGTTCTATCCGCCAATTGCTGACTCAGACTGTCAATTTCGGCTTGCAACGAAGTAATGTGTTCAAATGCCTTTTCGGCTTCCTGCATAACCGTAGTGCCATGATTATGAATCATGTGTTGTGGCAAATAACCTATGGTCAAGTCTTTTGGAATGGTAATATTTCCACGAGTAGGTGGCTGTATTCCGGCAAAAACCTTTAATAAGGTAGATTTTCCGGCACCGTTTTTTCCAACAAGCGCTATTTTATCCTTCTGATTAACTAAGAAAGTAATTTCGTCGAACAAAGGCGTTCCACCGAATTCGATTGTAAGTTGTTCTACTGAAATCATTTATTGATGTGATAATAATGTGATAATGTGATGATATGTTGATGTGATAATGTGATAATGTGATAATGTGTTGATGTGATAATGTGTTGATGTGTTGATGTGTTGATGTGTTGAAATGTTGATTTGATGATGTTTTAAATTTAATTCGTGAAATTTGTGTAATTCGTGAAAATTCGTGAAAATTCGTAGTTATAAAAATTCGTCTTAATTCGTAATATTATTCATCTTTTTCGTTCCGGGTTTTTGGCAATAAAATCTTTCCAACCGGAGTACGCTTTTTCTGAACTCGGGCGACCCATTTGCAGGAAATGACAGTAAGCAGCTGCTAAACCATCAGTAGCGTCCAATTGTGGTAACATTTGTTCCTGTGGGATATTTAAATAACGACGAAGCATATCGGCCACTTGTTCCTTCGAGGCGCTACCACTTCCGGTTATGGCCATTTTTATTTTCAGGGGTGCATATTCTGTAATCGGAATATCGCGGTACAGAGCAGCCGACATAGCTACTCCCTGCGCACGTCCGAGTTTGAGCATCGATTGTACATTTTTACCAAAAAAAGGCGCTTCAATTGCCAAACAATCCGGATGAAACTCATCAATTAACGATAATGTGCGAGCAAAAATACGCTGCAATTTAAGGTAATGGTCTTTGTATTTTTTCAAATCGAGTACGCCCATAGCCAGCATTTGGGTTCGGTTGCCATTCACTTTTAAAATACCATAACCCATTACGGTCGTTCCGGGGTCGATTCCCAAAATGATTGTTTCTTTTTCCATCATTCTACAACTTCGAGAACGGTGGAAAAAAACTGAACATCATTTCCGAATTTTTGCTGAAAATTATTCTGAAATTCAGTTGCATTAAGTTTGTGCCAATTCATCAAGGTTTGCATATCCGAAATACGAAATTGTACTGAAAACGAAACACCCTGTTCGTCTTCGCTACCAACAATTTTGGCAATCTGTGGATGTGAAAACTGCTTATTGGCCAGCATAAACGGAATATGAATAACACGCATCCAATCGAGCCAACTATCTGTTATTGAACCGGATACTTTATATGTAGTATTGAAAATCAACATAAGTCTAAAATATTTCGAACAAAAATACAACTAATTTCTAAAACTTATGTATCTTTGCACCGCAATTTCAAAATCAAGTAAGGGGGTTTAGCTCATCTGGCTAGAGCGCGACACTGGCAGTGTCGAGGTGACCGGTTCGAGTCCGGTAATCTCCACCAACTTGAAAACCAAAGGATTACATTAGCATCAAAACTAATTTAATCCTTTTTTGTTTAAACACAATCATTAATTTGAATTAAAAACATTAAGAATCAAAAATTGGAAATACTTTTGCATTCAAATTATTATTATATTTGCCACACAATTGATAATTTAATTTATGAAAGCTACAACAAAAAAAAATACAAATCCGAAAAACGATAGTTCTAAATCCGAATTTAAAGAAAAAGCTGAAAAGAAATTATCTGCATTTGGTAAATTTATGCTTGAAAATCAGGGAATGATTGAAATCATTGACATGAAAGCAGTAATGCGTTAATTATGAGATATCTGATTGATACAAATATATTAATTTTCTCATTATGCAATCAGGAACATTTTATAGCTTCTAATGTTGCAGAAATTCTTGAAGACTTTGAAAATACAATTTACGTCAGCTCTTCAAGCGTATTTGAAGCTATACATCTCTACCAAAATGGGCGAATTAAAGCTAAATATAAAAATATAAATGAATTTATTCAAGTTCTTCAAAGTCAACTATTTATACTTCACACCAAAACTGAACATTTTGATGCCTATTCAAAATTACCTTTGATACATGGCCACAACGACCCAATCGATAGAATAATTATTGCTCAGTCGATAACTGAAAGAATTCCGTTAATCAGCTCAGACTCTAAATTTAAATATTATAAAGACTTAGAATTTATATATAACGACAAAAAATCTCGTTAAAAAATATTGCCTTTTTAGCTCAGTTGGTAGAGCAATTCATTCGTAATGAATAGGTCTGGGGTTCGAGTCCCCAAAAAGGCTCAACAAAAAATAAAATGAAACAAACACTCCTAATTTCACTCCTTTTTTTATCTTTTGCGCTCAAAGCTAATTCGCCCTTTATTTCAGATGCTTCAACCGGTTCAACTAAATTATATAAAGTTGATAGTCTGCACAAATACATTAACATCAATAAAGTCCCGAAACAATACAGTCTGGAATTTGGTTATCGCAATTTATTTTCGGTTATTGATAAATCGTTGGACGCTCCATACGTTAATTCTGCGTCTCATGGTTATGGATTTTTGTTTGATTATGCCTGGCAATTAAGCGGATTAAATAAAAAAAGACCGGCTGTTTTTTTGACAGTTCCTATGGGTTATGCTGTTATTTTTCCAGACAATTCAACCTCCAAACGTATATCGATGCTCAATTATGGCTGGACAACGCGTCATGAATTTGGTGTGGATAAACCGTTTACTCCTTTTGTAGGTTATGGCTTACTGCTGAACACCTTAAAAATTGATGGAACACCCGGGGGTGTTATGGGTCATCAAACGCAGTTTGAAGGCGGGGTAAACTTTAAAACAAAAAGCCGCATAAAGTATTTTGCAAAAATACAATACAGTTATACTTCGTACCCGAAATTAGGAGTTCGTGAACGAATACATTTACAATATGCAGATTTTCGGGTAGGCTTACGATTCTGATTTTCAGGGATTATAGTGGTGAAACAAACCCATAATTTCCATCGACAAAGCGATGAGAATATGCACGATAACGCCACCCCAGATATGTCGGGTTTGATACGCTAAGGCACCGAGCATATAACCACCAAAAACTGACGAAATTGTTTCGCCAAGCGGTTTTCCAAAGTGAATAGCGCAATACATAGCTACCATGGGCAAAATAGCACTACGTCCCAGAATTGCAGCCATTCCTATCGCCAATGCTCCCCTGAAAAGCAGTTCAGTCATTACAAAATCGAGCGCATAACAAACCTCAAAAAGAAAGGTATAAACGGCAGTATGTAAGCCAAATACACCATCGTAGTACCAGGGTTTAAATTGTGGATAAGCTGTTTGAAAATCGGCTGTAAAAGAAATAAGAATAATAAACGGCAACAACATTAAAAAAAGTGAAAAATATCCTCTGATATGACTTGTTTTTTGGGTAAGTCCGTAAATGCCTTCAATTTTTTTATCAAAAATATTTTTGAAAATAAACAAGGGAACAAAATAGAACAGAATACTTTTAAGCTGCGAAAGAATACGAATGAAATAGGCATTTTCTTCGAAGAAAAAACCACTTATCTGAATATTTTTATGTGCATAAAATCCAATTGACAAACCATACAACAATATGAAAAACAATGACTTTGTGTAAAACTTCGCATTGTTTAGTTTTTTATATTCTTTACGGAAAAATAAAGTTGGAATGGCTACTGCAAAATAAAAAAACAGGTAGAAAAGCGGAAAGTAAAGCATCGAATTACCATCGAAATAGCTGTTGCGCATTACATTTCGGTAAAATCCAAATTCGTAATTTAAAAATATAAATATACCAATAAAAACAAAGGTATAAATATATGAAAGCACATGAAAGTCTGCTTTAATAAACTTCCAGATTTCACCAAACAACGCAAAAACCGATTTCTTCATTTACAATCTTTTATATTTTCAATTAGTTAATTATGTTCGACCCCAATGGGGTCGTATGTTTATAGAAAAATGTAATTTCTATAAACATTTGACTCCTTAGGAGTCAAACAAAATGGAAGAAACCTTCAGACGTAATTTTACAATATTCATTTTCGAAATTAGGTGTAAAAATATCTTTTCCTAAATTCCCGACAATTTCATCCTTTGTCCAAAATCGACCTTCCGATATTTCAATGGGGTCGGGTGAAATTTCTCCTTCGTAAACAGTATAATAACTGTGAACCAATTCAGCCTCCTGTGTCGAAACAAATTTATAGCGAAACATAAAAACCGGTTCAAAATTCACAATTCCCAACTCTTCGCGAACCTCACGTCGCAATGCTTGCTCAATCTCCTCACCAAAGTCCACATGACCGCCAACTGAAGTGTCCCACTTTCCGGGTTGAATATCTTTTGTTTCGGATCGCTTTTGAAGATAGAGTTCTCCCTTTGAGTTCATAACATGCAGGTGCACAACCGGGTGCAACAAAAAACTTCCTGAGTGACATTCAATCCGCGAAGCTTTTCCAATAACTTGTCCTTTGTCGTCAACTAATGGGAAAAATTCGGTTTTTACCATAGATTTTAAATATTTCGGGCAAAGTTACAATAAATATTCAAGCAAATAGTTAGCTATAGAGCCGCTTTTATGCTAATTTCTTCAAAGCTTTTTCTTATCTTTGCATGTTTTTACACAAATTTCTAAACGAATCACAATATGCAAAATTTCAGAATTGCCGTTATAGGCTTAGGTTATGTTGGCTTACCACTTGCCATTGAATTTGGAAAAAAATACAAAGTATTGGGTTTCGACATTAACCGTAAACGTGTAGAAGAACTTCAGAATGGAGTTGATCACACGCTCGAAGCCGATTTGGATGGCATGTTAGAAGCCACATCGCTCCGCAAAATAAATGCCGAATCAGGATTAACTTTTTCGTTCAACGAAAACGATTTAAAAGCGTACGACATCTTTATAGTTACCGTACCTACGCCAATAAATAACTTTAACATGCCCGATTTAACTCCGCTACTTAAAGCATCCGAAATGCTGGGCAGGGTTATAAAGAAAGGCGATATTGTGATATACGAATCGACAACTTACCCTGGATGCACCGAAGAAGATTGCGTACCGGTTATTGAGATGCATTCGGGCCTGTTATTTAATACAGATTTTTATGCGGGCTATAGTCCTGAACGTATTAATCCGGGCGACAAAGTAAATACCCTCACAAAAATTAAAAAGGTTACTTCGGGGTCGACTCCCGAGATTGCCGAAATAGTTGACAGTCTGTATGCTTCAATTATCACAGTTGGTACACACAAAGCGCCAAGTATAAAAGTAGCTGAAGCTTCCAAAATTATTGAGAATGCACAACGCGACGTAAATATCTCATTTGTAAACGAGTTAGCACTTATTTTTGACAAAATAGGAATTGACACCAACGATGTACTTGAAGCTGCCGGCACGAAATGGAATTTCCTGAAATACCGTCCGGGTCTTGTAGGAGGACATTGTATTAGTGTAGATCCTTATTATTTAGCCAGCAAAGCCGAATCGCTGGGCTATGTTCCGCAGGTAATTTTGTCCGGACGACATGTAAACAATAGCATTGCACCTTTTATTGCCAACAAAGTATTGAAACTTATGATTCAGAAGGGACAAACCATTAAAGGTGCTAATGTATTAATTTTGGGTGTAACTTTTAAGGAGAATTGCCCGGATATACGTAATACTAAAGTGGTGGACATTTACAACGAATTGCAGGAATTTGGAACAAACGTGGATATATTTGACCCATGGGCAATTGCAGAAGAAGTGAAGCATGAGTATGGTGTTGAAATTTTGAATAAATTAGACGAAAATAAAAAATACGAAGCTATCTTATTAGCTGTGGCACATGATGAATTTAAAAACTTCGAATTTGAAAAACATCATTCTGCCGGTGCAGTTGTATTTGATGCCAAAGCTGTCGTTGACCGCCAGTGGGTTGATGGAAGACTTTAGAAATTGATTAAAGAAAATTGAACTAATTATAGATGCTGAGAGTCTGTTAATTATTAGAGATATTCGTAATCAGATAGCTCATGAATATATTCCTGAAATTATTTTTGACATGATACCTGAAATAATTGAAATGACAACCAGACTAATTCAAAACATTGAAACCTGTCGTGATTTTCTACAAAAGAGAGATTGGATTTAAATTATGAAGATTTACATAAATTTTATCTGCTTTATTTTAATATTCACAGCATTCTCAATGAATGCTCAGGATTTGAGCAAACTCACTCCCGAGCAAATTGAAATGTATAAAAAGTATGTTGGTTCGCGTAGCGATGCGGGGTCAACGACTACTGCATCTCAAATTGAAGAAAGAAAAATAAATCCGGAAGAAAAATTTTCTGCTCCAACACAACCAACTCAACTTTCTGGAATTTTTGGATCGTATCTGTTCTCAAGTCAAAATTTAAGTTTTGAACCAAAGCTAAATATTGCAACTCCATCACATTACATGTTAGGCATTTACGATGAACTAATTGTAGACATCTCGGGATTATATGAAGCTACTTATAAACTGAAAGTATCAACAGAAGGTTGCATCCGAATACCAAATATTGGACAAGTAAAAGTAGCTGGCAGAACGATAGAAGATGCATCCCGCAGTATAAAAAATGAAATTTCAAAAGTATATCAGGGAATTTCGTCAGGCGAAACCCGCGTAAATATTTCACTCGGAAACATTCGAAGCATACGGGTTACCATTGTGGGAGATGCAGTACGTCCCGGCACTTATACGCTTCCTGCATTGGCTACAGCCCTGAATGCTATTTATGCTTGTGGGGGTCCAAATCAGACAGGTAGTATGCGCGACATTAAAGTAATTCGGGGTGGAAAAACCATAGCAAATCCGGATATTTACGGAATATTGGTAGATGGTGTTAAACCAAATGATGTCTCACTTCGCGACGATGACATTATCCGTTTCGAAGCCTATAAATCGCGCATCCAACTAACCGGAGCAACAAAACGTATTGGAAAATTCGAGTTAAAGCAAGGCGAAAATTTGCAAACTCTGATTGAATTTGCAGGTGGATTTTCCGAAAGTGCAAACAAAAATGACATTCGTGTTATAAGGTATACCGAAAAAGGACGCACAACATTGCAAATAGCTGCCGATTATTTATCAGGCTTTTATCCAAATTCGGGAGATTCAATATATGTTCCTTTTCTTTACGAGAATCAAAATGGATATATTGTATCAATCTCAGGTGCTGTCAGAGTACCGGGTACTTACAATCTGAGCGATAACATTACTTTGAAAGACTTAATACTAAAAGCACGGGGATTTGAGGAAATGGCTCTTGTGGATTCAATTGAAGTAGTAAGAGCAAATAAAACAAAAACATTGCTTGCAACTGATCAAAATAATTCGAAGGCGTTTAGGTTCAGCATAGATAAAGAACTGAAAATCAACAATGAACATTCAGGTTTTATTCTCGAAAACGGAGATGAGGTCATTGTAAGATATGTACCCGGATTTGAGCCGGTAAGAACAGTTCGTGTTGAAGGAGAAATTATGTTACCAGGGAACTATAGTATTTTGAATAAAACTGAAAGAGTCTCAGATATAATAGAGCGTGCCGGCGGAGTTACAAAATACGCCTATCCGGCCGGAGCTTTTTTAATCCGATCGGAAAAACCGGATGAAATAATTGCGAAACTCAACAATATAACGCGCACCAACACATTAAAACAATTAGAAAAAAAGCAAAACAACTCAATCGACTTAAATTTATTGAAAAATATGGGAGGAAATCCCTTACAGAATATTGCCGGAATCGACTCTTTGAATCAAAATGCATTGGATAATAGCGTATTGAGCAAACTATTTGGTAATGAAAGTGTTGTTGGGATAGATCTGGAAATAATAATGCATGACAAAGACAGTAAAATGAATTTAAAGCTTGAAAAAGGCGATATTATTTACATTCCGCGCGAACAACAAACCATAAAAGTGCTCGGTCAGGTATTATATCCTACCATTGTTTGTTATGATGAAGCCTATTCACTTAAAAATTATGTAGAAAACTCCGGTGGTTTTGCTGATAATGCAAGTAAAAAGAATATCTTTGTAATTTATGCCAATGGAAATGTGCGTGGCGTGAAACAAATGTTATTTTGCAGGAAATATCCTGAAATTAAGCCCGGAAGCCAGATTGTAGTTCCTGAGAAACCAATAGTTATTAAAACAAAAGCGTCATTAGGTGAAACTGTTGGTATATTAACTTCAGTATCTTCAATGTTGGTTCTTATTTACACAATGCTCAATAACAACTAAATACATATTATTTAATAGCTGAAAACAACAACAAAATATGAAGCGTAATTTAATAATTTCACTTGCCTTTATGTTTGCTACATTTACATTGTCTTCGCAGGATTTAAGCAAAGTCGATGTAAGTAAACTTACACCCGAACAGGTTGAAATGTACAAAAAATACATGTCGTCACGACAGGGAGCAACTCAGCAAGCTGCTGTTGTAAATCAAACAGAAGAACGTGCAGTGGCAGCATCTGAAAGTACGACTTCTAAAACATCAGGCGGCACCAACAATACTTTTTTTGGGTCATATCTGTTTTCATCTCAAAATTTGAGTTTTGAACCAAAACTTAATATTGCTACACCATCAAATTACGTACTTGGTGTTTATGATGAACTGAATGTAGATGTTTCCGGATTGTACGAAGCAACATACAAGCTCAAGGTATCGCCCGAAGGAACCATTCGAATACCCAATGTAGGGAATGTAAAAGTGGCAGGACGAACAGTTGAAGAGGCTACCCGAAGCATACGCAATGAAGTTTCCAAAATATACCAAGGGGTTTCTTCCGGTGAGACGAAGGTTTCGGTAAGTTTGGGCAATATCCGAAGTATCAGGGTTACTGTTATGGGTGAAGCAGTCCGCCCGGGCACATACACATTACCTTCGCTGGCAACTGCATTTAATGCCCTGTATGCTTGCGGAGGCCCGTCTGAAACTGGTAGTATGCGCGATGTTCGGATTATACGAAACGGAAAACAAATAGCATTAATCGACTTGTATCAATTTTTAACTTCGGGAACATTACCAAACAATGTATTGCTCCATGATGAAGATGTACTGAAAATTGAAATTGCCAAACAGAGAATTACCCTTAATGGTGCAATAAAAAAATCAGGCATTTTTGAAGGAATTGAAGGCGAAACATTTGGTGATATATTGCAGTATGCCGGTGGATTTAAGGATGATGCTTTTTCGAAAATTGCAACGTTGGTACGCATTGTCGACAACCAGAAAAAGGTAATAGATATAGCAGAAAATGAATATTTTCAATTCAAAATAAAATCGGGAGATATATATACAATATCATCAAACCCTGACAAATTTGAAAACCGGATATCGGTTACAGGAAGTGTTAATCGCCCGGGTATTTATGCGTTCGAAGCAGGAATGACAGTTGGTAAATTAATAGAAAGAGCGGCAGGTTTAAAAGAAGATGCTTTTCTGAATATGGCGCAAATTTCCCGCAAACGTGACAACTTAGTACCCGAAATGATTAATTTCAATCTCGGCGATTTAATTTCCGGGAAAAGCGCTGACATACAATTACAACGTAACGACAGTATTCAAATTTTCAGCCTGTTCGAATACAGGGAAGGATTTAAAGTAACTATTTCGGGGGAAGTAAAATCACCCGGCAGTTATGCATTGGTCGAGAATCTGACATTAATGGATTTGATTCTGAAAGCGCGTGGATTTACCGAAGCAGCCGAAACTGATTCTATTGAAGTGATTCGCATGATTAAAGATAAAAATATATTATTAACTAAAAGTTTAAAATCAACAGTTTATAAGTTCAAAATTGATAAAAACCTGAATATTAATAATTCGGATGGCAAATTTGTACTTGAAAATGGCGATCAGGTTGCTGTTCGTTCAATACCTGGTTTTGAAAGTATACGAATGGTACAACTTGATGGTGAAGTAATCCGACCGGGAGCATATAATATTACGTCTAAAAAAGAATACATTTCGGATGTAATCAAACGCTCAGGGGGGTTAACGAAATTTGCATATCCCGCAGGAGCTTTTTTAATACGTAATCAAAAATTTGACCAGGCTCAATTAAAACTGAATAATTTTATGATTCAGAATGCTAAAACTCAATTGGAAAAATCGTCGAACAACAATATCGATGTTCAGTTACTCGAGCAAATGGGAATAAAACAGAATGGTAACTTTGAAGCCATTGATTCAATTCAACAAAAACTAATGGGTACCGACATTTTATCAAATATTGAAAATACCGAAGGAATTGTAGGTATAAATTTAAACAATATAATGAAAAATCCACGTGGTAAATACGATTTAAAATTAGAAGAAGGAGATCTAATTTACGTACCACGCGAATTGCAAACTGTTCGGATATTGGGAGCCGTCTATTTCCCCACTTATGTGAGATATGATAAAACATATTGCCTTAAAGATTACATTAATGGTGCCGGTGGCGTTTCCAATTCGGCGCAACGAAGTAAAATATTTGTGCTTTATCCAAATGGTACATCTAAAAGTACACGCAGCTTTTTAGGCTTTAAAGTTTATCCCACTATAATGCCGGGTTCGCAAATCTTAGTTCCACAAAAGCAAATGGATATCCGTCAGAAAATGACTACCGGTGAATCTATATCCGTTTTGACATCGGTAACATCAATGGCAGCCATAGTTTATTCAATCCTTTCAAACACCCTTAATAACAACGATACCACAGCTGAATAATGAGTACACAAAAATCTCCTTCGCAGACGAACGAAATTTCTTTAATAGAATTAATACATTCTCTAAAAAAATATTACAACTACCTGATAAGCAAGTGGGTAATCATTTGCATTTTCGGTTTTGGTGGTGCAGCACTGGGCCTGACAGCTTCATTTATAATAAAACCCACATATACAGCACATCTTTCGTTTGCATTAATCGAAAAAAGTAGCGGTGGAGGTTTGGCCGATCTAGCCTCATCATTCGGTTTTGCAGGACTTATCGGTGGTGGAAGTAATGGCGCTTTTAGTGGAGATAATTTATTAGAAATTATCAAATCGCGACATGCAGTTGAAGAAACTCTGCTTACACCCGTAAATTACAAAGGAAAGCAAAAAACACTTATAGAAGCATATATTGATTTTACCAAAATGCGGGAATCTTTGAAAAAAGTAAAAAATAACAAAGACCTTCGTGATTTGGCATATCCGGTTGGGCAATCCCGTTCTACATTCAATCGCACACAGGACAGTATATTGTTTGTGGTATACGATAGTTTTTTAAAAGGTCAAAGTCTGAAAATTGTTCGAAAAGATAAAAAGGTAAGTATTGTTAATGTAGATTTCAGTAGTAATGATGAGGTATTTTCAAAACTATTTGTTGAAACGCTTATGGATCAGACTTATAGCTTTTATCGCCAAACAAAAACTTCGCAAAGTCGATACAATATTGAAATGATGCAACAAAAAGCCGATTCAGTTCGCTTATTATATGAAGCAGCATTGTATAAAGGTGCCGGTTTTTCGCCCGTAAATATTAACCCTGCATTGCAATATGCTGCTGTTCCACGAATAAAGCAAGAGGGACAAGCCCAACTTTACGGAACAGTTTATACCGAAATTCTGAAGAATCTGGAAACCCTTAAGCTTGACTTAGCACGCGAGACACCTTTGGTACAAATTATTGACCAACCTGTTTATCCACTTAAAAAAGAAAAATTAGGCAAAATAAAAGGCACTTTCTTTGGTGGAGTTATTGGCGGTGTTCTAATAGTAACATATTTACTTATAATGCTCTACATTAAAGATTTGGGGTTAAATCTTAAGAAAGATAATGAAATTAAGTAATTAAGAAAATAAGTTATGGTTCAAAGAATTATTTCTATCGTCTTTGTTCTTTGCTCTTTATTCTAATAATCTAAACATAATGAAACGTCCATGTTAAAATAATTATTAACACACAAAGCAATGATTATTTTAACATGGTAAGTTCCATGTGACCCGAAAAAAAAAATAAAAAATAAACACATGAAAGGAATTGTTTTAGCCGGAGGTTCCGGTACACGTCTTTATCCTATTACAAAAGGTATTTCGAAACAACTGATACCTATCTACGACAAACCCATGGTATACTACCCGATTTCGGTTTTAATGCTTGCCGGAATCCGCGATATTTTAATCATTTCCACCCCGGATGATCTACCCGGATTTCGTCGTTTATTGGGCGATGGAAAAGATTTAGGTGTTAACTTTCAGTTTGCAGAACAGCCAAGTCCGGATGGATTGGCGCAGGCATTTATTATAGGCGAAGAGTTTATTGGTAACGATTCTGCCTGTCTGGTATTGGGCGATAATATCTTTTACGGTCAAGGCTTACAGATAATGCTGCACGATGCTGTTCAGAATGCTGAAAAAAATAACAAAGCAACTGTTTTCGGTTATTATGTAAACGATCCTGAGCGCTATGGTGTGGCCGAATTTGACAAAGAAGGGAATGTGCTGAGTATAGTAGAAAAGCCTGCTGAGCCAAAATCGAATTATGCCGTTGTCGGACTTTATTTCTACCCGAATAAAGTGGTTGATGTTGCTAAAACAATTAAACCATCTCCTCGCGGCGAGCTCGAGATAACAACTGTAAATCAGGAATTTTTGAAAGCAGAGCAATTGAAAGTACAGATATTCGGACGTGGATTTGCCTGGCTCGATACCGGAACACATGATTCATTGTCCGAAGCATCCACATTTATCGAAGTACTCGAAAAACGTCAGGGTTTAAAAATTTCGTGTCTCGAAGAAATTGCATTTCATAATGGTTGGATTGCAGCCGAAGATGTTCTTCGCATAGCCGAACCCATGAAAAAAAATCAGTACGGACAATATCTTATTCAACTTGTAAATCGCAAATAATAAGGCCATTACTTTTCAAATTGCAATACAAAAACTCCCCGATTTCAAACAATATGAAATCGGGGAGTTTTATTTTATGTGTAAGCAGAGAACTATACCACTTTTTTCATGGCTGTCATAGCGGCACGAAGTTGTGCACCAATTACTTCGATAGAATGATTGCGAAGTTCAGCGTTGATTTTTACCAGTTCAAAGTTGTCAACATGACCATCTTTTCCTTCGTTGAAATTTTTACCGATAATGTTGGTGTCTACTTTCGTCATGAAATCAGCCAACAATGGTTTACATGCGTGGTCGAACAAATAGCAGCCATATTCGGCAGTATCTGAAATTACACGGTTCATTTCGAATAGTTTTTTACGTGCAATGGTATTTGCAATAAGCGGAGTTTCGTGCAACGATTCGTAATAAGCCGATTCGGGTTTAATACCTGAACTAACCATTGTTTCGTAAGCCAATTCTACGCCCGATTTTACAAATGCCACCATCAATGTTGCATTGTCAAAGTATTCCTGTTCACTGATTTCAACGTTGCCGGCAGGTGTTTTTTCGAAAGCAGTTTCACCAGTTGCAGCTCGCCAACCCAACAGGTTTTTGTCGCCGGCAGCCCAGTCTTCCATCATAATGCGTGAGAATTCACCTGACAAAATATCATCCATGTGCTTTTTGAACAACGGACGCATAATGTCTTTCAGTTCGTCGGCAATTTTGTAAGCTTCAATTTTTGCAGGGTTCGACAAACGGTCCATCATGTGCGTAATACCACCAATTTTCAACGCTTCGGTGATTACTTCCCAACCGTATTGAACTAATTTGGAGGCATAACCGGCATCAACTCCTTTTTCAACCATTTTGTTGAAAGAAAGAATTGAACCTGTTTGCAATAAACCACAAAGAATAGTTTGTTCGCCCATTAAGTCCGATTTTACTTCGGCTACGAAAGATGATAATAAAACGCCGGCTTTGTGACCACCTGTACCAACGCAATAAGCTTTGGCAATTTCCAAACCATCACCATTCGGGTCGTTATCGCGGTGAACGGCAATAAGCGTAGGAACACCAAAGCCACGCAGGTATTCCGCACGTACTTCAGATGCCGGAGACTTAGGAGCAATCATCACCACAGTAATGTCTTTGCGGATCTGCATTCCCTCTTCCACGATATTAAAACCGTGAGAATACGACAGACACGCACCTTGTTTCATCAATGGAACCACGTTGTTGATAACACCAGTGTGTTGTTTGTCAGGAGCCAAATTCGAAACCAAATCAGCAGTTGGAATCAACTCCTCGAAAGTACCTACAACAAAACCATTTTCAGTAGCTTTTTTCCACGAATCACGCTTTTGTTCGATTGCTTCCTTACGAAGTGCGTAAGACACATCCAAACCGCTGTCGCGCATGTTCTGACCCTGAGCTAAGCCCTGTGCGCCACAACCGATAATAACGATTTTTTTACCAATTAATTTCTTTACTCCATCAGCGAATTCGCTGTTTGCCATGAAATCACATTTTCCTAATTCCTGAACTTTCAGGCGGTGTGGAAGTGAATTAAAATAATTTGCCATTGTTTTTTTAATAATCCCGACATTCGAAGTTCGGGTGTTTATAGATTAATTTACTAATTTTAATTTTCGTACCTCTTAATATTCTCAAGCATATCGCTCAAGCGCTCTACCTTCGATTTCGTAATTGCAACTCGTCCTGAACGTATAAACTGCAACACGCCTACTGTCTCACTTAATTCTTTAAATAACTCCTGAGTTTCGGCGTAATGACCTGCTTTTTGAAAAACCACAAAATCAGCATTCATTTCCAAAATGCGAATGTGATATTTTCGTATTAACTCTTCTATAGAACCTTTTTCGAACAAATTATCAGTAGCCACTTTATAAAGCGCAATTTCCTGATGTACCAAATCTTCGTCGGTATTGTAATACGCTTTCAGTATATCAATTCGTTTGTCGATTTGCTTCACCACTTTTTCCACAACATCTTCAGTAGAAAACAAGGTAATTGTAAATTTGTGAATACCTTCTAATGCCGATGGCGAAACAGATAGTGTTTCGATATTCAATGCCCGACGGGTGAAAATAATGGTGATTTGTCCGAGCAAACCGACCGTATTTTCGGAGAAAACCGTTATAGTATATAATTTTTTTTCCATGATTTCATTCTTGATTTTTCATTCTTCAATCTTCATTTTACTCTCCCAATAAAATATTATCTACTGCTGCTCCGGCTGGCATCATTGGATAAACCATACCTTTCATTTCCACATCAACCACCAACAAATACGGTTTGTCATCTTTGAGCATATCTGCAATAGCTGCATCTAATTCTGAACGCTCGCTTACATTTCGTCCTGCGATATTATATGCTTTTGCAATAGCTACAAAATCAGGGTTCTTCATTTTTGTAAATGAATAACGCTCTTCGAAGAACATTTCCTGCCATTGACGAACCATTCCTAAGAAATGGTTGTTGAGAATAATCATTTTCACACCAATTTGTTCCTGCATAATGGTTCCAAGTTCCTGAATAGTCATTTGAAATCCACCATCACCACTATACATAATTACAGTACGGTCGGGAGCACCCATTTTTGCCCCCATTGCTGCAGGTATTCCGAATCCCATGGTACCAAGACCACCTGAAGTTACCAAACTGCGTGTTTGAGTGAATTTAGAATATCGGGTTGCCATCATTTGATGCTGACCTACATCAGTTACAACAACAGCCTTGTTATCAGTAGCTTCTGATATTCTGTGAATAACTTCGCCCATAGTAAGTTCTCCGGTAGTCGGAAAAACTTCGCGTTCAATTACTTTTTCAAATTCCCTGTCATCATGTTGTTTAAATTCAGCAATCCATTCGGTGTGTTTTGCAGGCTGCAACAAGGCTGTGATAGCAGGCAAGGTTTCCTTTACTGAACCAAGAACAGGTGCATCTGTTTTTACATTTTTATTTAATTCGGCAGGGTCAATATCTAAATGTATAATTTTAGCCTGTTTGGCATAATGATTCAAATCGCCGGTTACACGGTCATCGAAACGCATACCAATAGCAATCAACACATCGCACTGATTAGTCATCAGGTTTGGCCCCACATTTCCATGCATACCCAAAAAGCCTTTATTCAGTTCAAAATCAGTTTCCATAGCCGATGCTCCAAGTAAAGTCCAGGCAGCAGGAATATCTGCTTTTTGTAAAAATGCTTTCAATTCGGCTTCAGCAGCGGACAGAACCACGCCCTGCCCAACCAATGCATAAGGTTTTTTAGCTGAATTAATAATATCAGCAGCCAATTTTACCTGCGATTTATTTATCTCAGGAACAGGAATATAACTACGAATAAAAGCACATGGTTTATATTCAAAATCGATTTCCTGAAATTGTGCATTTTTGGTAATATCTAATACAACCGGCCCCGGACGACCACTCCGAGCAATATAAAATGCACGAGCCACAGCCCAGGCAATATCTTCGGCTTTGCGGATTTGATATGCCCACTTGGTAATTGGTTGCGAAATGCCAACAACATCAATTTCCTGAAAGGCATCTGTACCCAACAATGGTGCTCCAACCTGACCGGTTATAACTACTAATGGTGTACTGTCAAGCATGGCATCGGCAATACCTGTAATTGCATTGGTTGCAGCAGGCCCGGAAGTTACGAGACATACGCCAACTTTTCCTGAAACCCGTGCATAACCCTGTGCAGCATGTGTTGCACCCTGTTCGTGACGGGTAAGTATGTGATTTACTTTTTTATCGTAATCGTACAGAGCATCGAAAGTAGGCATAATAGCTCCACCCGGATACCCGAAAATCGTGTCAACCCCTTCGATTAACATCGATTCTATTAATGCTTGCGCTCCTGTTAGTTTCATATTTTTTCAGACTACAGACAACAGTCGACAGACGACAGTCCTGTACATTAAATGGTAAATTGTAAATAGAAAAATAGTAAATTGTTTTAGTCAATCATTCTCACAGCCCCTTTATCGGCAGAGCTTACCATCGACGCATAAGCTCTGAGGGCTTTGCTGACGACTCGGTTTCTGTCTTTCGGTTTGAAGGCATCTTTACCTCTTGCAATTTCCGCTTCGCGTCTTGCATTTAATTCTTCATCGCTCAGTTTTACATTTATTGAACGGTTTGGTATATCAATTTCAATAATATCTCCATCCTGAATTAATCCGATATTTCCTCCCGAAGCAGCTTCGGGCGAAATGTGACCGATTGATAAACCGGATGTTCCCCCTGAAAAACGACCATCTGTTATTAACGCACATTCTTTTCCAAGATGTTTCGATTTAATGTACGAAGTCGGATAAAGCATTTCCTGCATACCCGGACCGCCTTTTGGGCCTTCGTGCGTAATAACAACTACATCACCCGACACCACGCTGCCGTTCAGAATTCCGGTGCAAGCAGAGTCCTGCGACGTAAATACTTTCGCGGGTCCGCTGAACTTCCAGATACTTTCGTCGACACCAGCGGTTTTTATAACACATCCATCCTGTGCAATGTTCCCTTTCAAAATTCCCAAACCGCCATCTTTTGTATAAGCATGTTCCATATCGCGTATACAACCTGCGGTTCTGTCGGCGTCGAGCTCTTTGTATTGAGTTGTTTGTGAGCCCATTATGAGATTGAACTTTCGTCCGGGGGCACTTTTGTAAATTGCTTCAACTTCTGCTGAAATATTAGTTGTAATATCGTATTTTGCCAAAGCATCGCCCAGCTTTAGTCCGTCAACTCTGAATACATTCGGGTTTAACAAACCGCCTTTGTTTAATTCGGCCAGAATTCCCAGAATACCACCGGCACGATTTACATCTTCGATGTGATATTTTTGTGAGTTTGGAGCTACTTTACACAGACAAGGTGTTGTGCGCGAGAGTTTATCCATATCGTCCATCGTAAGTTCAACACCGGCTTCGTGGGCAATTGCCAGAATATGCAGAACCGTATTTGTAGAACCTCCCATAGCTATATCCAACGTCATCGCATTCAGAAATGCTTCGCGTGTAGCAATGGAACGTGGAAGTACTGAATCATCGCCATCGAAATAATATTTATACGAATTGTCTACAATCAGTTTTGCCGCATCCATAAATAGTTTCATGCGATTGGCATGTGTGGCAACAATAGTTCCGTTTCCGGGGAGAGCCAAGCCAATTGCTTCGTTCAGACAGTTCATTGAATTGGCCGTAAACATACCCGAACACGACCCGCAGGTTGGGCAAGCTGCATTTTCCACTTTTTTTACCTGTTCGTCCGAGATATTGTCGTCGGCAGCCTGAACCATAGCATCCACTAAATCAAGGTGTTGTCCATCTAATTCACCTGCTTCCATTGGTCCACCCGATACAAATACAGTAGGGATATTCAGGCGCATAGCAGCCATAAGCATACCCGGCGTAATTTTGTCGCAGTTGCTGATGCAAACCATAGCGTCGGCTTTGTGGGCATTTACCATATATTCCACACTGTCGGCAATCAAATCGCGTGAAGGGAGCGAGTACAACATTCCATCATGTCCCATGGCAATTCCATCGTCGATAGCAATGGTATTAAATTCAGCTGCAAAACAGCCGAGTTTTTCTATTTCAGCTTTTACTTTTTGTCCTATTTCGTGTAAATGTACGTGGCCGGGAACAAACTGAGTAAATGAATTTACAATGGCAATAAGTGGTTTTCCCATTTGTTCATTCTTCATTCCATTGGCTTTCCAAAGCGCTCTGGCGCCTGCCATTCGTCTTCCACCGGTACTTGATTTGCTTCTTAGTTCCATTTTTTTATTTTTATCTTAAGTTGATAAGTTCATCTGTTAATCGGTTCATCCTTTAATTTGTTTATTGATTCATTTTTATTGTGAGCCAAATCAACGAATTAACCATTGAACGAATCAACGAATTATCTAATCAACAACATTAAATAAAAAAACCTTTCTCAGTATATGTGAGAAAGGTTTTTTATGCTTTTATAATACATCGAGTTTATACCACGTAACCAATCTCACTTCTGATAGTTGACCAAAAGTAACACGACGTTCACGAGAATAGTATAAACACTTTGAGTTATCATTGTTGTTTTTTAATTTGCGTGCAAAGATAATTCATTTTTTGATTACAACAAATAGTTTAAAAGAAAAAAAACTGTTTTTTATTCAATTTGAAAGAATTTAACGGTTATAAATTACTAAATCTTTCAAAAAGCAAATTTAAAGTAGTTTTTAATACTGTTCCATTTCGCTCGGGAAATCTCCCGATTTAACATCAGCCACATAATGTTGAATTGCTTCATTCATAATACCCTGTAAATTAGCATAACGGCGTAAAAAACGTGGCGAAAAATCCTGTGTCAATCCAATCATATCATGCAGCACAAGCACCTGACCATCAACACCATTACCGGCACCTATTCCGATAACAGGAATAGTAAGTTCGGAAGCAACCTGCCGGGCTAATTTTGCCGGAATTTTTTCCAAAACAATACCAAAGCATCCTGCTTCCTCAAGCAAGTGAGCATCGCGGATGAGTTTTTCAGCCTCAGCTTCCTGTTGCGCACGAACAGTATATGAACCATATTTATTAATCGACTGCGGCATTAATCCAAGGTGTCCCATTACAGGAATCCCTGCACTCAGTATTCGCTTTACCGATTCGATAATTTCTTCACCACCCTCTAATTTCAAGCAATCGCCATGTGTTTCTTTCATAATTCGAATGGCCGAAGCGAGCGCTTCTTTCGAATTTCCCTGATACGAACCAAAAGGCATATCTACCACCACCAAAGCCCGTTTCACGCCACGCACAACCGATTTTGCCAGAAATATCATTTGATCGAGTGTAATGGGTAAAGTAGTTGTATTACCACACATTACATTCGAGGCCGAATCGCCTACAAGAATTATATCAACGCCTGCATGATCTACAATTGCTCCCATTGTAAAATCGTAAGCTGTAAGCATACTTATTTTTTCACCCCGACGTTTCATCTCCATTAAACGTTGAGTTGTAACGCGCCTGATATTTTCGTTATGTACTGACATATTTACTTTTTATTTATTCGTCAAAAATAATTTGCAAAGATATGGAATATATTTTCATTTTTACACAAAACTCAAATTGTAAATAATTTTATGAAAAACTATTTCATTGAATTTTAAACTAATAGAAAACAACAAACTGAAAGCAGTTTAATAAATATTTATTTTAAGTACAATATTTAATATTTAGAGTTATCTTTGCAAACTGATTCATTTTAAAAATAAACCTATTGATTAAATATGATTAAACTATATTCAATATACTGAAACATTTCGATTTAGTTTTTTCATTTTTAGTTATATATACTTTTATAACAATTGTATTATGAACAAAAAGGATAATTTATTATTTCATACCGACATTTTTTCTCATTTAACTTCCCTCCAGTATCTGCCAAGATGGATAGTACTTTTTATCGACATAACACTAAGCATAATTGCCTATATTTTAGCAAGTTATATAGCTTCAAAAATTTTTGCAGGACAAATTGATGAGCGAATTTTAGGTTTTTACCAACGAATTTCCATAGCCATAATATTACAAATCTTTTTTTTCTGGATATTTCATACTTATTCGGGAGTTTTACGTTATTCGGGTTACGTAGATGCTGCCAAACTCCTGTTTGCTGTCACTTCCAACATACTGGTGCTTTCGGCAATAAATTTTGTGTTCTGCACTTTCAAAGGAGCTTGTATATTTTACTACAGCGGTCTGATTTTATATGCTGGTTTTTCGTTTCTGTTTTTGTTTTTCCTCCGATTGGGAGCAAAAATTGTGTTCGATTATTTTGCACATAATGGAGTAAATATCACACCTGTAATGATATACGGCACAAAAACTGCAGCAGTAGGCATTGCCAAAATGCTAAATTCGGGTCAGACAGATATTAAATACAAGTTAGTTGGATTTATCGACGACGATAAAAAATCGACACAACGCAGAATAATGGGGGTTAAAGTATATCATTTTGATGAAAAAACAATTAAAAAAACCATTTCGAAAAAGGCAAAGGCTATTATAATTTCTCCGACTCAACTCAAAAAAATTAACCCTGAAGTAGATTTGGAATTATTTCTGAGCAATCATTTACAAGTACTTACCGCACCACCTGTAAGTATTTGGAAAAATGATATGCCAACGATTAAGCAAATAAAATCAATACAAATTGAAGATTTGCTGGAACGCCCCAAAATTAATATTGAAACTGAAAAAATATCGGAAGCACATAAGGGGAAAGTTGTTTTGGTTACTGGCGCAGCCGGTTCGATAGGAAGCGAAATTGTAAATCAGGTAATTAGCTATCAACCTCAGTTGATTGTTATGCTTGACCAGGCTGAATCGCCCATGCACAATTTGCGTCTGGAGCTCGAAGAAAAATATCCCGACCAGAATATGAGCGTATTTTTGGCCGATGTGCGCAACAAAGAACGTATGGAATATATGATGGACATGTTTCGTCCCGATTATATTTATCATGCAGCCGCCTATAAACATGTTCCGCTTATGGAAGACAATCCGGTGGAAAGTATTCAGGTAAATGTAAAAGGCACCAAAACATTAGCTGATTTGGCCGTAAAATACAAGGTTCAACGTTTTGTAATGGTATCGACTGATAAAGCAGTAAACCCAACCAATATAATGGGTGCTTCGAAACGAATTGCCGAAATATATGTACAATCGCTCTACAAAAAAATACTTGAAAATGGGAATAACACCACAAGGTTCATCACTACACGATTTGGTAATGTATTAGGTTCCAATGGTTCGGTTATTCCGCTTTTTAAATCACAAATTGAAAAAGGAGGTCCGGTTACAGTAACACATCCCGAAATTATACGTTACTTTATGACCATCCCCGAAGCTTGTACGCTTGTTCTGGAAGCCGGTGTAATGGGCAATGGAGGTGAAATTTTCATATTTGACATGGGGCAACCCGTTAAAATTGTAAATCTGGCTAAAAAAATGATTCGTCTTGCAGGCTATGTTCCCAAAGTGGATATAAAAATTGAATTTACAGGTTTACGTCCGGGCGAAAAACTCTACGAAGAATTATTGAACCAAAAGGAAATAACAACAAAAACGCATCACCCGAAAATAATGATTGCCAAAGTGCAGGAATACGATTACGATTCTGTTTCGGCTCAAATTGACGAACTAATCAACTACAGTCAGCTTTGTAAAAACTTCCTCACTGTATCGCAAATGAAAAAAATCGTACCGGAGTTTAAGAGCAAAAATTCGCAATACGAGCGTTTAGATGTATAACAATGCACAGGATACTCACCATAAATCCTGGTTCAACGTCCACAAAAATAGCAGTTTACGACGACGAATCACTGCAATGTGTACATACCATCCGGCATCAGAGCGAGGAGCTGGCGGGTTTCAAATCCGTTTTTGACCAATACGAATTTCGGAAAGAAATTATTCTGAAAACATTAGCGGATGAAAATATCGCACCTGACAGTTTTAGTGCCATAGTAGGTCGTGGCGGGCTTATGCGCCCTGTTGAATCGGGAACTTACGAAGTTTGCGACCAGATGATTGAGGATATGAAAGGCGGCAGGGAACACGCGAGTAATTTAGGTGCCATGCTTGCCCGCGAAATTTCACAAAACATAGAAGGCTGTCGTGCTTTTATTGCCGACCCTGTTGTGGTTGATGAGTTGCAGGATGTAGCGCGCATTAGCGGTTTGCCTCAGTTCCCGCGACGATCTGTTTTTCATGCACTTAACCACAAAGCCATCGGACGAAAATATGCAAAAAGCATTGGCAGCAATTACGAAAAACTTAACTTAGTTATTGCTCATCTTGGAGGTGGAATATCTGTAGCAGCGCATCGCAAAGGAAAAGTAATTGACACCAATCAGGCATTGGATGGTTTTGGATCATTTTCGCCGGAACGCGCCGGAACTATCGATGCCGGAGCTCTTATCCAATTATGCTTTTCGGGCGAATACAGCAAAGAGCAGATTCACAAACTATTAGTAGGTAAAGGCGGACTTGTGGCACATCTCGGGACTAACGATGCCAAAGAAGCCACTTTGCGTGCAACAAATGGCGACCTCCATGCTAAACTCATTCTTGAAGCAATGGCTTACAATGTAGTAAAAGAAATTGGTGCTATGATTGCAGCCCTCGAAGGCAATGTAAACGCGGTTGTTCTGACTGGAGGAATAGCTCACAACATATTCGTAGTCAATTATATAAAAAAAATGATTTCACCTCTTGCACATTTAGTGGTGTATCCCGGCGAAGATGAAATGGAAGCATTGGCATTGGCCGGATTACGTATATTAAGAGGGGAAAAAGCAAAAAGTTATATCTAAAAATAGCGGATTTATGACAAAAATAATTTCACCTTCGATGCTTTCGGCCGATTTTGGCAACCTGCAGGCCATGTGCGAAATGATTAATGCCAGCGAGGCAGAGTGGTTGCATTTCGATGTTATGGACGGCGTATTTGTACCCAATATTTCGTTTGGTTTTCCGGTTATTGAAGCCGTAAAAAAACATTGCCGTAAAATGCTTGATGTGCATATTATGATTGTTCAGCCTGAAAAATATGTGCAGCGATTTGCTAAAGCAGGTGCCGGTATGCTTACGTTTCATTACGAAGCCACCGAAAATCCGGCAGAAGTAATCCGTTTGATTCGTGCTGAAGGTATAAAAGCAGGTATTTGTATCAATCCTGATATACCCGTCAAAGTACTTGAACCCTATATCAATCAGGTAGATATGGTATTATTAATGTCGGTTTTTGCAGGCTTTGGAGGTCAGAAATTTATTGAAGAAACTTACAACCGCGTTGATGAACTTAAAGAAATGATTGACCGCATAAACCCATCCTGCCTGATTGAAATTGATGGAGGAGTAACACTCGAAAACGCTCCGAAACTTTATACACATGGCGTGAATGTGTTGGTTGCCGGCAGCACCGTTTACAATGCGCCCAACCCACAGAAAATGATTGTTGATTTAAAAAATGCAGTTTAGCGTTATTTGGCTTCGCTGCAATTTCTAATACAACTTTTAAAAACAAATTATTTTCTTATTTTCTTATTTTCTTAATTTCTCAATTTCTTATTTTCTACTCTCTATTAACCAATTATTTGCCACTATGAATTTTTTACAACGTACACCATTTTTCAGGTTATTGGCGGCGTTACTTTCCGGCATAATTGCGTTTCGATACATTCAAATCCCTGTTTGGGCATTAGTCAGCTTTGCAACTTTTTCTGCAATTTTAATTATTGCATCATTTTTATTGCGGAAAACAGAAACACAATATCAATTTCGTTGGACGTTCGGAATTGGAATTTTTATTCTGTTCTTTAATTTAGGTTATGTGCTTTGTTTAAAATCTGATTTTGAAAGTGAGTTTTACACTTATAATCAGGAATCAACTTATTTAGCGACTATTAATTCGGCAACAGTTGAAAAGCCCAAATCGTACCGCTGCGAAGTGAAGCTGCGAAAATACATTGAAAATAACGAATGGAAAACAGCCTCGGGAAATGCAGTAGTTTATTTTGAAAAAAGTGAACAAGCTAAAAATCTGTTGATTGGTGATGAGATTGTTGTACGAACCACCTTTAAAAAACCTCCCGGCGCCGAAAATCCAGGCGGTTTCGATTATGCAGCCTACTTAAAGCAAAATAATATACGCGCTACGGCTTATATCAACTCCTCAAACTGGTACAAAACAAACACTAAACCCGCATTTTCCATTCGCAGAGAAGCCAATTACGTACGTTCAAAGCTTCTTGAAGTATATGAAAAATACGGCATCAAAGATTATGAATTTGCGGTATTGGCAGCACTTACAGTGGGTTACACCGATGAGTTAAGTCCCGATTTACGAGCCAGCTACAGCGCATCCGGCGCTATGCACATACTATCAGTAAGCGGTTTGCATGTTGGAATTGTGTATGTTGTTATTGCGTTTCTGTTGAGTTTTTTAAAGAAAAACAGTTTTCAAATTATTCTTAGGGCAGTATTAATTGTCTTATTTCTTTGGACTTACGCATTTATTACCGGCATGTCGCCATCGGTTGTGCGGTCGGCCCTTATGTTTTCGTTTGTGGCAATCGGCACTTCACTCGAACGTAAATCGCAAATTTACAACACCATTTTTATGTCGGCGTTCTTAATGCTGCTTATCGAACCAAATTTCATCTACAACATTGGTTTTCAGCTAAGTTATGCAGCCGTACTCAGTATTGTTCTATTTCAGAAACCCTTTGCCACCCTCCTACCCACCCGAAATAAAATTCTGAAATTTTTCCGCGACTTATTAACCGTTTCGGTCGCTGCACAAATTGGTACACTCCCATTTACACTTTACTATTTTCAGCAATTTCCCAATTATTTTTTAATAACTAACCTTATTGCCATTCCACTCTCAACAATTGTTATTTATATGGCAATAAGCCTGTTGGCACTCTCATTTATTCCGGCAATTGCAGGTTATCTGGCTATTATATTAAACTGGTCACTTATTGCACTTAATTATTCCATCGTTACAATACATCATTTACCATTTTCAATATCCGTTTTTAGCCTAAATTTCGTTCAGGTTGTTGCGTTTGTAGTTGCCATTACAGCCATCACAATGTATTTTTATACAAAAAAAGCAACTCCTGTTATTGTGGCATTAGCGAGCATACTAACCATTTCAATATTATCATTACAAACTACCTACAACACATTGCATTCACAAAAAATAATTATTTATGCTTCATCTAAGGACCTGCATATCAATTTTATTGACAAAAATAAAAATTACGTCTATTCAACAAATTCCGAAGAACTGAATAAAATTGCCGGCGGTTTCTGGAAAAAGAACAAAGTAAAACAACCTTCAACACTACAAACAACCAACTATTTTCAGAATAATTATGCCTATTTTATAAATAAACGCTTTTTAGTAGCTGACGAAAAATTTTGGAAATACAAAACAATCGCTCAACCAATACGAGTTGATGTGCTGATAATTGGTAACAAATCAAAACCAAAAACAAAATATTTATTTGAAAATATAAAGCCCGGATTGGTGGTAATAGATAAAAGCATTTCGGCATGGTACACCGAAAATATTCGACGAATCTGTATCGAAAAATCCATTCCATTTTACGCTATTGCTGAAAAAGGAGCTTACGTTTACGAACAAAGTAACTAAGAATGCTCATTTTTTATTACTTTTGCGCTTGTAAAATAAGAATATTTCGACAAAAATATATTGCATTATGATTTCAAAAATTATTGCTGAAGATCTGATTCATAAAGTTGAAAAAGAACTGAATCGCGCCGAAAAAATTGTGATTGTAGTTCATGTAGGTCCCGATGGCGATGCTATGGGTTCGTCGCTGGCGCTTTGGCATTATCTGATGACCATCGAAAAAGAGCCGGTGGTGATAGTCCCAACTGCTTTTCCAAACTTTCTGTCGTGGATGCCCGGCGCAGAATGTGTTTTGGTGTACGAAAACAGCAAAACGACCTGCGACGAAATGATTACAAATGCCGATTTGATATTCACTCTCGACTTTAATGTACCTAACAGATTGGCAAAATTAGAACCGGCAATAATGAATGCGCAGGCGCCAAAAATTTTAGTCGACCACCATTTACACCCGGGCGATTATGCTAAAGTCACCATTTCGTATCCCGAAATTTCATCTACCAGCGAATTGATATTCAGACTAATATGCCGATTAGGCGATTTTTCGAAAATCAATCTGGCCTGTGCCGAATGTATTTACACCGGCATGATGACCGACACAGGAGCTTTTACATACAACTCCAACAAACCAGAAATTTATACTATAATACATGAACTGATAAAACTCGGAGTTGACAAGGACGAAATTTACCGCAAAGTTTTCAATAATTATTCAGCCGACAGAATGCGACTGATGGGCTATGCGCTTTACAAAAAAATGAAGATTTACCCCGAATTTAAAGCTGCATTAATAACTTTATCGCTCGAAGAATTAAAGGAATTTAATTTTCAGAATGGCGATGCCGAAGGCTTGGTAAATATGCCATTATCAATTGATGGTGTGCTCTTTTCGGTATTTATGCGCGAAGATCCTGACAAAATTAAACTTTCACTTCGCTCACAGGGCACTTTTCCGGCAAACAAAGTGGCGGCAGATTTGTTTAACGGTGGCGGGCACTTAAATGCTGCCGGAGGCGAAAGCTACACTTCGCTTCAGGAAGCAATTTTGAAATTTGAGAGTGCTTTGCCCGATTATAAAGATTTTTTGTAAACCCCACCCAACCTCCCCCAAGGGGAGGTGAACGGCGTACTTATAAACACTAAAAATGATTTTTTGCATCTTTCCCCTCCTTTGGAGGGGTTAGGGGAGGTAAAATATATGAAATACATAATAATTCTCGGCGATGGCATGGCAGATGAGCCTATTGCATCGCTAACTAATAAAACCTGCCTGCAGGCGGCTAACAAACCCAATATCGACAAAGTTGCGGCATTGGGGCGCTGTGGAATGCTCGATACCATACCTGAAGGATTTGCTCCCGGAAGCGAAATTGCAAATATGAGTGTAATGGGCTACGATGTGCCCCGGGTTTTCGAAGGTCGTGGCTCGTTGGAGGCGGCAAGCATGGGGGTAAACATTGAGGATGGCGAAATGGCCATGCGTTGCAATCTGATTTGCATCGAAAACGGGAAAATCAAGAATCACTCAGCCGGACATATCAGCAATGAAGAAGCCGAAGAGTTGATTCTTTTTTTGCAAAATAAACTTGGCAATGAACTCATTCAATTTTTTCCGGGTGTATCGTACCGTCATTTATTAAAAATAAAAGGGGGTAAAAAGCAACTTAAATGCACTCCTCCACACGATGTGCCGGGCACTCCTTTTAAAGATGTAATGATTAAAGCCGAAAATGAAGATTCAGCGTCAACCGCTGAGTTATTAAATGATTTAATTCTTCGTTCGCAGGCATTGCTCGAAAATCATCCGGTAAATCTGAAACGTGCAGCAGCCGGCAAAGATAAGGCAAATAGTATTTGGCCATGGTCGCCGGGCTACAAACCCGAAATGAAAACGCTACTCGAACTTTATAATCTGAAAAGCGGTTCAGTCATTTCGGCAGTTGATTTAATTCGTGGAATTGGGGTATATGCCGGACTAAAAGTAATTGAAGTAGAAGGCATTACCGGACTGTGGAACACCAATTACGAAGGAAAAGCACAGGCGGCTATTGATGCATTGCGTACCGACGATTTCGTATATTTACACGTAGAGGCAAGCGATGAAGCCGGACACGAAGGCGATGTGGAACTGAAAATAAAAACCATTGAATTTTTGGATTCCCGCATAGTAAAACCAATCTGGGACGAGGTTTCGACATGGAACGAACCGGTTACCATAGCCATTTTACCCGATCACCCAACGCCTTGTGCCATCAGAACACATACCAAAAAACCTGTTCCGTTTATCATTTACCGTCCGGGTGAAACACCTGACAAGGTGCAGGTTTACGATGAATTTGCTTGCGAAAAAGGCAATTACGGACTGCTTAAAGGAATGGAATTTATGCAGCAGTTTATATCCAAATAAACGCTTTCTCTTCTCATAAAATACCCATTATCTCAACTTAGATATTGGGTATTTTTGTGCTGTATTTTTTGGTTATGGCATCGTAGAGTGGAACTAAAAATCCGTTTCTGTAACCACAAAGCAAACAAATATTTCCTATGGGTTCACCTTTTACCCATGTTAGTTCCAGCGGCATATTATCGTACAACACTTTGCTAACAAACTCCTTAGCCGATCTGAAAATCAATTCATAATCCTGTGTGGCAAAAGTCAGTTTAGTGATATTAAAACCGGAAATTTCAAGCTCGGTTTCGTAGGTAGCATTCTCAATACATTCGGTACGCAGATAAACGCCGTTTTCAATCATATTAGGCAAAAAACTCTTTTCTTTTACAAACTGCCTTGCCGGAATTTTTCCTTTATAAATTGAATTGTCATTTTCGAGAATTTCAATTTCAGAAATATAATCAGCAATCAATTGCGAAGTATGCAACACATCATTGTATTTGTAAAAATCTTCCCAATTGTTGTAAATTGTTTTATCGGCAGGCAAATAAGTGCCCAAAGCAAGCTCCGCCGCCACACCCTGAATTTTAATTTTAAACTTACTCATTTTTAAAAATCTTTTGTTTTCAAAACTAAAACATTATCACATCATCACATCATCACATCATCAAATCATCACATCATCACATCATCAAATCATCACATCATCACATCATCAAATCATCACATCATCACATTATCAAATCAACACATCATCACATCATCATTCTTTCACCAACAACGATAAACCACTTGCTATCAGAAAAGCTACTCCGGCCATTACAATGCAAAGCACCGGATTATCATTAAACAAATACTTGAGAATCAATCCCGTAGTTACACCGCTTACAATTTGCGGTATGGTAATCGACATATTAAACAAGCCCATGTAAACGCCCATTTTACCTGCCGGTATAGAATTTGCCAACATGGCGTAGGGCATAGCCAGAATACTCGCCCACGCAATTCCGATTCCTATCATTGGAATAATCAGAAAATCAGCATTTTTAAATAATAAAAATGATAACAACGAAATTCCGCCAATAAAAAGCGCTATGGCATGCGTTCCCTTTTTGGAAAAGCGCTTTGCCAGCGCAGGAAGCGACAAGGCCAACACAGCCGAAACACCATTATAGATTCCAAATAATATCCCAACCCAGTTTCCGGCTTCCTGAAATGCTTCTGAATTTGGGTCGGCAGTGCCGAAAAACTTTAACGCAACAGCCGGCGTAGTGTACACCCACATTGAAAATAAGGCAAACCACGAAAAAAATTGCACCAATAATAATTGTATCATTACCGGAGGAATAAAAAACTTTTGCTTTTCGTTCTCAACTACATCATTATTAAGCTCTTCAGGAGGATATTCCGAAGTTGTAAAAATCGTCCAGAGTATAGTGCCAATCAATACAAAAGCCCCAAAATAAAACGAATAAGTTACATTGTCAGGCACTAAGCCATTTTCGCCGGCCTCTTTGGACACGCCAAACCAATTGCCGAGCATATAGGGCAACCATGAACCAAGCACAGCACCAATACCAATTAATAATGTTTGAATTGAAAAGCCAAGCGTGTGTTGCTCTTCAGGCAATTTATCCGCCACAAGCGCCCGAAATGGCTCCATCGAAATATTTATAGACGCATCCATAATCATTAATAAACCACCACCCACAAATATAGGCGCAATAATATTGGATAAATGAGGTGCGTTAGGCATCAAGATTAGCGCAATACTTGTAAGTAATGCACCGACTAAAAAATATGGCCGTCGCCGACCAAGTTTAGTCCACGTTCGGTCGCTCATATAGCCAATAATGGGTTGAATAAGCATTCCGGTAATAGGCGCTACCAACCAAAACCAACTCAGGTGATGCACATCTGCCCCAAAAGTCATCAGTATGCGGGAAGCATTTCCATTTTGCAATGCAAAACCAAACTGAATTCCAAGAAATCCGAAACTCATGTTCCAAATATCAGAAAGATTTAAAAACCGTTTCGGGTTTCGCGTTTCGGGTTTCGGGTTTCGAGTTTCGTGTTTCGTGTTTCGAGTTTCGTGTTTCGCGTTTCGTGTTTCGTGTTTCGTGTTTCGTGTTTCGTGTTTCGCGTTTCGTGTTTCGTGTTTCGCGTTGTGGATGTCGGGATTATTTTTATTCATTATTGGTTTTGTTATTATCCTTTTTGAATTTATTTCCTTTATATTCTGTATTTCTTAAGTAACTGATAAATTTACCAATCCTTTCGGACAATGACTTTGATTCTTTAATTAAAAAGTCACATTCTTCATTCGAAATATATCCATAATCAAAGGCTCTATAAGCTTGAGAACGAACCTCGCCCGCAGAACCTTTTGATATTGTTAAGAAATTAATAAACTCTTTATTGCCATCTCGTTCAAATCCTTCAGCGATTTTATCCATAATCGAACCACTTGAACGCTTAATTTGATCTTTTAAAGAATAATCTCTCGAGAATAAATCTTTTTGAGTCAACATAAAAATATATTTACATAATTCTCTTGCTTTTTGCCAAACTTCTAAATCTTCAAAACTTTTTATAGTTGCCATAAAATAAATATTTGAATAAATAATTAAAAAAAATCTTCCAACGCGAAACACGAAACATGAAACACGAAACAAAAAAATTACCACGTTGTTCCACGTATAATGAGGTTCGTTTTCACAATTTTATTCGTATACTGGCCATGCGTTACGCCGTTAATTTTATCAATCAACAATTTAGCAGCATGACGACCCATTTCGTAACCATGTTGTTCAACGGTACTTAGCATCGGGTCGCAGGCACGGGCAAGCTCGCCATCCGAAAATCCCATAATGGACACATCCGCCGGCACACGAAGTTTAGCCAATTTACAAGCCTGCAAAATTCCGGCAGCGCAGTGGTCGTTTGTAGAGAAAAAACCATCCGGACGGTTTTCACTATCCAATATGTCGGGGGTAATAATCAGCGCTTCTTCGCGGGTATCACACACTTTAATCATCGATTCATCAAATGCAAGTCCGTATTTACGCAACGCATCTAAATATCCGTTCTTTCTGTTTTTGGAAATTTCGAGATGCAAAGGCGAACTATAGAAGAATATTCGTTTACAACCCGTTTGAATCAGATATTCAACTGCCGCAAAAGCACCGGCATAATCATCTACAACCACACGGTCGGTTTTCAAATCGATACAAATACGGTCGAAAAACACTAATGGAATATCGCTTTCCATAATTTCGAGGTAATGGTCGTAGTTGGTAGTATGTTTTGCCAGCGAAGCCAATACGCCCGAAACACGGGTGGCGATTAGTGATTTGGTATTGCTTACCTCCTTTTCGTAATTTTCGTCGGATTGGCAAAGAATAACGTTAAAACCCTCGGCATTAGCAATTTGCTCAACCCCCGAAAGGATTGAAGAAAAGAAAAAGTGAACAATTTCGGGCACTATTACACCAATTGTATTGTTTTTACTTGTCCGCAAACTCAACGCAAGCGTATTGGGTCGATAATGATGTTCTTTGGCATAAGCATTCACGCTATCCTTAGTATCCTGACTAATATCCGGATGGTTTTTCAGCGCACGCGAAACGGTGGAAGGAGAAATATTTAATGCCCGTGCAATGTCTTTAATGGTTATCGGAGCTTTTGCAATCATGCCCTATTAAATTTTAGGATTAACATTTAAAGATGAACGTAAACAATTTTATACTCAATTGTGTTGTTATAATACTGCTTAATAACTCTTGAATCTAAAACTGAATTACAAAGGTATAACAGTTTATTTAAATACGAAACTTTTTAAACTGAAAAACGCAAACCGTACCGCAAACGATTGCGATTCAAAAATCACATAATTATTCATACTTTGCAATGAAGAAGCTCCATAATCGAATAATTTTGCCGCTGTAAATAATTCAGCAACAGCATCCAAATTACTGTTACAAGAATTAACAAATCAATATCAGAGCGCAAATTACCAATAAAAAAATTAACTTTAAATTCAGAATGCATGAAGCGTACAAACTTTAAGCTAAATTGGAAAGCATCTCTAACCTGTATTTTATTATTCACATTCGGAATTTTTGCCCATGCGCAAAAACTGAACATTGCAGGCGTAGTAAAAGATGCACAAACCGGCGACCCTATCTTAGGCGCCAACATTCTTGAAAAAGGAACTACCAACGGCACCATCACCAACTTCGATGGCGAATTCACACTTAGCGTAGCCTCCAATGCAACATTAGTTGTAAAATACGTAGGTTATCAGACAGCAGAAGTGGCTGTAGGAAACAAATCCAACCTTGTTATACAACTCAAAGAAGATGCGAT